>Ga0247841_10000156_pt1 | contig 183636 bp, 158 predicted proteins | sample LaCruzMarch2015__2_FD_192410 | JGI IMG/M metagenome (GOLD analysis project Ga0247841, IMG submission 192410) | Freshwater microbial communities from meromictic Lake La Cruz, Castile-La Mancha, Spain - LaCruzMarch2015_18m | ecosystem: Environmental > Aquatic > Freshwater > Lake | place: Spain... | reverse complement strand
GATATTGGGGATGGTAATGGAGGTTTCCGCCACGTTCGTAGCGACGACAATCTTTTGACGCGCCGCAGGCTGGAAAACCCGCTGCTGCTCCGCCCAGGTCAGACGGGAAAACATGGGCAGGATCGTCTCAGTTCGCCCAGGTCTTCGGCAATACGCTGGGCGACGGTAATCGCCACCACCCGCCGGGGCTGGATGCAGCCGATGAGTCCCCGGATTCCCCGCCCGGCGTCAAGGCACACCTGAATTTCCTTGCTAATTACGTGAATTTGAGTATTATATTGCCAAAGCCATATGAATCAATCTGCTCGGATCAGGAGGATAATATAATATATGATGGCCGATGCCCCCCAGTATGAAAAAGGCAAACTCTACAACATTTCCATCATCGACTTCCGTAAAGACCCCAATCAGCCCCGTAAATACTTCGATCCCGAGGCCCTGGAGGAATTGGCCGCCTCCATCAAAAAGCACGGCATCCTCCAACCCGTCCTGTTCCGGCCCGACGAACAGGGCTGGCTGACCATCGTCGCCGGCGAGCGACGCATCGAAGCGGCGAAAAAAGCAGGGGTGAATGTGATTCCAGCCCTTATGGTCGAGGGGAACGCCGATGAAATCGCCCTGGTAGAGAACCTCCAGCGCAAGGACCTCATGCCTGTCGAGGAGGCGGAGGCTATCGACCGGATGATGAAGAACCACAACTACAACCAGGAAGACCTTTCGGGCATAGTCAATAAATCACAGCCGATGATCTCCAAAATCCTCTCCCTGAACCGCCTGCCACAACAAATCCGTGACGAGTGCCGGAGCGATCCAACGGTGCCCAGGGCAATCCTCATTGCCATTGCCCAGAAGAAACAGGAACGGGCCATGCTGCGCCTCTACAATGAATATCGAGCGAAGGGGCTGAACCGGGAAGAGATCCAAAAGAAGGCCGGGGACCGCAAGGGGAAGAGCGCCGGTCAGTATGCGAACCTGATCGACGCCCTGGACAAACAGTTGTGCGCCTTGGACCGGAACGACTGGACGGAAGACGACAAGGTCCTCCTCCGGGACACCCTCGTCAACCACCGGGAAACGGTGGAGAAACTCTTGGATTCGGAGCAGGCGACGCCCCTAATGGCAGCGGCAAAATCGCGGGTACTGTCGTGAATAAACGAATGATTATATATTGTTAAGTCGTATTCCCCGGGGAATATTATATTGCCACCGTTACCGCTGTCCGTGAATTTTGGGATACTGTCGAGGATATGGCGCATACCCTAGCATGGGAGATACTGACCCCGGAAGAGCAGTCCGCAGAGGCAGAGATTGAATTTGAGCCGATCTGTTCAAAAAGCAAAAGAATGTACCGACATCGGTATTATCTGCCCACAGCTATTACTTGATAATGAAAACAAATTTGTATATGATTTCACTATGAATGAAAACTATTGGCATACGTGCTGGACGCACCATCGAGGTCCGCGCCCTGGCCGAGTGGCTTCTGGAGAGATAGGATCATCCGGAACACCCTTGATTTCCGAATAAGGAACTATTTATGCCGCTTCTGACCATTTATTTTCAGCTCCATCAGCCCTTCCGGCTGCACCCGGACCGGGACAAATTTCTCTGGGAAGAGAAAAACCGGGAGATCTTCGTCAAGGTGGCCGAGAAATGCTATCTGCCCGCCACCTATCTTTTTACCGAGCTGCTCCAGGCGTATCCCGAATTCAAGATCACCATGAGCATGTCCGGGGTCTTTCTCGAACAGGCGGAAAACTACCAGCCGGAGGTTGTCAAGGCCCTCCAGGGACTCGTCGATGCCGGCAAGGAGCGGGGACAGATCGAGTTCCTCGACGAGACATACTACCATTCCCTGACCAGTCTCTTCCAAGATCCCACGAAACGGGAATTTCGCGACCAGGTATCTCTCCACCGCGATAAGATGCGCCGTCTTTTCGGTGTTTTCCCCACGGCTTTTCGCAACACGGAATTGATGTATAACAACAATATCGCCGAAGTCGTCGCGGACATGGGCTACCGGGCTATCCTCTGCGAAAAGCGGAACGACATGTTTATGAATGAGCAGGTCCCCATATCTCCGAACGCCGTCTTCCGTGCCCGGGATTTGAATTTGCTGGTCCTGCCGCGGCACCGGGAACTCAGCGACGATGTGGCCTTCCGTTTTCCCCACCGCCCCCTGACACCGGAAACGTACGCCTCCTATATATCCAAAATTGATGGCGAAGCTGTCCTCCTTGGCTTCGACTACGAACATATCGGAGAGCACATCTGGGAAGATAAAGGCATTTTTGCCTTCTGGCGCGGCCTTCCCGAGGCGCTCCGTCAATATCCCGCCATCGTCATGGCCAATCCGAGCGAAATTGCAGATAATTTTAAGGACGCTGCCTGCCCGGATGTGGACATCGACGGACTGGCGACCTCTTCCTGGGCGGACGCTTCCCGGGACACCTTTGGCTGGCTGGGCAATTTGACTCAGTATGAATTATTCCGGGACATCGAGTCGATGGAGAACGACGCCCGCCGGGCCGGGGCGGAGGAGATGACCCGCTGGCGCCATCTGACGACATCGGATCACGTCTATTTCCTCCATGAAAACATCGGGGAAGATCATGCCGTGCACGCTTATTTCAATCCCTATGGAGGATCCATCTCCCAGCCAACCTATATACTGACCCGTAAAATCGACCAGTTGCAGATTGCCATCCAGCGCTTCGAAGTAATCAAGAGAAAAGAGAAAACCGCTATTCTTATCATTACCCCGGAGACGGGACATCTGCCCGAGGAGATGGGCGATCTGGCCAAGTACATTTCGGGAAAGAGCGGCGGCTTGGGAGAGGTGGTTTCCGCCCTGTGCGAGGGCATGACCGAGCGCGGTATCCATGTGCACCTGGCGACGCTGAACCTAAAACGCCGGTTTCAACGGGAAAGTATGATGGACGAAAGGGAGTGGCGCGAGGTTCGCTATCAGATCGATCCGAAAATGATACATCTGGTCAGTTCCGCAGTATTTACTGACAATCTGAGCGCTTATGACGGTAATCCCCTGCTGACGGCCGCTGAGTTTCAACGGGAAATCATCAACAATGTCATAAAAACCATCCGGGCGCAGCATCAGGGCAAACTGATCATCCATAGTCACGATTGGATGGCGGGGGGCGCCATAACCGCCTACGCACGGGAAACGGGCTTGCCTGTCCTTCATACCGTTCATAACGTCTTTACGGCCCATCTCCCGCTGGAGTTTCTGGGGGGGGTTAATCTCAATAATTTCAATCAGCATCTCTTCTTATCCTTAGACAATGGCAGGCAATGTGTGGATTGTCAGGCTACGGCCATCAAGAATGCCACGATGATCAATTTCGTCGGTGAGCGGTTTCTTAAAGAAGTTGTGGACGACTACTTCATGGATCGAGCGATCATTCCGCCGAGTGTCCGGCAGGAAGTGAAGTCCAAATATTATCATGATGCTGCGCGGGCTATTATCAATGCCCCGGCGTCAAACATGTATCCCGAAAACTGTCCCCATCTTGTCAGGCAGTATGGCGCCAATGACGATGCTATGGCGCTAAAGGCAGAAAATCTTGTGGAGTTTCAGCGACGGATGGGACTGAACGTAGATCGTGACGCGATTCTTTTTTACTGGCCCTCCCGTCTCGATCCCTTCCAGAAGGGAGTTGAGCTGCTGGAAGAAATGGCTCAACATTTTGTGGATGCCCATCATGATGTTCAGATTGCCATTGTTGGCGACGGGGTAGGAAACGACCGCACTCATGTAGATATTCTGGGCAGGATCGCTTATGCCTCCCAGGGACGGATCGCCTACCATCCCTTTACGGAAGGCCTGTCGATGCTTGGCTATGCTGCGGCCGCTGACGTCTTCGGCGCCTCGCTATACGAACCCTGCGGACAGATCGATCAGGTGGGTAACCTGTTTGGGGCCACCGCGACAAATCGTGATACCGGGGGGTATCATGACAAGATCCGCGAATTACGACTGAAGGAGGACGGCGCCCCTCAGGACGTCGGAAACGGTTTTCTTTTCCGGGACTATGATCAGGGCGGACTCTGGTATGCCTTGCAGAAAAGCGTCGATTTCCATCGTAAACGCAGTGAAATCAGAGAAATGCAACTCAAGAGGATCATGAGGGAAGCCCGTGAGAAATACGATCTGGGGAATATGATCGCCGAATACATCCGGATTTACGAGCGGCTAAATGGAGACCAGCCACTGATCTGATTGTCAATCCATGATCAGCGTCTCCAGCCTAAATCGAGACGCAGGTTTTTCGGGGCTTCGATAACGACGCCGGTAGAGATAATCTTTTTCGCTCCCGCCGGGATATCCAGCAGCCAGATCTGGCTGGTCGGACTATTTTCCGATGCTTCCGGGCTGTTTTTGAGGGTGATTTTAATCTGCTCATCCCGGGATTGGGGTAAAGGCTCCTCCATGCGGACCCGCACGCCATAACCACGGCCGTTAGCGATTTCGATCCGCCATTCCCAGCGGTAAGTCTGTTTGTCCGCAAAAAAGGACTTTTCTCCGGAGGCCTGGCTGAGAAGTACGGATGATGCCTTGATTAAAGGATCGGCGCCGAAATATATGGTATCTTCCCGCCCCGTCAGGGAAAAGGGTCTTTTCCCGATCAAGGCGCCGTCGATCATAAATGACGCCGTTCCCCGGGGGATTTCTTTGTCTTCCTGAAACTGAACTGCCCCGCGGACAAATGTTTGATCGCTCAAGGCCGGTCTGGCCAGATGGGTGAATTCAACCGGCCAGGTTTCTTCCTGGACCTGGAGGCGTTGCTTGATGCCTGCATTCAGCGATCGCTTGCCAAGTTGCCACACATGAAAGGAGCTTTCCCTGCTCAGGCTTGGCGCCTCAATTGGATTGGCGGCAAGGGCTGGCGCTGCCGCTTCATCACTCATTTTTTCCTCCATTATCCTTCGTGCGGCCTTATAGACCACTTCTTGACGTGGCTTGATTATCCAGGGCGGCAAATCTTGCGGGGTAATAGTCGTGGTTGGTTGGAGAGTCGCCAGGCGGACATCTACCTGACGCCAGTCCTGACCGGAGCTCTGCCAGATTTCCGCTTCCCAGGAAAAGAGGATGCGTTTTTTCCGGGGTTGTGCTTCCAGACGGTAAAGGGACGTCCATCCGCAACCCGACATGGTATAGGTATAGGTAAGCGTGGCCTCGGCAGCGGCCGGCCCTGCCAACAGGACAGTTACTTCCCATGCGGTTTCTTTTTTGCCGACCTTTTGAGTTAAATTATCTTGGTATTCCTTTACCTTCCTGGTTATATCCTCAAGTAAAGGTTCAAGAGACAGTTTGTCCTGAACCATCTTCGTGATATTCTTCCCGATGGCATTGGACATGTTGCCGGCGTCGGCGATGGTCTTTACCCTGGCCTTGGTCTGCAACTGCCAGAACTGGATTTGGGTATCCAGGGCGCGAATAGCGGCCTGAAGCCCGTTCTGTTCTCTTTTGAGCTCCGCAAGTTTTTTCCTCATGGCAACGATGCTTTGATCGTCCTGGGGGGTGATCTGACGCCAAGTCTGGTCCATGATGGTCAAGGAAGCGGGGTTTCTGATCTGAGTCGCCAGGGTATCGGGATCCGCCTGGCCGGGAAGGGTAATGGTAGCCTGTCTCAAACCGTTCTCTATCGATTTGAGTCGAACCTTCTGTACTTCTTTGACTTGCGCTGACTGGGGATAAAAGGTCACCTCAACCGGGGCGGCAAAGAGATGTAAAGGGACCAGAAAAAGGGATAGTAAAAGGGCCGATATAACGGCAAATATTAACTGCAGGGCACTTCTATTCATTATCAATCCTCCTTATCCGCATCATGAAAGTCATCATAGGGGGGATGGGACGGCATGTCAACCGATTATTGAAATAATAATTATTTGACGTTCTCGATAAAAGTTGAAAAAATGGCCATAATCGACGGCTTCGTAAAAAGATCCGCAGGCAAGGCGCGCAAGTCCTGAGGAATGAGGCGTACTTGGTGTACGCCGCAGTGACGAAGGATGCAGCGCAACGCAGCATCCGGATCTTTTTACGAAGCCGTCAGCGTTTTATGTCATGGGCAATCCTGATGACTCTATCCATGACCTCTTCCGGATCAATCGTCAAAAGTCGGCGGTCCTTCATAACGATCTTGCCATTGATGATGCTCGTCTGTACATCGGCCCCCGAGGCGGCGTAGACAAGCTGGGAGCAAACGTTGTAAACAGGCGTCAAATGCGGCTTCTTTAGATCAACGATGATCAGATCCGCCTTCTTGCCCACGTCGACAGATCCGATCAGGCGCTCCAGCCCCAGTACCCTGGCCCCACCCATCGTTGCCATCGTCAGTACCGTGCGGGCGTCCATAATGGACGGATCTTTTTTTATAACCTTATGTAATTTTGCGGCGGAATCCATTTCGCCGAACATATCGTGATCGTTATTGCTGGCGCAGCCGTCCGTGCCCAATCCCACATCGATACCGGCGGCAAGCATTTCAGGAATGGGGCCCACGCCGCCGGCAAGCTTCATGTTGCTCTGCGGATTATGGGAAACCTTCACCCGGTTTGCCGCAAGGCACGCGATTTCCCCTTCATCGAGCCAGTTGCAATGGACCGCGACGGTCATGTCGTCCAAGACTCCCAGGGCGTCGAGGTGGCGCACCGGCGTGTGGCCGTAACGATTCATGAGGATTTCTTTTTCATCGCTTGTTTCCGCCAGATGGATGATGAAGGGGACGGCATGGCGACGGGCGACCTCCTTGACGGCACGGATCGTTCGGGGAGAACAGGTGTATGGGGAATGGCAGAAGAGGGCAGGCGTAATCATCGGCCTCTCCGGCAGCCATTTGCCGAGGAATTTTTCCGCGGCCTGCCGATGTGTTTCAATCTCGGCTTCAGCGACATGCCCCACATCAGCGTCCAGAAAGCCCATTCCCGGCACACAGCGGATACCGCTCTCGTGGGCGGCCTGGGCCACACTGCTCTCGAAAAAGTATCCGTCGCAAAAGGTTGTCGTTCCCGACAACAGCATCTCCGCAATCCCCAGCAGGGCACCCGCATAGACCATTTCCCGGTTGACATACTTTCTCTCGGCCGGGAAGATATGGTTATTTAGCCAATCCATCAGGGGAAGATCGTCGGCGAGGCCGCGAAAAGAGACCATGGGAACGTGGGTGTGAGTATTGACAAGGCCCGGGAGAATGACGCAACCCTCGGCATGGATGATTTCTTTCGGTGCGTAGAGACTGACCAGGGGGGTATGGGCTTCCTCGATGAAGAGAATCTCACCGTCGCGAATGCCGATGAGGGGGTCTTCAATAATCCTATCATCTTCGGCAAGAGTGAGGAGTCTGCCACCCTGAATCAGAATATCAAGAGGTGCGCTGCAATGGTTCATGATAATTGGTTATGGCTTTCTCAGGCTTTCCCTGACTTTCAAAGCTATCTTGTTGACCCGTTCCATGGCTTCCTGTTCATTGATCGTCAGGAGACGGCGGTTTTCCATGACTAACTTACCGTTGATAATGGAGGTGTCCACATCCGCTCCCGTGACCGCGTAAACAAGGTGGGAGTATGCATTATACATTGGGGTCAAGTGAGGTTTCCGGGTATTGATCAGAATGACGTCGGCCTTTTTTCCTGCTGCCAGGACGCCGGTTAAATGGCCCATCCCCAATGCCCGCGCCCCGTTGCGGGTAGCCATTTTAACTACGGTGGGGGCAGGCAGGACGGTGGGATCCAGGGTGGCGACTTTTGCCAGTTTTGCCGCCGTATCCATCTCCTGGAACATATCCAGGTTGTTGTTGCTGGCGCAGCCATCCGTGCCGAGGGCGACATCAAGGCCAAGTTTCAGCATCTGAGCGACGGGGGCGATGCCGGAGGCCAGTTTCATATTGCTTTCCGGATTGTGGACGACCTTGCAGCCGTGATCCGCAAAAATCCGGATGTCCTCTTCATCCATACAGACGCCATGAAAGGCAATCAAATGTTCGTCAAGATAACCGATATCCTTAAGGAAATACGTTGCTTTCTTCCCATATTTGGCTGTCAGTTGTTGAACCTCGGCGCTGTTTTCAAGATAATGCACGCCGATGGGAACGTTATATTCCCTCGCCAGGTCTTTAGCATCCTTGAGCAGGGGCGGCGAGCAGGTATAAAGGGCATGAGGCTCGACAACAATCTGCACGAGCGGGTCGCCGGACCATTTTTCAAGGAGTTTCCTGGTATAGTTTATGCCTTCCCGGGGAGTTTTGAAACAGGGGGAAGGAAAGTCAAAAAGGACCTCTCCGACAAGGCATCTCATGCCGGCGTGTTTTGCCGCGGAAGCAGTTTCATCCTCGAAGATGTACATGTCGCAGAAAGTGGTGGTGCCGGATTTGATCATTTCGGCGCAGGCCAGCGTGCTCCCCCAATAGGCAAGTTCGGGAGATACATTTCCGGCTTCGGCGGGAAAGATGTAGTCGTTCAGCCAGGTCATGAGATCCATGTCATCGGCAATGCCCCGGAAGCAGGTCATGGCGGCGTGGGTATGACCATTGATCAGGCCCGGCATGACAATACAGTTATGCGCGGATATTTCCTTTTTCCCCCGGTACATTTTTTTTATGTCTTCCGTATAACCCAAGCCAACTATCGTATCATTTTCAATGGCAAGGGCGCTATGATCAAAGATGGTTCCCGAGTTATCCATGGTGACGATCAGCCCTTCGGTGATCAAGATATCGACGTCACGCATCCGCTTCCCCCTCCAGTCCTTCAGTGTTTGGCGAAGTTTACATATCTCTGAGAAAATGTCCAGAGGGAGTAGATGAAATTCTTGACATGAATTGCGGGAAATAATATTGAGACAAAACAGATAAAGCCTGGGTGGCGGAACTGGTAGACGCAAGGGACTTAAAATCCCTCGATCCTTGAGGTTGTGCGGGTTCGATTCCCGCCCCAGGCACCAAGTAAAAACAGGGTCTTACGTGGTTCGACCTTTCAACTTTTCAAGAGCGTCCCGTTCTTGGCTTGGCCTTTCCCGGCATAGAAAAGCTCTGCCACCTTCTTCAACGTTTGGTAACCATAGGCAAGATGATAGAAATGTCCCTGTCCATCCAGCAGGTTAAGCCGGACGTTTTTTGCGTTATTTGCCAAATACTCGCTGAATTTCGGGGGGATAAATTTGTCCGATGCTCCTTGAAACACTTCGATGTGGATGTCTATGTCAGAAAGATTGAAACCCCAGTGCTTATATACTGTCTGGGCATCATAGGCGGGTCCTTTGGATCCATGCCGAAAGAGTTCCTGGAAATCGCGCATAAACAGATATTGCATATCGGGTAGTTTGAATATTTCTTTGTCGGCGGTGCACAAGCTGGAATCAAACATTTTTGCGAATGATTTTGGGCTTTTCATCATGCTCTGCATTATTCCTATCAAAGAAAATGGTATCTCAAATACAGCGAGAGGCAAACGGGTGCCGAGTTTGGCATAAAAACGGTCCATTGTACCGAGATGTCTGGCCATTTCAGGATCGTCATAAACCGGCATGGCACAGGCCAAATCCACTACGCAATGAAGGCGATCAGGGATGGTAAAAGCACTGGCCATCAAGGTGGGGCCGGCGCCTGAGATGCCGATGGCCCCAAAAGAGCCTATTTCAAGATGGTCGGCCAAATCGGCCATGTCTCGCGCATACTCAAGGATGGTCCATCCCGGGCGGAAATCCGATTGGGCGACTCCCGGGCGATCCGGAGCGACGATTCTAAAACCATATTCTATGCCGGGCTTATGCAGGAGCATGCCGTGTACATGCGATCCAGTTCCATGGTAAAAGATGATGGGACGTCCCATGGGATCCCCGTATTCATGGAATGCAAGGCGCGTTCCTTGATGGGTTTCGTGGAATTGGACTTTTTTTTCCAACTCCTCTATTTCGGATATAGAAAGTATGCTCAGTTTTTCAGCTTTATCGTCTAAGTCGCTCATCGAAACCTCACGTGCCTCTTATTGTCCGAAAATTAGATTCTCTCTGCCTTAATCTCTTTTCCAATATGGGGTGCAAGTCCCCTGTATGTGAATCCTGTCAATGCTTTTGTACATTGACACAAGTACTGTCCAAAGGCAAGGATCGTTGCTATGCAAAGCCTCATTACCGTCATTTCGTTCAACCAATTTTAAAGCTTCATTAAAAAACTCTTATTGGCCGGCCTGAAAATCGCCAATACCCGCGATCCAGTTTATAATTATAATTTATAATTACAATCAGTTAAGGAATATCAGCCCCTGCCTTATAAGACTTGGCACGCTTTAAGCAATGTCTAAAGTCAAAAGAGAAAAAATAAAAAAACATATAGGAGGACACAGATCATGAAAAAGACATTAGGAACGATGGTAGCGGCAATGACAGTGGTTCTTTTGACGGGAACTTTCGCTTTCGCAGAGTATGCAATGGCCGGTGTGGCTAACTTCCCCTACTTCCAGCTTGGTTGCCTCATTGTGGGCGGGATGATCATCATTTCCCTGAAGCACAAGTACGAGAAGATGTACACGGGCGAGGTCGCCGGAGTTTTCGCCCTCTACACGGTGCTGATTGCTCTCTTCACCAATCCGGTTATCACGACGATCAAGAATATGGTTGGCTAACGGAGACGTAATTTTACGGGGATACAGATCCATATAAATCAAGGAGCAAAGGAGGAACAGGTCATGACAACACTACAAAAGACAGAAAAACCCATGTATCATCAGTATCAGCACATCATGGTCATCAGCGCCTGGGGGTTCGTGATCGCCTTTGCCTCCTTCCTCTTCCTGTACCTGGGATATGAAATTGATCAGTATTTCGGGACGGCGCCAAACTTCATGTTCGGGATGTTCTTCCTGGCCATCTTCCTGACGATCGGCAGGCTCTACCAGGAGGCGTGGCAGCGGCGCAAGGAAGTTTGAGGATTCTCAAACTCTAATACATAAAGACACTGTCTGTTAAGATCTGTGTCCCTTAAAAAACCCCCTGATGAAACCGGTTCGTCAGGGGGTTTTGATTATCCGAGAAGCTCGCATAAAAAAAATCAGGGAAATTTAAGATTCCCGACGGAAGGCGTTCCGGGCATAATAATGCGTGACTCTTCCTTACGCTGTAATTCTCTGGCCTCCTCAACCATCTTTTTTATGAAGGCATCAAGAGATTCCGGGAATTTGTCGATGGCCTGCTGAAGATTTTTCGCCTCAATGGGGAAACGGACGGGAAGGGGGCCTTGCTGTGTAATCAGCTGAGTATTGCCGATAAACATGACCTTGCGCTGCTTATCAAGCTCGGCGTTCGGCTTGACGGGCGTCATCTGATGTATGGAACCGACAGTCAAATCGGAGAATATTTCTTCCCGGTAAAGGTTATTTTGGTTGATCCTGATGCTGGCTGGCTTATTTTCTTCCATAAATTTTATCCTCCCATTGAAGCATGTATTTAATGGCTCCATATTTGCCCACGCCACATAGCATAGATAACGGATAAAGCAAATCGGATTTATGTATTCTTGATAAATGAATGAAAAACATGGATAATCACCGGTAATCATTGACTATGCAATAAAATTGCTTGCAATTTGTCCTGGAACTTGGCTATACAATCACCCGCTGCAGGACAGGCAAAACCTTTCTTCGAAGTCAATGATATGTTCGTGTGCCATCGTCACAAAAAGTCCTGACATTGCTTCATGAATCGTCTATCGGGAGGTCATCATGTGGAAGATGGATCAGATACGGAAATTTCGTAAAAAAATCCTCGCACCTGTAACTATCATGTTTATTCAACACCACCACACCAAACACTCATTCAATCTGAATATCCCTATGTTTCTTATTCCCCTCACCGCAGTTCTATGCACGCTGGGGGTAATCTATACAGGTTCCGTTGTTGTCGAACTCTTCAGATATCAGGTAATGGAAGATCAAATTCGGGATTATTCAGCGAAGATCGGGGAATTCAATGCCGCCCTTACTTCGGTGAAAAAAATGGAAAGCGATCTGAAAACCCTGATATCCTATGGCACCAAGGAAAGAATTCTTGAAAATGTTGATAATGCCGATATGGGAACGATGGACATTTATCAGATTCAGAAGCAGATACAATTATCCATGAATACTGTGGCCAGTATTAACGAATTCCTCCGCGCCCAGAAAGACATCTATCTATCGACACCCAGGGGCCTCCCTATTGACGGAAGAACAACATCATTGTTTGGCAGTCGAACAAATCCGATTACCGGACGCGTGGAACTGCACCGAGGCATCGATATTGCTGCTCCATCCGGCACAACCGTCAAAGCGACAGCGGACGGAGTGGTAAGTTTTTCCGGATGGAATGGCGGAGGTGGGAACACGGTTGTTATCGAACATGGTCATGGTTTTTCGAGTTGTTATGCCCATAATCGTGCCAATGCGGTGACGGTGGGGCAAAGAATCAAAAGAGGCGAAACTGTCGGTTACGTCGGGTCTACGGGTAATGCGACAGGTAGTCATGTTCACTATGAGATATGGCAGGGTGGAAGAGTCATCAATCCGAAACAGCATGTGGAGGGATCTCATGTTCCGTAGAAGAGCAGACAGGCTACACCTGGTCCTGGGAGAAAACTCGAAAATCAGCGGGAATGTTGAGTCACCAGGGGCGATTTTTGTTGATGGGACGATCATAGGCGACGTGGACGGGGCAAAGGTTATCCTTGGCGAGCATGGTTACATCAGTGGAAATATCAAGGCTGGCGACATTATTATCGGCGGCAAGATTGACGGCCATCTGACAGGAACCGACAAGGTGGAAATCAAGGCGACGGGCCATGTTAACGGGGATATTACAACGAAAACAATATCCATCGCGGAGGGGGGAATATTCAACGGAACCTCACGAATGGACGTGGTCGCAGAAAAAACGACAGAGAAGACAGACGGCAGGATTGTCGAGTTCCTGGCCAAAGAGCAGTAGCATGCGTCCCACAAGTCATCACTTCTTATAGGCAAGGCCCTGGAAAATGGCGATGGTCTCATTTGTTTCATCTTTGACGATGACCGTATAAGAAGCCACCCGCTTGTTTTGCGATATTTCTTCCGCTTCGGCAAAGAGAGTTGACCCTTTTGTCGCCTTCATAAAGGTAATGGAAACATTCATCGCTACCGCGAGATGCCCATGAGAATTGGCGGCGGCGGCGAAAGTAAAATCCCCCAGAGTAAAGATAGCGCCTCCATGCACCATGCTGACGCCGTTCCGGTGGCATTTTTTTAGATCCAGCTTCGCAATAGCTTTGCCGTTTCCTGCCGATAAAAGTTCTATTCCCACGTAGCTCGCAAAGAGATCTCTCTGCATTAAACTAACGATATCCATCCAAGCCTCCCATGTGTTTGAATGCTTCGCAAAAAATTCCAGAAATGAGCGATACTATCGAAGGCCACGGGGAATACCCGCTTCACAGGGAACGGCGGTCTGACAAAAACCGCATCCGTAGCTGTTAAACCCGTAACGGCTTTTTGCATATTCAGCGGCTATCTCGAAAAGATATTTTTTGCAGGTATCCTTATCGTGTCCCTTTTCCGTGATAGCGCCAGCCGGACAACGGGATATACACTTTCTGCATTTACCTGTTACGTAAAACAGGCAATAGTCATGGTGATGGTGGTATTTTCTTGGTGTGGGCGGAATCGCAATTTTGACAACCAATGATCCACAGCGCATGGCCTTACCCTTTTCGGTTATCAGGCCATCACACAAACCAAAGGTGCCAAGTCCGGAGATATAGGCGGCGTGGCGCTCCGACCAGTTGGATGCAAATCCGTATCTTTCCGAAGTATGCCATCCCCAGGCGGGGGAAAGAACAGGAACGACGGCGGGATGCCCCTCATGACCAAGAACGTCAGCTAGATGACGGGCGAGGTTGAGATTTGTTTCTTCGCCAAAGTTGCGTGATCGCGACCATCTTTCGGCGGGATATTTTTTCTGTCGGCGTTGATCTTCCCTCGTCGCGGCCGTCTGGGGGAGAACCCAACTGACGATGGTCAGATCTTCTTGCTTACATGTGATCGTCGGGTAAGCAAGGGAAAAGATTTCCAAAGGTGTCCAATAAAATGATCCGATATCCAATTTGAGCTGTTGATAAAGGGGATCACTGCCGCTGGAGAAACCGGTAAGTGCTTCTTCCCATGCTTTTTCACCAGTAACGTTCTGAAGTGAGTTACGGGATGAGGAAAGAAATTCGTTTATTGTCGAGATGATAATCTGTCTTGATGCCGGCATCGCCCCTCCTTTTCGTTATCTGGACAAATCATTTTCATTGATCTATAATGGAATCAAAAAAATAATGCAAATCGTGAGATGACGATGAAAGATATTTTCTACACTCCCGTTGATCAATCATCCGGGGATCATGTCCCGGTTGCGTTGAGAATTCTCTGGGAAACGGACGACCGTGTCTTTCAGGAAAAGCTTGTTGAAACAGCAGCGGCGGTCTGGAAAATGATCGCCGGCAAAACGATCCTGATCAATGCCTGCATCCGTATTACTGCCGAGTGCGACTGCTGGCCCGGGCATAATCCGGTCATCGCCCCCGATTACGGTTTCATCGGCGGGTATCATCCGCTAAGTGTCGATGAAGCCTCCCTGGAGAAAGTCGGCAAGGCACCCTTTGAGAAAACCCATCCCCATGTAAACTGGGAAAGGCAGTTTACCTACGCCCGCCAGATCGGCATGTAATTCCGTTTCCAAATCAAAGATATCATGTTCGCAAAAAGTCGTCAGCCCGGCGAAAGCTGGGGTCCAGTGTTCTTGGAACCACTTGATATTTATTGATACCGGCTTTAGACGGTATGACGTATGTGTTTTATATGAAAATCCCCCCTTCCCCCCTTTGTCAAAGGGGGGAAGGGGGGATTTTCATGCTTCGTTGTGCCCGCTTACGAGCATGGGTGTTAATTTGTCGAGAGTTATTGCGAATTTGTCAAGGATTAAATCAAGGCGGCAAGGCAGAGGCGACACAGACGTATTTTCCATCAACTACTTCGATCAGTCCCTTGCTCAGCAGCCTTTCGATGTGCTTGGCCGTCAGGGCGCTCTCTCCGAATTCAAAGAAGGCAAGCGGTTCCCGGGGTCTTCCATAGACAAGCCAGGATTGAACGATTTCATCTATGCTGTGGGGTGTGGCGAGTAAATTTAACAGTTTTGCTTCCCGTTGATAAATGACATTTTCATACTGCTGCCAAAGCTTAGCTCCATTATCTGTAAAGACGCCGGTGTCGTGTCCGGTAAGCCATATATCCGCGGGCGTTGCCCTTAATCGTCCGAGGGAGTCGATCGTATCTTCGATGCTGGAATAAAGATCGCCGTACCACGGCCCGAAAGATGTCATGTCGTAATCGCCGAGAAAGAGAATACCCTGCTCCCGGAACAGAAAGGCCAGATGGCCGGGCGTATGGCCGGAGGAGGCGATGACTTCCACCGTTACATTTCCAAAGGGAATTACATCGCCGTCTTCAAGAAAGGAAGTGGGCTGGCGGGGTTGGAAACGAAAAGTGTCCTCGATCACCTTCCGCCAGTAATTCCGGTGCGATTGCTTGGGATTGTACCAATCGAGAAGGACTTCGATGTCCGTTAGGGGTGGTGCATCCTTCCGGCAAATCCGGAGAGGAACATCTCCAAAGAGGTCTATATAAGTGAAGTGATCCTCGTGCCAGTGGCTCAGCCATACCTCGCTGATTCCTTCCCGATCCCGGATTTCTTTGAGACGATCCTCGTCGGAGGCCGGGTCGATGATGATTCCCGGTCCCTGGATATAGACGGAATTGCAATAGGGGTATCTGCCCCGGTTGGCGCCGGGGATGAACCATACCGGTCCAAAATGTTTTTCTTCAGGTTGCATGATAAAACTATAGGGAAGGAAGAGACATGCTGTCAAGGATAAATGCAGTAATGGTATTTTCTTGACCTCTCCGGAAATTTCTCCTATAGTCCGCCCCTCGATTTACAATCTAACATGCAATCTATTAACGGAGAGGTATAAACTATGAAGATCATTCTCTTAGGCGCCCCGGGAGCGGGTAAGGGCACCGTCGCAAAATTATTGACCGATTATGACGGATCGGTCCAGATATCAACGGGGGACATCCTGCGCGGTGCCGTCAATGCAGGCACGGAACTGGGTAAGCAGGCAAAAACATACATGGATGCAGGAGACCTGGTCCCGGATCAACTGATCATGGAACTTATGAAAGAACGGTTGGCGGAGCCGGATTGCCGTCAGGGATTCATTCTGGATGGATTTCCCCGCACCATTCCCCAGGCCCAAGCCCTTAAGGGACTGATGGCCGATTTGAAGATCAAGCTTGATTTTGTTGTCAGCCTGGAAGTTCCCCGCGACGTTATCCTCGATCGTCTGACCACGCGGCGAACCTGTTCCAATTCCGATTGTCAGGAGATCTATAACATCAAGAGCAACCCGCCCCTGCCCGATGGGACATGCAGGAAATGCGGAAGCCCTACTATTCAGCGTGATGACGAAACGGAAGCGGCTATTCAACACCGTCTGGAAACCTACGAAAAAAAGACCTCCCCCCTCATTGCGTTTTATCAAAAAGAAGGACTGCTGAAGCAATTTGCATCTCTCAACAGCAAAGATACCGTCGAGGCCGTCAAGAAGCAACTTCAGGCATGATTGATTACGAAAAGGAACTCAACGATGAACAGTGTCGGGTCGTCCTTGAAAAAGACGGGCCGTTACTGGTCATCGCCGGCGCGGGTAGCGGCAAGACCCGGACCCTGACCTACCGGGTTGCCCGGCTGATCGAATCGGGGAACCCTCCCGAGCGTATTTTGCTTGCCACTTTTACCAACAAGGCCTCCCGGTCCATGATGTCCCGCGTTGCCGCCCTGATGGCGATGGACGTAAGCCGTTTGTGGGGTGGCACCTTTCATCATTTGGGACACCGCGTGCTGCGCACCCATGCGAAGCGCCTCGGTTATGAGAACAATTTTCTCATTATCGACGCCGATGACGCCAAACAACTGGTAAACCGCTGTATTGCCGAAACAGTTAAAAACGATGGCCCCAAATTTCCGCGTGGGGATGTCCTGCGGGATGTGATTAGTTTCGCCCGCAACACCGACGAAATCCTTACCGATGTCGTAGAGGACAGATATCCCTATCTGGCGCCTCATCTGGATGCGATCCTCAGTGTTGCCCAACTATACAGCCAGGAAAAGAAGCGCCTCAACGTCATGGACTTTGATGATCTCCTCATTAACTGGCGGCGCCTGCTCGTCGATCATCCGGATCTGCGGAGTTCATATGCGGAACGATTCCTTCATGTCCTGGTTGATGAATATCAGGACACGAATGTACTCCAGTCGGACATTACCGATCTCCTTGCCTCACACCATCGAAACATCATGGTCGTCGGCGACGATGCCCAGAGTATCTATGCCTTCCGGGGGGCAAACTACGCCAACATCATGGGTTTCCCTGAAAAATACAAGGAATGCAAAATTTACCGGCTGGAGGTGAATTATCGCAGCACCCCGGAAATCCTGCATATGGCCAATCTGAGCATCCTGAACAACGAACGGCAGTTCAAGAAATCTCTCCGGGCCATTCGTCCGAAGGGCGTCCTGCCGGCGCTGGTCCCGGTCAGGAATGTCCAGATGCAGGCAAATTTTGTGGTTCAACGCATCATCGAGTTGATCAGGGAAGGCTATCCAATTCAGGAAATCGCCGTCCTCTATCGCGCCCACTTCCATTCCATGGACCTGCAGATGGAGATGACCAGACGGGGAATACCCTTCACAATCCGTTCGGGAATCCGCTTTTTTGAGCAGGCCCATATCAAGGATGTGACCGCCTACATGCGGATAATCGTCAATCCCCGCGATGAGATGGCCTGGAAAAGAGTTCTGGGTCTGTATCACCGCGTTGGCAGGCAGACGGCGGACAAGATCTGGCAATGGCTTGCCGCCCAGAAAGACCCCCTTGTTGCTGCTACCGGCGATGATTTCCTGCGCAAGGCTTCACAATCGGCAAGGCCGGGACTTGCAAAATGCCAAGAGCTGTTGAAGGAACTGGTTGCGCTGGAGAACAGGGACACCGGGATGATAATCGACACTATTTTGACCAAGGGATACGATAATTATCTGCAGGCCGCCTACACCGATGCAACGCAACGAAGCGATGACCTTTATCAGTTGGCCGTGTTTGCCGCCAAGTTTACCTCTCTCGAAGATTTTTTACAGGAGATGGCCCTCCTTACCAATATTGGCGAGGAAGCAGAGACAGACGCCAAGGAGGGTGAGGGCAGGGTGATCATGAGTACCATCCACCAAGCGAAAGGTCTGGAATGGTCCGTGGTTTTTATCCCCTGGTGCGCGGAAGGGATGATCCCTCTTGGCCGGGCGCTGGCAGATCCGGAAGGAGAGGAGGAGGAAAGACGACTCTTTTACGTGGCCATCACCCGGGCCAAGGACCAACTGTACCTCTCCTATCCCACCGTCGATTATCGACGGGGAGTAGGATATGTTCCGGTAAAACCATCACGCTTTATCCGGGAGTTGACACCCGCACTTTCCTATCCCCGCGAAAAGCCTTACGAACACTGGTTGGTCGATGAAGAGTAAGAGAGTTACAGCCAGCGATCCGATTTCTGTTTTTCATCGTATTCCGCCCGCAGTGCGATCTGGGTTGCTTCGGCAATATCTTCAACCCTTTTAACCCAGTCCTCGAATTTGATGTCCACGCCGAAGATTCCCACCATCTCGTCACGCTCATCGATAATCGGCGCTGATACGGTAATACAGAGAGCCCCCGTCATCTTGGAAATATAAAAATTGGTAACGTGGATCTTGCCTGTCTGCAAGGGCTTGATAAACCAATCCCGGTCGGATTGGTCTGTTCCCACGCCATAGTTTTCATATTTTGCCCGATCCTGTATATTGGTAATGTTTCTTGTAATTTTACGACCGTTCATGTCCACGACATAGGCAAACTGGATAGAGGGGTTTTCCTCAATGCATTGCTGCATGACCGGTTCCTGCGACTCCGGTTTCATAGTTTTGATGGCGGGATGTTCTATCACTTGCTTGACAATAGCCACGGCCGCCTGCGCGGCCCGGTATTTAATCTTGTCAAGTTCAGACATGAACAGTTCGGGGAGGTATTTTCGAACCCGCTTTTCGAGTTCCTCATTGGAAATGCTGGTGACCCGTCCGGATTCATACTCCTCCGTTATCCACTTGTGAATCTTGGAAATACCGGGATGACGCTTGTCAATGGTTGCTTCTTCCTCCAGACGAAAATGGGAGTTGATCCAGAAGGCGATCCCGGACTTGCCTGATTTGTCCGTTACCATGGGGACAATCGGTCTTTTCAGAATCTTGGTGGTGTCAAAGATATTGTAAATCTCTTCACATTTGATTAATCCATCGAGGTGGACGCCGGCGCGGGTGACATTGAAATCGGCGCCGATAAAAGGATAATTGGCCGGGATCTTGTAGCCGATTTCCTTTTCAAAATAATGGGCGATGTCGGTGATCACCGTCGTATCGATGCCGTTGGTCGATCCCGTCAGGCCGATGTATTCGATGATCAGGGCTTCAATGGGAGGATTGCCGGTCCGCTCTCCAAGTCCCAGCAGGGTTGAATTAGCGGCGCCGCAACCATAGAGCCAGGCGGTAGAAGCATTGATCAAGGCCTTGTGAAAATCGTTATGACCATGCCACTCCAGGAGATGGCCGGGAACGCCGGCATCATCGATAAAGGCCCGGATTAACTTGTCGACGCTCCGGGGCAGGGAAGCGCCCGGATAAGTAATTCCGTATCCCATCGTGTCACATAGGCGGATTTTGATATTAATCCCCGACTCCTCTCTGAGTTTCATCAGTTCAATAGCAAAGGGGATGCAGAAGCCATAAATATCGGCACGGGTGACGTCCTCAAAATGACAGCGGGGGATAATACCTTCGTCAAGAATGGATCGAACGATCTTCAGGTAGTCATCCAAAGCTGTTCGTCGGCTTTTATTCATCTTGAGAAAGATATGGTAGTCCGACACGGAGGTAAGAATACCCGTTTCCTTCAAGCCCGCATCCTTAACGAGGTGAACATCTTCTTTAGCGGCCCTGATCCACCCGGTGACTTCCGGATATTTCAAACCGAGGGCCATGCATTTTTCAACGGCTTCCCGGTCTTTTTTGCTATACAAAAAGAATTCGGTTTGACGAATAACACCATTTTCACCGCCGAGACGATTCATGAGCACAAAAAGATCGAAAATCTGTTTTACTGTATAAGGCGGTCTTGCCTGCTGGCCGTCCCGGAAGGTTGTGTCGGTAATGAATATTTCATCAGCCGGTGAGATTGCCATCAACTTGTGATCGAAATCGATCCTGCTGACTTCGTCATAAGGAAAGACATCCTTCTGCAGGTTGGGAGCTTCGACGTCTTTTAATTCATAGCGCCAAAACTCTGTGTGTTCGTGATCGAGAACCTTTTTATTCTTGTTCCACTTCGCCATATTTCTGCTACTCCCTAAAATAAGAGAGGGCGCATGAGATCTTCTTGCGCCCTCTCGGATAAATCATGTCGGATACTTTATTTCATCGGGGGCGTGCTTCCCTTTGGCGGTGTATATGGTTTTTTCGCCCCTGCTTTTTTTCTTGCCTTTACGATGTCCTTCATACTGAAACCATCCCGGGGAATAATTAACTTCTGACCGGGATAAATCCGGTTGGGGTTCTTGATCTGTGCCTTGTTTGCCTTATAGATGATTGGCCAGAGGTAATCGTCGCCATAAATATCCTTGTACTTGGCAATAATCCAGAGGCTATCACCTTTTTTCACTGTATACTCCGTCATGGTACTCGCTGAAGCTGCCGCACCGGCCTTGGCTGCGCTGCCCGCCGTTCCGGATGTATCGCCGCCTGCGCTTACCGCTACCCCGCTTTGGGCAACCGTCTTGCTCTCGGCGGTAATCTCCTGCCCTGATGGACCCGCGCTAACGGCTTTTTTAGCGCAACCTGCAATAGAAAAAATCATCATCAAAGAAAAAAGAATACTGCATAAGGCCATCCACTGATTTTTCCGAGACATGCTCCCATCCTCCTTTTTTAATAGAAAATATTGAGTCACTACCACGCCTTTTATCTGTATAAATATGGGGGTCGTTTGTCAATGAAAAAATATGCTATTGAACGATTTTCAATGACAATTCCATAAGCTGCTCAATACTTACCCGCGAGGGGGCTTCTGACAACAGGCATGTAGCCTTCTGTGTCTTCGGAAAGGCTATTACATCCCGGATGGACTCCGCACCGGTCATGAGCATGATAAGCCGGTCAAAACCGAAGGCAATCCCTCCGTGAGGGGGGGTGCCAAACTCAAGGGCGTCAAGAAGAAAGCCAAACTTGAGGCGGCTTTCCTCTTCGTCCAGGCCGAGAGCAGCGAAGATAGCTGCCTGAACGTCTTTTCTGTGGATACGAATACTGCCGCCTCCGATCTCGGAGCCGTTGAGGACGAGATCGTAGGCCCGGGCACGCACTTTTCCGGGATCGGTCTTGAGATAATGAAGATCCTCCATGGCCGGTGCCGTAAAGGGATGATGGGTGGACATGAAGCGTTTTTCCGTATCGCTATATTCCATAAGGGGAAACTCGGTAATCCAGGTAAAGGCGTAAGCTTGGGGATCAATCAGACCAAGTTTTTTTGCCACATAGACGCGCAGGTTGCCGAGGGAATCGTGGACAATCCGCGGTGTGTCGGCGACAAAAACGATCAGATCGTCTGCCTTTGCCTCCATCCTTTCCTCGATACTTTTGATTTCTTCCGGTTTCAAAAATTTTGCGATGGGCGATGTCCAGCCGTCGGCGTTTATCCGCGCCCAAGCCAGGCCCTTGGCGCCGTAATCACTTACATAATCCCGTAAATGGTCGAGATCCTTCCGGGAGAGACTGCGGTTATCTTCGATCTTAATAGCCTTGATAACGCCTCCCGAAGCAGCTACTTCCTGAAAGAGCTTGAAATCGGCCGTCGTGAGGATATCGGTCAAGTCCCTGATCTCAAGGGCGAAACGAACATCGGGATTGTCCTTGCCAAATCTTGCGATGGCCTCGTGGTAGGGAATCCTGGGCAACGGCAGTTTCAGGTCAACGCCGAGACAGGCCTTGAACAGATGGGCCATAAAGCCTTCCATAATTTTAATCAGGTCGTTTTCGTCGATGAAGGACATCTCGATGTCGATCTGTGTAAATTCCGGCTGACGGTCGGCGCGGAGGTCCTCATCACGGAAACACTTGACGATCTGATAATACCGGTCAAAGCCGGAAACCATCAACAACTGTTTGAAGATCTGCGGCGACTGGGGCAGGGCATAGAACATGCCCTGACTCACCCGGCTGGGAACGAGATAATCCCGTGCCCCCTCGGGCGTACTTTTTGTCAGAAACGGGGTTTCCACTTCGATGAAACCTTCCCGTTGAAAGTATTCACGGGTGGCGGCTGCCGCCTTGCTCCTCAACAGGATATTCTTTTGTATATCGGGCCGCCGCAGATCGAGATAGCGGTATTTGAGGCGAACGTTTTCCGATATCTCCGCGACGGCGCTGTCGATAAGGAAGGGGGGCGTCCGGGACTCATTGAGAATTTCCAGTTCCTCCACCATGACCTCTATCTGGCCCGTCTTGAGTTCGGGGTTCTCCATGTCCGCCGGTCGCTGACGGACTTTGCCACGCACGGCCAGAACAAATTCACTCCTGATTCTATGGGCTTCCTTATGGGTATCGATGTCGAACTCAGGGTTGAAAACGATCTGGACAAGACCTTCCCGGTCCCGCAGATCCACAAAGATAACCCCGCCATGATCGCGGCGGCGATGGGCCCAGCCCATCAAAATGACCTCCTTACCTGCATCGGCAAGCGTCAAAGCGCCGCAATAATGAGTTCTTTTCTTTTTTGTAATGAAATCAGACAACTTATTTACCTCTTTCGTTTCTGTAATATTTTAAGAATAATCCGATGCATCTATAATCGTTTGGCAAGGCAAAAGCCTTACATTATATGCTTTGTCAATTCCTCAGAATTGTCCAGTCTTACCTTGATCTGTTCCTTGGTCTGCATGTTTCTCAGGTCCGCCTGCTGAGATTCGATCTCCCGATCACCGATGATCAGAACCTTTCGGCATTTAAGCCTGTCCGCTCTTTTCATTTGGCTCTTGAGTCCCTTGGCGGTATAGTCCATTTCAGTTGCAATGCCCTGCATCCGGAAACGATTGCACAATTGATAGGCAAACTTTTGCGCCTCTGTACCCAGGGCGGCAATAAAAAGGGCCGGGGGCTTTATGAAATCTTCACCTTGGTCAGTCGGCATCATGGCAAGAAGACGTTCAAAGCCGATGGCAAAACCGATGCCGGGTATATCCGGCCCACCCAGGTCGCGGATTAAGCCATCGTACCTACCGCCGCCGACGATGGCATTCTGGGCACCCAGGAATTCCGTAGTGACTTCAAAGGTCGTCCGGGCATAATAATCAAGACCGCGGACCATCCGGGGATTGATGGTATAGGCAATATCAAAAACTGCCAGGGATGCCAGCAGCTCGGCAAAGTGATCGCGGCAACCGCCGCAAAGAAAATCATGAATGACCGGCGCCTGGGCGATGATGTGCTTACAGCCTTCCATTTTGCAGTCAAAGACCCGCAAGGGGTTCGTGGAGATTCGTCGCCGGCAATCTTCGCAGAGATCACCCTCTTTCCCTTGCAGGAATTGGAGAATGGATTCACGAAATGGAGGTCGACAGGAAGGACAGCCCAGTGAATTGACCTCGAGCTGCGGGGATTTGAGGCCGACGCTCTTGAGAAAGTGAATCAGCATGAGAATCAACTCGGCATCGATACGGGCATCCTCATAGCCTAAGATTTCTACGTCAAGCTGGTGAAATTGGCGATAACGTCCTTTCTGGGGGCGTTCCCTGCGGAACATGGGACCGATGGTATATAGTTTCGCCACCGGATCGGCGGCGTAGAGGTGATGTTCCAGATAGGCGCGGATTATGGAAGCCGTTGCTTCCGGTCTCAGGGTTATAAGATCGTCTCCCCGGTCGCGGAATGTGTACATCTCCTTTTCAACAATATCCGTAGCTTCCCCGATTCCCCGGGCGAACAGGTCCGTTTTTTCCAGGATCGGAACGCCGATTTCGCGACATCCAAACGCGGTAAAGATCTTCCTGGCTTGCTCCTCAACGTATTGCCACTTGCCGGTTTCAGCAGGCAGGATATCTTTAAAACCTTTAACGGCAGTGATAATTTCCATAATCATCCAGACCACGAAATAGAATATTTAAAGTTAGTTTCGTTAGCACATAACTCCGGGAATGGCAACGGGTAATGTAATGAGGGCTTTACAATATATTATATTGCCATCAAGAGTTTGCCGGTTTTTGAATGAAACTCTGAGGATAAAGCTTTCCAATCTTATGATCATTAAAATACTTGAGGGCTTCGGTACGATTTTTAAATTTTCCAAGCAAAACCCTATGCCATCGCCCCTTTCCTTTGATGGCGACCTCCTCCACCCGAACAGGAATATTTTCCCCTCGCAGTCGTTTTGCAAAGGCCGCCGCTTTGTCTTTTCCCGGGTAAGCGATGATCTGAATAGTATATGGTTTTCCTACATTAACGTTAATATTTGCGGTTTTAGGAGGAGGGACCTTTCTTTTAGGAGGTCGGGCCACTGCTTTCGTTTGCGGGAGTGACGAGGGTTTGCCTTCGACAGAGAATTCAGCTCTTGACGAGTTAGAAGGTAAGGGAGACTGGGCGGGCTGAGCTGACCGAAGAGGTTGAACTGTTTGTGCCGGTTGAGCTGGCTGAGCTGATTGTATAGGTTGAACTGGCGGTGCCTTTACGGCTTCCTGCTGACTGCCCTCCTGCTGAACAGGCGGCGCGATCCACTGATAACCATTATAATAAGTAGTATGCGAGGTAATTCTGTTGATGCGGAAAGGATATTCCTTGCCGGCCAGCTTTATGGCTTCGTAGTGGTAAAGGCTTGGCCATAAGAATATGATGATGAGAATCAACACAGTTGATAAACCTATGCCAATAACCCGGCGGAGAAGTCTTCCTGACAATCCGGTGGATGATGAGGCAGAAGATGAAGAAGGGGAGACACGAGATGTGGGCAACGGACGTTCCTGGTCAGAATATTCGGGTCTTGCCAGGGTCTTCGCGATTAACGGAGTACTTGGTGCATCCTCTTGAAAAGCCTTTTCACGACGGGAATGAAGGTGCAGCAGCTTTTCATAGGCATTACGGATTTCCTTCAGTTTTTTGTTTGATTTTTCTTTCCAGGAAATAACATGGGGATAGCGGTCGGGGTGCCATGCTTCGTTCATCTTTTCAAAGGCAATATGAATGTCAATTAAAGAGGCCTCGGAGTTAATCTGAAGAATTTTGCAGCAGAGGTCCAGATCTTCATCATCATCTGTATCGACTTCAGAAGGATCGAGAGAACCAATCGTTTGATCAGACGATTCCAATTCTTTCACAAATCGATCATCTTCCGGATTGGAGCTTTCAAGCCCCCGTGGCGTAGATTCATCCTTCATGATGGATGGTATTATCACTGAAAGGAGCTGTTATGTCAATGGATTATTCAGATTGCTCAGCAGCTTGAGACACGATACCGGCGGTACGGGGTTGAAATGGATAAATCGACAGTCCCAGGCCGTCCGTTGATGCGGTAACGGCGCCATGCAGGTCCGTCCGGTAGGTTATTACACCCCGCTGATTCAACCGTTTCAGGACGTCGGGATGAGGGAGGCGGAAAAGGTTATCGGCGCCCACGGATATGATTGCGTTACAGGGACGGACTCTCTGCAGAAATGCTTCTGAACTCGAGGTGCGCCCCCCGTGATGGGGAACGAACAAGAGCTGGCTTCGCAACTTGCGTGAATCGGATGCAAGCCGCTCTTCGGTCATCAATGAAATGTCGCCGGGGAAAAGAAAAGATACTTCACCGTAGGTCATCCTCATTACCAGTGACCCGTCATTAGTTTCCGTGAAGGTTGCCTCCTCTTCCTGGCGGCTGACGGGACCGGGAGGGTTGAAGAATTCTATTCGAACATTACCGATGACGAAGGGGCTGTTGCCTGCGGACATACCGCGCCGGATAAGCCCCTTGCTTTTGATAATATCTTGAAAACGCAGGTATTCTTCTGATGTGGCCGTTTCGCCGTTAGTCCATACCTCCCGAACCGGAAAATTCTCGAGGATGAAAGGCAGGCCGTTGAGGTGATCGGGGTGGGGATGGGTCAATACGACGATATCTATACTGTTCAGCCGCTCGTGCCATAGATAGGGAGCGACAATATATTTCCCCACGTCGAAGGTGCTGTTAAGAAATCCGCCGCCGTCAATGAGCATGGTCTGATCCCCCGGGAAGCGTACAAGGATGGAACTGCCTTGGCCGACATCGATGGCCGTTACGGTGAAGTCGCCCCGCTCACTGTTTTTTTGATGAAGATAGACCGCATCCAGACAAAAGAAAAGAACGGAGGCTGCCATCGTATAATAAATCCAGGTGGGACACGATCGCAGCCTGATCAGAAAGGAATTATTATCGGAGCTATTCATAATCGATCTATTGGCAGAACTGTTATGAATAAAAAGGTGATCTGTTGCTTTAATAAGCCCATAGAGAAACACAAAAAAGAACAGGAGCTCCAGAAGCGAGGGAGTAGTCAGATAAAAGGCCGCCCAGGGGAGAGAGGCGAAAAAATTATTGAGGGCGAGTGAAATCATTACCAGTGTGCCGGCAATATCAAGAAAGAAGGCGCTCAGCAGCGATGAAAATGGCAGGAAAAAGATCGTGGCCATCGAAACGGGAATAGCCAGAATGCCAAGAATGGGGACAATGATGATATTGGCAAGCAGGGAGATGACGGAGAGCCGGTTGAAATAGAAGGCAATCAGCGGCATCGTGCCCAGCATGGCGCTGAGGGAGACGATAATGAACAAGGCAAAAGCATACAGACCCTTGCCGCATAAGACAGGAAGGCTGTATAGACTCCCCGGCACAGGCTCCGGTTTGGGAATAAACGCCGTCAGTCGGGGCGTGATGAGCAGGATTGCCAGGACCGCTGCGAAGGAAAGTTGAAAGGAAACATCGAAAAGGGCAGGGGGATAAACAAGGAGGATGATCAGAGCGGCCATCGCCAGGGTGTTGTAGAGATCGCGGCTCTTGGAGATGAGCAGGGCGGCCATGAAGGCAAGAATCATCAAAGTAGCCCTGAGCACGGACATTCCGGCACCGGCGATAAATGTATAAAGGATTACCGGCGGCATAGCAAAAAGAACAGAGAGTTTATACAGATCAAAGCGAAGCAGCAGATACGGGAATCTCCTGATGATCCCGCGTACGAGATAAATGGAGAAGAAGGCGATCATGCTCATGTTGAATCCAGAAATTGCGATGATATGCGATATTCCTGTTTTGCTGAAGGCATCTCTGAGCTCCCGGGGGATCTGTTGCTGATCGCCAAGGATACAGGCCTTGATTATCTCTTTTTCCGGGGCGGGAGCGTTCGTATTGATGAAGGTACGGATAGTGCTGCGAAAGCCTTCCAGTTTCTGCCGGATGGGATTTCCGTACCCCTTCCGGAGCACGACGATGCGGGAATCGTCGGCAACGGAACCACGGAGAAAAACACCTTGAAATCTCAGGTAACGTTCATAGTTAAATCCCCCGGGATTGTGAAAGTTTCTCACTTTACGCAGACGCGTCCGGACGCGGACGGCATCCCCGTAATCGAAAGCCTGTGTTCCCCGGAAGCTCAGCAGGATTTTCCCATGAACGGGAAAGTAGCCGCCCTTGCTGTCCGTCAGGCTATGGGCAGAAATCATCAAGTCAGTCTTTTCCGGGAAAAGCAACGGCGACTCGACGATTACCCCTTCGATGGTCACCGGATCCGCTCGGAGTTGCTCAATGATATGGCCCTTCCCCGGCGGTTGATAAATATAGGCATTCATCTGCAGCCATCCGCAGAGAAATAGGGCGCAGCATAGGAAAAAGAGGGCGGCACTTGTCCGTGCTTTCAGGCGGGACCCGAGCAGGAGGATGAGGACGGCGAGGAGGGCCGTAAGAAGAAAGCGATCCGGCACCGCGAGGAGAGAGGAACATACAATCCCGGCCATCAGTGATAATAACGGGGCGGTAAGAGGACGAGCCATGTCCCTTCCTGAAAAGAAGTTTTACTTGCATATGCAGTAAAAACCATTATGATGCAAGCCATTGTCAAAACAGTGAAGGGAGGTACCGTTACATGGATGAACAGAAGCCTTGGTTAAAATATTATGGGGATGTACCGGCTTCCCTCGCCTATCCCCGTGTCACCATGTATGAGGCCCTGTTGCAGACGGCGGATCGCTATCCTGATGCAATTGCCTATGATTTCATGGGATATACCTCGACGTATAAGCGCTTCATCGCCGACATCGGTCAGTGCGCCAACGCCCTGGCGGCAGCGGGGCTCAAAAAGGGAGATCGGATAACCATCTCCATGCCCACGACTCCCCAGGGAATCATCTGTTTTTATGCGGCAAACAAGATCGGCGCTGTCGCTAGCATGATTCATCCCCTCTCCACCGCGAAGGAGATAGCTTTTTACCTCAATGTCAGTAAGAGCCGCTTTGCCCTGACCATCGACGCCTTCTATGGGAAGTTCCGGGAGGTCATGGCCGAGACATCTCTCGATGTCCTGCTCCTCACAAAAATTTCCGACTATCTCGATCTCGTCAAAAAAATCGGGTTTTACCTGACCAAGGGAAGAAAGATCCCCCCCGTACCGGCAGACCCGAAGGTCCGCTGGTGGAAGGAACTCATGGCGGGCGATTTTCCGGCTGTGCCGGAAGTAGCGATGGACACCGACGACCTCGCCGTTATCCTCTACAGCGGTGGGACAACGGGGAGGCCCAAGGGCATCATGTTGTCCAATATGAATTTTATCAGTGAGGGCATGCAGGTATCGGCTTGGGGAAAGCTCTCGAAAAATGACGCCATCCTGGCCATCCTTCCCATTTTTCACGGTTTTGGTCTGGGCGTCTGTGTCAACGCCGCCTTCATGGGGGGGGCCAAGAGTATCCTCGTACCTCAATTTACGCCGGAAATTGTTGCCAAATTGATCAAGTCCAAGCGACCCACTTTTGTGGTGGGCGTCCCCACGCTGTTTGAGGCCCTCTGTCGGGACCCTGTTTTCCAGAACGCAGACTTAAGCTGTCTGCAAGCGACTTTCAGCGGCGCCGATACCCTGCCGAGGCCGGTAAAGGAACGCTTTGAAGCGGTGGTGCAAAAGCGGGGAGGGATGGTGAAACTTCTCGAAGGATACGGTTTGACCGAGGCGGTGACGGCGATCATGGCCACGCCCTTGCAGGAATATCGGGAAGGCAGTGTCGGCGTCCCCTTTCCGGACATGTTGGCCAAGATCGTCAAGACGGGGACAATAGATGAAGCCCCCGTGGGAGAAGAGGGCGAGCTATGTATTCACGGCCCGGCGGTGATGCTAGGCTATCTCGATCAACCGGAAGAAACAGCTCAGACCCTGAAAACACATGTCGACGGCCGTATCTGGCTACATACGGGAGACATCGCCACGATGGATGGGGACGGGTATTTCTACTTCAAGCTGCGTCTGAAGAGGATGATCAAGTCCTCGGGGATGAATGTCTATCCCGCCCAGGTCGAGGACATCCTCTACAAGCATCCGGACGTGAAGGACGCCTGTGTCATCGGCGTCCCCGACGAGGCCCAGGTGCAGAAGGTCAAGGCGTTTGTTGTCTTGAAGGATACGGCTAAAATCGGCCCCGATATGGAGCAGACCCTGATAAAGCATTGCCAGCAGCATCTGATCAAATGGAGTTGCCCCCGGGAGATCGAATTCCGGCCGATGCTGCCTTGCACCTTGGTGGGAAAGATTGCCTACAACACCCTGGAGCAGGAGGAGATTGCCAATCTGAAGGCCTGCGGCAAATATTGTGGTCAGTAAAAAAATTGATAGAGTCGCAAAGGTCGGATTTCATCTCGTTTGGTCATTCCGGCGAAAGCCGGAATCCAGTTTATCGTTCATGGTTCCCGGCTTCCGCCGGGAAAACGCGCCCCAGTTTTCACCGGGGTGACGCGCCGGGGCGACGGCAGAAGTGACTTTTTACGAGTCTATCAAGGTTAAGGAGCGTTGAATGGAAGATGTTATAAAGTATGTGGCAGATCTTGTTCGGGATCCGTTTGCTTATGGACGGAAGTTAAAGGCTGATACGGGGAAAAAGATCGTTGGTTATGTCTGTACCTACGCACCGGAAGAAATAATGCTGGCGGCAGGGGCTCATCCCCTGCGTTTGTTTGGAACGACGGGAACCATCGAAAGGGCGGATGCCCATCTGCAATCCTATTGCTGCTCCCTGGTAAGAGGTGTTCTCGAAGAAGGTCTGAAGGGGGGGACGGATTTTTTGGATGGCATGGTTTTCCCCCATACCTGCGATTCAATTCAGCGCCTCTCCGATCTCTGGCGGATGAATATAGCCCAGGGTTTTCATGTCGATGCCGTCCTGCCGGTAAAACTCGACACCCAAAGCGCCCGTCAATATATGATCGATGTCCTGAACCGCTTCAGAACTGATCTGGAAAGGGAACTCGACTGTTCCATTACTGATGATAATCTGCACAAGGCCATCAGGCTGATGAATGAGATTCGCCTTCTGCTCCGCCGGATTTATGAACTCAGGAGCGATCAGCCCGGACTAATGACGGGGGACTCCCTGTACACCATTGTCAAGGCAACCATGATCATGGACAGGGAACGCGTCCGGGAAGTCTTGCAGAAAATCGTCGAGAAAATGGAGGCGGCAAAATTATCGTCAGAAGAAGGGACAGGTTCCCAGGGGTCAGATTTTAAATCTGTCCCCGCTACCAAGCGCCTCCTCATGGCGGGGGGTATCTGCAATCAGCCCCAAATCCATGACATGATCGAAGCGGCCGGAGGCGCCGTCGTCTGGGATGACTTCTGCACCGGGTCGAGATATTTTGAAACCCTGGTTTCCACGGATAAAGATCCCATCACGGCCATCGCGGACCGTTTCATCCAGCGCGCCGTCTGTCCCGCGAAGCACGCCGGACTTCAAAACCGGGCGGAAGATCTGATCCGCATGGCGCACGAAAGAAAGGTGCAGGGCGTCATTTTTCTATATCTGAAATTCTGCGATCCCCATGCCTTCGATTATCCTTATCTCAAGGCCGCCCTGGACCAGGAAGGCATCCCCAGCCTGCTCCTGGAGGTGGAAGACCCTCTCCCGGCGGAAGGCCAGTTACAGACAAGATTCGAAGCATTTCTGGAAATGCTGTAAATAGGAGCGAGCAATGACCGAAAGTATTGAAAAGACCGAAAAAGACAAAAGAAAGATCAAAGCCGTAAAGAAAATGAAGGAGATCATGACCTTCTATTATATTGACGCCAAGACGGCCGCGGAGAACAACAAAAAGGTTGCCTGGATTACCAGCGGCGGCCCCGTTGAACCCCTGATCGCTATGGACATTATCCCCGTATATCCGGAAAATCACGGGGCCATGATCGGGGCCAGCAAGATGGGTGTCGATCTGTGCGAAAAGGCCGAGGCCATGGGATATGCAAGCGATCTGTGCTCTTACGCCCGTTCCGATATCTCCTGTGCGACGGTAAACGGCGGCCCGATCGGCGGCCTGCCCAAGCCCGATATGCTGATCTGCTGCAACAATATCTGCGGCACCGTCCTAAAGTGGTACGAAATCCAGGCCCGTTATTTCAATGTCCCGTTGTTTATATTCGATACCCCCTTCTGCCATACGGAATATTATGAAGAGATGCGCCGTTATGTGCGCTCACAGGTCGATGAGTATATTGAATTTCTTGAGATAACAACGGGCAGGAAACTAGATACGAATCGGATGGAAGAGGTGGGGAGGCTCTCCGTCTCCGGCCAGCGCATGTGGCAGGCCGTCCTCGATACCACCGTTAATAAACCTGCTCCCATGAGCGCTTTTGACGCCTTTTTTCATCTGGCCCTGATCGTCACACTGCGGGGAACCCAGACTGCCGTGGATTATTACCAGGAATTGCTCGATGAGATGAATGAGCGGGTAAAGGACGGCATCGGCGCCGTTCCCAATGAACGATACCGCCTCCTCTGGGACAATCTGCCCATCTGGTACCGGACAAAATGGCTCTCCGACAAATTCGCCGCCCATGACGCCTGTCTGGTTGCCGACACCTATACCTCCGCTTGGTGCGGAGCATTGCGCTACATAGATGAAAATGATTTTCTGAACTCCATGGCCGAGGGCTATAGCCGCATTTATCTCAACATCGGCGTTGATGAAATGGCCCGAACGGTCTGCGACATGGTGGACAAGTACGATGTGGATGGCCTCGTCATCCATTCCAACCGGAGCTGCAAGCCCTATTCCTTGGGCCAATACGACATCCAGCGCATCGTGGAAGAGAAAAAGGGCATCCCCTCGTTAATGATCGAGGCGGATATGTGCGATGAACGGATGTTTTCGGAAAGCCAGATCGAGACGCGCATCGACGCCTTCATCGAGATGCTCAAACAAAGAAACAGTCCTTAAGACTGGATCACGTTCGCTACGTAAGCCTTGAAATTTCAGACACAATATTATCGCGCTCGGTTTGGCGGGAATGAGTTCGATTATCCGTCCTTGTTGTTCATTTCGGCGACAAAGGGGTTTTCACGAGTCAGGCGGCTGCGAACGAAGTCAATATTTGTACGGAGACTGTAGTAGTCGCCGGCCGGAGTCTTTGGGAATTTCATTTCCAAGGTTTCATGTTCCATGGCATTGAGCCGCTGGATATACTCATCATGACGTGCAGGGTCGTAGGATTGTGAAAGCTCCTGTTCAAAGTACTTCAGTTCACTATAAACCTTGTTGATCCTGGTTTTCACCCGCTTGAACCGATATCTCGACATTACTCTGAGCACCGGATAGGCAAAAGCAAAAAACGGCAGTAGCATGAAGAACATCCGGTCGATAAATTCCGCCAGCCAGAATGGCATGTAATGCATCAAAAAAGGAGGACCCTTTTGATGAAAATGAACCGCCACTTTACTCTCCGGCACAATCGGATCTTTGAACGAAGGGAATTCACCGCGCTGGGCAAAATAGCTTTCCTTTCCGTTGATTTCTTGAGCCGCCTGCATGAACAACATTTGGATCGCGGGATGCATCCGGTCATCAATCAACAGTTCGGTCGTCGTTGCTAACAACTGCGTATCTTGGGGAGGGAAATTGCGCACCAAATCAAAACCGCCTTTCGGTATCTTCAATTCCTCGAAAAAAGGCAGCAACCGTGTGTACGCCTCCGCCCGTCGGAAATTTGCGAGGAGAATTTCCGGATCCTTGATTAAGGTCTGAATATTGGCTGATTCAAGGCCGTCAGTTAGAAGCACGGCATCGATCTCCCCGCGTTGAAGGGCCTGCACGGCCTCTTGATTGGGTATGGTAAGTAAAGTAGAGGTTGGCGCGACGCCATTGAGTTTGAGAATGTGCATCGCCTGCGCGTGCGTTCCGCTACCCTCCGACCCGATGGCAATTCTCATCTTTAGCAAACGCTGGATATCCTCATCATTTTCTGCCATAACCCCACGGCGGTAAAAGAACCATACCGGTTCGTACTCAATGCTGCCGAGGGACAGTATTCCCGAGGTATCGCCCGGTTTGACCAGTCCTCCCTGAACGAAGGCCACCTGCACCGGATCTTGGCGATCTTTCAATCGCGCCAGATTTTCCTGGGCGCCGTGGGTGGGGAACAGCTCAAGTGTGACACCGTTTTCACGAAAATATTCAACATACTTTTGTGCCAGCGCCAGGTAAGATCCGCCCATCCCGGAAGCCATAAACACACGGTTTGGCGGCGCCGGCTTGGCAAACCAGATCGCCAGTCCCAGCGCAGCAAGCAATAAGAGCAGGAGCGGCCATGTTTCACGGACAAACTTTTGCCAACTCTTCAACTCCCAGACGACCGTTTCATGAATCGAACTGGCATACCCCCGCAAAGATTCTTTAAAGCTAACCATATTGAATTTATTAAACCCTCGTCAACGGACGGTATTTGATCCGGTGCGGCTGATTTGCCTCCATGCCGAGGCGTCCTTTTCTGTCTTCTTCGTATTCCGAGTAGTTGCCGTCAAACAAGACAACCCGGCTGTCCCCTTCGAAGGCCAGGATATGGGTAGCGATCCTATCCAGAAACCAGCGGTCATGGCTGATGACAATGGCGCAACCGGCAAAATTCTCGATGGCCTCTTCGAGGGCGCGCATGGTATTGATGTCGAGATCATTGGTCGGTTCATCAAGGAGGAGAACGTTAGCCCCTTCCTTGAGCATGCAGGCCAGATGCACCCGGTTTCGCTCGCCTCCGGACATGAAGCCGACCTTTTTCTGCTGGTCTGAACCGGAGAAGTTGAACCTAGCCACATAGGCCCTTGAATTTACCTGTTTCCCTCCCAATTGAATGATGTCCTGACCGCCCGAGATAATTTCCCATATGGTTTTGTCGGGATCGAGGGAGTCGCGGCTCTGGTCCACATAGGCGATCTTTACGGTGTCGCCGATCCGGATCGTTCCTGAATCGGGCGTCTCCTGACCCGTAATCATCCGAAAGAGAGTGGTCTTGCCGGCGCCGTTCGGTCCGATGACGCCAACGATTCCCCCGGGCGGGATGGCGAAGGACATGTCCGCCATGAGCAGTTGGTTACCGTATCCTTTGCTGACGTTTTCCGCTTCCATGACCACTTTGCCCAGACGGGGTCCGGGCGGGATATATATTTCGAGCTCCCGGTCTTGCTTTTCTACTTCCTGCCCCAACAGCGTTTCATAGGAGGTGATGCGGGCCTTTGCCTTTGCGTGCCGCCCTTTTGGCGACATCCTGATCCATTCCAATTCCCGCTCCAGGGTTTTCTGCCGCTGGGACTCCGTCTTTTCCTCAGTGCGCAGGCAGTTCTGTTTCTGCTCCAGCCAGGAAGAATAGTTGCCCTTCCAGGGGATGCCGACACCCCGGTCCAGCTCCAGGATCCAGCCGGCCACATTATCGAGAAAATACCGGTCGTGGGTCACGGCAATAATGGTCCCGGCGTACCGTTGCAGGTGGTGTTCAAGCCAGGCGACCGTCTCGGCGTCCAGATGGTTCGTCGGTTCATCGAGAAGGAGGATGTCCGGTTTCTGTAAAAGGAGGCGGCACAGGGCGACGCGTCTCTTCTCTCCCCCCGACAGGATCTTGACGGATGTTTCTCCGGCTGGGCAGCGCAGAGCGTCCATCGCCATTTCCAGACGGGAATCCAATTCCCAGGCGTCGAGGTTGTCGAGCTTTTCCTGCACCGTTCCCTGGCGCTCGATCAGCGTATTCATCTGGTCGTCCGTCATGGGTTCGGCAAATTTTTCGTTGATCCGGTTGTATTCGTCAAGGAGGGCGACGACATCCTTCACGCCCTCTTCGACAATCTCCCGTACGGTCTTCGACCCGTCGAGAACCGGCTCCTGTTCCAAAAAACCGACGGTGAGTCCCGGGGATATGATGGTTTTCCCGTTAAAATCCTTATCTACACCGGCGAGGATGCGCAGGAGCGAGCTCTTGCCTGATCCGTTAAGTCCCAGGACGCCGATCTTGGCCCCGTAAAAATAGGAAAGGGAAATGTCTTTAAGGACGGCCCGCTTGTCATAAATTTTATTTACCCCGATCATGGAGTAGATGATCTTGCTTCCTTCTGCAGCCATAAAATCAATGCCTCTCGTGAATATTATGATGATTATTAACCCATCTCCACCCTAACCCTCCCCTTGAAGGGGAGGGAGACTGAAGTGCAAAGATGGTCCCTACATCCTACAGTCTATGCCTTGCTCCTCAATCCGATATCGTCTGGCTCTGAATGGCGGTGATGACGACGGTATTGAAGATGTCCCCGACCGTGCATCCCCGACTCAGGTCGTTCACCGGCTTGTTCAGTCCCTGGAGCATGGGTCCGATTGCTACGGCCCCCGTTTCCCGCTGGACAGCCTTATAGGTGTTGTTTCCCGTATTAAGATCGGGGAAGATAAGGACGCTGGCCTGGCCCGCCACTTCCGATCCCGGCATTTTTTGAGCGCCCACGGCGGGGTCTACGGCAGCGTCGTATTGAATGGGTCCGGCAATCTTCAGGTCCGGACGTCGCTGTTTGACAATTTCTGTTGCCTTGCGCACCTTTTCCACATCGTCACCAACTCCGGAGGCCCCGGAGGAGTATGAGAGCATAGCTATTTTTGGTTCGATGCCGAAAAATAATGCGCTTTCCGCCGATGAAATGGCAATATCGGCCAGGTTCTCGGAGTTGGGGTCGGGATTGACGGCGCAATCGCCGAAGACACAGACCCGGTCCGGCATACACATAAAGAAGACAGACGATACAATGGCAATTCCGGGCTTGGTTTTTACGAACTGGAGCGCCGGAATGATGGTATGTTGGGTAGTGTGAATTGCTCCGGAAACCATCCCGTCGGCTTTACCTTTATAGACCATCATCGTCCCGAAATAAGAACCGTCCGTCATGAGATCCCGGGCCATTTCCTGGGTCACATTTTTTTCCTTCCGCAGTTCGTAGAGGGTATCCACAAATTCCGGATATAATTCCGAATCGGTTGGTTGGAGGATATGAACATTGTCGGCGGGAAGGCGGATGCCCAGACGTTTCGCTGCAGATAAAATTTCATTGCTGTCGCCAAATATTGTGAGTTTCACGATGCCCTGTTCGATAAGGTGGGCGGCGGCAGTCAGCACCCGGTCGTCATTTCCCTCCGGAAGAACTATATGCCGTTTCTGACGACGCGCCCTTTTGACGATTTCATATTGGAACATGTGGGGGGTCATCCCTGTGTGCTTGAAGGTTGTCAGCCGTTGTCCTAATGCTTTAAGATCAACGTGTTCCTCGAAAGTATGGATGGCCAGTTCGACCTTCCGGGTATTATCGGCATATATCTCAGAACGGATGGAACCGACCCGGTTGGCTGTGTCATAGGTTCCGAAGGGAACGACGCTGATGGGGGCCACCGTTTGCAGGCCTTCGATCAATTTGGAAACTGCCGGCTCCGGTTCAAAGCCGCCAGTCAATAAGATGCCTGCCAAGCGCGGATAATGCCGTGAGAGGTTGGCCTGGAGCGCCCCGATGATGATATCCGAACGATCGCCGGGGGTAACGATCAGGGTATTGTCTTTGATGTAATCGAGGAAGTGATGCAATTGCATGGCCCCAACGATGGTATGATCCACAGGGTTGTCGTGGCGCTTGCTTCCGAACAGGGCTTTGGCGCCCAGGCTGTCGTGGACTTCTCTGAAGGTTGGGCTGTTGAGCTTGCCGCTTTCGGGAACAACGGACAGGATTGTTGGTTGCGGCAAGTAGTTACGGATAGCAGATGTCATTTCCTGAAGCTTGTCTTCTCGCGCCCGGTTGATCAGGACGGCCAGCACATCTACGTTACCCTTTTTAAAGCCTTCGTAGGCAGCAAGGGCAAATTTGGCAACTTCCTCAACAGTTTTGTTTTCTGCGGAGACGACCATAATGACCGGAATACCGAGGTTCTTCGGGATGAGGATATTGGCGTCAAACTCAAAAATGGCTCCTTTTCCCATGTAATCTGTCCCCTCGACGATGGTAAAATCATATTGATCTTCCATTTTTTTATATTTTTCAATCAGGGCGTCGATGACGATGACATCCGATTTATTTGCCAAGAGATCGGCAAGCTCTCTTCCGGAAAACCCATAAGCCTCTTTATAAGAAATTGACATATTGAAACGCTTCAAGATCAACTGGATATGGGGATCCTTTTCTTGATTGACGTCGATCGTTATAATGGGTTTGAAGTAGCCAACCTTGGGCAGATAATTCAAAATCGCGTCCATCAAACCCAGCACGATAAGGGATTTACCGCTGTGTGCTTCGACTGCTGCCACATAAACGCCTTTGGTCATGTTGTCCTCCGCTGTTAATCGTAATTGGTCTTGTACAGAACGGACTGGGCTTACGTGGAGAAATTAGGTGAAATCGACCGACTTGTAAAGAGAAAACTGCGTTGTTGCAGATTAAAGGCAATGCGAAACCGTTTTGCGATGATCCGGTAAAGTTCATTCCGATTGAAGTTGCTTCTCAGGAGCAAAGTGTGATAAGAGTATAAAAAAAATAAATACCCTCAATTATTGATGCCCACGCAAAAAGTCTAATTCTGTCATTTCGAGGACCAAAGCGACGAGAAATCTTTAATTATTTCAAGATTTTTCCCTACCGTCAAAATTACATGACGGGTGTTTTGCGGCTTTTTGCGAGTCCGGCAGTTATTTAATCAAAGTGGGAGAAAGCTAAAGGAAATACAGTTTGCAGAAACAGAACATTAGAAATATCGCCATTATCTCACATGTCGATCATGGCAAGACGACCCTTGTGGACGGCATGATGAAACAAACCGGCACTTTTCGGGAACATCAGGTTGTGGAGGAGCGGGTGATGGACTCACTCGATCTCGAACGGGAACGGGGCATTACGATCATGGCCAAGAATACCGCCATCCGCTATGGAGATGTAAAGATCAATATCGTTGACACGCCCGGGCACGCCGATTTCGGCGGTGAGGTCGAGCGGAGCCTCAATATGGTGGACGGGGCGATCCTCCTCGTCGATGCGAGCGAAGGACCGTTGCCCCAGACCCGCTTTGTCCTCAAGAAGGCCCTGGCCAAGAAAATTCCCGTCATTCTCGTCATCAACAAGATCGACCGTAGCGATGCTAGAATTGAGGAAGTCATCAATGAGGTCTATGACCTTTTCATCGATCTGGACGCGACGGAGGAGCAGATCGAATTTCCCATACTCTTCACCCAGGCCAAGCGGGAGGTGGCCCATCGCAAGCAAGGGGACGACTCAACGGACCTCAGGCCCCTCTTCGATACCATCCTGACGACGATACCCGGTCCCGAAGGAGACGATCAGGCGCCGCCTCAGTTTCTGCTGACGACTCTCGACTACGATCCCTATGTGGGCCAGATTGCCGTCGGTCGCCTGATGAACGGTATCCTGGAGATGAACCATCCTTACACGCTCTGTGGTGAAAAGGCATTGACACCGGGAATACGGTTCTCCGCCCTCTACACCTTTGTGGGCATGAAAAGGATTGCCGTCGATCGGGTTGAATCCGGGGATATCGTTGCCTTTGCTGGCGTAGCAAACATCAATATCGGCGATACCGTCTCCACCCTGGAAGATCCTAAACCCCTGCCAAGAATCAAGGTCGATGAGCCGACGGTTTCGATGATTTTCTATGTAAACAATGGCCCCTTGGCTGGTCGAGAGGGAAAATATCTGACCTCACGCCATATCCGCGAGCGTCTGGAACGGGAGACCCTGCGCAACGTGGCTCTCCAGGTGAAAACAACGGATCGCGCCGACGCCTTTGAGGTCTGCGGCAGGGGAGAGCTGCAGATGGCGATTCTCATCGAGACTATGCGTCGGGAAGATTACGAATTCATGGTTTCCAAACCACAGGTGATTACCAAGGAGGAGGGCGGCCGAGTTCTCGAACCGGTAGAGCGGCTTTTTCTTGATATTCCAGAGGAATTCGTCGGGGTGCTGACGGAAAAACTTTCCGGCCGGAAGGGAAGGATGGCTAATCTCGTCAACAAGGGTAGCGGCCGCGTAAACATGACATTTCTTATTCCCGCCCGCGGGCTTATCGGGTTTCGCAGCCACTTTCTGACCGATACAAAGGGGTCAGGGGTCATGAATAGCCTCTTTGAAGGTTATGAACCCTGGTTCGGAGCCATTCCGCAACGGCTAACCGGAGCCCTGGTCGCCGACCGTGCCGGCCGAATCACCGCCTATGCCTGCCATGCAATGGCCGACCGGGGAGAACTTATCGTTTCGCCGGGAACGGAGGTTTACGGCGGCATGATCGTCGGGGAGCGCAACCGCGCCACGGACCTGAACGTGAATATCGTCAAGGAGAAAAAACTGACTAATATGAGGAGTTCCACCTCGGACGCGACGGTGATTCTCCGTCCCCCGCGGCTTATGTCTCTCGATCAGTGCATTGAATTCATTGCCGAGGATGAGGTGGTCGAGGTCACCCCCGGCAGTATCCGCCTCCGGAAAAAGGAACTTGACGCCCAACTGCGGATGGCCCGCTATCGCGAGGAGAAATGGGCTTGAACATTCTCGAGCCCGTCATACATAGTTCCGGTGCTGTATAGATTCAATATATCCCACCACGCCGGATGATATCTGGGCGGCGTTGGCCTCGTCCGTATCCAGGTGCATGTCCATGCGGAAGCTTGGATTGACGCGGGTAAGGACATCGCCAAAAATTAACTCCCGGATACCCTTGACTTTGATCATGACCACGTCTTTATCCCGCAACCCCATGCTCAGGGCCTCTTCTGGGGACATGTGGATGTGGCGTTTGGCGCAGATCACCCCTTTGTCGAGAACAACACGGCCGATATCGCCTTCAATCGTGACACCAGGGGTTCCTTCGATATCGCCGGAGTCCCGAATAGGGGCGTCAATGCCAAGCCGGAATTGCTCGGTCCGGGCAATTTCCACCTGTGATTCCTTGCGCAAGGGGCCAAGGATCCGCACCTTTTCTATACGACCCTTGGGACCGATCAGATTCACCGTTTCCGCCGCCGCATACTGACCTGGCTGGCTCAATTCCGAGCGGGGCGTCAGGGAACGGCCGACGCCGAAAATGATCTCGAAGTGTTCCTGACATAAATGGACATGATGGGCGGAAGTACTGAGAGGAATCGCCTTGGATCGGAATCGTTCCATTTCATTGACAGGAATGGAACGACCCAGGGAATGGATGGTTTCCCGGGCAATCATCCTTTCTTCATCGGCGGGAACGACGAGGATACGGATCTTGGCATCGACCTCGGATATGTCAGCGATCTGGCCCCGCATTGCCACGGTTTTACGATTTATCTCGTCGGAAACTACAATCCCGAAAACCTCCAGTCCCTGGCAGATGCGGGCGCGGATCTCGGGGGAGTTTTCACCGATGCCGCCGGTAAAAATAAGGGCATCCAAGCCGCCGAGGGCGGCAATATATGATCCGATGTATTTCTTGACCCGGTAGCAGAAAATACTTATGGCCATTTTGCAGCGCATGTCTCCACCTTCCGCCGCTTCCAGGACTTCGCGCATGTCGTTGCTCTTGCTGCTTAGTCCCTTGAGACCGCTGTCTTTGTTGAGAATCTTGTCGATCTGTTCGAACGTCATGCCCGCGTGGCGCATCAGGTGCAGGAGAACCCCCGGGTCTACATCACCGGCCCGGGTTCCCATTACCAGCCCCTCAAGAGGCGTCATACCCATGCTCGTATCGATGCTCTGCCCATGATCAATGGCGCAGACGGAAGCGCCGCTTCCCAAGTGACAAGAGATGATCTTCAAGTCTCCGACCGGAACTTTAAGGGCGGTGGCGGCGCTCAGGGAGACAAAGCGGTGGTTGGTGCCGTGAAATCCGAAACGGCGGATCTGTTCCTCTTCGCACAGATCGAAGGGGAGGGCATAGCGGAAGGCGGCCTCGGGCATATTGAGATGAAAAGCCGTATCGAATACGGCGACCTGGGGAACCTTCGGCAAAATATTCTTTAACGTCTCGATACCCTCCAGGTTATAGGGATTGTGGAGGGGGGCGATGGGGATGCACGCCCGGATAGCTTCCGCAACCTCGTCGTTTATCAGCATGGAACTGGAAAAACGTTTGCCCCCATGGACGACCCGGTGCCCGACGGCAGAGATCTCACTGATATTGCTTACAGCCCCATGCTTGGCATGGGTAAGCACCTGCACCATTTCACGAAAGGCGTCGCTTACGGTGGCGATATGTTCACCGGGGATCGTCTGTTTTTGACCCGATTTTTTAGTGATGTGGGATGCCTGGCCGGACCCGATTTTTTCCACCAGACCGTCTAAAAGTGATTCCTTTCTGACAGTGTCTAAAAGGGAATATTTTAGTGAGGAACTGCCGCTGTTTACAACGAGAATCTTCATTGGTTCCGATACGGAGGAGAAGTTCAGATCGTATGGATCTTCATTTTCCCGATGGGCAAGGCGTCGTCGCTTCACCTCTTCCTGAAACTTTTCGTCGTCCAGAAGACGCTTGGTGATGATTTTGGTCACTTTCATAAGGGTCTTGGGATTCCGGGCAATAATCTGAGAGACTGTTTCTCTTGGAATTTTAATGATCTTACTGTCTCGGGAAGAGGTTACATTGGCGCCGGCCGGTTCGCCGGAGAGGATCGACATCTCACCAAAGAATGCCCCCCTTTCGAGGGAGGCGATTACCTGTTGACTTCCCGTTTCGTTGGGTAGCGAAACATCGACCTCTCCGTCGTAAACAATCCAGAGGTAACGTCCGATATCCCCGATCTTGATAATTTTGGTGTCAGCGGGATAATCGATGCTTTGAGAGTTCGCCGCTAAAAAGGCGATACCCTCCGCAGCCAGATCGGAGAAAATGTCGATGGATTTAAAAAACTGATCTAATTCCATAATAATACCTCCTGTCGGTTCCTGATCGGTTATCCTGTGAATCGCTGCTTACGTGGGGAAATCATCTGTCTGGGGAGCATAAAAAACTGGCGGTAATATTAATAAATATCTCAATAAGAGTCAACGAAATATCACCGCTTGCCTGATGAAAAAAAACATGCTTTATATCAAAAAGTGACCCGTAAATAGGGCGGGAAGATTAAATGGAAAAAGGTACATTTAAAATTTGTCCGGAATGTGCTTATTCGACTCTGGATAGGGAAGGGGACAATTGCCCAAATTGCCGGACGGAGTTGCTCTGCAACTGTTCCCTCTGCAATCATCCCTTCCGGGAAAAAAGGAGCATGTATTGCGCAAAATGCGGAGAAAAATTAAGAATATCCTACGTTCCTATCCAATAGCAGTAAAGGCGGCAACAAGAAATTCAGCGCGGCAGAAAGAAATGACATGAATGATCATACAGTAGGAATCGATGTCGGTTCCATCACATCCAAGGCGGTCTTGATGAAAGATGGACTGATTTTGGCATCCAGAGTCGTTTTTACCGGCTATAACGTTGAATCAGCAGCCCGCAAAGTATTTGATGAAGTTCTTGCGGAGGTTGGCCTGCCGCCGGAGGCGGTCAGACGGATCGTGGCGACCGGATATGGGCGGAAGGGAGTCTCCTTCGCCCATGAATCGCTGACCGAAATTTTCTGTCACGCCGCGGGAGCTTACTATCAGAATCCGGATATCCGGTTCATTATCGATATCGGGGGGCAGGACAGCAAGGCGATCCTCCTCGACGACGTGGGAAGAGTTAAAAATTTTACCATGAATGACAAATGCGCTGCGGGGACGGGACGGTTTCTGGAAGTCATGGCCCGGGCCATGGAAGTAAACCTGGAAGCCTTCGGCGATTTGTCCTTCCACGCAGATCTACCGGCAAAGATCAGCAGTCTCTGCACCGTCTTTGCCGAATCGGAGGTGATTTCGCTGATTTCTAAAGGGGCCTCCCGAGAAAACATAATCGCGGGTATCCATGAATCCATCGGCACCCGCGTGTCGGCAATGGCCAAAAGGGTAGGGCTGCGGGCGCCAGTCATGATGACAGGAGGAGTAGCAAAAAACAAGGGAGTAGTGCAGGCCCTGGAAGAAAAACTGGGGCTGCCAATGGAGGTATCACCATATGCACAGGTTAACGGTGCCATCGGGGCGGCTTATCTGGCATGGAAATAAAGTCGATCACGGGACGGGATAAATTGACCTACGAAGAGAATCTGGAAGGGAAAATAAAAGGATTGATCATAGCAAGGGTCGCTATGACGACCTTTTTGCTCGGTATTTTTATCTTCCTGCAGATAAAAGCCCCGGACTTCTTAACCCAGACGTCTATTTCTTATTTTTATGGAATTATTGCCCTGATCTATCTTTTTTCTCTGGTTTTTTCTATCCTCAGCAGAATCTTTTCAAATCAGTTGGTTCATATATATCTCCAGACCATGACTGACGTGGTCATGATCACCGCTCTTATCTATGTCACAGGCGGAATCAGATCCACCTACGCTGTATTTTATCCTTTGGTTATTATATATTCTGTTTTATATTTAGGTAGAAATGGCGGTCTCATCACTGCTTCGGCCGCATCAATCTTTTACGGACTTTTGATTGACCTTGAATATTACCGCGTTATCACCCCCATTTCCCATCCCTATATCTGGGAAGTCCCCGATACGGCCGGTCATGTATTTCTCCGCATTTTTGTCAACATCCTTTCTTTTTACCTCATTGCCCTTTTGGCCAGTTTCGTTGTCGAGAAGGAAAAAAAGACCAGGGCCCTCCTTGCCGAAAAGGAATCAGCCTTCAACCAGTTGGATTTGCTCTATCGATCCATCATTGAATCCGTTGATACAGGTATTTTGACTATTGATCTGGAAGGGAGGATCAAATCATTCAACAGAGCCGCAGAACAGATCACCGGCTGGAGTTTTGCCTCGGTAGAAAATCATCGCCTTCAGGATATTTTTCCTGCCTGGAAAGAATTATACGTTAATGGCGTTAATAATGATGATAGTATTAAGGGACGCTTTGAAATGCACGCCGTTGTGGGTCAGGATCGGCGTTTAATTTTAGGTTGCGCCCTCTCGGCGCTCCGGGATAATAGTAGCCAAAAGATCGGCGACATTCTTATTTTTCAAGACCTGACGATGGTGAAAGAGATGGAAGCGGTCTTGGAGAGAAACCGTCGTCTTGTTTTCGTCGGTGAAATGGCGGCGGGGCTTGCCCATGAAATCCGCAACCCCTTGGCCTCCATCAGCGGTTCCATTCAGATGTTGATGAAAGAATCCGGTGTGGGAACAACGGAAGGGCGGCTTATGCAGGTAATCATGCGCGGCAAGGATCAACTCGAAGGGTTTGTAAAAGACTTTCTCCTCTTGGCCAGACATAATCGCGGTCCCCATCAGGAAGTAATGATTGGTGATGTTATCGGTGAGGTTCTGGAAGCGGCGCGGGTAATGCCTGATTGGAACAATAATATCGAGATCAGATATACTCTTGAGGAAGGCAGCACTATCAAAGGGAACAGAGAAGAGATGCGACAACTGATATGGAACCTCGTCCTCAATGCTGCCCAAGCGATGCCGGAAGGGGGGCTTCTTGCCGTTAGCGTCCGCAAAAAGGATCTGGAGACTCATGAGGGACTTGAGATCATCGTGACAGATAATGGCGTGGGAATTACTGAAGAGAATCAAAAAATGATATTTGAACCCTTTTTTACCACTAAAGAGCGGGGCACGGGATTAGGTTTGGCTATTGTGATGAGGATCGTAAATAGCTATGGAGGCAATTTGTTATTGGAGAGTACTTCCGGTATGGGGACGAAATTTGTGATATGGCTCCCCAAGACGGGGTTTATCCCAGGAGGTGAAAATGGCGAAGATACTCGTCGTTGACGATGATCAGGGCATGAGAGAATTTCTCGACATCATGTTGAGTAGGGAAGGACACAAGGTATCCTGCTACGGGGAGCCGGAAAAGGCCCTCATTCGGTGCGGTAAAGAGAAATATGATCTGGTGATTACCGATCTTAAGATGCCCAGAATGGACGGTATCGCTTTTCTTAAACGGCTCAAGGAACAAGAACCTGAATGCCAGGTTATCCTGATTACGGCGTTCGCCTCCGGTGAAACAGCCCTTTCTGCCATGAAAGAAGGGGCTTACGACTATATCGAGAAGGATTTCGACATTGATGATCTGAAGAAGATAATCCGTGCCGCCCTCGATAAAAAAGGGATCAAGGCCGATGACGCCCAGTTTCTGAAAGATATCGAGGGAGGGGTTGCCTTTGGCGGCATGATCGGTAAAAGCAAGGAAATGCTTAAGGTTTATGGCACGATCAAAAAGGTGGCGGAGACCTCCGCCAATATCCTGATTCTCGGAGAAAGCGGCACCGGCAAAGAACTCGTTGCTAAAGCTATCCATGAAAACAGCCCCAGAAAGGACATGCCCTTTGTTGTCATCAACTGTGGTGGTATTCCTGAAAATCTTCTTGAATCGGAGTTTTTCGGTTATATGAAGGGCTCTTTTACCGGTGCCTTTACAGACAAGGCCGGCCTCTTTGAAATCGCCAGGAAAGGAACAATATTTCTTGATGAAATTGGTGAGTTGCCGGCACTACTTCAAGTTAAACTTCTGAGAGTTGTACAGGAAAAAACCTTTAGAAGGATCGGCGGGACAGAGGACATCAAGGTCGATGTCCGGATTATCTCGGCGACGAACCAAATTCTCGAGCAGAAGGTAAGAGAAGGAACCTTCCGGGAAGATCTCTACTATCGCCTGAATGTCATTCCCGTCCATTTGCCGGCCCTGCGGCATCGCAAAGAGGACATTCCCGTGCTGACAAAATATTTCATTGAGAAGTATTCCCGGGAATTTTCCAAGGACGTTATAACGATATCAACATACGCCCTTGAATTATTGATGGATTATCCCTTTCCAGGAAATATCAGGGAACTGGAAAACATTATTGAAAGATGCGTCGCTCTGGAGACCAGCAATATCATCCTGCCGGACAATTTATTCATCAGCCATAATACGGAAATAAATGAAAACATTCTTGATTTTAATTTCTCTGATGCCGGCATTCATCTGAACGAAGAGCTGGCAAAAATTGAAAGGCATCTCATCCAAAAGGCCCTTTTAAAATCTAAGGGTTCCAAGACCAGGGCTGCGGAACTGCTCCATGTGAGTTTTGATTCCTTACGCTACCGGATCGAAAAATTAGGCATCGAAAGTCACTAACCAGGCAGAAAAAGCTTGACATTAGCCATAGCATTTATTACTGATGAGCGACTTCATGGAGTGAAAGAACATAATATCATGAACACGCAAATCAGCAACATCCCGAGTTCAGGTTTCTATTTTAGATTTTTTAGCTTTTTTGGGGAGGTCTGCCGACCGTGCTCGTGATCTGAGACAAACCGAACGAGCCGTGGGCAGACCGCAAGGACGCCCACGGCTTTTTTATTAATGAAGGCCGTGGAGAAAATCCCGGCCTTTTTTTATTTTCACCGATGATAGGTGAAGATCCATAAGGAGGATAAACCATATGAGCAGGAAAACCGGACAAAGATTTCTTATCACTATCCTTGCAGGGATCATGATCCTCTGTCTTTCCGGACTGTCGTCTGCAAAGACAATCAAAGTGGGTGCCGCTATCAACATGACCGGACCGGCCTCCACCTGGGGACAGTACCATGCCAAAGGGCAGCAGGACTATTTCCGCTATGTCAACGAAGTAAAAGGCGGCGTAGCTGGAAACCGCATTGAGATGACCCTTGTTGATACGGCCTATAAGGTACCCGAGGCCGTCGCGGCAGTGCGCAAATTTGCCGTTCAGGAAAAGGTGGACATGATTGCTACCTGGGGCGCCGGGGAGGGTCTTGCCGCCAAACCGATTATCCAGACCTACAAGATTCCAACGATCAATTATTCGACAAGTTGGGAGATCCTCGAACCGCCTATCAATTATATGTATCTCCCCTTTGGCAGCTACAAGATGGACTGTTATGCCATCCTTGATTATATCCGGGCCATTCACAAAGGGAAAGATGCACCGAAGGTCGGTTTGCTTACCTACAACAACGCCTATGGGCGCTCCATTCATAAGCCCAGTCGTGAATATGCAAAAAAAATCAAGATTGACATCGTGGCCGTGGAAGAATTCCCTCCCAAAACGGTGGATCTGACGACGGAGCTCCTCAGATTGAAAAAAAGCGGAGCCCAGTACGTTTTCATGCAGATGCTCCCTTCGGCCATCATTACCACCTTCAAGAGTGCCGATCGGATCGGATACGGCCCGATGTTTTTCGGGACCTGGACCTCGACGGATCCGGATTTCTTCAAACTCGGCAAGGGAATAATCAAAGACAGGTTGTTGATGCAATTTCCCGGCGGCCTGCCTTCTGATCGCACCCCCGGCATGAAGATCATGACGGACTTGTGGACCAGGTATAAAACCGTCACCAAATTTGACGCTTCGTACTGGGAGGGAGTGGTTGTGGGCATGATCATGGAGAGAGCATTTATCAGAGCCCATGAGAAATACCGGGATATCAATCGGGAAACGATCAATAATGCATTGGAATCTTTCAAGAATGAAGATTTTGGAGGTCTCGTTCCAAATGTAACATACACGAAAACGGATCATGGCGCTTCCTTCAAGGCAAGAATCGTCAAAGTCCAGGAAAATGGGACCTATATCCCGCTGACAAAGTTTTTCATTCCCGGCAAAGAAAAAATTCGGCTTTTGAAGTGAGTAGGAAGACGAAATGAAAGCCTATCGTGGCCATCCGGCAATCTTTGCGGCAAGACAGGAGAAAGACGGTTATGCCGACCTGGAGATCAAGGATTTATCCCTCCATTTCGGCGGTGTAAAGGCCTTGACCAACATCGATCTGAAGGTGAGAAACGGGGAACTGTATGCCGTAATCGGTCCGAACGGGGCCGGCAAGACAAGCCTCATGAATTGCATAACCGGGTTCTACAAGCCCAAGAGCGGCCGGATTATCTTTAACGACCAGGACATCACCCGGATGCACGCCCATAACCTTGTCAAGATCGGTATCGGCAGAACCTTCCAGAATATTGAACTTTTCCCCGGGATGACCGTCCTTGCCAACATGCTCCTTGCCCGTCATCTCTACTGCCGCTATACCTTTCCGGGAGCAGGTCTCTATATGCCTTCCGTCCGCCGGGAAGAAGTCCGCCACCGCAGGTTGATCGAAGAGCTGATCGATTTTCTGGAGATGCAGGCAATAAGAAATAAAAATGTGGCCTCCTTACCCTACGGGTTGATGAAAAGAGTGGAATTGGGAAGGGCGCTGGCTCTTGAACCGCGCCTGCTGGTTCTGGATGAACCCTTCGCCGGAATGACGCTGGAAGAGAAGGAAGATATGGTTCGTTTTATCACGGAGATCAATGAAGTATGGGGACAGACCATCGTTCTTGTTGAGCATGACATGGCCATTGTCATGAGCATTTCCCATCGTATCGCCGTGCTGAATTTCGGAGAAAAGATAGCCGAGGGAACGGCGGATGAGATCGGCCGGCATCCGGAAGTCATCCGGGCGTATCTGGGATGAAGATCGACGGCTTCGTAAAAAGTTCGGATGCCGCGTTGCGCTGCATCCTTCGTTACTGCGGCATACGACAAGTACGCCTCATGACTCAGGCTTTGCCCACCTTGCCTGCGAATCTTTTTGCGAAGCCGTCGATTATGGATAATTTTATGAGTTTTGGGGTCCATCAAGATTATGATTGAGCAAAAAAGTGGGACCATTGACCATCGGATGTTGACCTTGCCCCAGTTGCTTGCACAACAGGCAGGAATATTGGGCAAAGACTTCACGGCTATAAGGGAAAAGGCTTACGGCATCTGGCATACTTTCAATTGGGAAGAATATCTTCGTTATGTGCGAATTACCGCCATGGGTCTTGCCGTTCTTGGTCTGCGTCGAGGTGAAAACGTTATCCTAATCCTGAATAACCATCCGGAATGGTTATTCACGGAAATCGGCGCCCAGGCATTGGGGGCCGTTACGATGAACGTCTTTACCTCGGCTACTCCTGAAGAGTTGCAATTTTCCATCCAGAGGACGCAGGCGGCCCTGGTAATTGTTCAGGACCAGGAGCAAGTCGATAAACTGCTTGAGATTAAGGACAATATATCCCATGTTCGGCGGGTTGCCTATATTGATCCCACGGGCATGCGCTCCTACCGGGACATGGGATGGTTGCAGGCCTATGCGGATTTACTGTCTGCGGGGGAAGAACTGGATCGCAGGGAACCTGACCTTTTTGCCCGGGAGTTGAATAAAGGAAAGTCCAAAGATACTGCCTTGATGATCCAGACGTCCGGTACAACGGGCATGGCGAAGCTGGCCATGCTTTCTCACCGGAGCATGACCTCGATCGGAAAACAGTGGACAGAGGCTATATCCTTGCGGCCCGGAGAGAATTGGCTTTCCATGTCTCCCCCGGCCTGGATCGTGGATCAGATGTGGGGATTTGGCGTCTCCCTGTATAGCGGGATGACCATGAATTTTCCAGAGACCCCCGAAACGGTGACCGAAGATTTTCGCGAGATCGGCCCTTCGGTGATTATCACCGCCTCCCGTTTCTGGGAGGATCTGGCGTCAAAAATTCGCGTCAAGATGGCCGACTCCGGATGGATTAAGCGCCGTCTATTCCACTGGGCGGAAAAAACGGGTCGCGGAGTGATCGCGAAACAAGCAGCCGGAGAAAAGGCGGCATGGCATCACAGGTTCTTGCACCGTGTTGCCGCATGGTTTGTTTACCAACCTCTCCTTGATCGGATCGGCTGCTCCCGCTTCCGTAATGCCTATACGGGCGGCCATCCCATAAGTCCCGATGTTATCAGGTTTTTTCAGGCTATCGGGATGAACCTCAAGCAGTGTTACGGTCTCACCGAGGCGGGAGGAATATTTCAGGTGCAACCGGACCATCAGGTCAAACCGGAAACAGTGGGAAAGCCCCTGCCCGGCGTCGAGATCATGCTCGATGCGGATCAGGAAGTAATGGTGAAGAGCGATTCCCTTTTTTCAGGTTACTACCGTGACTTTCAGACAACGGAAAAGGCCTTCCAGAATGGTTGGCTGAAGACGGGCGACGCTGGCTATATAGATCAGGACGGACATCTCATCATCATCGGGCGCAAGGAAGATATCATCAAAAATAAGAGCGGCCAAGCGTTTTCTCCGGATTTCATCGAGACACGGTTGAAGTTCAGTCCCTATATCAAGGAGGCTGTCACTTTCGGAGAATCGAGGCCATTCATTACGGCCATGGTCAATATCGATATGGAAAATGTCGGCAACTGGGCGGAGGAAAGCCTTATCCCTTTCACGACATACCTGGATCTATCCCAGCAAAAAGCGGTGGAAGAATTGATCCACAATGAAATACAGGAAATCAACAAGCAATTGCCCGACATCATGAAAATCAGAAAATTCCTGCTTCTTTACAAGCTCCTGGACGCAGATGATGAAGAATTGACCCGCACCGGCAAGGTGCGCCGACGTTTCATCTATGGGCTCTATCTCCAACTCATCGAGTCCATGTACCGGGAAATCTCACAGGTTGAGACAACAGGCAAGATCCGTTACCGTGACGGCAGGGTAGGGGAGATAACGACAAAGGTAAACATATTAACCATTTAAACCCATCCCCACCCCGACTCCCCCTTGAAGGGCAGGGTGGATATTTGTTAGTCCTTGCAATGAAGGAAGACACGTGACCAACCGTTAAAGCTGGAGGGGTGTTATCTGCCCAGAACTTGAAGGGAAGGATGGTTAAAGGAGAAAAAATGGATTTTTTTATACAACTGGTGGTCAATGGTCTGAGTGTCGGGTTCATCTATGGCATTTCCGCCATGGGTTTTGTCATGATCTTCAAATCCTCGAGTGTCCTTAATTTTGCCCACGGTGAATTGCTGGCCATGGGGGCCTATATCTTTCTCGTCCTCGTGACCTGGCTGCAACTGCCGGTCTACGCTGCCTTCCTGTTAACAATGGCGGCGTGCTTTTCCCTCGGATTCATTGTGGAGCGACTTTTCTTGCGGCCTTTGATTGGCGAACCCCTTATTTTTGTCATTATGCTTACAGTGGGTCTGGCCGCGATGTTCAAGGGTTTGATCCTCTTGATCTGGGGCGGCAATCTCCATACCTTTCCCGATTTTCTCCCTTCCTGGCTGAGCCTGACCTGGGGAAGCGTCTCGGTGCAGCCGGTTTATACACTGGCGCTAGTGGTCGGGACGATCTTTCTTGTCCTCTTTGGGCTTTTCTTCAAATTCTCATCCCAGGGGATTTATATGCGTTCCGTCGCCGACAATCAGCGGGCCGCCCTTTCCCTCGGCGTCAATGTCAAGAAGGTATTTGCCCTTTCATGGGCAATTGCGGCGTTAGTTGCCGGTATGAGCGGCATTATCCTCGGTATTATCAACGGGGTTAATGTCCATGACCTCAGCGCTATTGGTTTGAAGGTCTTTCCGGTAGTCATTCTCGGGGGTCTCGACAGCATCGGGGGCGCAATCGTCGGCGGGCTCATTATCGGCCTGTTAGAGACTCTTACCGGTGGTTATATATCGCCGTCCCTGCGGGATGTGGTACCCTACATCGTACTCGTTTTTATTCTGATGGTTAAACCCTATGGCCTTTTCGGCCAGGTGGAAATAGAAAGGGTCTGATATGAAGAAAAGGGTTTTCCATCCCTGTGGAAATTATCATGAAAACTATGCGGATCAATTGAAGGTCTATGAGACCGATTATGGCCGGTTCTTTACCGCCGCGGGACTGATCCTCCTTTTTGGCCTGGCCCCCTTTGTCAGCAGCCCATACATTTTATATATTCTCAATTCTATCGGCATTGCCGCCATCGCCGCCATCGGCCTCAATATTCTCATCGGTTACACCGGACAGATATCCCTGGGTCATGGCGCATTTTTTGGCGTCGGTGCTTATGGCGCCGCATTCCTGGCTACCCGCTGTGATATTCCATTTCTTTTGAGCGTCCCTGCTGCCGGACTGATCACCGCATTAGTGGGGCTGATTTTTGGACTCCCTTCCAGCCGGTTGAAGGGGCTTTATCTGACTATTGCCACTCTGGCCGGCCAATTTATCATCGAGTATGTCCTAGTCCATTGGGAAGATGTGACCCAAGGCACCATGGGCATTACCCTGCCGAAGGCAAATGTTTTCGGGTTAGAGGTCAGCGGCGATATTCCTTTCTTTTATGTGATTTTTCTTGCCCTGCTGACCATGCTGTGGTTGGCCGTCAATCTCATGCGGACAAAATATGGAAGGGCTTTCGTGGCCATCAGGGACAACGACCGGGCCGCCGAGGGCATGGGCATTCCCATTTTCCCCTACAAGCTCCTCGCATTTGCGATCAGTTCCTTCTATGCCGGAGTGGCCGGGGCAATCTGGGCCTACTACACCGTCAGTATTACTACCGAGCCCTTCAATCTCGGTCTGTCCGTAGAGTACATTGCCATGGTTATCATTGGCGGCATGGGCAACATGTCCGGGGCAATATTCGGCGCCATATTTATAACCGGCCTCAATGAACTGCTCCGCTGGGCGATTGACCTGATGATGAACATGGGAATGATTACGCAGACAGGGTTGAATCTGGCGCCCCTAAGGGAGTTTATATTCGGGTTGGCTATCGTTCTCTTTATCCTTTTCGAGCCCCGGGGAATTGCCGAGGTTTGGCGGATTATACGTTCCAGTTTCCGACTCTGGCCATTTTCCTACTGAGGGAGGCAATAAGGTGCTTTTAGCAGTCAACAATATTTCGGTCGTCTATTCCGATGTCATCCAGGTTCTCAAGGGGGTTTCCCTCTCCGTTGAGAAAGGCAAAATAATATCTCTTTTAGGAAGTAATGGTTCAGGCAAGACTTCTACTCTCAAGGCTATTTCCGGGCTCCTGAAACCGGAAAACGGCAAAGTGACAGATGGGGAAATCATCTTTCAGGGGAAACCAATCCATAACCAGTCCCCGGAAATCATCACACGTATGGGGATCATTCAGGTATTGGAAGGTCGCCAGCCTTTCAAATACTTGACTATTGAAGAGAATCTGCGTGTCGGAACAGCCATAAGATCAAACAAGTCCTACAAAGAGGATCTGGAGATGGTATATAACTATTTTCCGGCGCTCCTGGCCCGTCGTCGGGCCCGTGCCGGCTATTGCAGCGGCGGGGAATTGCAGATGCTGGTCATCGGTCGCGCCCTAATGGCAAAACCCGAACTTCTCCTCCTTGACGAACCATCCCTTGGTCTTGCCCCGCTCTTTGTACGAGAGATTTTCGGCATTATTAAAAAAATCAACAAAGAACAGGGCGCCACAATTGTTCTTGTGGAACAGAACGCCAACATGGCCTTGCAGATCGCCCATTACGGCTATGTCATGGAGAACGGCAAAATCGTCATGGAGGGCAGGGCGGAAGAACTGGTTGAAAACCCGGACATCAAGGAGTTTTATCTTGGCATGGCTGCCTCGGGAGACATGCGGGCATATCGCGACGTGAAATCCTATCGCAGACGGAAACGCTGGTTGTGATGGGCGTCTTCTCAGCCCGGAGGAACGGACATATCTTTCATCTTGAGTTGTATCTCGTTGACGCCGTTCCAGTAATTGAACTGAGGCGTGAACGCGATGTCAGATGTTGTTCCAGAGGTTAATTGCTTAATGAAATGACCTTTGCTGAACCAGATGCCATTGCAGGATACCCCGTCGCCGTTCAAGCGCAGCCTCAGATGGTTATTCCCAACGACGTTTGAGGCCGTGACATTGACATTACGAACGCAGAGGACAGGTTCCGGATTGCGGCTGCCAAAGGGGGCAAGCATCGCTATCTGGGCAAGGAGATCGTGATTGACGTCATGAAGTTGACATTGGGCGTCGATGGTCGTTTGCGAGATCATGTTTACGGGTTGAATATCTTCCCTGATCACCCCTTCGAGGAGATGCTTGAATTCCTCGATATCTTCTTCACGGATAGAAATACCTGCGGCATATTGATGTCCCCCGTAGGACAGGAGCAGGGAGTCGCATTTTTTTAGCCCCTGGTAGATATTAAAATCGGCGATGCTCCGGCCTGAACCCTTGCCAATGCCATTTCTGAGACTGATGAGAATGGCCGGACGATAAAAGCGATCCACAAGGCGGGCCGCCACAATGCCAATAACCCCGGGATGCCAGTTTGCCGAGGCGAAGACCAGGGAAGATTTCTGGAGCGGATCGATTGTTTTCGCGATCTCTTCTAGTATCTCCTGGAGGATTGTTTTTTCAATGGCCTGACGCTTGCGGTTGTATCCGTCCAGAACCTTGGCGATATCCCTGGCCTCGGCAAGATCGTCGGTCAGAAGCAGCTTTACCGCCTCCATCGGGGAACCCACCCGACCGGCCGAATTAATGCGTGGGATAAGGCAGAAGGACGCCTTGTTGGTATCCATGACCTGGGTATCAAGGCCGCAGATCTCCTTCAGTGCCTTGAGGCCCACACGTCTGTCCTCGGTTATCAGATCAAGCCCGATTTTGGTAAAGATCCGGTTCTCGTCGACGAGGGGAGATATGTCTCCGATGGTGCCCAAGGCGACAAGGTCCAGATAGTTTTTCAGGTTGGGGTACTTTCTGTCATGCCAGAAGCCTTCCTGGCGGAGTTTTCCTCTCAGACTGATCAGAAAATTAAAGGCTATGCCAACTCCGGCAAGATGCTTGAACGGAAAAGGGCAGTCGGGGCGATGAGGGTTGATGACGGCAACGGCCCGGGGGATGATTTCCGGCACTTCGTGATGATCGAGAATAATCGTGTCAATTCCCAAGGTTGAAGCATAGGCGACGCATTCCAGATCGGAGACGCCGCAATCAACGGTAATAAGCAGATTTACATCCCGGCTTTTCAGAAAATCGATGGCGCTACGGTTCAGACCGTAGCCTTCTCCGATCCGGTCGGGAATATAAAAATCGGTTTCCGGAAGGAGGACACGAAAAAATTTAAGCATGACTGCGATCGATGTTATGCCATCTGCATCGTAATCACCGAATACTACAATCTTTTCTTTATGTTGAATCGCCTGAATCACACGATGAACAGCCTTATCCATATCCTTCATAAGAAAGGGATTGTGAAGATCGTTCAAGGAAGGGAAAAGGTATTTCTTGGCGTCGGCGAGATTGACAATATTCCTGCTCATGAGGATCTTTGATATCACAGGCAGGATGCCAAACTCATTCGATAATTGCTCAGTAATATCTTCTTGCTCTAAAGAGAACCGCCACTGGGTAACAGGCAGACAATCGTTATTTTTCAATTCTTTCCGCAATTCTTCCTTGTATTTTAGGGATGTATCATAGTCATATCAGTGATAATAATGTCAAGGAGGAATTTTGATTTTCATTGACACACCCTATCAGGCTATCATAGAGATAGACATGGATACCATCTATCTAAAATTATCCAGAAAAGACCTCGTACGGCTGCAATTTTTACTGGAGGGATACGAAAGGTTATCATCCATTACCACCATTGATCCCAAGGAGGCCATTGTACAAATAATAATCATGTCTGATTTTGAGGAAGATTTTCAATTAATTCTTTCGGAGCTGAAAAATTCTGTTGATTTCCGGATCATCCAGTCATAAAAGGAAACAACATTTAAGGAGGCCCTATGAAACCTTTTCATCGCTTATTGATCCTTCTACTCTTCATCCCTTTTGTCATGGGTATGAGTTCCCTCGGGGGAGATTCGCCTGATAAGATTCCTGTACCAACAAAGAAATTTCTGGGGTCCTTTGTCGATCAGATGGACATCATAACGGATGCCAAAGAGATCAGCATTGACGGCGGAACCTTCCTGGAGGGGAAAAAAGGGGAGGGGACTTTCACAGTCGCCTTCGAGAACATTCAATATGTTAATTTCCTCCTCCGGGACGAAAGGTTGGTCGCCGTGGTGAAACTGCGGGAAGGAAGCAGCCTGGAGCTTAGGGTCAATAAAAAGGCCAAGGCCTATGGAAAAACAAAATTCGGTACCTTTCAGATCAAGCTGCTCGATCTGAAAAGGATGACGATCATCGATACGAAAAAATAATCATTCCGAGAGACGCTCCCCTATGCTGATGATGACCCACACCTGGCTCCTCAGGAGTTATCCGGGGGGAGAAGAGCTGATCAGAAATCATCCCGATCTCCTGATTTACAATATCTGTCCGGATCTGCTGCCGATTCACAAAAATATCACGGCCGAGGCCACCCATGGCATTCCCCGCTGCCGCGCCCTGCCGGCAAAGTACCGGAAAAACTCCTGCGTCCATTTTCACCTTATGGTGGATGATATCTCCCATCATGGATCGATTGCGAGCCAACCCGTTACGGAATTCAATCCCGATTCGCACGGCTACACCTATCTCAAGGGGAAACCCCTCGTGCAACCGCTCCTTGATATCTACAAGAACCAGGGAACCCCGATTCCTTACGCCCACGCCGCCTACCGGTCTCACATGATCATCGAGATGACATTTGACCTCGCCCTACATCTGGGACAGCTTGGGGAAAGCGAAAAGCTCCTCGTTCTCCTTTGCGACGCCATGGGTTATACAGTCGAAGAAAAACTCGCTGAATTCAGTGAAAATATTGCCTGGTTGTATGGAATGCCCGTGGAGAGCGTAGAAGAGGCATTGAGAGAAGGAGCAGCGGTATATACCCTGAACCGGATCAGACGCTTCATGACCCTCGAAGGGCGGATACAGCTTTTCGCGAACAAATATGGCATTCCCCGGGATGACAGGCAGGCCGTAGCCGGGCTTACCGACGTTATGAACCAGGGAATGGAATTGGTGAAGGATTACGGTGATTTCTTGGCACCGACCCTCGCGGCGATTCGGAGGGTCGGATTTGATCCTGATTTATAATTAAACCACTTTGCGCACTGATCCCGAACGGAGGCAACGCGTACAAATCTTCACCCTTTTAACGGCGCCGCTTTTCTCGTCAATGGCGCGGATCTTCTGCAGATTCGGCCGCCATACCCTTTTGGTCTTGTTATTGGCATGGCTTACATTATTACCTACGACGGGTTTTTTACCGCATACCTCGCACATTCTGGACATATCACTGACTCCTCAAATAGTAGTGGTGTGGTTGCTACAATAATAGAAAGAAATATGCAAGCAATTTTTCATTCGTTCTTCATGGACATGGGCTGACCCGTGGATTCGATGACCCGCATCCAGATATTTCCCGAGGGATCGACCTGTTTCCCCGACATGACCACTTGCAATGGCAGATGGACATATTCGCCCCGAAAACGACCTACCAGCATGCCCGTCTTGCCGGCCATGCCGGCATGAGCGGCGTATTGCCCCAAGGCCCCGCAGTAAATACTGTCACTGGCGTTTGCCGGCACGCTACGGATTGTGTAGCTGGGATCGATATATTTCAGATTTACTTCCAGGCCGCAGTCCTTGAAATATTCCTCAATGATCCCCCTTAGATAAACGCCTATGTCACGCAGTCTCAGGTTTCCCGAGGCGTCCGTCTCGATCCTGCCTTCTTCCTGGCAGAAAAACTCCTGTCCCGCCCCTTCCGCGGCAAGAATAACGCAGTGCTTACGATGGCGCAGGCGATTCTCCAAGAGTTTCAGGAAACCTTTTTCGCCATACAGATCGAAGGAAACCTCGGGAATCAGGACAAAATTGGCGTCATTCTGGGCCAGGGCGGCGTGAACGGCAATATGTCCTGATTGACGACCCATCAGCTTGACCAGACCGATGCCCATGGGCGACCCTTTCGCCTCCACATGGGCGCACTGAATGGCCTGAACCGCCTCCGATATGGCAGTGTCAAAACCGAAGGTCTTGTCCACGAGATTCAGATCGTTGTCGATGGTTTTGGGAATGCCGATGACACTGATATCGAGTTTACGCTTCGATATTTCTTCCGTGATGAGTTCCGTAGCCCGCATGGTGCCGTCGCCGCCGATGCAGAAAAAAATATCCACATTCATCCTCTTGAGGACATTGACCATCTCCTTGATGTCCTGTTTCCCCCGGGATGAAGAAAGGATGCTTCCCCCCACCGCGTGTACGTCCTTGACCATCTCCGGTGTCAAATCCATCATGTCATGGCCGTACCTCGGAATCAAACCCTGGAAGCCATACTTGATCCCGACGATATTACTTACCCCGTAGCGGTGATAAAGTTCCATGACAATGGCGCGAATCACGTCGTTGATTCCCGGACACAAACCGCCGCAAGTCACAATGGCCGCCTTGGTCTTCGGCGGGTCGTAATAGATCATTTCTCTTGGCCCCGCGACCTCGATGGCCGCGGGCGGCCCTTCATCCCAGCAATATTCCGAGACGTTACTCAGGTCATGATCGTAAAGAATGCGCCTGGTGTCGGGGGTAAAGTAGCTGACGGTGATCGGCGAGGGGATGGTCGTTTCTCCGAGGGATTGGATGTCAAAATTCAGTTTGTTTGGCGCCATAGGATCATTCCTCCTCTTAATTCATCGTATAGTGAGGGAAGGGTTGCATTGTGGCGTGTTCGTCAATGCCTCCGCTCCTCTGAGATGAACATTCCGTCCTTTTACTTCCAGCCTGCCTTCGGCGTACCACTGAATGGCCTGAGGATATATCTTGTGTTCCTCCTTCAGGATGCGCTGAGCCAGGCTGTCCTCATCATCGTTGTCATAAACGGGAACCACGGACTGAATAATGATCGGGCCGGTGTCCACGCCGTCATCGGCAAAATGGACGGTACAGCCGGAAAAGCGAACGCCATAATCCACGGCCTTTCTTTGTACATGTAAGCCGGGAAAGGCAGGGAGGAGGGCGGGATGGATGTTCATGATCCGCATGGGAAAGGAAGACAAAAAACGGGCGGTCAGTATCCTCATGAAACCCGCCATGACCACCAGTTCAACACCCCGGGACTGCAGAACATCGATCATCTGCTGATCGAAGGCGTCCCGCAGGGGAAAATCTCTGTGGTCAATAACAACAAAAGGAATGTTGTGTAGCCGACATCTCTCCCGGGCGAAGACCTCCGGGCTGTTGCTGATAACCACTTTTATGACGGCGTCGAGTTTGCCGTTCTCGATATGATCAATTATCGACTGGAGGTTGGAGCCGTTGCCGGAAACGAGAACGCCGATAGGGAGTTTTGTCTTCATGAGGCTGCAAATATCACCGGAGGTTCATCAGGTTCGCGTTTTTCGATATGACCGATACAGTAAGGCTTTTCACCGAGCTTTACGAGTCTGTCCATTATTTCGACGACGTCCTTCTCGGAAACGATCATCATCATGCCGACGCCCATATTGAAGACGCGGAGCATCTCAATTTCTTCCACATTACCCAACTCTTTCAGGATGGTAAAAATGGGAGGGATGGGCCAGCTGTCTTGGTAAATAACGGCCTTGCAACGAAGGGGCACAATGCGGGGGATATTGTCCAAAAAGCCGCCCCCCGTAATATGAACCAGCCCTTTGATGGTAAAATTCTTGATAAGATTGAGGAGGGGTTTGACGTAGATGCGGGTCGGCTTTAGCATTTCCTCCCCGATGGTACATTCGAGACCGGCAGGATGGGTCTTGATGTCAAGTGAGGCGATCTCGAAAACTATCTTCCTAGCCAGGGAATAGCCGTTGCTGTGCAGGCCGTTGGAGGCGATACCAATGATGCGGTCTCCAACCCGGATCTCTGAACCGTCGATCATCCGGTTGGCATTAACAACGCCGACCGAGAAACCGGCCAGATCATACTCGTCGTTGTTATAAAATCCCGGCATCTCCGCCGTTTCCCCGCCGATCAGGGCGCAGCCGGCATCCAGGCATCCATTGACGATGCCGGTGATGATCTGGATGCTCGTTTCCATGCGGATTTTTCCAGTCGCCAAATAGTCGAGGAAAAAAAGGGGCTCCGCGCCCTGAACGATAACGTCATTGACGCACATCGCCACCAGGTCGATGCCGATCGTATCATGCCGATCGAGCATCTGGGCAATCTTGAGCTTGGTCCCAACGCCGTCCGTGGAGGATACAAGGACCGGGTCCGGGTTCTTTTTCAGGTCGAGATGGAAAAGCCCGCCGAAGCCGCCGATGCCGCTCATGACCTCCTTCCTGGCTGTCGTTTTCACAAGGGGCTTGATTTTTTCGACAAATAGATTGGCCTGGTCAATGTTCACACCGGCCTGTTGATATGATGCAGTCATCGTTTCATCCTTTATCGGGTACGAGATAATATCTGGATTAGGAAGATGTGCTCCCGTAGCAGGCAGCGGCTATCTTTTAACTCAATCCCCCGGGAAAGTCAATTATTCCCTCCAATGGGCAATTTATTTTGACAAAAACGGTAGTCTATTGTAAACGCGAGTAAAAAATATTCAGGAAACCTTTTCATGAAGAAAATCTCACTGGGATTAATCGGATTCGGAACCATCGGGGCAGGGGTAGTGAAACTGCTGCAGGAAAGCGGCGATCTGATTGGAAAACGCCTTGGCGCCCGGCTTGTCCTGAAGAAAATCGCCGATCTTGATATCACAACCCCCCGGGTTGTGCCGGTGGCGGCGGACATCCTGACGACAAATGCCGCAGATATTCTTGAGGATCCGGATATTCAAATCGTTGTAGAACTCATGGGGGGCTATGAACCGGCGCGGACCTTCATCATAGAGGCCATGGGCAGGAAAAAGCATGTCGTGACGGCCAACAAGGCGCTTCTGGCGACATACGGCAACGAAATATTTCAGGCCGCGAACCGGGACAAGGTGGATATTCGCTTTGAGGCCAGCGTCGGCGGGACAATCCCCATCATCAAAACCCTCAAGGAATCCCTGGTTGCCAACCGGATCAAGTCGCTGATGGCCATCATGAACGGCACTTCGAACTACATTCTCTCAAATATGACGGATGAGGGAAAGCCCTTTGCCGATGTTCTCAAGGAGGCGCAGATCCTCGGTTTTGCCGAGGCGGATCCGACTTTCGACATCGAGGGGATCGATACCGCCCATAAGCTGGCCATTACCCTTTCTCTTGCCTATGGGAAGCGGGTCGATATCGAGACCATTTACCGGGAAGGCATCTCCAGGATCAGCCAGCAGGATATAGAATTTGCCAAGGAGTTCGGCTATCGCATCAAACTGCTGGCCCTCGCCTTTGAGCGGGGTGACCTTGTGGAGGCGCGTATTCATCCGACGATGATCCCCTTCGACCACATTCTGGCCAATGTAAACAGTAATTACAACGCCTTCCATATCATCGGCAGCGCTTCCGGTTCGGTGTTCCTCTATGGACAGGGGGCGGGGATGATGCCCACGGCGAGCGCTGTCATTAGTGACATAGTAGATATATCGAGAGAAATTCTTAAAGACGTGTCTCGTCTTGTCCCTTACCGCTCGCTCGGGGAAGATATTATTGATGATATCCGATTGGTTCCATTTTCCGAGATCAAGACGAATTATTATTTCCGTTTTATGGCTGCGGACAAGGCGGGCGTCCTCTCCAAAATTGCGGGCATTCTTGGGGAGATGAACATCAGCATCGCCTCGGTTATTCAGAAGGGACGTAAAAAGGAGGGCGCCGTGCCCGTGGTGATGACCACCCACAAGGCCCGGGAGCGGGACGTTCAGGAAGCCCTCCAGAGGATCGATCAATTGGACATAGTTCATGAACCTACCGTTTTAATTCGCATCGAGGATGACAGACTCTGATGAAGTATATTGTCTTGCTGGGAGACGGGATGGCCGATTACCCGGTGGACGAACTGGGAGGGAAGACGCCGCTGGAGGCAGCCCGGACGGCCAATATGGACTTCATGGCCCGAGAAGGGACCCTGGGGCTGGTAGATACGATCCCGGGGGGGTTCAAGCCGGGAAGCGACGTCGCCAATCTTAGCGTCCTCGGATATGATCCAGGGACCTGTTACTCCGGTCGGGGGCCTCTGGAAGCGGCCAACATGGGCATAGTTCTGGGTCCTTTGGATGTCGCCTTCCGCTGCAATCTGGTCGCCCTAGGCGAAGGTGCTGACCCGGTCATGAGTGATTTTACCGCCGGTCATATTACCAGCCCCGAAGCGGCAGCGATCATCCGCGATCTCGACCGTGAATTGGGAAGCAAGGACTATCAATTCTTCCCCGGGGTGAGTTACCGCCATCTGCTTGTATGGCGTAACGGCAAAGCGGGGATGATGCCCACGGCGAGCGCTGTCATTAGTGACATAGTAGATATATCGAGAGAAATTCTTAAAGACGTGTCTCGTCTTGTCCCTTACCGCTCGCTCGGGGAAGATATTATTGATGATATCCGATTGGTTCCATTTTCCGAGATCAAGACGAATTATTATTTCCGTTTTATGGCTGCGGACAAGGCGGGCGTCCTCTCCAAAATTGCGGGCATTCTTGGGGAGATGAACATCAGCATCGCCTCGGTTATTCAGAAGGGACGTAAAAAGGAGGGCGCCGTGCCCGTGGTGATGACCACCCACAAGGCCCGGGAGCGGGACGTTCAGGAAGCCCTCCAGAGGATCGATCAATTGGACATAGTTCATGAACCTACCGTTTTAATTCGCATCGAGGATGACAGACTCTGATGAAGTATATTGTCTTGCTGGGAGACGGGATGGCCGATTACCCGGTGGACGAACTGGGAGGGAAGACGCCGCTGGAGGCAGCCCGGACGGCCAATATGGACTTCATGGCCCGAGAAGGGACCCTGGGGCTGGTAGATACGATCCCGGGGGGGTTCAAGCCGGGAAGCGACGTCGCCAATCTTAGCGTCCTCGGATATGATCCAGGGACCTGTTACTCCGGTCGGGGGCCTCTGGAAGCGGCCAACATGGGCATAGTTCTGGGTCCTTTGGATGTCGCCTTCCGCTGCAATCTGGTCGCCCTAGGCGAAGGTGCTGACCCGGTCATGAGTGATTTTACCGCCGGTCATATTACCAGCCCCGAAGCGGCAGCGATCATCCGCGATCTCGACCGTGAATTGGGAAGCAAGGACTATCAATTCTTCCCCGGGGTGAGTTACCGCCATCTGCTTGTATGGCGTAACGGCAAAGAGGAAATGATTACAACACCGCCCCATGACATAACCGGGCAAATGACAAACGGTTTTTTGCCGCGGGGTGAGGGCGCCGGGGAAATCATGTCCCTCATGGAAGATGCCAAACGGGTGCTGAAAATGCACCCCGTCAATCTTGATCGGATAAGCCGGGGAAATAAGCCGGCTAATGCCGTCTGGCTATGGGGGCAGGGCAGGGCCCCCCGAATGGACAAACTCACCGATCGCTATCAGATCACCGGTGGGATAATCTCGGCGGTGGATCTCCTCAATGGCATCGGCGTTTATGCCGGCCTGAGACCCATTCACGTGGAAGGCGCAACGGGCTATACGGATACCAATTATGCCGGCAAGGCGCAAAAGGCCCTCGCCGCCCTTAAAGAACTTGATTTTGTGTTTGTCCACGTGGAGGCCCCGGATGAAATGGGCCATGAAGGTAATTTGGCTGGAAAGATCCAGGCTATCGAGGATTTCGATGAAAAGGTGGTCGGCACGGTTCTCAAGGGGATCGATGAACTGGGAGATGTCCGGGTCATGGTTCTTAGCGATCATCCCACCCCGTTGAGCCTGCGCACCCACACCGCCGACCCCAGCCCCTTTGCCATCTACTCTACCCTCCCCGCCGAAAATGGCTGTCCCGGTTTGTCCTATGGAGAAACGGCGGCAAGGAATTCGGGGTTGATAGTCACTCCCGGCTGCAAACTTTTAGATCTCTTTATCAAGAAACTATAATTAAACAGGAGACATACATGTCAAGCAAGGCAACAAAACAGGAAATAACGGAACCGGACAAAATACAGGTGCTCCTAGGGCGAATAGCGGACTATGTTTTGACCCACAAGCGAAATATCGCCATGGCGACTACCATTGCGGTGGCAGTGTTCGTACTGATAGGAGGATGGGCCTACTACCGGCAGACGGAAGAGACGAAGGCCATGAACCTCTATAACAAGGCGGTCATGGACACAATCCGGATCAGAATGGCTTCTCCGGATGCGACCGCCGCCGTAAAGCCCTTGCAGGGGATAATTGATAAATATCCGTCCACGGAAGCTGCGATGCTGGCCCAGTACCGGATCGGAAACACCTGGCTCAACGTCGGCCAAATCGATGCGGCAATGAAGGCATATCAAGCTTACTTAAAGGATAAATCGGGAGAAAATGAGTTGACCGTCCTTGTTTACAACGGTCTTGGTTATTGCTACGAGGCGAAAAAGGACTATAAAAACGCCATCCTGCAATACGAAAAGGCCCTGAATGCCAAGGCCGGCAAACCCTTCGCCGGAGATATTCTGACCAATCTCGCCAGAACCTATGAAGCCATGAAAGATAATAAGAAGGCCATCGAATATTATCAGAAGTCTCTGGACAAAACACAGGATCCGGCGATGAAGCTTATAATCGGAAGAAAAATAGCTGTCCTTGGATAGCAATCAGCAGGGAGCGTATCTATGAAAGTATTGATGTCGGGAAATGAAGCCATCGCCAGGGGCGCTTATGAATGGGGCATACGGTTCGGGGTTGGATATCCGGGCACGCCCAGCACCGAGATACTTGAAGAATTTTCAAAATACGACGGCGTCTACGCCGAATGGGCTCCCAATGAGAAGGTCGCCCTCGAGGTAGGAATCGGAGCCGCGTTGGCCGGCGCCAGAGCCCTCGTCACCATGAAGCACGTCGGCGTAAATGTCGCCGCCGATCCCCTGTTTACGGTCAGTTATACGGGCACCAACGGCGCCCTGGTCATCATCACGGCCGACGACCCTTCTCTCCACAGTTCCCAGAATGAACAGGACAACCGCAACTATGCCAAATTCGCCAAGATCCCCATGCTCGAACCTGCGGACTCTCAAGAGGCGAAGGAATTCATAAAGATCGCCTTTGCCCTCAGCGAGAAGTTTGACACCCCTGTTTTCCTTCGTACCACGACCCGGGTCTCCCATTCCAAGTCGGTGGTGATCATAGAAGACCCCCTGCCCGTGGAAGACAAGGCGGAGATTCGCATCATGTCTTCAAAATATGTCATGGTCCCGGCGATGGCAAGGATCAGGCGCCTGGAAGTGGAAAAAAGGATGCACGCCCTGCGGGAGTATGCGGAGACCTTTGGGGAAAACAGGATGGAGATCAACAATACCGATGTGGGAGTCATTACCGCCGGGATGCCCTATAATTACGTCAAGGACGTTTTTCCGGAATTCTCCTACCTCAAGCTAGGCATTGTCCATCCCCTGCCGGGAAAACTTATTCGCGAATTTGCCGCCAAGGTAAAAAAGCTTTATGTAATAGAAGAATTGGACCCCTTTATCGAGGAGCAGATCCGGGCGATGGGAATTGAGGTAGTGGGCAAGGACGTCTTTCCCTTCACCAATGAGTTTGATCCCGGAGTTATCGAAACCGCCCTCAAAGGTAAACCGGTGAGTGCCGTCAAACTGCCCGAGGTTGCGATTCCCCCCCGCCCACCGAACCTCTGCCCCGGCTGTCCGCATCGGGGACTTTTCCACGTCCTCGGAAAGCTAAAGACATTTGTGGCCGGGGATATCGGTTGCTATACCCTCTCTTTCATGAAACCTCTGGAGGGAATGCACTCTTGTATCTGCATGGGGGCCAGTATCGGCATGGCCCACGGGATGAGCAAGGCCTTGAAAGAGAAAGGCAGAGGGAAGGTTGTCGGGGTGATCGGGGATGGGACATTTCTTCATTCCGGAATAACTCCCCTGCTCAATATGGCCTACAACCTGGGAGAGGCCGTCATCGTCATCTGTGATAATCGGACCACGGCCATGACCGGGATGCAGGAACATCCGGCCACCGGCTACACCCTGCAGGGCGTGAAGGCCAAGGAACTGGATATATCCGCCCTAGCCAAAGTCCTCGGGATCGACAGTGTGCGGGTCATCGACCCTTACGATATCAAGAACACGAGAGATGTCATGCGTGAGGAACTGGCTAGGCCCGGTTCCTCCGTCGTCATTTCCCGTCGTTCCTGTGTCCTTTTCAAAAGACATCAGACGGAAATCCGCAAGCCCCTGCGCGTCGATGTAAATAAATGTATCGGCTGTCGGAACTGCATCGGTTTGGGTTGTCCGCCCATTGCCTGGCGGAAGTTCGCAGATATGCCTGCCGATCAGGTTGTCAAAAACGCCAAGAAGCAGGAGGGCAATTCCCTTATCGACGCCGATTTATGCACCGGCTGTACAATCTGTCAGCAGGTCTGTAAGGTCGGCGCCATTGTGGAGGTGGAATGAATTATGGTTAAAAAATCAACTTCTCAGAAAATAAACCCGACCGAAGTCAAAAGCGTCCTCATGGCCGGCGTCGGCGGCCAGGGTATCCTGCGGGCCAGTGACATTCTCTGCCTGGTCATGATGGAGGCAGGAATGGACGTCAAGAAAAGCGAGGTCCATGGCATGGCCCAGCGCGGGGGGTGCGTGACCAGTCATGTCCGCTATGGCCGCAAAGTCTATTCCCCCATTGAACGTAAAGGGAATGTAGATATTCTCCTGGCCTTTGAAAAGCTGGAATCCCTGCGCTATCTGGATTACCTCAAACCGGACAGCAGAATTATCATCAATGAACTGGAGCTTTATCCGCCGGCGGTCAATCTTGGCGATATGACTTATCCGGAGCAGGCCATTGCTCTTGTCAAGAAATCATTCAAAACAGTAAAAGTGGTCAAAGCGCATGAAATTGCTCGTAAGGCAGGAAACCTGCGGGCAGAAAACACCGCCCTCCTGGGCATCCTGTCTCAATGGCTGGATCTGGAAGTCACGATGTGGGAAAAAATCCTCTGGGAGGTCTTTCCCAAGAAAGTTGTCGATGCCAACCTGAAGGCTTTTCATCTGGGAAGGGAGGCTTGAAAAAGCATCTTGACAAAGGGGTATTCGTAGGTATTTTATCGGTAAAAAAGAGCAGGGAAGGGCATAGAAATAATGGCTGAAGATTATTATCAGTTATTGGGAGTTGACAAGAAAGCCGGCACGGAAGAGATAAAAAAAGCCTACCGTAAACTGGCCTTAAAATGGCATCCCGATAGAAACCCCAACAATAAAACCCAGGCCGAGGAAAAATTCAAAAAGATCAGCGAGGCCTACGCCGTCCTGAGTGACCAGGAAAAACGCAATCAATACGATACGTACGGCTCGGCAGATCAATTCCGTCAGAAATATTCCCAGGAAGATATCTTCAGAAACTTCGACCTGAACGATCTCTTGCGGGGTTTTGGATTTGATTTTGGCGGGCAGCAGGGAGGGAGAACGCGGACCGGTGCGGGCGGAGGGGGGCGAAGGCGGGGCGCCACCCAGCAGGGCGCTGATCCTTTTGCCGATCTTTTCGGCGGCGGCGGTCAGTCCTATGGGCACATGCCCCAGCAAGGCCAGGATCTGCAATACAACCTTTCCATAACCCTGGAAGAATCGGTGACAGGCGCCGAAAAGAAACTTACCCTGCAGCGGGAAGACCGCGTTGATGAAATCAACGTGAAAATACCGGCAGGAATCAGCACGGGGAAAAAATTGCGACTTATGGGTAAGGGCGGCCAAGGTTTTGACGGCGGTCCCGCCGGCGATCTGTATTTGAATATAACCATCCTTCCCCATCCGCTCTTCGCCCGGGACGGAAATGACATTTATGTGGAAAAATCCATAAACTTCACACAGGCGGTCCTGGGAACGAGCATTGACGTGCCGACAATTGACGGGGCGACCAAACGCCTGAAAATTCCCCCGGGGACCCAGAACAATACCAAGATCCGCATGAAGGGTTACGGGGTTCCCGGATTAAAGGGGGCGGTAAAAGGGGATCAATATGTAAAGATCAACGTCATGGTTCCTAAGCATCTGACTGAAAAACAGTCGATAATCATCAAACAGCTTGTTGAGGAAGGTTTGTGATCCGAAAAAATAATGTCGGATAAGATATGTTATGTAAACTTCATTGGCAGAATTGGATCTGACCCCAAGCCCCCATCATTTTACCCATAATAATCACAATTCCTTTTATCCCGGGAATTTCCGATCCCAAGTCCAATGCCTTTTTTATATCGTCGTGTTTCTTTACCTGATTACCGATCCTTGACGCCGCCGCATCAGCCAAACTTGCGGATGGAGACAGCACACATACGGCGTCCGCCCGCCCGAAACTCAAAGAAGGTCCCACGGTGGCGGAGGATGTGCAAATCCCCAGGGGCATGTCCGCTGCCATGATACGCAGGATTACCTTCTGACTTAAGGGAGATTCTCCCGCAAAGATTGACACCCGCCGTTCTGTAAGCGTCTTCATGAAGATGTCGCCGCCATTTTCTACAATGACATTTTCACACCGGAAAAGAAGATCCTTGCCCACAAATTGGGCCATCGCCCCCGCCACCGCGGCCATTGGTCCGACCTGCGCGGCAATTCCCGCCTCGATCATGTCGCGAACTATCCCAGGGGCAAGTCGGTCTCCGGGAACGGGCAGCAATGACTTCAAGAACTCGGGATGACGTTTAATATAGGATTCCAGATAGTTTCGATGCTTGATTACCGAGGTGAGAGCAAGTTCGGATAGATCCTGATCGGCGGAGATATAGAGGTCCGTTTCCCGGACAGAAACATGGAAAGAAGCGAGATCATGAGCAGCGACGGAATTCCGGTATGTTCGCTCACGGTATATCATTATTGATATGACTCATTTATATTTAATGGAATTAGCTCCCAGGACAAGGCGGGTTGCCTCCATGAGTTCGGGAGTCAATTGGAAGCGGCAGTCAGTACCCAGAAAAATTATCGTTTCGCTGTTTCCGTTCAGCAAATGAAGATAACCTTCAGACGATCCTTTATATTTATCAGACAAATATTTGATTTGGATAATATATTCTTCGCTTGACACGCCATGCGTCTCGATCTGGAAATGAACGGATGAGTAAGGAGAGATCTCCGGGGCATCCTGAAGGGCTGTGATATCGTTGGCAATGATTTTGACATTTTCTTCGGATATATCAAGCTGACCCTTAAGGAGAACAGGTTCATCTCCTTTCAAAAGGACTTTTGCCTTCTGATAAAGATCGGCGAAACAGATGATATTCATGGAACCATGGAGATCCTCGATGGTTACGTAGGCCATGACATCTTTTCTTTTTGTTGTCAACTCCTTGATATTGCTGACTACACCGGCAATAATAACCTCATCCTTGTCTCTTCGTTCCGCGATGGTCTCCGAGTTGGCGTTGGTAATGAATTCGAGTTTTTGCCGATATCTAGACAATGGATGTCCGGTAATATAGAATCCCAGAGCTTCTTTTTCATACATGAGCAGTTCTTTATGGTCCCATTCACCGATATCGGGAGGGGAGGCAGCGCCGAACATATTTGCGCCTCCTGTGGACGTACTCAGACCTTCCAGCAAACTGACCTGGCTGCTTGCCCTTGATTTGCGCAGCTTCTGGGCCACATTCATGGTCTCCTCATAACTACTGAAAAGAGTTCTTCTTTTATGTCCCAGGGAGTCAAAGGCCCCGCATTTGATGAGACTTTCGATAACCCGCTTGTTCACCCGCCGTAAATCGACCCGCTGGCTGAAATCCTGGAAGGATGGAAATTTCTCTCCCTTCTTCCTGGCTTCAATGATGGCTTCCACCGCCCCTACCCCAACATTTTTCACCGCTGCCATTCCAAAGCGGATGTGTCCGGCTGAGGCGGTGAAGTCACTCAGGGACTCGTTGATGTCCGGCGGCAGGACGTTGAGGCCCATTTCCTTGCAACTATTGATATGACGGATGATTTTATCGCGGTTGTCCTTTTCGCTGGTCAACAGGGCGGCCATGAATTCTTCCGGATAGTGGGCCTTGAGATAGGCGGTCTGATAGGAAATCATCGCATATGCGGTGCTGTGTGATTTGTTGAAACCGTATTCGGCAAATTTTTTCATCTGTTCCCAGATGCGGGCAGCCTTCTCTTCCGGGATGTGATTATGTTTGGCCCCGGCAAGAAATTTTGGCATCTCCTTGTCCATCTCGGCGACCTTCTTTTTACTCATCACCTTGCGCAACGTATCCGCCTCCGCCATGGTGTAACGGCCAATGGCGCTGGCAATCTGCATGACCTGTTCCTGGTAGAGAATGACCCCGTATGTTTCCCTCAAAATATCATTAAGTTGTGGCAGTTCATAGCTGATTTGCGTTTTTCCCAGCTTGCGGGAAATAAAATCAGGTACCATATTCATTGGTCCCGGGCGATAGAGGGCAATCAAGGCGATGATATCTTCTATGCAGTCCGGTTTCATACCGATCAGAATCTCCCGCATCCCCGAACTTTCCAATTGAAATATGCCATCGGTGTTGCCCCGCTGCAGAAGCTCATAAGTGGCTTGATCGGTGAGGGGTAATTTGTCGATATCAATGTCAATCCCCCTTCCCTCTTTGATCATCTGGAGGGAGTTTTTGATCACCGTCAAGGTCTTTAGACCCAGGAAATCAAATTTTGTCAGCCCTACCGACTGGATGTCATTCATGGAAAACTGGGTTACCACATCATCTTTGCTGCCTTTATAAAGGGGTACGCGATTTACCAGCGGCACGTCGGAAATCACGACGCCGGCCGCATGAGTCGAAGAATGGCGGTTCAATCCTTCCAGCGCTCGCGAATAGGTCAAAAGTTTTTGAATGCGTTCATTCTTCTTTGCCTCTTCCTGGAGGCGCGGTTCCATTTTTATCGCGTCGTCAAGGGTAATATTCAAAACATTGGGAATCATTTTCGCGATGGCGTCAACCTCGCCATAAGGGATATTCATGGCCCGGCCGACGTCCCTGATGACCGCTTTTGCTAACATCTTTCCAAAGGTGATTATTTGCGCGACATTGTCGTTGCTATATTTTTCCGTTACATAGCGGATGATTTCATCCCGTCGCTCCTGGCAGAAGTCGATGTCGATGTCGGGCATGCTCTTGCGGTCTGGGTTGAGGAATCTTTCAAAGAAGAGACCGTAACGAATGGGATCGATGTTGGTTATTCCGATGGCATAGGCCACGAGACTGCCCGCCGCCGAACCCCGGCCCGGTCCGACCGGTATCGCCTGCTTTTTCGCGTAATTGACGAAATCAGCCACAATGAGGAAATAGCCGGCAAATCCCATTGACTTGATCATGGCCAGTTCCTCGGCGAGACGTCTTTCATACTTCCGGGCAACTTCCGGCTCTCCGGCAGGATTGATTACCGGGGCCAGACGGTCTAATCCCTCTTTAGCGATTTTTCCAAGATGTTCGTCGAGGCTCTGATCATTATCCAGTTTGAAGTGGGGAAGATAAAACTGGCCAAACTCCATGGTAAGATTGCATTTTCCCGCTATGGCAACGGTATTTTCGATTGCTTGGGGGCAATATGAAAACAGGGCTTTCATTTCCTCCGGGGTGCGGAAGAAGAACTGGTCCGATTGGAATTTCATCCGGTTCGGGTCTTCAATTGTCTTACCGGTCTGAATACATAAGAGAATCTCGTGCGCCTCGGCGTCTGCCTGGTTGAGGTAATGGCAGTCATTCGTCGCTACGAGGGGCAGGGACAACTTCCTGCTGATTTCCATCAATCCTTCGTTGGCGATCTTCTGTTCCGGAAGACCATTCTCCATGATTTCCAGATAGAAATTTCCTGCTCCAAAGATGTCACGGTATTCTTCCGCGGCTTTCAGAGCCTCTTCCATGTTTCCCTTGAGAATGTGACCGGCGATTTCACCATGGAGACAGGCGCTCATGCCAATGAGACCTTCATGCTGCTGGCGTAGGAGTTCCTTATCTACCCGGGGCCGGTAATAATAACCCTCCAGGTAACCAGCCGACGACAATTTTAACAGATTTTTGTAGCCCTGCATGTTCTTGACCAGGACAACGAGATGGCGGGCAGTTTCGCCGATGCCCTGAGCGCTCTTTTCAAGACGGCTGCGGGGGGCGACATATAATTCGCTGCCAATTATGGGTTTGATTCCATATCGATAGGCGTGCTGATAAAAATCGATGGCCCCGAACATATTGCCGTGATCAGTCATGGCCACCGCGGGCATCTGAAGGTCCTTTGCCTTCTTCAGCAGATCATCGATGCGGATGGTTCCGTCTAAAAGACTGTACTGGGTATGGACGTGGAGATGGACGAAATCAGCGTGCTTCATGCTAATCCAGCCAGTAGTTGGGCGCTTCCTTGGTGATGATTACGTCATGGACATGGCTTTCACGAAGTCCGGCGGAGGTAATGCGAACAAAAGAGGCTTTTTGATGCATCTCGGCTATGGTGCGGCAGCCAAGATACCCCATGCCGGCCTTCAAACCGCCGACAAGCTGGTAGATACTGGCGGACAGCGAGCCTCGGAATGGCACCCGTCCCTCGATACCCTCGGGAACCATTTTAAGGTTGCTTTCAATGTCATCCTGGTAATAACGGTCCCTGCTGCCCGATTTCATGGCCTCGAGGGAGCCCATCCCACGATATACTTTGTAACTGCGGCCCTGGAAAAGGATGGTTTCACCGGGACTTTCCTCGGTGCCTGCAAAGAGCCCGCCGATCATGACCGTACTGGCCCCGGCCCCAAGGGCCTTGGCGATGTCGCCGGAGAACTTGATTCCGCCATCGGAAATGACGGGAATGCCTTTTTGTGAACAATACTTATGAGTTTCGCGGATCGCGGTCATCTGCGGGACGCCCACACCGGCGACAACCCTGGTGGTGCAGATCGAACCGGGGCCGACGCCTACCTTTACGGCATCCACTCCCGCCGCGATCAATGCTTCCGCCCCTTCCACGGTGGCGACATTGCCGGCAACAAGTTCGCAGGTAGGAAAGATTCTCTTGGTGTCCCGGATCGCGGTGATAACCCCTTTGGAATGTCCATGGGAAGTGTCGATCACAATCACATCGACACCTGCGGAAATAAGCGCCTGCACGCGCTCTTCGCGGTCAATGATGCCTACGGCGGCGCCGACGCGCAAACGCCCCAGAGAGTCTTTGCTCGCGTTGGGATATTTACGAATTTTTTCGATATCTTTGATGGTTATCAGGCCTTTGAGATTGTATTCGTCGTCAACGACCAGGAGCTTTTCAATCCGGTGTTTATGAAGGAGTTTCTTTGATTCTTCCAAAGAAATGTTCGAGGTAACCGTAACGAGATGATCTTTGGTCATCACATTCCCGACTGGCTGTTCCAGATTGGTCTCGAAACGGAGATCACGGTTAGTCAATATCCCCACCAGCCGCTTCTCTTTGACAACGGGAACTCCGGAAATGTGGTATTCGTTCATCAGATTCAGGGCATCCTGAACCTTCTGTTCCGGGCCAATGGTTATCGGATCGACGATCATGCCGCTTTCCGATTTCTTTACCTTATCGACTTCAATCATCTGCCTTTCGATGCTCATGTTGCGATGAATGATGCCGATTCCACCTTCCTGAGCCATGCAGATGGCCGTCTTAGATTCCGTAACCGTATCCATGGCGGCACTCAGAATTGGTATTCTAAGGGTAATATTGTTGGTTAGACTTGTTGATGTATCTACGTCTTTGGGTAATACGGATGATTCTGCAGGAACAAGGAGCAGATCATCAAATGTCAGAGCCTCTTCGATATGATCCGACAGCATGAAGATACCTCCATTGGTTTAGATTATTACAAAGATTTAGTTGCTATATTATAATGTTGGCCGTTAACCTTCAAGTAAAAACTCTCTTGGCTCTCATCATGTTCGATATGTTCGGCAAGCTGATAATAGGCAGCTCTTGAGAAGCGAGCCCTGAATGAATGTCCCCTTACCTGGCAATACATGACATTATCAGGACTGATCCAAAGGGTGCAGGGATCCAGGGCTTCTCTTGTCTCATCGCACAGCAGGAGGTTTATGCCCGTTCCATTGCCGCTTTCCGTTTTTGAGTAATCAACCGCCTTAACAATATAGGCCGAATCTTCCACATCCACGAAACAACGGTCATTGGGAAGTTCGATAACATATCTTCCCTCGTCATCGAGATACAAGTTTTGATAAAAATAATTAACAAAATCCCGACGAAACATTTCGGCGCCCTGGTAATACCAGACGCCCTCTTTATCGATTCTGATGTTACACGGGGGGGTGCTTTCCTGCTCCTTCAAGGCTCTCCTCACTTATTAGAAACCGGTTCTGCTGTCAAGCAACAGGGTTACGGGGCCGTCGTTGAGAAGATCGATCTTCATCATGGCCTGAAATTTCCCCGTTCCGACTTTATGTATCTTTTCCTTGCTTTTTACTACGAAGTAATCGTAGAGCTTTTTCGCATTTATCGGCTCTTCGGCCTGATAAAAAGAGGGTCTTCTTCCTTTGCGGTAATCCCCCAGGAGGGTAAACTGCGAGATGACCATGAACTCACCATTTTTATCGAGAAGGGACAGGTTCATCTTTCCCTCGGGGTCTTCAAATATCCTCAGGTTGATGATTTTGTCAACGAGATAATCGGCGTCCTTCGTCGTGTCTCCCTTTTCAACCCCGACGAAGGCAATCAGCCCTTGCTGGATACTGGAAATATTTTTGCCGCCTACAGCAACGGTGGCCCGATCAACCCTTTGGACGACTGCCCGCATGTTACTTTCTCGACTTTCAATGCGGCGAGATGTTAGCAGTAAAGCTCATCGCCTTCAAGTCTTTTATTGTCATGCCGCCAAATATTTGATAGTTCGTCTCCGATGAGTCAACGCATCTTATTGATCAACCCCTGGATCTACGATTTTTCCGCCTACGATTTCTGGATGAAGCCCCTCGGCTTGCTCTATATGGCATCCTATCTGCGGAAAAACGGCCTGGACGTGCAATTGATCGACTGTCTTGATAGCGGCGCTCTCGATTTTATTTCTCCCGGAGAGATCAAAAGGCCGGCAAGAAAACAAGGGGGACAAGGTAAGTTTATCAAGGAAAAAATTACCAAGCCGGAAGCCCTGGCTGGCATACCCAAACCTTATCATCGCTATGGACTTCCCCAGCATGCTTTAAGCAGGATATTGAAAGGGGTTGAAAAACCTCACCTCATCCTGATTACCTCCATGATGACTTACTGGTATCCGGGCGTGTTTGACGTTATTTCCATGGTAAAGGATATTTTTCCTGCCGTACCGGTTATTCTGGGCGGGATCTATGCGACCCTCTGCCGCGACCATGCCCAACTTGCCGGGGCGGATCATGTACTTCCCGGACCGGGTGAACGAAATATTCCCTTCATCGTGAACGATATCCTTGGAGAGGCCGTCCGCTATGTTCCTGATGAACATGATCTCGATCATCTCCCCTACCCTGCCTTCGATCTGCTGGCGGCGCCGGAACAAGTTCCGCTCCTCACCTCCCGCGGCTGTCCGTTCCATTGTACCTATTGTGCATCCAGGTTGCTCAATAATTGCTTTGGCAGGCGTGATCCGATCCAGGTCGTCAATGAGATGGTCCACTGGCAAGAGAAACTCGGGGTAAGAAATTTCTCTTTTTATGACGATGCCCTCCTCAGCGATCCACAGGAAATGGCGATACCCATGCTCACAGAGATCATCCGTCGGAAACTGGACTGCCATTTTCATTGTCCCAATGGCCTTCACATCCGCGAGATTACGCCGGAGATAGCCCGTCTGCTCTACCAGGCCGGATTTAGAACCATCCGCTTCGGGCTGGAAACCACTCACGAGCAACGGCAACAGGAGCTGGGCGGCAAAGTGGATAACTCTGCCTTCGAAAGGGCGGCAACCTATCTACAAGAAGCCGGTTATGCGGGAAATGAGATCGGCGTCTATCTCCTCTGCGGGTTGCCCGGTCAAACGGCCCAGGAAATAAGGGAAAGTATCCTTTACGTCCATGCCCGGGGGGCCAGACCAATTCTCGCCGAGTATTCTCCCATACCTGGAACGCTGTTATGGGACGACGCCCGCCGTGCATCATCCTATCCCCTGGCAGAAGAACCACTGTATCACAACAATTCCCTGCTCCCATGCGCAAGTACCTCGCTGACGACAGAAACTTACCATGAATTAAAGGGACTAACGAGGCAACCTTGACGTAATTGGGGACGGTTCTATTTATTGAAATTTTATTGACGCGAAAGGAATGACGATGATCAACCGTATTCGGGATATTCTGAAGGGTGTTTTCGGCTATGATACCTTCTGGCCCCTTCAGGAGCAGGTCATCGGTCATCTGCTGGGAAAAAAGGATGCCTTGGTCGTGATGCCCACGGGGGGCGGCAAATCCCTCTGCTATCAAATCCCTTCCCTAATTTATGAAGGATTAACCATCGTGGTTTCACCACTGATTTCCCTGATGAAGGACCAGGTGGACCAGGTGTGTGAGTGCGGCGTCCCGGCAGTTTTCCTGAACAGTTCCCTTAGTATAGAAGAGTACCGGTGTCATGTGTCGCAGCTCCGGGCAGATCGCGTCAAGCTGCTTTATCTGGCTCCGGAGTCGCTGCTGACGCCAAGAACCATGGCCCTCCTATCTTCTTTAAAGGTGGCTTGCATCGCTATTGACGAGGCCCATTGCATCTCCGAATGGGGTCACGACTTTCGGCCGGAATACCGGCAATTGGCTGAGTTCCGGGCGAGATTTCCCGGGGCGGTCTGCGTGGCCCTTACTGCCACGGCCACACCACGGGTCCGTGAAGATATACGAAAATCACTGAATATCAGTGATCTCAATGAATTCATCGGCAGCTTCAACCGCCCAAACCTCTTCCTTGAGGTAATCCAGAAAACGGCGCCCATTGAACAAACCCTTGAATTCCTGAAACGATATGCGAACGAATCAGGAATCATTTACTGTTTTTCCCGCCAGCAAACGGATGACCTCTATGCAATTCTGCACCGAAAGGGTTATTCAGTCCGACCCTACCATGCGGGCCTCTCGGATCGGGAGCGAACGGAAAACCAGGAACTCTTTATCCGGGATGACATCCAGATCATTGTGGCGACAATCGCCTTCGGCATGGGAATCAACAAATCCAACGTCCGTTTTGTCGTCCATTATGACCTGCCCAGAAGCATCGACAACTACTACCAGGAAATCGGGCGTGCCGGGCGGGACGGTCTGCCGGCCCATTGTCTTCTCCTTTTCGGCTATGGGGATATCCGTAAGATCAAGTACTTCATTAATCAGAAAACCCAGCAGGAGCAAAGGGTCGCCAATATCCTTCTGAATACGTTCATTGGTTTTGCCGAAACCGATCTCTGCCGTCGCATCCCTCTTTTGAATTATTTCGATGAGAACGATACCCCGAAATATTGCGGGATGTGCGACAACTGCAAAGTAGAGGCAACGGATCTTGTCGATCTGACCATCCCCGCTCAAATGTTTCTTTCCTGCGTCAAGCGGGCCGGCGAGTATTTTGGTGCCGGCCACATCATCGATGTGCTTAGAGGATCAAGCTCCCAAAAGGTTTTGAAATTCGGTCATGATCAGCTCTCCACCTACGGGATTGGAACTGCTCATTCGACAAAGCAGTGGCACAGCATGTCCCGCCAGTTCATCCAGAAAGGGCTGCTGATTTACGATTATGACCACGGAACCCTGAAGCTCACCCAAAAGGCATGGGAGGTTCTGAAGGGAAAAGAGGCCGTCAGGGGCAGACGGGAAGAAGGGAAAAAAGAAAAGGGCGAAGTCCTCGGTCAGCGGGAAGGTGAGTCGGAGCCCCATGATTCCGTCCTCTTTGAAATCCTCCGAAAGAAACGAAAAGAACTCTCTGACTTGGCTAATCTACCTCCTTTTACAATCTTTCATGACCGGACATTGAAGGAAATGGCCGTCTATTTCCCGCAGACTCGGGAAGAACTTTCCATAATCTATGGAATCGGCATGGCAAAACTTGAAAAATATTCTGATACCTTTCTGAAGATTATTGGAGAATACTGCCAGGCGCATCAAATCGTAGAACGCCCGAAAACGATCATGAAAACGTTTCCACCTATCGATGAACCTGCGCCGGAACCATCGTCAACCTCCGGAACTCATACGCGTCCGGGCAGCGGTCATCGCCGACATCATCTTATCGGTCAACGCTTCAAGCAGGGCATGACGATTTAACAATTAGCGGTGGAATACAACATCAAACAAATGACGGTAATCGACTATTTACATCAATATGTACAGGAAGGCTGTCCTTTAGAGCGGGATGAATTCTCGGCGTTTTCACAATTGACGATAGAGCAGCGGCAGGCGGTCATGACCTCCTTCAACCAACTGGGGACGGAACGGTTACGACCCATCTTTGATGATCTGAACAAAGAAGTTTCATATGAGGAGCTCAAACTTCTTCGCCTGTCCTGCCTGTGCGGGTAGCGAGTTCAACCGGTGGCGCATAAAACCTTCGTATGTCTGGCTGCGTCACGAACTGGCGGCTGCCGTGATCACAAATCAGATGATGGAAGCAGACGATCGCCTGCCAAACATCAATAAAAGTCAATAGGAGCCGTGTTCATGCATGATTTATACACCATCGGCCATTCGATTCACTCTCTTGATCGATTTCTCGAACTGCTGACCATGCACGGGATCACTGCCCTGTGCGATGTTCGGTCCTCTCCCTACAGCCGCTTCACACCCCAGTTCAACCGGGAAACGCTGAAAGCCGAGATTTTGGAACACCGCATGGCATACATCTACCTCGGCAAGGAGTTGGGCCCCCGAAGTTCTGAGCCAGCCTGCTATGAAAACGGCAGGGTCCGTTATGACCTCCTGGCTGGCTCAGATTCTTTTCGGCAGGGTCTCGTCCGCCTGCAGCGGGGCATGGCTTCCTACCGTATTGCCTTGATGTGCGCAGAAAAAGACCCCGTCACCTGTCACCGGATGATCTTGATCTGTCGCCATCTGCGTAATGTTGGGGTCGAAATCGGGCACATTCTGGAAGATGGTTCCGTGGAGAGTAATCAGGATGCGGAGACGCGGCTTCTAAAACTGTTAAAGATGACCCCAGAGGATCTTTTTTCCAGCATGGAGGAACAGATTACCCGTGCTTACGACCAGCAGGGCGAAAAGATTGCCTATACGATTCAGGAAAAAGGAGAACCCTATGCATGAGATCAAGCTATTTACCCCGCTCTGCTGACGGCAAGACAAGTAGAAAAGAACCTTTCACGGGAAATTCTGAACGGCGCCTGTCTCCTTTGCAGCGAAGAAAAGCCCACCCAGTGTCATCGACGCCTCGTTGCGGAATATCTTCGCGACAGGTGGGGAAATATCGCCATCCACCACCTCAGACAGGAAAATCGGTGATATGGTTTAGATGGTTTTTGCGAGTTTGTCTTGATTAAGTCATTTTAAAATTGTAAGATGCAGACATGGATACTAAACAGCTTGCGGTTTCTTGGTTATGGTGGTTGAAGCTCCTGATGATCGGAGGAGTTTCTCTTCTCTTGCTGTTGTTGGGCATAAACACCCTCCTCAGCGCCTACCTTCTTAAAAACCCATTAGAATTCATTATGCTTTTCTTTTCTTCTTCCTTCATGATCCTGCTCGGTCTCACCGGGCTGATATATCCCGCCTGTCGAATACATGCGGTCCTTAAAGATGACGGCAACTCTTAAAATTAGCCAAGAAAAAATATTTCATCTCCCGTTTCTCTCCCTGCTGCTTTTCCTCCTGATCTTCTTCGGAACGCCCTCTTTGTTTGCCCAGGAAGGAAAAAGCCTGGATAAGCGTGTCCGGTCCTTCACCATGAAAAACGGTATCCGTGTTCTCATCCTGGAGAGACATATCAGCCCCACTGTCTCCTTTTATATCCGCTTCCGGGCCGGGGCGGTGGATGAAATCGAAGGCAAGACCGGACTTGCCCATCTCCTTGAGCATATGATGTTCAAGGGGACAAAAAGCATCGGCGCGAAAAATATTCGCAAGGAACGGGAGCTTCTTTCCGAGATCAAGAAAACCGGCGACCGCCTGGACCAGGAACGGGCAAAGGGAGATCAGGCGGACAAAAACCTTATTCACAAGCTTAAAGAACGGCTGGCAGCATTGCAGAAAAGCCATCGCCAGTTGTATCAATCCAATGAAATCGACCGGATCTATAACGAACATGGCGCTGTTCATATCAACGCCTCAACGGGACAGGACATGATCACCTATCACGTCAGCCTGCCCGCAAACAAAGCCGAACTTTGGGCAAGGATCGAATCGGACCGTATGAGTAACCCGGTTTTTCGGGAATTTTACCAGGAACGCGATGTCGTCATGGAAGAAAGACGACAACGGACCGATTCGGATCCGGATGGACAATTGTATGAAAAGTTTGCCGCCGCCGCCTTTATGGTCCATCCCTATCGTCGCCCCGTCATCGGCTGGGCGAATGATATTTCCTTTCTGTCCATGACGGATATGGAGCAGTTTTTTTTATGGACCCATGCTCCCCACAATATGGTTATCACCGTGGTGGGCGATGTCGAGACGGCAAAGATCCGCCGCCTGATCGAGACCTATTTTGGCCGCATTCCTGTGCGCCCCTCCCCTGCTCGCCATAAAACCATGGAACCACCGCAAACGGGAGAAAAACGGATTACCGTCCGTTTCGACGCCAATGAGCAACTTGCGATCGGCTACCACAAACCTGCCCTTCCCTCACCGGACGACTACCGATTCGATCTGATAGAAGCGATTCTTTCCCGGGGCCGGTCGTCGCGCTTCTATAAAACCCTGGTCGAAACCCAGGGGATTGCGGAAAGCGTTAGCGCCGTCAATGGCTTGCCGGGATCAAGGTATCCGAACCTGTTTGCCATTTTCGCCACGGTTCGCAATCCCCATAAGGTAGATAAACTCGCCGTGGCTATCGACAACATGATCGACGATCTGAAGAAGGCACCCGTAACGGACTGGGAACTCCGCAAAGTAAAGAACCAACTACAAGCCGATTTTATCAACCGCCAAAATTCCAATGAAGGGCTTGCCAGTATGCTGTCCTATTACGAGACGCTGCTGGGCGACTGGCGCTATATTGTGAACTATGAAAAAAACATCGAAAAAATTACCCCCGAGGAACTCAGAGATGCGGCAAATCGCTATCTGAGCCAGGATAACCGCACCATCGCGATCATGAAAAAGGACTGATGAGCAAGCATTCGTTTCCGCGCATTATAATTATTTTCCTTATCACGTTTATTTTTGTCTGTATTTTTTCCCAATCTGATACATTAAACGCCGCGCCGTTCACTCTTCCCGATCCAGCTAAACTCACTTACGACCCCCTCAAGTTCGATCCCCCCCAGCCATTTCGGTTCACCCTGCCCAATGGCTTTACTGTATATATTATCGAAAATCATGAGTTGCCGGTCGTCAAGATAACGCTCATCGTCAAATCGGGGACCATGTACGATCCCCCCGGAAAAGAAGGCGTCTCGGAACTGACGGCATCCGTCATGCGCACCGGGGGAACCTTGAAAATGGCCCCGCAAGCCCTCGATGAGACCCTTGATTACTATGCCGCGACCATCGAACCCGGCACGGGGCTTGAAAAGACACAGTGGTCTGTCTTTTCTTTAAAAAAGGATTTTGAAAAGGTATTGGGAATTTTTTCCCAGCTTTTTCAGGAACCGCTTTTTGATGAGAGTCGCTTAAAGCTCGGCAAAGATCTCAAAAGCGAGGAAATCCGCCGCCTTCCCGATGATCCGCAAAACTGGGCCTTTAAGGAATTCAACCGTTTACTTTACCAGGGAAATCCACGGGGTAGGCTTCCTACCCTCTCGACGATCAAGAATATTCAAAAGAGTGATCTTATTGAATGTCACCGGCGTCACTATGCCCCGGAAAATATGATTATGGCTTTATCAGGTGATATTCGCCGGGAGGATGCGGAAAAACTCATCCGTAAAGCTTTTGAAAACTGGCAGGCCAAGGGCCAGATAGTACCAGTATCAGTGCCATTCAAGTCATTTTCCCCGGGCAGCTACTATCTCGTCAAGGAAACGCCGCAAACCATTATCGTCAGCGGCCAACCCGCGCCCAAAAAAGGATCTGACGCCTATTACGCCTTCGATATCATCGATTTTGTCCTGGGGAGTGGGGGCTTCCGTTCCCGCATCTTTCAGGAAGTGCGTACCAACAGGGGTCTTGCCTATTCTACCGGCAGTTTCTATCGGGCCAGACGCGAATATGGCGTTTTCGGTGCTTATGCCATGACCAAATCGGCGTCCGCGCCAACAACCCTGCAGGTTATTCAGGATATTATTCGGAACGTCAAGCAAGTTGGCCTGTCCCGGAAAGATATTGATGGAGCAAAAAAGGCGATCCTGAACAGTTTCATTTTTCAGTTCAACTCTCCCTATCAGATTGTCACTCAGCAGGCCTTGCTTGCCTTTGACAAGCTGCCTGATGATTTCCTACGCCAATACCGTCAGCGGATAACCCTGCTGAAACCGGCTGAGATCAATAAAACCGCCAGCAATGTCCTCGCTCCTGAAGATTCAATAACTCTGATCTTGGGGAACGAGGCCGGCTATCGTCAGATAAAAGATAAATACCCGGACTTCAAAAGGATAATGGTGAATTATGATTGACGAACAACTTTTTGATCGCATCGCTCGGCGCATTGAAGCCTATGAAAAGGAGATGATCGACCTGCAGATCGATTTGGCGGCCATACCGGCCATCTCCCCGGAAAACGGCGGGGATGGGGAAATGAAGAAAGCCATCTTTCTTTGGGGCGTCTTGGCACGCCTCGGCATGACGGATGTGGAGATCATTGACGCCCCCGACAAACGTGTATCTTCCGGGCGCCGGCCCAATATCATTGTTCGTTACCCCGGGGCTGCGGCTTCATCCACAGAGAAAACATGGATCATCAGCCACATGGATATCGTCCCCCCGGGAGAATTGGGACTCTGGAATCAGGATCCTTATCACGCCTATGTGCAGGACGGCTATATTATCGGGCGGGGCGTCGTGGATAATCAGCAGGATCTGGTCGCCTCCCTTTACGCCTTGAAGGCTTGCCTCGATGAAGGCATACAGCCGGTAAGGTCTCCCGGACTGGTCTTTGTATCCGACGAAGAAACGGCAAGCCGCTGGGGACTGGCCTATCTTCTCCAGCACGAGCGGAATCCCTTTCGGAAAACAGATCTGATATGCGTCCCCGATTCAGGCAATGAAGATGGAACCCTGATTGAAGTCGCCGAAAAGAGCATCCTCTGGGTTCGCTTCCGAACTCTGGGAAAGCAATGCCACGGCAGCAAACCATACCTGGGGATAAACGCCTTTCTGGCTGCCTCGCACCTGGCGGTGCGCCTGTACGCGGACCTCCATGAAAGGTTCCCCTTGAGTGATCCCCTCTTCGATCCCCCCCTGAGCACCTTTGAACCGACGCGAAAAGACGCCAATGTCCCGAATGTGAATACCATCCCCGGAGAGGACAACTTTTATATGGATTGCCGGATATTGCCCCACTATGATTTGTCCGAGATCAAAAAAACCATGGCGGAAGCTGCGAAAGGGATCGAAAAGGAATTCGGAGTTACCATCGAGATCTCTCCGGTGCAGGAGGTTCAGGCCCCGGAGGCGACAGATCATCAAAGTCCAATTGTTATTACCCTACAGCAAGCGATTGACAGGGTATATGGCGTCCAGGCCACTCCCCAGGGCATCGGGGCCGGGACGGTTGCCGCTTATCTCCGCCGGGAAGGTTATCCCGTCGCCGTCTGGTGCCGGACAACGCCGACCGCCCATCAGCCGAATGAAAACTGTCTGATTGCCAACATGGTCGGAAACGCGAAAGTGTTCGCCCATCTTTTCCTGCAAAAGTGACTCGATACCCGACCGATTAAAGTTTACTGTGTATTTTCAAGCTGATAATATCTTGAATTGATCCTTGACTGACTTAGACCTGCCTGTTCCCATCTTTCGATATGGAGTCAAACTGTTTATTATTATCCCGACATTTCTTTTCTCTTGTTTTTCATGTGATACCAAATTTCTGATGTTCACCTGTCAGGTCTTTTCTTCAAAAGCCAGGATGGGGCCGAAGATACTCAGGGAGAGCTCATGGAAAGCTTCATCCAGGGGGTCAGTATCCTGGAAGCAGATCCGGAAATAGGGGTCTTCCCGTTCCTTTTCCATATACCCGTCCCATTTGCCTAATGCCGCGTTCATGGCTGCCTCCTTGCCCTTGCCATTAAAGATTGCTTCCGCGTAAGCCGCCGCCGTGCGGGGGAAAAAGCGGAGGGGATGGTGGAGGCCTTCCCAGTAGATCGCAAGGAGTTTTGCGAGGTTCTCTTCAGGATTCGCCAAGTGAGGATATTTGCACGTCATGTCTTCTCCCATATAAATGCTTTGGCGGAGACCTTCGGAATCCGGGGCCAGGTGGAGAAAGAGGTGGGTAATCCATATCTGCAAGCGGTCATTAGCCTTGACCTTGGCGGGACGGAAATGGATGACGCCGTGTTCGTAGCGATGTTCGATTCTTCCGGTCAGGCGGTAGGGACCGATGCTGCCGTCGATAACCAAGTCGGCCAGACGACGGCTGGATGACAAAGGGGCAAGTCGGGCGAGGAAGGCGGTTGCGGAACGATGCTGGTCTTCATAGCTGCAAATGCCCGGATTGCCGTGGGGAAGCCTTCCAGCAGCGAGGATTGTTTCCGGCCGGTTCGGCATTTCCCGGCCGGAGAGTCCCTGTTCGATCAGTTCCCTGCGGAGGTGGTACTGTTCCAGATTGTCGAGGGTGAATCGCTCCTTATCTTCCAGGGTGACCTGATCATCTTCCAGGCGGATGCCGAGGCGCTCCTGGAGGAGATACCGGGTGGGATTTGTAAAAAAACGGCAGAGGGCTGACAGGTCCACCGTCTTCCATTCCTCCCCTGCCTCGGGAAGGCCTGTGGAGATCAGTGCCAGGGGATCTTCCCGTTTCCGGATGGCATGCCGGGCTGCTGCTGCATTCTCCGGGGAATAACTGAAGAGTTGTGGGTCATCCCTAAAGTAGGCGGGACTGAAGGCCTGGAGAGGATGTTTTGTTACCAGTTTGGCGCTTATTTCTCCCTCGGAGAATTCAAATCCTTCCTCAATGCAGTCTAAAAGTTCGCTCACCAGCACCGACGGGGGACGACTGCTGTTATCCCGGATATCCTGCCCCACGTAACTTATATGGAGCTTGTCCCGGGCCGAAAGGATCGCTTCGAGAAACAGGTAGCGATCATCGTTCCGGAGGGAGCGGTCCCCCGGGCGGGGTTGTTTCGCCGTCAGATCGAAGCCGGGTGTGAAAGATCGCCGGGGATAGGACCCATCACCCATTCCGAGGAGGCAGATGATACGGAAGGGGATGCTGCGCATGGGCAGCATGGCACAAAACGTCACGCCGCCGGTCAGGAATCCGGCGCCGAAGGTCTGACCGGCGATATTTTCCTTGAGCCACGCCCGGACGGTCTCAAGGGGAATCCGCTCCGGGACTCCTGACCGATTCTGAAGATCTGCCAGTTTGTTAAGGCTGCGACGAAGGGCCTGCAGATCTCGGAGCCGGTCTTCCCTAGCGGCAAAGAAGTTATCCGTAAAATCAAGAAGATATTCAGCCCAATTCTGAAGCGTTCTTTGCTCGCTCAGGGCGGAAATGGAACGAAAGAGAGTATCCGTAAAGTTCAGAAAGCGACCCAGGATATCAGTAACGCTTCCCTCTATCGGGTTATATGGCAGGATGCCCTGAAAAAGGCGGCCTTCCCGCGGGGCAGTCAAGGCATAACCAAGGAGGAGCCGCTCCAGTCCCGCCCGCCAAGTGTTCCAGGGGAGCGGGGGTAAACCCATGTCCCCCCGGCTTTCGGCGTCGGTTCCCCAGCGGATCCCGGTTTCCCGCAGCCATTGATGAATCTCGTGCAGGTCGGCCTCGGAAAGGGAGAATCTTTCCCTGACTACCGTACTGGCGAGAATATCGAAGACTTCGGTGGCCGGGAAGCGGCTGCCGTGGAGAGCGAGGAGCCGGAAAAAAGTTTCGATCAGGGGGCTTTCCTGAGGGATGGTGCGATCGGCAATGCTGAAGGGAAGCCAGCGAGGATCGTCGGAGGGAAGAGAGAATACCGCCTGAATTAAGGGAGCGTATAAACCTATGTCCGGTGTCATTACGAGGATATCCCCCGGTTTCAGGCCGGGATTGGCGGTAAAGAAAGAAAGCAGGCAGTCCTGAAGGATTTCTATCTCCCGCATGGGACTGTGGCAGGAATGGATCCGGATGGAAGTGTCTGCATCTGTCAACATTTTTTTCCCTACCCGGGCCCGATCCCGGAGATTCAGGATGTCTGATTGAATGGACCGCAGCAGATTCTCCTCCCCTGGATCTTCAAAAAGGGTGTTCTCACTGAGGGGGTAATCATTCAGGAGCTGAAAAAAATCCCTGCCCAGTGTCCCCAGGGATGCCAGCAGGCTGTGTCCCTGTTCCAGGTGGAGATCCCCTGCTTCGGAAAGGCCGTAAGACTTCTTTCTTTCCGTGATCCGTGTCATTTCACGATCCGACATTATATCGTGCCAATATTCCCGTGAGGGATTCATGAGGAAAAGATTTACTTCCATGGATTGGGCGATGGCGGCAAATATTTTTAGGTGAAATGGGGGCAGTGCGGAGACGCCAAAGACGGAAACCCGTCGGGGCATATCAGGCCAGGTCGGCGCTTGCTTCCTAAGGCGCTGAAAGAATGCGTCCTGGAGAGCCGCTAAATGTGGAGATTCCATGTCTTGCGCCAAATCCCGCCAGAGCAGAGCCTGCCAGTGATCCCCTTCGCCCCCATCCCATTTCCGGATCATCTCCGGCCGAAAAAGGAGATACTGGTTGAAAACACCAGCAATGCGGGAGGAGAGTTGGTAGCAGCGGAGATTCATGCCGCCGTTTCCGAGATAGTATCTGAGGCCCTGAAAGGCTACATTTTCCATGCTATGGGGGAGAAGGTGCATGATCTTCCAGGTGAGAACGTCAGGATCGTAAGGGGATGTATCCGGTAAATTACCCAGGATATGGCGAAAGACGTCGTAGACAAAATGAATAGGAAAGGGGAAGCGGATATTGGCGCATATCCCGTGATGGCGGGCTAATTCCAGGGACAGCCAGCGTTCCATACCCCTGCTTTGGACGATGACGATTTCCTCCCGCAGCGGTTCTCTCAGCGGATCATCGCGCAGCAGTTCGGCCAAGCTGGCGCTCAGCGCCTCCATGCGGTTACTGGTATAAAGTTTCAATCCGGGCATGACGTGAACAACGTATCATGATGTCAAAAGGGAAATCAACTGCGAGAATATAGCACTAAATTCACCCGGTATGTAAAAATATACAACTTAGACATAGTTCTTCCATTTTTCTTCCATAATTATTGTCTATATTGGCTACCAATCCAGGCAAATTGGGCCTAAACCAAATTATTGCAGTAGGGAGATGCTAAACTCTGGACATCCCCCGCAACCATTATCACAACGTCACCAATGAATTTCGAGTGAACCCCGCCAAGTTGCCAGACGCTGCAGGAAGGTGTTAACAAGATGGCCGAATATGAATTGAATGAAAGAGAGGTAAATGGTGATCATGAGCAAAAAAACAAGGATGTTGATAGCCGTATTGTTGGTAGTAGCGGCAATAACATCTACATCCTGTACTCAACGTGGGCGTGGCCGGGGGGATGATAAACGGGAGGCATATCAACCGGAGGAATTTCATATACTGGGGACAATCCCGGATATTATCTTATTAGACTTTAACCTAACCGCAGACCAAGCGTCAAAGATCGCCGTCCTTAGAGAGAAGCTGATTCAAGAGCTTAAACCTCTTCAAGAGAAGATAAATTTTGAACGGGAACTTCAAAAGAGCCAATATGCTACAGGCTATAACAGAGAGAAATCAATTACTGAGAGACCGTCTCCAAGCATGCAATTCATTCAAGGAATGATGAACGATAAGAGAACGCAATATTTGCAGGCTCTTTTTCAAATGCTGACACCGGAACAAAAGACAATGTGGAAGAAGGCTATGCGTGGTCCGGGCGATTCCACCGACAGGAAGATGGGAGCGGGTATGGATGATGAGCGTGGTCCTGGCGGCGGTGGACGCTTGCCAACGCGTCATTAATCGTGACTTGAGAAACCGCATATATACCCTGCTGCCGAAATTTTGCTTTTTCGGCCGGGTGTGCTATGGTGAAGACCATGCAACCACTGATCATTCCCCGGAAGGGACACAGTATATCCCGAAAACAGGTGAATCCGAATGCCCTGCGCACTCTCTACCGACTCCGTGACTATGGCTTCATTGCCTACCTGGTAGGGGGTTGTGTACGGGACCTGCTCCTGAAGCGAACCCCCACGGATTTTGACATAGCCACAAACGCCACTCCCGGTCAGATCAAGCGGCTCTTTCGTAACTGCCGTCTCGTAGGCCGCCGTTTCAGGTTGGCCCATCTCCACTTTAAGGACGAAGTCCTGGAAGTCTCCACGTTCCGTGCCGCTGCCCCTGCCGATGAAGCGGACACAGAAGTGGCAGGTCACAACAAAAAACCACCCCGTCACCTCAAGGACGATGACGGAATGGTTCTCCGTGACAACGTATTTGGCACACCGGAGGAGGATGCCCTCCGTCGTGACTTCACTATCAACGCCCTTGCCTACAATATCGTGGATTTTTCGGTTATTGACTACAGCACCGGACTGAGCGACCTTAAGCAGCGGATCATTCGTCCCATCGGCGACCCTTTTATCCGATTTACGGAAGACCCGGTGCGAATGATCCGTGCCGTTCGTTTTGCCGCATCCCATAACTTCGTCATAGAGCCTGCCACATGGGAGATCATCTGCGATCTGTCCTCCACCATTTCCCGCGCTGCACCGGCAAGGCTCTATGAAGAGATGCTGAAACTGTTCCTCTTTGGATCGGCTCGACCGGTTTTTAGTCTTCTGGACAGCAGCGGACTCCTTAACGCCCTATTCCCCAGGTTCAGCCAGTGGTTGCACGGAAACAGCCACCACTTGATATTACTGAACACAAACCTTGAATGCCTTGATCAACTATATCGAAGCGGAACACCCTCATCTCCGGCGCTCTTCCTGGCGGCGCTCTTCGGTTCCAGTATGGAAGAGGAGGCCCTTGTTCGCCACCGTGATGGTATCCCACACCAGCAGGCCCTGGATGCCGCATGCGCCATTTCCCTGGAAGAACTCTGCAAGACCGTGAGCATCCCGGCACGGATCAGCGATCGACTGCGCCGCATCCTCGTCTTTCAGCCCTCACTGAACAGAATGCCGCCTCGACGTCCCTCTTCCATGCTCAACAGGCCTGAATTTGCGGACGCCATGGCATACATGCGTCTATCGGCAGAGACGGGAGGGGAAAATCGAACCTCTCTGGAATGGTGGGACGCTTTCCTTTCAGAGAGCCCTTCCGTGACGCCTTCAGAACCGCCAAGCAATGAAGCTCCGGCAAAGCGACGAAGAAGGAGGCGGCGCAGACGTCCCCAGAGCACTCAGACTGCCGTTATTGCCTCGTAAACCGCTCTGAAAGAAGCGTTCGCAAAAATTCCTAAAATCCCCTCTCCCTCAGGGAGAGGGCGGAGGGGGTGAAATCGATCACCTTGAGGGCGACGCCAATGAACCAAAATATGTTCACTACGAATAACGTTGGTAGGGTTTGCATTTGGTTTGCGGACGTGATAGCATCTGCCCAAATTTATAGAAAGCTTTGCATATCACCGCAGAAAGTTAAGAGATAACTTGAAAGCGAAGATTCAGGCTACAAACACAGAGAATCTCCATTTTCCCGACAATGCCCTCTTCCGGAATCTGCTCGGAGAACATGACAAGCATCTCAAGCAGATAGAAAAACTTGCAACCGTCCACGCAGGGGCCAGAGGAAATGTGCTGTCTCTAAGCGGAGAAGCGACGGCGGTCCATCTGGTCAAGAATCTCCTCTTCCAATTATACGCCCTTTTAGAGAAGGGCTATCCCCTTTTTGCCCAAGACATCAATTACGCCCACCGCATCCTTTCCGAAGACGGCAGCGTCAGCTTGGAAAAGATCTTCCTCGACAAGGTTTTCATATCCTCCAAGAAGAGACTCATCACTCCCAAGAGTATCGCCCAGAAGCTATATATCGACGCGATCCGAAATTATGACATGGTATTCGGGATCGGACCTGCCGGAACCGGTAAAACATACCTGGCGATGGCGATGGCCGTGGCAGCCCTCATGGAAAAGAAGGTCTCCCGTATTGTCCTCGCCAGACCCGCCGTGGAAGCGGGTGAAAAACTGGGCTTTCTGCCCGGCGATCTTGCCGAAAAAGTCAACCCTTACCTTAGACCCTTGTATGACGCCTTGTTTGATATGATGGATGTCGACAAAGCTACCGCGCTCATGCATAAAGGAATCATCGAGGTGGCCCCCCTGGCGTTTATGCGGGGAAGAACCTTGAATGACGCCTTTGTCATCCTCGATGAGGCCCAGAACACGACCTCCGAACAGATGAAGATGTTTCTGACCCGCCTCGGCTTTGGTTCCAAGGCGGTCATTACCGGCGATGTCACCCAGATCGATCTACCTCAGGAAAAGACATCCGGCCTGATCGAAGCGGAAAAAATCCTGCGTAAAAGCGGTAGCATCGGTTTTGTCCATTTCTCTGAACTCGATGTCGTCAGGCATCCCCTTGTCCAAGAGGTCATCAGGGCCTACAATCATCTCGACCGCACGCGAAAAGTCGCCAGGGAGAAGGGGGGGACCTCGTCATGATCCTCCTGAAGGCAATCACTGGAAAGTATCTGCTGGCGTGGAAAAAATGGTTCGCCCAGCCTGAGAATATCCCGGCGTTTATCAAAAACCCCCGCTTTCAACGATGGTTTTTGCTTGTCTCGCTAAGCCTGATGTTTACTTTTTTACTTTTGCCAACGGTTCCTTTGTCGCGACCGGAATTCAAGGTCGGCACGATTGCCAATAAAGACATCAAGGCAGACCGCGATTTTCTCGTCGAAGAGAGGGCGTCGACGGATTTGAAGAGGATCGAGGCGGCAAAATCAGCACCCTCTGTTTATGATTATGAAGCTCAAATGGCAACGCAGATCCGCGACAGTCTCATGAAGGCCTTTCTTGCCGTTCAGGAGAGCCGGCAAAGGACAACCACGGACGATGAAGATATTTCAACGGGGGCCTTGGCAGTCAAGAAAGATAGAAGGCCAGGAATATTTGAAAAATCCCTCGAAATCAGGCTTTCCGATGAAGAGTTATCGGTTCTGAAACAGCGTGAATTTTCCTCAACCCTGGCGGAGAAGATCTCGTCTTTGATCATGGATGTTTACCATGACCGGATGTTTACCAACGTCGATTTTCCTCCCTCAGAACATGAGCGAGGCATCATCATTAAAAATGTTCGAACGCTGATGGAGACAGAAAAAGACAACCTGTCTGAAATCATGCAAATACAGGATGTCCGGCAGCTTCTGAAGCAAAGGGCCAAATCAACATTTCCGGCGACGGACCCAGAATTGCGGAAAACTGTCGCCTCCCTTGCCGGTAAGTTGTTGCAACCCAACTTGACTTATAACCGTCAGGCAACGGAAATACTTAGGCGAGCTGCCATGGATGCGGTCAAACCCATCTATTTCGCGGTCCAAAAAAATGAAATGATTGTGCGGGAGGGAGAAAAGATTACCATAGCCGACCTGGATAAGATTAACGCCTTCTTCAAACAGCAAAGCCAAGGGAAGACTTCGTTGATTGCCGGATTTGCCGGAATGTTTCTATTGATCTTTTCCTTCGCCATGGCCCTGCTGTTTCTTTCTCAAAAAGGGTTATCCATGGCGGGAGATCCTGCCGCTCAAAACCGGCTTCTTTTGTGCTTGACGGTAATAATGATTTTTCAGTGTTTATTGATAAAGGCGGTGATCTTCATTTCCAGCGCCATTCATCAAGCCTTTCCGTTTTTATCAACCGAGATGATCCTTTATGCCATTCCCTTTGCTGCCGGTACACTCTTGACCGGATACCTTTTCAGTCGTCAAGTTGCCCTGCTCTTCTCAATATTTATATGTTTTCTGATTGCCTTCATGATTCCATCACAACAGACATACCTTCCTCTTTTTGCCTTTCTGGGTTTTGTTGTCGTTATCTACAAGGGAGATCACTTTCGAAGGCGCACAGTCTTCATAAAAATAGGACTTTTCCTGGGCCTCATGAACATGGTTACTATCCTTGCCCTGTCGCTCCTTACGGGTCAACAGGCGTCGTTCGATACGCTCTTGAAATTGGTTGCCGGTTTCACAGGAGGCGTCATGAGCGGTATTATCGTTGCGGGCGTTGGTCCCATCTTCGAATCCTTATTCGGATTTATGACCGATATCAGGCTCTTGGAACTCGCCAACCTCAATCAGCCTATTTTTCAGCGCATGATCATCGAAGCGCCGGGCAGCTATCATCATTCCATCATTGTCGGTTCGATGGTTGAAGCCGCAGCGGAGGCCATTGGTGCCGATTCCATTCTCTGCAAGGTCAGCGCCTATTACCATGACATCGGCAAAATTAAAAAACCACTCTATTTCATCGAGAACCAGGGCAAGGGAGAAAACAGACACGATAAGCTTTCTCCCCGGATGAGTTCGCTGGTAATCATCTCCCATGTCAAGGATGGATGCGAACTCGCGGCAACCTGCAAACTTGGCCGGAAGATCACCGATATTATCCGCCAGCATCACGGTACGTCTCTGGCAGGGTATTTTTTTGAAAAGGCCAAGCGGGACAAAGATCCATCCATCCGGGCATTGCCGGAGAGCCATTTTCGCTATCCCGGGCCGCGTCCGCAAACCAAAGAGGCGGGGCTTGTCCTGCTTGGGGATGTGATTGAGGCGTCTTCCCGAAGCCTTGTCCAGCCGACGCCAGCGAGGATACAAAATCTTGTCCGAGACAGGATCGATAAGGTCTTTATGGATGGACAGCTTGACGAATGTGATTTGACATTAAAAGATCTTAATCTGATTCAAGAAAGCTTTGTGAGGATTCTAAATGGGGTCTTTCACCACCGTGTGACTTACTACGATGACATACACGGTCAAACCAATAACGATAAAATCAAATCCGTCTATGACTATCCTAATCGAAAATCGGCAGAAAAAAATCACCTTAAACCGCAGGCAGATTCGCAATAGCCTCGTCCGGCTGCTCAAGCACCTTGGGCTCGAAGACCGCGAACTGAGTCTGCTGCTGGTAGACAACGAGGAGATTCGGGAATTAAACCGTCTCTATCTCGGCCGAGATTATCCAACTAACGTGATTTCCTTCTCCATGTCCGAAGGGGCTTATGGCGATGTTAATCCCCAGTTGTTGGGGGATATCATCATTTCCGTCGAGAAAGCCATGAGTGAAGGAAAAAACTCCGGCGCCAGCTTAAAAGAATCTCTGGATTTCCTGATGATTCACGGCCTTCTCCACCTGCTTGGTTATGATCACGAATCAGGCAATACAGAGGAAGCCCGGCGCATGCAGGACAAGGAGGAAGAACTCTTTCTGTATCTCAATAGAAAGCACGTAACTACTTGAATATACAGGATTTATTGTCATGCCAGGAATGACGGAATCTTTACACTTATCACATATAGGGGCGACTTGAGCTAAGGAGATACCCCACTTGCTTTATGTACATCCATCGGAAACGGCAAGAATCATTTAATAAGCATTCATAGAAAAAATGTGAGTAATTGAAAAATATCAGGGTTCGGGTTGCGATGATTTTGCAAGTATAGCTTCCTGTTGTACGTAAGAAACGCTTCCTAATACTTTTAAGCGGGATATCTCCTTAACTCAAGTTGCCCATATGTGTCGTGGTTCCGGCGGATACGAGCCGCGAATGCCCTTGATAACGTCGGGCGAGTGTATTTTGGAGAGACAAAAAAGAGCGTGGTTAAGCTTCTCGATAGTGCGTGCGGGTCCATTCGGCGATGCGGAGACTTCCAATTTATGGTTGTCACTGATGAGAAAAATGGCGGCAATTTGAAAAAGATTCCGGCGGAATCAAATTTAACTATTCGATATCATTAAGAAAAAACGGACATGCTTGTTGCGGGCTGCTATAGCGGCTTTCGTATTAATATCAAGCATTTATGCTTAGACGCCCTGGGGGAATCTATCCACCTAGGGCGTCACATTTTCAACAAAAGTTATGGCCTCCTGTTTGTTAGAGAGGGGCCAGGTCTTAGCCAAGCAGCGCGATCAAGCGAGGTTGCTGGCCGGTCGAGTCGGCTCATTTCCCTCCGGGTTGGGGTTCATCTCATTAAGAAGGGCATCGATCTTGTTGCGGGCGCCATTCAGGGCATTGACAAGATCGTTCCGGTCGTCTTCAGACCATTCGCTCCAGGGCAGTCCGTCCAATTTACCGGTCAGACCGTCCGTCATATTGATCAGGGAACGTTGTTTTGATATCCTTACCTTCTGGACAGCCGCTTGCCCTTCCTTAGCGGCCTTGGCCATGTAACTCTGGAACTTCCGGCGCATGGTCGTTTCCGTTTTTTCCTTGGCCACGTCGAGGAGAACGGCTTTCGGAATGTTCGGATTGGTACGGCAAGCGTCGCGCACATCCGCCGGGAGCCGGTTCAAGGTCAGGGTTTTGGAAACAACAGGCTGACCTTTGCCGAGGGCGTCGGCAAGTTGGTACTGGTTGAACACGTACTCCTTCATGAGGACATCCATCTGCTCCGCTTCATCGACGGGGATCAAAACTTCCCGCTGAAGATTTTCTACGAAGCCCTGAAGACGCGTGTCGCCGTCCGTGAAAGTGCCCATTATTTCGGTCTTTCCTGCCTTTTCCGCAGCCTTGACACGGCGATGGCCGGAGACGATGACCAGGTTTTGCTGATCGTTCCGGCAAAATTGGATGGGAACCATAACACCAAACTTCTGGATGGAAGCGGTAAGCTCGTTGAGAGCTATCGGGTCCATAAATTTCCTTGCCTGATTCGGATCAGGCAGCAAGTCGGCAATTATAAGTCTATAAAGCCGACCCTTGACATAATTAGTAGTCATAAAAAATCCTCCTGTATCAATTTTTTATAAGTTAAGTATCAAATTAGGGATGTCAAGGTCGAGTGAAATACTGGAAGAGACCTTCTGTAAATTGATGAGAATAATAAAAGCGAACGGTGTCAAAACAAGAAGCGCCTCTTCAACTCGCCCGTTTTCCGCTCGTCATCCGGAACGCCAAAACAAAGAGGACGGTCAGGGCGGCGATGAGTAAATAGAGCGTGAGGAGGTTTGAGCCCGCCAAGATAAAAGTCGCCATCAAAGGGCCGACGCCGTTTCCGGCGAATCGCGCCGAATTCAGAAAGCCGATCCCCGTTCCACCCAATTCCGAAGCAAAACTGGCCATCACCAAGGGAATGACCACTGCAATGACCCCGGTCTGAAGCATCCTGATGGCGGCAAAGGTGATGACCCCTCCGGCAAAGAACAACAGCAACTGAAAAAATGCAGAGGTCAAGCATAATATCGCTATGACCCTTTTGAGTCTTGCCCTGGCGGTCAGACGGCTGATCACGTAATTTCCGATGATGGCGGTCGCCGTGTACCCCATCATGATAAACCCTGCTGATTTTAAAGCACTCTCACCCACCAGATTAAACTGCTCCAACACATGGGGCAATATGCTCGGTAAAAAAGTCAGGTGGATGGTGGCGATGAAGCTTAACGCCCACCCCCATAGAACGCCTTGATTAAAATTTGTTTTCCGCTCAGGTTCCGACTCCTGCTTCTGAATTTCAACGATATAAATATGACACAGCACCAAGGAGACGCCGACTAAAAGAAAAGACAAGATGAAAGGGAACCGGTATCCGATCTGCGCTGCGACAAACGCCCCGACGGGCGGTCCCAGCAACTGGCCGGCGGTCATGGAATTTTGATACAGACTCAGATTGCTGGCCAAACGATCTTTCGACGATAATTGTAAAATCATAAAAATACCGATCGTAGAGGCGCCGCCGAGAGCCCCCTGGATCAGGCGCAGCACCAACAGCATGGGCAGGCTATCCGTAAAACCCATGAGTAGAAAAATGATCCCGTTGAATAAAAAAGCCCCTTGGAAGAGGGTTTTGGGTCGGAATTTTGCGGTCAAGCTTCCCCAGAAAGGTGCAGCCGCAGCAGCGACAAAGGAATTCAAACCCATGATCAGTCCGATCCAAACCATCGTTTCAGGAGGCTTGTAGGGGCTGATTTTGATGATATAGAAGGGCATGAACGCCATGACGACATTGAAGCTAAACGCCAAACCAAACTGCGACAGAGCGATGGAAATAATGCCCTTGCTTCCATCTGAGGCAGACAGGACACGGTTAAATAAAGGAAATTCCACTTTTTTCATAAGGAGATACCACAATTTCGGAAAAGGCCATACACAGCGTCGGTGGAAGCGCTCCCTGGTGCATCACAAAAATAGAAGATATTTGAAAAAGATTCCGGCGGAATCACAATTAACTACTCTATATCATTAAGAAATAACGGACATACTTGTTGCGGGCTGCTATAGCGTCTTTCTTAATAATATCAATCCCTTATGCCTAGACGCCCTGGGGGAATCCATCCACCCAGGGCGTCACATTTTCAACTTGAGAGAAACGGGGTCAGTCCTTTTCCTACATGGATTTGGCGATGTGTTTGACCATCTGGCCGAATACCCCGGCAATGATTTCCTTTGAGATGAAGTAATCGGGATGCCTTCTAAAGAGTTCCTCCGTCAGAAGCTTTGCTGAAGACTCAATATCGTGCGATTTATTGTATATTTCTGCGATCTGAGCGCGCAGTTGACCGGCTGCTTCAATAGTTTGCTGGGTATAATGGCGGGCTTCTTCCCCGCTTATATAACCGTAATGGTCGGCGCAGTAATAATCGACATCCAGATCCTTCATCTTTTCCAGGCTTTGCTGAAACTGGGTGTAATTCGAGTTTCCGGAAGGGAAAATAGCGTCGTCAATGGGAATCCCGCCTGCGTCAGAGGGGAGCAGGGTTTTCAACGAAGGGATGTAAGCGGTAATAGAACATGATGAGTGCCCCGGGGTTTCCATTATCCTGACCTCCATGCCGTCAACGGTCAGGACATCTCCATCGGCGACAGTTTTCCCGACAATATCGTTTCTCCATTCCGTATCATACTTTGCCAGGACGTCCTGAAAACCTTCACTTGCGGCGACCATCTGGCTGAAGGCGTTCATTGTTTCGATGGCCTTGGGCATCGTGAGAATATCCCACGCCCTTTGAGAGGCGTAAATATCGATCGCGGGGTACATCCTTTTGAAGTAGGGAACGGTCCCCACATGATCGAAATGGGAGTGCAGGATGAGCAGCGATTTGATCTTTTTCGCATCGATGCCGAAGGTCTTCATCTGCGCGAGGACGTCGCCCAGAATGAAACTGATCCCGGCACTGATAAGCATGGATTCGTCTTGTCCTTCCAGCAGGTACATCCCCGACTCTTTCCTGCCCAGATACCAGAGGTTGCTGTTTATCTTTCCTGCCACTCTGCTTCTCATATCCCCTCCTCTTTAATCGTTATGACCTATTTTTCTGCAACTACGATATGCGCCTTTGCCTTCAGTCCTTGCATGATCTCGTTGAAGGCGTCATACTTTTTTTTCTGTTGTAGAAACGCCGAAATCTTCAATTTTGTCTCCTTATTGAGGCTCTGAATTTTTGATGGCTGATGGTCAATGACCTGGATGATGTGATAGCCGAAATCCGTTTCCACCACAGGTCCGATTTCGTTCTTCTTCTGGCTGAAAGCGGCATTTTCAAATGGTTTCACCATCTGACCCTTCGAAAAGGTGCCCAGGTCGCCTCCCTGACTTTTACTTGGACAATCGGAATTGGCTTTCGCCAATGCTGCAAAATCTCCCCCGGCGAGAAGTTGTTTACGGAGATTCTCTGCTTTTTCCCGCTTTGCAGCTTTTGCCTTTGCGTCTTCCCCCGCCGTCTTTGCCACCAGGATATGGCGTGCATGGACAGATTCCGACATCCGGAATTTTTCTTTATTGCTCTTGTAGAATTGCTGGATTTCTTTTTCCGAAGGCATGGCTTTTGCCGTTTTGGTGGTATTCACGAGTTTGTTGATACGGATGCCAAGGGTTAATTCCTGACGGAGCTGCTCGCTGCTGACGCCGCTCTTTTTCATGAATTCCTCCATAGTCGTGCCGGCCGGGAGGTTTTCCTTCATAATATTCATGGCATCGGCAATTTCTTTATCTGTGGCGACGATTTTTCTCCGGTTGACCTCATTGAGGAGCAGGGTGCGCACGATGAAATCGTCAACAAGCTGTTTCCTGAGGGCCGTTGTCACCTGCGTTACCCGGTCAGCGGGTATCTTGCCCTGCATTTCCTGCATTTTCTTTTTCACTTCCAGATCAAGCTGGGCGCGGGTCAATTTAAAGCCATCCACTTCGGCAATCACATCAGTGGAACTGAGCATTGGCGCTGCCGGAGCCAAAGTACCGGGAGCGGCTTGGGGAATGGCCTGTGGAATTGTCTGAGGTCCCGTGGCTTGTGTTTCTTCAGATGCCTTAATTTTCTTGGCTTCTTCCCCCCCATTGCAGCCGGCTGCCGTAAATAGTAGTAAGGCTGTAAACAACAGGCATATAGATTTTTTCAAATTAAACTCCTCATTCTTTCTCCATTGTTATTATTCTCTTTCTCCTTGTCATTTCAGGCAAAATGCTTAGAGAATGGCGACTTATATACACAATCACTATGCCTCGTCAAGGATAACGGATTATTTTTAAGGCATTAATTTCTTGCAATGGCTTTTAGGTACATGTTACCCGAAAGCATATGAAGTACAGGAGCTTAAATCTTGGCGAGGGCCCGATCCTGCCGCTGCTGTTGAGAATGAGCTGGCCGTCCATGCTGGCGATGCTTTCCATGGCCCTCTACAACCTCATGGACACCTTGTGGCTGTCGCGGCTGAGTCCGCAAACCATTGCCGCCTTTACCATCACCTTTCCCATTCAGATGATTTTCGCTGCTATCGGCGTTGGCACCGGGGTTGGGGCGGGTTCTTATGCCGCCCGCATGTTTGGGGCCGGGGAAATGGACAAGGCAAGAAAAACCGCGGGGCAGGTCATCTTCTTATCCATTATTTCAGGGGCCGTCCTGATCGCTGTTACTTTCTCGGTTCCCGATTTAATGCTCCAGGTCTTTGGCGGAACGTCGGATACCATAGTTTTGGCAAGGCGTTACCTCCTGTGGATCGTCATCGGCGCTCCCTTCCTGCTGTTCATGATGATGGCAAACAACCTTTTCCGGGCGGAAGGACAACCAAATCTTTCCATGTATGCCATTCTCGTCTTCACGCTGCTGGGGGCGGTTCTTGATCCCCTGCTCATTTTCGGGTGGTGTGGATTCCCTGCCTTGGGAATCGAAGGCGCCGCCATTGCAGCGGTTATCGGACAGATTGCTTCCGGTCTGCTTTCACTGTATTTTATGTTGTTCAAGGCCCCAAAATTTCAACTCTGCCTGGCCGACTTAAAGCCCGATCTCAATATTATCCGATCCATTTACCAGACCGGCCTTCCCTCCGTTCTCATGAATTTTGTCTTCACGGCAGTAATTATCGTTTACAATCATATTCTTGCCCCTTATGGACACCTGGCGCTCGCCACGCTGGGGATCTGTTTCCGAATCAACGGCCTGGTAATGATGATCCTGTTCGGAATCGGTCACGGCGTAATGCCCTTGGTGGGATTCAATCTGGGGGCGCGTCTCTATGACCGTCTGATCAATACCGTCAGAGTCGCGGTCTATTGCTCGTCTCTTTTTGCAGGGGTCAGTAGTGTCCTGATTATTCTGTTTGCCGTTCCCATCCTCGGTTTCTTCACGAAAGACAGGGAATTAATCGCGATTGCAGCCCCGGCACTGCAGATCTTCGTCTCCCCGCTAATCCTGGCAGGGCCGAGTCTGGTGTGGATCAACTCGTTCATAGGACTCGGGAAAGGTTTGACATCCATGATTCTACTCTTCATCAGGGATGCCCTGTTTCTTATCCCTTTAATGTATTTGTTTTCCGCCCTGATGGGCAGAGACGGGGTGTGGCTGGCGCAACCGGTTTCTGCAACGGCAGCCTTCTTTGTAATTATGGTCTGGTCTTATAAGGAACTGGAAAAAATTCGGAAAAAGAATAGGCGAATTGAAAATGCCCCCGTGTCGAACAACGATACAGGGGCATCTCTTTCAGAATGATTATTTACTATAAGGGCTGAACGTTCACGGCAGCCGGGCCCTTCTTCCCCTGCTCGATATCAAAACTGACCCGCTGTGATTCAAAAAGCGTTTTGAACCCAGATCCCTGGATGGCACTGAAATGAACGAAAACATCTCCCCCTTCGTCATTTTCAATAAAGCCCCATCCCTTCTTCTCATTAAACCACTTAACTTTGCCTTCTGCCACAATACTCCCTCCTTTCCATTCGCTGAAAAATAAAAAAACCACAACGGATTAGGACATAATATCCGTCATGGTTCAAAAAAACGGCTCAAATCTTTCTTCAATCCTGACCTGCTCCACCGGCTCTTTCTTGTTGAACCGGTATCTAAGGATAAATTGAACTCCTATGAGTAAGAGTCCGCTATCATCACTTTTTTAGAAAATCAAGTTTTTTGTTCAGCTAATCTCTCCTCGCATACGTATCTAATTCAAGGCGGGGAACCGCATCAAGGAGCATCCTCGTATAAGGATGCTGAGGGTTTTCAAACAGTTGCTGATTGTTTGCCATTTCGACAATCCGTCCCCGATACATGACGGCAATCCTGTCGCTTATGAAACGTATGACCCCCATATCATGGGAGATAAAAATATAGGTTAGATTGAATTCATCCTGAAGATCCTTCAGCAAATTCAGTATCTGCGCCTGGACCGACACATCGAGGGCAGAAACCGGTTCATCGGCAATAATGATCTCCGGTCGCAGTGCAATAGCCCGGGCAATTCCTATTCTCTGGCGCTGGCCGCCGCTGAATTCGTGAGGATAGCGTCGCTGCTGGTCCTCCGATAAACCAACCATCTTCATTATACTTTCCAGATTGGCATCGTTACCTTGAGCGAGGTTGCGGCGATGAATGATAAATGGTTCCGCAATAATTTCTCCGGCCGTCAGGCGCGGGTTAAGAGAGGAATAAGGATCCTGAAAGATGAACTGTGCTTTACTTCGATAATCTTTCAGTTGTTTTTTGTTGAACTTGAAAATATTTTGACCCTTATATCTGATTTCTCCGCGTGTAGGTTTTTCAATATGGGCGATCATCCTTGCCAGGGTGGTTTTACCGCAGCCGCTTTCTCCGACAATACCAAGAGTTTCACCTTCATGGAGGCTCAGGCTGACATCCTGCACGGCAATACACTTTTCTTTGGGAGCAGCAAAAAATCCCCCCTGAAGGGGGAAAGATTTATGCAGTTCATGGATGGTTAGCAATGGAGATTTCATTTTATTGATACTTCCAGCATCGCACGTATCTTTCGGGAAAACCTTGCCCAATCAAGGCGGGTTCCTCATTCCTGCATACCGACATCACATCGGGACATCGTTCGTGAAACCGGCACCCCTGCGGAAGTCGGCCGAGATCGGGAACTGTTCCGGGAATAATGGGGAGACGTTTGTTCCGGCTATAATCCCCCCCCATTCCGGGAATAGATTGGAGCAGTCCCTCGGTGTAGGGATGAAGGGGGCGGGAAAATAAATCCTTGACCTCCGCATATTCGACGAACTTTCCCGCATACATTATGGCAACCTGCTGCGCGTTTTCCGCGATGACCCCCAGGTCATGGGTTATCAGGATCACGGAGGTTCCCATGTCCCTCTTGAGGGCATTGATCAATGCGAGTATCTGCGCCTGAATAGTAACATCGAGGGCCGTTGTCGGTTCATCGGCAAGCATCAGCCGGGGACGACATGCGAGAGCCATAGCTATCATGACCCGTTGTCTCATGCCACCGCTGAGCTGGTGAGGATAGTCATTTATTCTTTTTTCAGGAAGTTCGATCCCGACCAGACGGAGCATCTCTATGGCTTTATGGTGTGATTCGGTGTGATTGCATCCCTGATGCAGTCTGATCGTCTCGCTGATCTGGGCGCCGATTCGGAAGACAGGATTCAGGGAGGTCATCGGTTCCTGAAAGATCATTGAAATGGATTTTCCCCGGATCTTTCGCATCTCATTTTCGGAGATAGAAAGGAGATCGAGATCGCCCAGTTTGATCCGGCCGGAAACATATCTGCCGGGAGGCGTGGGGACAAGACGCATGATGGATAATGACAGGACCGTCTTTCCGCATCCCGATTCGCCCACAATGCCAAGGGTTGCTCCCGCGTCTAACTGAAAGCTGACCTCGTCTACGGCTTTCAAAGCCCCTTGCTCGGTATCGAACCAAGTCGAAAGGTTATCGACGGCGAGGACCGGGGACATGCTCATGAGTCCTCAGGTAACATCCGACCAGTTCCTCAGTAGTTGCACAAGAAGACGTACCCCCGCTCCTGAGGCCCCTTTGGGATTATACGCCTGATCTTTGGTCAGCCAGGCAGGTCCGGCAATATCTAGATGAACCCAGGGATAGGGACCGACAAATTTACTGAGGAAGGCGGCGGCGGTAATCGCTCCCCCCGGCCTGCCGGTAGAGTTTTTGTAATCGGCAATATCGCTTTTGACAAGTTCATGATAGTTTTCCCACAGCGGGAGTTCCCATAGCAATTCGCCGGTCTGTTCCGATGCCTTCTTGATCCTGCTCTTCAGGCTGTCATCAGTACCCATCATCCCCATGACATTATCGCCCAGAGCCACAATGCAGGCTCCGGTCAGCGTGGCAATATCAATAATCGCCGCCGGTTCGAATCGCCCGGCATAAGCAAGGGCGTCGGCCAAAATCAGTCTCCCTTCCGCGTCCGTATTGACTACTTCGATGGTCTTTCCCGACATGGATTTGAGAATATCGCCCGGCTTGCAGGCCCTTCCCCCAGGGAGGTTTTCCGTCGCCGGAATCAGGCCCACTATATTGACGGGCAATTGCAGGTCTGCTGCCGCACTTACGGCGCCAATAACGGCAGCTCCGCCTGCCATATCGGTCTTCATTTCATCCATCTTTTCCGCGGATTTTAGGGAAATGCCGCCGCTGTCGAAAGTGAGGGCCTTCCCGACAAGCACAATCGGAGGCTGTTCCTTCCCGGCGCCCCGATATTCGATGATAATGAATTTGGAAGGTTCCTCGCTCCCTCTTGCCACACCCAGCAGTGCATTCATCCCCAGGAGCTTCATATCAGCAGCCTCCAGGACCGTCGTTTTCATTTTCTTATGCCCCTTGGCAATAGTGAGGGCTTCACGGGCCATGACGCCGGGAGTCATCTCATTGGCAGGGGAAGAGACTAGGTCTCTCGTGAGATAAACGGCCCGGCAGATCTTTTCCGCCCTCTCCGCAGCCTTTGTGACAAGAGGGATTTTTTTATTATCCCTGATCAGGATATTTAAAAGGTCAATCTCGCTGATGGTCTCCCGGTCCAGGGTCTTGTATTCCGTGAACTGATAAAGGCCAAGGATAGTTCCTTCCACGCTCGCTTCCGTGGCAACTTCCCATGATAATCCGAGCTCGTCAGCCTCCAGGGCCACGGCCAGGGACTTGACTTTCAGTGAACGCGCCGTCTGTCCCGCTTTGGCTCCGGCGCTGCGCATCTTGTCAGCAGAAAAATCCCCCCCCTTTCCAAGACCGACCAGAATAACGCGTCGGATGCCCGCTTCGTCTTGGGGATAGAGGATGGCAGTCTGGTGGAGCTTGCCGTCAAAGTCGTTCTGCTTCCAGATCTTCTGAATCGTGCCATTGGCCGCTTTGTCAATGGCGGACACAATCCCCCCGGCAGGTAGCTGACCTTCAAATAGAAAAACGGCCACAGCATCAAGAGGTTTTTTTAAAAATAATTGATCATTCTCTACTTTAACTCTCAATTCTTCCTCCCTTAAGGTTCATCTGAAAATACCTCATGTCCCGTGAAGAAAAAAGGCGGCTGATGATCTCGAAATTGTCATCAACCGCCTAAAAACAATCTGCTTCACAACTGCCTTGTACTGCGAGGGTTTATAGAATCCATGGAATCTGTAACCCGTTAGTTTTATGTGGAGGCGGCAACCGGATTCGAACCGGTGAATAACGGTTTTGCAGACCGCTGCCTTAGCCACTTGGCTATGCCGCCATAAATATCTGGAGCGGGCGAACGGATTCGAACCGTCGACGTCCACCTTGGCAAGGTGGCACTCTACCGCTGAGTTACGCCCGCTCAGCTTGGACAATTCAGGGGCTGACTATAACAGATGAATGATTTTGTCAATCAAAATGTTCTGAATGACCTTCCCTTTCAGGGTTTTTATTCTTCGGTCCGCGCGATCAACCACTCTATGGACGCCATGTAGTCTGTCATTCCGGCAATAAATACATTGTTGTGATTGCCCCCGGGAATACGGAGCAATCTTTTTTCTTTCGCCGGACAGGCATTGAAAAGGACCTCCCCTTCCTGAAAGGCAATTATGTGATCGAATTGGGCATGAATAATAAGCGTCGGCTTATGAAACCCCATAATTTTTAATTCATTTCGGAATCCCTGCTCTTCTTTCAGTCCCAAGGCTTCCATATCAACGCCCATTAGTCGTAATAAGGGGCCCGCATAGGCGAAGCCGCTTTCAATAATCAATCCGTCGATCTCCTCCTGATAGTGATAGGCAATTTCCAGGGCCGGGGCGCTACCGAGAGAACGTCCCATGACAATAACCTTGCCGGTGAGTTTTTTCCGCTTTAGCCACTTTAGAAAATAAGCAAAAATCGCGTGGCAGTCCTTCATCATGGAAGTGACCGAGGGCATACCTGTAGATCTGCCATATCCCCGGTAGTCCACAACAATAAGATTGATCATCCGGTTGGTGTAAAAAGGGGCAATCTCCTGGTAATCGGCGGCAATTTCGCCATTTCCGTGAAAAAAAAGTATATTTGGCGCCTCTGGTGATGCCAAATATACCCGGGCCTGAATCTCCACGTTGCTATCAACAGGGATCATCAGCGTTTCCATACCCTTTTGGGGCAGATTGAAAGACCATTCAGGTCTTGGATAGAAGAGCGCCATGAGGATCTCGGGTCGGTCAAAGAGGCTGTAATCGAATGAATTGGTCATGAATATAGACCTTTTTCACGGATGACGCGACGGTAAAATTTAACAAGGTAGTCCAGGCCCGAATAAACGCTCAGAAACAAGGCCAAGTATAGAATAGTAGTGCCGACGACATGGGCGTCCGCCCCGAGGAAGGGATAATGTATCATGAGGGCGGAAACGGCAAAGACCTGACAAAGGGTTTTCTGTTTTCCCAACCAGCTTGCCGAAATAATGTGGCCTTCCGAAGAGGCGATATTTCTTATCCCGTCGACGGCAAAATCGCGGATGATGACAATGGCGACAACCCAAGCGGGAATCCTACCAATCGGGATCATTAAAATCATTGCCGTATTGATGACAAGCTTGTCGGCGATGGGATCGAGGAATTTCCCCATCGTCGTTACAATGTGGTACCTCCTGGCAATATAGCCGTCCAACAGATCCGTAAACGATACGGCAATAAACAGTCCCGCCATCACCAGACTCATTGTCTGACCTGGCGATAACAGCAGCAGAAACAGCACCGGAATAAACGAGATCCGGAGCATAGTGATAGTATTGGGGAGATTTATGATCTTCCTGTTTTCCGGCGCTATGGGCAGTGTGTCAAAGTACCTTTGCAGGTAGTCAATCATAGTGATCTCGGTTTATTGCCGGCATTTTCAATCAATTTAGTGTTCCCTTGATTTCCGTCGCAATCGGCTCACGGATGGTCTCTGCGCGGAAATGACGCCTTTCTGCGAGGTCGTCATTTTTTGGGTACCTTTTTCCAGTCCGCCAGAAAGGTGTCAACACCCCTGTCGGTGAGGGGATGCTGTGCCAACTGCTGGATGACCTTGAAAGGAATGGTCGCAATATCAGCACCCATCATGGCGGCCTCAAGGACATGCCCCGGATGTCTGACACTGGCGACAATCACTTCCGTATCATAGCCATACTGATCATAAATCGTCAGAATCTGTTCCACGAGGGCCATGCCGTCATGGGCGATGTCGTCGAGTCTGCCCACGAAAGGGCTTGCGTAAGCAGCTCCGGCCTTCGCGGCCATCAGCGCCTGGAGAGGGGAAAAGATCAATGTCTGGTTAACGGGAATTCCTTCTGCCGCAAACCGTCGCGTTGCCTTCAGACCGTCCATGGTCATGGGTACCTTGATGACGACTTGATCCCCGAGTTTCATCAGTTTCTTGCCTTCTTTGACCATACCGTCGGCATCAAGACTCATAACCTCAAGGCTGACAGGTCCATCGATTACCTTCAGAATTTCTTTGACGACCGCTTCAAAACTCTTCTTTTCCCTGGCAATCAGACTGGGATTCGTCGTTACCCCATCAACCATTCCCAAACTCTTTGCTTCTTTAATCTCTCCAATATTGGCTGTATCAATAAAAAACTTCATAGTCCCTCCTGTTTTATTCACAGTTCTAATGATTTTCCCGGTATTGTTCAAGACACTTTTGACTGCAAAAATAATGCGTTTTATCCGGTCCCTTCCATGCGAGGGCGTCGCTGATGGGAATGTATGTATGGCAACAGGGGTCTTCTACGAGATCTTCTCCCCCCGTCAGATTTTCTTGATGACGCTTCGGAATCGGTTTGACCGTTTTGCCACCCGGCAGAAACAGCAGTTTGACAATCCGATATATAACATAAAATAAAATAATAGATATAATTAGTCTTATAATCATTTTTCTTTAAGCATCTGTTTGTTGTATCTTTACGACGGCGCTCCGGTCATCGATCTCAAGGCGAGTTAATAATCCCTGCATGGATATACCAAAGGCAGGATGGATCACATAAGAGGAAATCTCGCATAACGGGGCCAGGACAAAACGGCGCTTATGGAATTCCGGATGGGGAATTACAAGATCCTTTTCCCGCAAAACATCCTGACCATACAGGAGGATGTCAAGATCGATGACCCGTGGTCCCCAGCGCAATGAATCCCGGCGCCCCATCTCCCGTTCTATAGCCTTAAGGGCCCCTAAAAGCGTTCTTGGTAACAGCTCCGTCCTGATCTCGGCAACCGCATTGATAAAGGGATCCTGTTCCCTGACGCCCACCGGTTCCGTCCGGTAAAAGGAAGATGTCCTCAACACCCGGGTATCATTGAGGGCATCAAGATTTTGAAGGGCCAATCGGCATTGTCGAAGCGGCTCTTCGAGATTCGAACCGACGCCGATATAGGCGATGACCCCTCTCAGAGCCATATCAGGTTGTTCTCAAACCGAGGACATCCTGCATGTCGTAAAGGCCGTTTTTCTGGTTGATAACCCATTTGGCGGCGCGGATCGCGCCGCGGGCAAAATTATCCCGGTTGTGGGCACGGTGAATGAATTCCAGGCGTTCTCCGCTGGTAACAAACATCACATTATGTTCGCCGACTATATCCCCGCCCCTGATAGTCTGAATACCGATCTCGGTCTTAGATCTCTCACCGATCATCCCTTTTCTTGTATAAATTCCTTCTTTGTCAAGATTTCGGTCGAGAGCGGCGGCAATAATCTGGGCCATCTTCATGGCCGTACCGCTTGGAGCGTCCTTTTTCAGGTTATGGTGTGCCTCCACGATCTCGACGTCATAATCGTTCCCTAAGATTGTCGCCACATTTTCAAGAACCTTGAACATGACATTGACGCCGACGCTCATATTGGGGGCAAGGACACAGGGCGTCTTTTTCGCAAACATCCGGGCCTTTTTCAATTCCTCCGCGGTGAAGCCCGTGGTACCTATGACAATAGGCTTCCCTTTCTTCGCGGCCATCTCCAGGTTTTGCAAAGAAGATTCGTGATGGGTAAAGTCAATGATCACATCCCCGCTGTCAATCACCTTTTTCAGGTCATCAACGATGGTTTTTCCTGATTTACCCAATCCGAGCATTTCTCCCAGATCTTTTCCGACGGCGGGATGTCCTTTTTTTTCCACTCCCGCCGCAACTTCTACACCTTCAGTGGCGGCAATCAAGGAGCTTATTCTTCCTCCCATTCTACCGCCTGCACCCATGACAATCGCTTTTATCATCGTCCGTTCTCCTTATTTGATCAGTCCGTAAGTCATCATGACCTTCTTCAACTTTTCATAATTCCCTTCGGACATCTTTGCCAGGGGGAGTCTTACTTCGTAATCAATCTTTCCCATCATTGCCAGGGCAGCCTTCACGGGTACCGGATTCGTTTCGATAAAAAGGGAATCGATCAGGGGGACCATTTTGAAGTGCAGGTCTTTGGCCTTCTTGAGATCACCGGCGGCGAAAGCATCTACCAAGGCTGCCATGTCGGCAGGGGCAACATTGGAGACAACAGAAATTATACCGTGACCTCCCAGGCACAGCAGGGGATAGGTAAAGAAGTCATCCCCGGACAGGACAGAAAAATCCGGTCCGCAAAGCTGAATGACATCATGCATCTGTTTCAAGGATCCCGATGCCTCTTTGGTCCCGACGATATTGGGAATCTTCGCCAGCCGCGCCAAGGTGTCAGGCAGCAGGTTGACCCCCGTTCGTCCCGGAATATTATAGACAATTATGGGAATGGAAACGTTCTCGGCGATGAACTTGTAGTGCTGATACAGACCCTCCTGGGTCGGACGGTTGTAATATGGACAAACCATCAAGGCGCCGTCGGCCCCAACCTCATGGGCATGCTTCGTAAGGCGCAAGGCTTCTGCTGTTGAATTTGAACCGGTACCGGCAATGACGGGGACACGCTTCCGGACGGCGTCGACAGTAATTTCAATCACCCGGTCATGCTCTTCATGGGATAGTGTCGGCGATTCACCGGTCGTACCGCAAGGCACGATGCCGTCCGTGCCGTTGGCGATTTGAAACTCAATCAATTCCCTAAGTTTTTCCTCATCCACCTTCCCGTTTTTGAATGGGGTGACAATTGCAACAATGGCTCCCTTAAACATACGCCCTCCTATAAAAGTTATTATTTTCTTTTTATCATATCCGGAATTTTCTCACCACGAATAAGTTCCCGGTAATCTTCCCGTTTCCGAATGATGTGGTATTTATCTCCCGTGACCAGCACTTCTGCTGCCCGGGGCCGGGAATTGTAATTGGAGGCCATGGTGAAGCCATAGGCGCCGGCACTCATCACAGCCATGAGATCGTCCCTTTCGAAGCGCTGGAGGCTTCTGTCCTTGGCCAGATAATCGCCGGATTCGCAAATCGGTCCCACCACATCGGCGACGATCTCTTTTCTTTTCGTTTTCCGCACATGTTGGATGTGATGATATGATTTATAAAGACTTGGTCTTAGCAAGTCATTCATTCCGGCATCTACAATGATAAAATTCTTGTCTTCATTGGCTTTGGTGTACAATACCTTGGTTACCAGTATCCCGGCGTTGCCCACAATTACCCTGCCCGGTTCGAATATGAAGGTACAGGAAATATCCCGGGAGGCACTGATAATGGCATCTGCGTACTCAGACGGATGCGGCGGAGTTTCTTCATTATAGGTAATGCCAAGGCCACCCCCCAAATCGAGATACCGGATTTGAAGACCAGCGTCTTTCAAGTGACCAAGCAGGTTCTTGAGACGATTCAGGGCGTCAATAAAAGGAGATATTTTCGTCAATTGTGATCCGATATGACAACTGATTCCTTTAATGTCAAGATATTTCAATTTAATTGCCCGGAGATAGGTCTCCAGAGATTTTCCCACATTGACGCCGAATTTGTTTTCTTTCAATCCCGTGGAAATATACGGATGGGTTTCCGGGTCAACATCAGGATTGACCCGCAGCGCGACGCCAGCTTTCCGGTTCATCCGGGCCGCACAGGCATTGATAACCTCCAGCTCTTGGAAGGATTCGACATTGAACATGAGGATATTGGATGCCAACGCATATTCGATCTCATCAATTTTTTTTCCTACCCCTGAATAGACGACCTTCTGGGGGTCCACTCCAGCCCTCAGGGCTCGGTACAGTTCCCCACCGGAGACGATGTCTACGCCGCCTCCCTCGCGAATGAAGATCCTGAGGATGGCAATATTGGAGTTCGACTTGACGGCAAAGCAGGTGATATGGGGTACTCTGGAGAAGGCATCATCGAAGACGCGGAAATGATTTTTCAGGGTCCGGTGGCTGTAAATATACAGGGGGGTTCCCACCTGGGCGACAAGATCCCGAATCGGGAGCTCTTCACACCACAGATCCTTACCTTCATAGTGGAAATCGTGCATGTACTTATTACCTCGCTTTGGTTATTTGATCTTAATTTCCGTCGTATTCGACTCGGGACTGCAAGGTCCTTTTGAAATGCACCAGACAACACGGTACCCATAGTTGCGTCCAGTATCAATATCACGATCCATATAGCGATACTGTCCCGGCTCTGTCATGCCGCTCTGGAGGGAAGCCTCATCTTTTTCCGCCAACAACACAAACTTTTGCGGGCAACCGGGACAATCTTCCCCGGGAATTGCCACCGACCTGAGAATTTTGAGAATTTTATTGTTTTTTGTTTTATCCGGTATTGTCCAACTTAACAATACACCTTCTTTTGTAATCTCCCCGCGGAGATTGTTTATCATTTGCAGTTTTATCTGTTGCCTTGGTACGGGATCTCCTTTTTTACCGCAGCTTATAATCATTGTCGACAAAAGACAGACCAAGACAACAAGGACAACGGCAGAGACCTCAAGAGCCTTTTTCAATGTCCGCAATCCTTTCTTCCACCATGACCAGTGACGTGCCGCCGATCGTCTTTCGCAGATTGACGGAGTTGGCCGGTTGCAGGCGTGCGATTACATCTTTGTCGAATTGGGCATGGAATTTCCGGAATTCCGGCAAAGTTAATTTTGATAATTCTTTTCGGTTATCAAGACAATACTCGACGATCCGCCCCACGATGCCATGGGCCTCCCGGAAGGCGATCCCTTTCTGAACGAGATATTCAGCGATATCGGTGGCAGTGGGGAAATCCCTTCCTGCCTCCTGCTCCATTCTTTCCCGCTGGAAGGTAATCTGTGAGAGCATCCCCGTAAGGATTTCCACGGATGAGGTTACGGTGTCCAAAGTGTCAAAGAGCGGTTCCTTGTCCTCCTGAAGATCCCGGTTATAGGTCATGGGCAAGCCCTTGAGAATAGTGAGCATGGCCATGAGATGACCATATACCCTGCCAGTCTTTCCCCTGATCAATTCGGCTACATCTGGATTCTTTTTCTGGGGCATGATGCTGCTTCCCGTAGTAAAGGCATCGGATATTTCGACATAATGGAATTCGTTGGATGACCAGATGACCAAGTCTTCGCAAAACCGGCTCATGTGCATCATGACGACCGAAGCGGAAAAGATGAACTCGGCGATGAAATCACGATCGGCCACGGTATCCATGCTGTTACGGCTGACTGCGGGAAACTTCAGCAATCTGGCAACATAGTTGCGATCCAGGGGAAGACTTGTCCCAGCCAGGGCCGCCGCTCCCAACGGCAGAACATTCACCCTTTTTTGGCAGTCCTTGAAACGCTGTTCATCGCGGTCGAACATTTCCCAGAAAGAAAGGAGGTAATGGGACAGCAGGACCGGCTGCGCCTTCTGGAGATGGGTATAGCCCGGCATGATGGTTGTTATTTCCCTCTTTGCGGCTTCCACGAGCCCCCTTTTGAGGTTCTTCAGAAGCTTCAGAAGGTTCTTGATCTCATCTCGCAGGTAGAGGCGCACGTCGAGAACTACCTGGTCGTTCCGACTCCGCCCCGTGTGGAGTTTCTCGCCCGCTTTTCCAATCCGCTGAATCAGGGCCTTTTCGATGGCCATATGAATATCTTCATCCTTAACATCAAAGATGAAGCTTCCTGCTTCCATCTCTTTCCGAATTGCATTCAGTCCTTTTTTGATGGACCTTTCTTCGTCCGCCGAGATAATACCCTGCTTCCCAAGCATACGGGCGTGGGCTATGCTCCCCTCGATATCATAACGAAACAGACGACGGTCAAAGTGGATGGACTGGGTGAACTCCTCTACCTTCCTGTCCGTTCCCTTCTTAAATCTTCCGCCCCACGGTTTTACTGAATTATTCATGTTTTGATCTTATTATTATGTAAATTATTAATTATTTATTCGTTATTTTTTCTTTTGCCGCTCCGGTTTACTTCTTCTCTCAAGTTGGCGCCTTTCCGACTTTCTTTTCTCCTTGGTTTCCGGTCCGGATCGTTTATTCCTTGTTAATGCCTGAATCCTCAGCCGGAGGGCGTTGAGCCGGATAAAGCCCGTGGCGTCCATCTGATTGTATACCTCTTCTTTTTCAAAGGTGGCGAAATCTTCGTGATACAGCGAAAATGGAGACTTTCTACCCACGACAATGACATTCCCCTTGTAGAGCTTCACCCGTGTCGTACCCGTGACATTTTCCTGGGTGGCATCAATATATGCCTGGAGGGTCTTCATCTCCGGGGAGTACCAGAATCCGTTATAGACGAGTTGGGCGTATTTCGGGATCAGGGAATCTCTCATCAGCATAACTTCACGGTCCATCGTCAGGGACTCCACGGCGCGATGGGCTGCCCAGAGTACGGTACCGCCCGGCGTTTCGTATACACCCCGGGACTTCATGCCGACAAAACGGTTTTCCACCATGTCCACCCGACCGACACCATTGGCCCCGGCAAGCTGGTTGATTTTGTCCATCAGTTTCGCCGGGCTCAGCTTCTTCCCGTCCAGGGCAACCGGATTACCCTTCACAAAATCGATCTCAACGTAAGTCGGCTTATCCGGCGCCGCTTCCGGAGCAACCGTCAAAACAAATATATCCTCCGGAGGCTCCGCCCAGGGGTCCTCGAGGATGCCCCCTTCGTGGGAGATGTGAAGAGAATTCCTGTCGCTGCTATAAGGTTTCTCTTTCGTTACCAGCGGCACGGGGATTTTATGTTTGGCTGCATAATCCAGCATGGACTGGCGTGAATCGAAGGTCCAGTGGGGATCTTTCCAGGAAGAGATGATCCGGACGTAAGGATCGAGGGCCATATAGGTCATTTCGAACCGTACCTGGTCATTCCCCTTCCCCGTTGCCCCGTGACAGACGGCGTCGGCGCCTTCGGCATGGGCAATTTCCACCTGTTTCTTGGCAATCAACGGCCTTGCCAGGGAGGTTCCCAGGAGATATACCCCTTCATAGACGGCATTTGCCCGGAGCGCCGGGAAGATGAAGTCTCTGGCGAATTCCTCGGTCAGATCTTCAATGTAGATCTTGCTGGCTCCTGTATTGATAGCCTTTTCCTTCAGCCCGTCAAGTTCCTCCTTCTGACCTACATCTGCGGCAAAGCAAATGACCTCACACTTGTATGTTTCAATCAACCATCTTACGATGACCGATGTGTCCAGGCCCCCGGAGTAGGCAAGGACGACCTTCTTGATTTTATTACCCATTATTTTTCATCCTCCTTCATCAATGTTTCCAGTATTGCCTTCTGAACATGGAGGCGGTTTTCCGCTTGGTCAAGAACTACGGAATGAGGGCCATCGATCACCTCGGAAGTGATTTCCTCGCCCCGATGCGCCGGAAGGCAATGCATGACTATTACGTTTTTTTTCGCATACCCTAAAAGTTTCTGATTAATCTGATAGGAGCTGAATATCTTTGCCCGAATTTCCTGTTCCTCTTCCTGACCCATACTCGCCCAGACGTCCGTATAAACGACATCGGCCATCCGGATGGCCTCCACGGGATCACGAAATAAATGAATGCCTTCCCGGGCCTCCCGTGATCCTCTTTCCAGTAGCTCCGGGTGCGGGTCATAACCGTCCGGACAGGCAAGAGACAGTTGAATCGGAAGTCTGGAGGCGGCATTTATCCAGGAATTGGCGATATTGTTGCCGTCTCCAATGTAGGCGATCTTCAATCCCGCATAATTGCCCTTTCGTTCGATGATTGTAAACAGGTCACTTAAAATCTGGCAGGGATGGAGAAGGTCCGTAAGGCCGTTTATGACGGGAATGTCGGCATAATGGGCCAGATCTTCGACAGTTTTCTGGGCAAAGGTCCGGATCATGATCCCATCCAAATAGCGGGACATGATTCTTGCCGTGTCGGCAACTGTTTCTCCCCTGCCGATCTGCGTATCTTTTGTACTTAAAAAAAGCGCCAGGCCCCCAAGCTGATACATGCCAACCTCAAAGGAAAGGCGTGTCCTGGTGGAGGCCTTCTCGAAGATCATTCCCAGTGTTTTCCCCGCTAAAGTCGCGTGTGGCCTTCCTTCTTTGAGAAATTTCTTCAGGGACCGCGACCGAGAGAAGATGATCTGAAAATCGTCAATATCAAGATCGTACTCTGTTAGCAGATCTTTTTTCATACCCCCTCCCGCAAAACGCCATCCAGAATCTCTACGCATTGATCGATTTCCGGCTCCGTGACGATCAGGGGCGGAACAAACCTCAATACCCCGGTCCCGGCCGATGCTATGAGCAATCCGTGATCCATACATTTTTTTATTATGCCCGCGACTTCGCAGTCAAGTTCCATGCCGATGAGCAGCCCCCTGCCCCGTACCTCTCTGATGACAGGATGTTTTTTCCGCAAATCATTAAGGGTGTTCATGAAATAACCGCCCCGAAGCCGGCAGTTAGATATTATATCCTCGGCAAGTAACGTCTCCAGTGTCGCTTTGGCCGCGGCCATTGCCAGCGGGTTACCGCCAAAGGTCGAGGCGTGGCTGCCCGGCTCGAAGGCCACGGCAACGCTTTCTTTGGCAAGGATGGCGCCAATGGGGAAACCGTTTCCCATGGCCTTGGCCATGGTAACAATGTCCGGAATGATCCCGTCCTGTTCGTGGGCAAAAAGGGTGCCCGTACGACCCATACCGACCTGTACCTCGTCAAGAATCAGCAGGACATCCTTTTCGTTACACAGGCGCCGAACATCCTTAAAGTAATCCGGATCGGGAACCCGGATGCCGCCTTCCGCCTGGATGGGCTCGACCATGACGGCGCAGGTCTTATCGGAAATCGCCTTCCGGAGCGCCGCCAAATCATTGAAAGGAACATATTGAAATCCCGCCAATAACGGATCGAATCCCTTATGAAATTTATCCTGACCCGTGGCGGTAATCGTAGCCATGGTCCGACCATGAAAGGAGCCGATCATGGTGACGATCTCGTTTTTTATACCGCCGCTACGGTCATTGCCATACTTTTTTGCCAGTTTGATCGCCCCCTCATTCGCCTCGGCGCCGCTGTTACAAAAGAAGACCTTATCGAGGGCGGCGTGCTGGATAAGCAAGCTGGCATATTCGATCTGGGTATCAATATGGTAGAGGTTCGAAACATGGACCAGTTTATCCGCCTGGTTCTTCATGGCTTCGCTGACAGCAGGATGAACATGGCCAAGGCTGCAGACAGCGATACCGGCGACGAAATCCAGATACTCCCTACCCTCGGTATCCCAGAGCTTCATACCTCTTCCCCTGGTGAAAACCACGGGAAACCGCCTATAGGTCCCCATAATGTACTTATCAGAAAGAGACATCCATTCTTCTTTATTCATGATTAGTTACTATTCTTCCTTTAAGTATTGGTTGATTGTTTCAGATAATAATCTCCGTACCAATACCGCGATCAGTAAACATCTCCAGTAGAATCGCGTGCTTCAGGCGGCCGTCGATGATGTGAGACTTTCTCACCCCGCCCCGCAGCGCCTTGAGACAGCATTTGACCTTTGGAAACATCCCGCCGTGGATGACTTTATCATTAATCATTGCCAGGGCCTCGGCGTTGCTCATGGTATTGATGAGTTTCTTATCGGAATCAAGGACACCTTCCACATCCGTCAGGAGTACGAGCTTTTCGGCCTTGAGAGCCGCCGCCACGGCGCCGGCAACGATATCCGCGTTTATATTGAATGTTTCACCCTGATCACCGTGACCCGTAGGGGCAATGACGGGAATAAAGCCGTCCTTGACCAGCGACGCGATGAGGGAAGCGTTAATCTCTTTCACTTTACCTACCAGACCGAGATCAATGATTTCCGGTGGAGTATCCTTGGCTTTTTCGGCGCTGAGAAGATATTTCTCCGCCCGGATGAGACTGCCGTCCTTGCCGCTCAAACCCACGGCCTTTCCTCCATGCTGGTTGATCAGCCCCACGATCTCCTTGTTGACTTTGCCCACGAGGACCATTTCCACAATGTCCATGGTCTCCTGATCTGTCACCCGCATCCCCTGGATAAATTGAGACTCTTTACCCAGTTTTTTCAGATAGCCCCCGATCTGGGGTCCCCCACCGTGAACCACCACGGGATGAATACCCACATATTTCATCATCAGCACATCCCGGGCGAACATGTCCTTGAGTTCATCATCCACCATGGCGTGACCGCCATATTTGATCACGATAATCTTATTGTAAAACCGGCGAATGTAAGGAAGGGCCTCGATGAGGATGTCTGCCCGTTCCATGGATTTTTTCACATTGTCCATTTTTTTACCTTCAATAAATTATAGTCTTATAGGATATAGCGGCTCAGGTCTTCATCCTCGATAATATCACCGAGCTTTTCCTGGACCTGCTGGGCATCGATGACCACGTTTTTCTCAGTCATGTCGGGGGCATCGAAAGAAATATCCTCCAGGAGGGTCTCCATGATCGTATAGAGTCTTCTTGCCCCGATATTTTCCGTTCTTTCATTGACGATTGTAGCTACTTCGGCGATTTCCGCGATCGCCTCCCCCGTAAATGTCACCTTTAAACCTTCCGTGGCCATCATCTCAATATATTGTTTAATCAAAGCGTTATGAGGTTCGGTGAGAATACGGATGAACTCTTCCTTACCGAGGGAATCCAGTTCGACCCGAATCGGGAAACGGCCCTGCAGTTCCGGGATGAGATCCGATGGTTTCGTGGCACTGAAGGCCCCGGCGGCAATAAACAGGATATGGTCTGTCTTGAGCATTCCATGACGGGTATTAACCGTCGATCCCTCCACAATGGGCAGCAGATCCCTTTGGACCCCTTCTCGCGAAACATCGGGGCCATGGGGTGAATCGCTTCCCACGATCTTGTCGATCTCGTCCAAAAAGATGATTCCCGACTGTTCTACCCGGGAAATTGCCGTTTTTGTCACCTTATCCATGTCTACAAGACGCTGGGCTTGCTCCTGCGCCAATATATCTAGGGCTTCCGGCACCATGACCCTGCTTTTTTTCTTTTTGGGGGGAAACATATTACCGAAAAGCTCCTTAATGTTCATACCCATGTCTTCGATACCGGCGGTGGAAAATATTTCGATCATGGGACCGCTTCGCTGCTCCGATACCTCGATTTCCACGTAACGCCCATCGAGTTTCCCTTCATGCAGAAGTCGCCGTAACTTTTCCCGGGTCGTGTCCTGCTGTCTCAAAATATCTTCTTCGGACGCATCGAATTCTTTTTCCTCCTCCAGCATCTGTCCGACTGTCCTCTCCACCGGTTTGGGAGGTAAAAGAACATCCAGGAGGGCCTCCTCTGCCAAAGACGCCGCTTTGGAGCCTACACTTTCCTGCTCTTCAGCCTTCGCCATGTTAATGGCAAGTTCTACAAGATCGCGGATCATGGATTCCACATCCCTGCCCACATAACCTACCTCCGTAAACTTGGAGGCCTCAACCTTGAGAAAGGGAGAATTGTCCAGCTTGGCAAGGCGGCGGGCGATTTCGGTCTTTCCGACACCTGTCGGTCCGATCATGATGATATTTTTTGGCGAGATCTCTTCGCCAAGTTCCTTGGAGACGTTCTGCCGCCGCCAGCGGTTGCGCAAGGCAATGGCCACGGCCCTTTTTGCGTCCCCCTGACCGATAATATACTGATTAAGTTTCTCCACAATTTCACGAGGCGTCAGGGCCTTCATGGTTGGTTTTCTTTCTCGTTCCACCATCTTTAAAGCAGGTAGTGCATTAATCATCATTGATATCCAGTTCTTCAACAGTAATATTATTATTTGTATAAATGCAAATTTCCGAAGCGATCTTAACGGACTCCACGGCGATCTCCGTCGCCGACAGATCGGAAAAACGAACTAGGGCGCGAGCGGCGGCCAGCGCGTAAGGGCCGCCGGAACCGATCGCCATGACCTCGTCGTCTGATTCGATGACATCGCCGTTACCGGAAATCAGCAGGAAGTAATCCTTGCTGACGGCAATCATCAGGGCTTCGAGATGACGCAGTACCCGATCGGTCCGCCAGTCTTTCGTCAGTTCAACGGCGGCTCGCAAAAGATTCCCGTTGTACTGTTCCAATTTCTGGTCAAAACGGTCAAAGAGCGTGAAAGCATCCGCCGTGGTTCCGGCAAAACCGACAATGACCTTATTGTGATAGAGACGACGAACCTTGCGCGCTCCGTGTTTCATGATGGTGACGTCGAAGGTCACCTGTCCGTCTCCGGCAACGGTTACTTTCCCGTTGTGCCTTATCGCTATAATCGTTGTTCCCCGGATCTTCATGCCTGGCTTGAACCTCCTCGCGCTTTGGGATGTGATTTGTCGTATATCTCCATGAGCCGGCCTACGCTGACCGAGGTATAACGCTGGGTCGTCGAAAGACTCTCGTGCCCCAGCATTTCCTGAATGCTCCGTAAATCTGCCCCGGCATCGAGCAGATGGGTGGCGAAGGAATGCCGCAAGGCATGGGGACTGATTTTTTTTTGATTACCGCTCCGCTGCATATATTTGTCAACAATTCGTTCCACCGTCCGCGGATTAATCCGCTGATTATTTTTTCCGGTGATCAATGGTCCCTTTCTATCACCAGGACTCCCGTCCTCCCCCAAAAAGCCCCTTTCCCCCAGATAGTCCTTCAAGGTCTTCAGCGCCGGCATTCCGACCGGAACAATCCTTTCCTTCCGCCCTTTTCCGCGCACCCTGATCAGCGCCTGTTCAAAATCGACATCTTCCCTGTTCAGCGCGGTAAGTTCACTCAAACGGATACCCGTGGAATAAAATATTTCCAGGATGGCCCTGTCCCGCATCCCCTTCATATCATCTGTAAATCGATCCCCAAGGAGGTCAAAGACCTCATCAACGGACAAGTGCCTGGGCATAAGCGAATCCTTGCGCGGCGCCGACACGCCGGCCAGAGGATTTACCCCGATGCTTCCCTCTCGAATCAGGTAGCGAAAAAAAGTGTTCATCGCCGCCAGTTTGCGGGCAATGGACGCCTTTTGCAGCCTGCGCTTGTAGAGGTTTGCCAGATACATACGGAGCTGCAACTGATCAATATCCTTAAGGACCTTCCCTTCCCGCGAAATGCTGTCAAGCTGTTGCCCTTCCATGAAGCCGGAGAAGTCTCTGAGGTCGGAAAGATAACCCCTGCAAGTCTGCGGAGACAGATTTCTCTCCACCTCAAGATGCAAGCCGAAGGCTTTTATTGCCTCTTCCATTGTAGATAAATTTACCATTGTTTCCTTGAAGAACAATCACATCTTGTATTTGCCAAAGGCGTCGGGAGATAAATTTTCGAGGAAATCCTTTAATTTTTCTTCTTTCAGTTTTTCCATGTCTTCAATGTTGGCGCCGATATCGACGTTTCTCGATTTTTCGATCACTTTTTCTTCAACAAATATCGGGGCGTCTGTTCTGAGAGCGATGGCAATGGCGTCACTGGGACGTGCGTCGACGATATAGGTCTTCCCATCCCCCTGCAAATGCATATTCGCAAAAAAGGTGTTGTTCCGCAAATCATGAATTTCCACACGCACAACTTCCACTCCGATTACTTTCAACATTTCTTTGATCAGATCATGGGTCATGGGCCTGGAAAAGGAAATTTTTTCTAACTGCGTTGCTATGGCGCTGGCTTCAAACAGGCCAATCCAGATAGGAATGGCCTTTTTTTCTTCAATATCCTTCAGAATGACGATCGGGGTGCTCGTAATCGGATCTATCGTCAGCCCGGTGATCTTCATTTCAATCAACATCCCCTCCTCCTTCTCAAGAAAGTTCTCCCCTCAGTGAATGCAAATATCCCGCGGTAATATGCAGATTTACGGTTTTGCCATGGAGATTCTCCTGACCTCTGAAGTTCACGATCTTATTCGTTCTTGTTCGTCCCATCATATCTCTGGAACTGTTTTTGCTGATTCCCTCTACAAGGACACCTACGGTTTTACCAATCATTGCCTTGTTCATTTCCAGGGTATGGCGATCCTGAAGTTCTTGCAGTAAACTGAGACGACGGCTTTTTTCCTCTTCGGGAACTTTATCATCGAGTCTGACGGCCGTCGTTCCCTCACGTTCAGAATACTTGAACGAAAAAAGGTTGTCAAACCGGATTCTCGCCATCAGTTCCAGGGTGGCCTCAAAATCCGCCGTTGTTTCACCGGGAAAACCTACCATCGCGTCGGAACTGATGGCGATGTCCGGACATGTTTCCCTCAGGCTCTCCACCTTGGCAAGGTAATCTTCCCTAGTATAGCCGCGATTCATCCTCTCAAGAATACTATTAGAACCGGCCTGAAAAGGCAAATGAATATATTCGCAAAGCTTCCCCAGTTTTCCAAAGTGATCGATCAAATCATCGGTAAGGTCTTTGGGATGGGACGTGGTAAACCGTATTCTTTCAAGACCATCAATGGCGTCAATTTTTTTGATCAAACCAGAAAAACGAAGCCCCTCAGCCAATCCCTTGCCATAGGAATTCACGTTCTGTCCCAGGAGGATCACCTCCTTGACGCCACGAGCAACAAGCACCCCGATTTCATCGATGATGTCCTGACTCGGGCGGCTTTTTTCCCTTCCCCGCAGGTAGGGAACCACGCAATAGGAGCAGAAGTTGTCGCATCCCTGCATTATGGTGACAAAGGCCTGGAAGCTGCCATTTGCCGGCCGGGGACAGATACCAAGAGAAGGAATGGCTTCCCGGAATGCCGTATCTACAATAGATCCCCCTTTTTTTTGTATCCTCCTGATCATTTCCGGGGCCTTGTCCAAGGCATGCGTTCCAAACACAAGATCGACGCCAATGTTTTTTTTCAAAAGGGACTGCCCCCAGTGCTGGGCCAGACAGCCACCCACGCCGATGACAAGGTCAGGATTATTTTCCTTCAACTGCCGGTAGCGACCTATCTGGCTGACGATCTTCAGCGCCACTTTATCCCGGATACTGCAAGTATTGACGAGAATCACCTGCGCCTGGTTTACATCTTCAGTCTGATCGAAACCGGCGTCGATCATCATGGAAGCCAACTGCTCGGAATCGTGAACATTCATCTGGCAACCAAAGGTGCGGATATAGAAAAGGTTATTAGACAATTCTTCCATGCTCCGGGAATTAATAAAAGAAGTAAACTAATATAAGGGCCTATCAGAGTCAACAGTTTTTTGAGATTTCTTCCGTAATTGGACGTCAACAATCCTCTTTGGCTCCCTCTTTGGAAAAGAGAGGTTAGGGAAGATTATTATATTACATACTGTCAGGTTTAGTCTCCACTCCAGGTAACAATATATTCCATGCTCCCCGCAGCTTTCAGTCCCGGTGATGCCTGCCTCACCCACTGACCGCCAAGACCCATTTCTCGGGCCGATAACTCAAAATGACACATGGCAATACCCATATCTATATTTTGCAGACTAATTCCGCCAGCCAAATTACCATAGCCAGGGGTTCTCTGGAGATAGAAATGAATTTCTTTGGAATCCTCGTCTTTGATTATCCGCCAAGGTTGCTTGTTCGAAGCTGAAGGAGCGATCCGGAGACATTCGAGCACCTGGCCAAAGTCGCCAGCCTGGGCGCCGACGAGCGGCGTTTTCGGATCGTTCAGAAAAAATAGCTGTTCCCACGGTTTCCTCTTGTCGGAGGAGGCCATATAACGGAACATCCGGTCCGTAAGCGACTTTTTCTCTTTCGCATAACCCACAGGAGTTATGGCCGGCAGCAGCTCATCCTCCTGAAGATCGATGAGACGGGCAAAACCGGTCCGCTGAAACGTACCTCCCAGCCAGCAGGTTCCGAGCCCTGATTCTGTGGCATAAAGGACGTTTTTTTCCATGGCGTAGCCGAAATCCTCCATCGCCATTTCGGACTTCTTCACCGCCCCGATGATAAAGAATTGCGCCCCCTGGATAACGCCGTATGTTCCGGGAACCTTCGCCTCTCCAGATTTCATTTGCTGCAAATTCGAGATAATGAAACGAACCTGGCTTTTAAAAGGACCAGTGGTGTTGGCAGTCAGAAACGTCTCCCAGGCGGAAAGCTTCCCTTCCTCAATCGGCCTGGATTCATAGGTCCGGCATGAACGGCGCATTTTTATGGTTGCGATTATGGAATTCATAGCGTTGGCCTCACTTTTTTTGAGTTTGGCGGAAAATATTCGGCAGGTCAAGAAAAAAGGGGCCAAGCTTTAATTGCCTGACCCCTTTTTTTCTGGTGGGCCTTGAGAGACTCGAACTCTCGACCAATTGATTAAGAGGCGGAGAAAAGGTTTCGCAGTAACATGCTGAGAATACTTTATTAATAGCTTTTTTTTGGTGATTGCTGTATAAATAATGGAAAAGAAATAAGCAAAAAAAACGATGAATGTCACATTTTGTCACAAATATGGAGGGGTAAATATGTCAGATCAAGAATATTCTATCGCTAAGATAAGCAAAGACTTGATGAGGGTTACTCTTAATAATGGTGCAACTTATTCCGTAAATGTCGGAGATATCTCAAAAACTGCTTGTTGGTATCCAACACAAAGAATAGTGGTTAAAGAAATATCTGATTCTATTAAGGGATATACACTCACAAACCTTGATACTGCCGGACCGGATGTTTGTGAAGCAAACAAGAAGTAATGGTTTTTATTTTCGTTGGGGATAGGGGGCACCCGATAAGCCGGCTATCCTGGGCCGGTTTCCCCGATTTACTTCCAGGGCGCAACAGGAGCGCACACATGGACGGACAAGCAGATTGGAATAAACTCGTAAAAGATACAAATGATCGCGTAAAATCACTCGGGCATTTAGACGCAATTATTGAAGCATCAACGCTCATGGTGAAAGCATGGATTGACAGAGAATTAGATGATTACAAGAAATTCAAGGAACAACACACCCGCGGTCATGAACTGGAAACCCTTGAGCCGGAACTCAAGCAAATCCTGCAAATCCGACTCGATACACATCTAACCGAATTCATCAAAATATATCTTCAAACCACATTGAGCCTGACCCCCAAAGACATTGTCTCGGATAATGCCTTGCCAAGTCCGCAATTTTGCCGCAGTAAAAAAGCTGAAGACATGTTTTCGGTTGACCTGGGGCACGTTGCCGGACAAATCGTCAATGATCAGATTACAATATTCCTCAAGGACATAGACGATAAGGATATCAGAAACGTCCTGAAAGGTGCAAAATACGGCGACCTTTCCAAAAAAGGACACAGATTAAACATCACAGACCTCATTGAATGGGATAATGCAGCTCTTGACCTTGATTTCATTCAAGGTAAATTACAGGAGGCGCGTTTCAAAAACAACGCTGTCTTCATCGATGAAATATCCAAGGCGATGAAAAAACAGCGCGGAAATAAATGGTGGAAAGAAACCAGAGATATCAATCACCGCCTCAAAAGAATCCTTCAATATCTTGTGCCCTTCCTACGGGCGCATTATGGTTGGAACTTGACCGAAATCCACGATGAACTCACCAAAAGAGATATCTCAACAATCCTGCCCACCGCCCAACAACGAGGCGGAAACGGTATCTGGGAAGACACTTCGATGTTTTGCACATATTTAAGACAAAATAATATTACTTCGGGAGAAAGTTAACCTGAATTTTGTTTTTGCAAAGAATATCATATAGTTAGACGATTAACATGAATTAGTTGCTGAAATGGAGGGAGAACACTTATAGATTCAAGGGGGCGCGGTTGACCCCGGCATGCCCCCCCCCATGTTGCAGAATAATTATTTTTCCTCTTGCCCCTACTCCCTGACCATGCTTGGACAAGATGACCTGCCTTATCATCCCACAATTGCACACCACGGCTCATGAGGTTGCCCTACAAGCGGCGTTCATGCCGCGGCATGATGTGTTATACTTGCCGCCGTGTTCTTTTGCGAGGCGGTTAGTAATAGGTGATAATTCATTGCCATGCTACCAGGGCATCCCGGCGACCTTCGGTAATCAAATTGCTTTCCAGTTGCTTTATGTTCCCTTAACGACAAGGGCAAACCCTCCCTTTTCTTCCTTCGTTTTCTGGATGTGTTCCTCGAACTTATCTTGTGGGATAGCTGCTATGGCTTCGTAGCGATACGCCGTCTTTGGTTCTATTCCTGCCGACTTCAAAATATATGTCTTTGTTCCATTCTCCTCATCGTGTGGAGAGTGGGCAAATCCCTGTTCTTTCGGCAGCTCCCTAGAAAACTCCCCGATCTTCCTTTCCGCCCTAATCTTTATCTCAGCTATATTATTCTGAACGTCCAGGCTTTCCCTTGAATGGAATTCTGCCCATGTCAATAAGATCTTCAATGAATGAGCAAAAACACACTTTGCTCATTTGGATATTTACCACAAAAAGGATCATCCTATTTCCAACAAACCGAATCTTTTAAGGAGGGCCTTTTCGATGATTAGCGACCGATTAAAAACCGCAATAACTTCGGATAATCGGAAGTCGTGGGAGGTAGCGCAAACCGCGGGCATCAATCCGGCATACCTGGCGAAATACCTGAACGGATCACGGAAGGCTTTCCCTGGCGATCTTCGCATAATACGAATTGGGGATGTTTTCGGCCTTCCGGCACATCAATGCTTTGAAGAAACGGCAGAAAAATGATGATCAATAAAACAGATATCGTCAATCATTTCCGGGCCGGCTGGCTTCCTTTCTATGAGAAATATCTTCCCGACTTGAAGCGCTCCGGGACAAATGGCGATCACTTGGCGATTTGCCCTTTTCATGATGATAAAAACCCCAGCTTGTCAGTCAATGCCGACACGGGACAGTATAATTGCTTTGGTTGCGATGTCCAAGGCGACGCCTTTAGTTTCTATGGGCGCAAGAACAACCTCGACCCGAAAAAAGATTTTCTGGTTATCCTGGCCGGTATTGCCGATGAATTTTCGATTCGCAATGGAAACGGACAGCCGTCAAAGGTTGTTTGCCGCTACGACTACCAGGACGAGGTCGGGAATGTTGTTTATCAGATTGAGCGATTAGAACCTAAGTCTTTCAGGATAAGGCAACCAGAGGGACAAGGATGGGTCTACAATGCCAAAGGCGTCAAGATCCTGCCCTATCACCTACCGGAAGTCCTGGGGGCCGATGAGATCTTGATAGTCGAGGGAGAAAAGGACGTGGACGCCCTCAGAGAGTTGGGCTTTGTTGCCACGACAAATCCTTATGGCGCCGGTAAATGGCCTGACCACTTCGGGCAATACTTCAAAGGAAAGCATGTCGTTCTGATTCCCGACAACGATGCTCCGGGCCGGGCGCACATGCACGATGCGGCCGCTAATCTCAAAGACCATGCACCATCAATCCGATGGTTAGAACTTCCCAGCTTACCAGAAAAAGGCGACGTATCGGAATTTATATCAACATTTCCCAATAAAGAAGAAGCCGCGGAACGCCTGGCAATCCTGATTGAAGGGGCGCCGCCTTACAAATCGGAAGAAGTCACCACAACCACAGAAATAATCATCATCAATGCCGGGGATTGGCTCGAAACCGAGCCGCCCGAACCGGATCAGATTCTTGAAGGGATTTTTGATGTAAAAGACAAGTTGGCAATCATAGGTTCATCGAAAATGAGAAAGTCCTTCTTCCTTCTCATGTCGTTGCTATGCCTTGCATCCGGGCGCACCTTCTTGAATTGGAAAGTCCCAAAGCCGCGGCGAGTTGTTCATATTCAATATGAAGTTCAGCCAAATCACTATCACCGACGCGTCAAAAAGATGTGCAAGTCCATGAGGATTACGTACGCCGACTTAGGGGATCGTTTCCATATCATCAATGCAAGAGGCTTGAACCTGTCAGGGATAGAAGGAATAGAAAAAATATCTCAGATTGTGAAGGCCTATCAACCAGAAATCATATCATTTGATCCATTATATAAAGTCGCGGCGGGTGCTGAAAACGCTATCGAAGACGGGAAAATCATTCTCAATGCCTTTGATCGTTTAATAGAACAAACAGGGGCCGCCGTCGTCTATGTTCACCATGACGCAAAGGGTTTTAGCGGAGACCGGGATATCCGGGACCGCGGAGCCGGATCAAACGTCATAGGCCGCGATTATGACGCATGTATAACCTTGACGCCGCACGTATCAGAGACCGACGCCGCCGTTATAGAAATTATGCTTAGAAATTATAGACCACAAGAACCATTCACCGCCCTATGGACTGAGGACGAAGACACCGGCGGTTATAGATTCGATATGAGAGATGAAATCGCACCTACGAAAAAGACATCATCAAACGGTAAATCTAAGGATTTACCCGCGCTTGACACATACATTCCCGCGGCTCTTGACCTTCTAAAAGACGGACCCATGTCCATAGGTATGTTCATGGATTCTCTGAGATCTAAAACAGGGCTTACTTTTTCAAGATCCGCAACGTTCAGGAATTGGGCAACCAGTGGCCCACATCCTGTTCTTGATACGATTACGACAAAGCGAAGCAGGGGAAAGAACGAAAAATTGATAGGGCAGACAGCGGATATTATCCGTCTTCAAGGTTTAGAATGAATAGAAATAATAGAACTTACAAAAACAAACTCGTTTTTTCTATCATCCCTTACTTTAGAAAACACAACACGCTTATTATAGCGTGTGTGTTTGTTCTAAAGTGGATAGCCGAACAAAAATTGGGGGCAATATGCCTGAACTCATGACCGCAACCGATGTCAAGAAAACCCTTCGATGCAGCTTATCATATGTCTTCCGACTATCTGAAGACGGCAGGCTTCCATCAATAAGGATTCCCTGCCGTACCCTGGGGACCAGGCGGAAAGAACTTGTCAGATTTCGCCGGGAAGATATCGAGGCATTCATCAATAACCATTACCGGAAATAAGAACCGACCGCCTGATTGTATATCAGAGTAGGAAATAAAAAGACTTATGAAAACAAACACTTACAAACAGCTTGTGACACGATGTGACGCGGACAGCGGAAAGCAAGGCGACGACCTGACAGGAATAGATCATCCAATGAGGGTTGGAATAGACAATATGGATTCGGAAAAAGGAGGTGATCACCGTGACGAATTTGGAAATGGCGGCGTTTCTTGCCTGGGCGGTTGCGGCGGCCCTTCCGATGGTTTGCTGGCTGTTTTGAGGCAAAGTGAATTATTCACCACGATTCACAATGGGGTTTTGTAAATGATGGAGGCATTTAAGATGATTAATGAAAAACGAACTGAGCGGGTTAACAAGCTGGCTGTCCTGGCGGATCTTGACGCCGGCATGACAGGTAAGGAGGTTGCGGCAAAGCATCGTTGCCGGGAGAGTTATGTTACGAAAATCAAGAAAGGCCGGGTTCTTCCCCTGGCTTTACCGGAGTGCTTCAAGTCGATGGATTTGCCGCATCAGAAATTTGCTGTTCTTTCTCTTGAGGGAAAAAGTGGGGTTGATGCGGCGATGGAAGCTTTTGAAATGACGAACCGGGATAGCGCCAAGGCTGTAGCCAGTCGCGAGAAGAAGACCGAGCAATACAAGCGGTCTATAACCGAGCTTATGAACATTCACGGTCTGACCCCGGAAAACCGGATCAAGCAGCTACGGAAGCTTGTTTTTTCGCAGGACGGCAATATTTCTTTGAGGGCCCTGGATCAGACGTGGCGCCTGGATGGATCTTATCAGCCTACCGAAATCAATGTGGGCATTTCCTATAATCCCGAAGCACTCCGGGATCGCATGCAGGAACTCCGGCAGATGTTGCAAGATGCCGAAACTATTGACATTTAAACTAGAAAGGAGCAAAATATGAGCACAGGAGTATCAAACCTTAATCGAGTTTTCACAACAGTTGGATCGCCGGTCCGATGGCTGGGGTCCGGGGTCGAGTCGATTACCGGGAAAAATAGTGTTACCGAGTTTCTAAAAAGCGATCTTGTCACGGGAGCTGTCGGCGGGCTGATTTTGGGCGGAAATCCGATCACCGGCGCGGTCGGCATGTCCACCGGCGCGGCGGTTGGTGCCGGTGCAGCTCTAGGCCAGGGATACAATGAGGCCAAAGAAGCTTCTTCACAGGCTGAGGCCGCTGCAAACCAGTCCGCCGGTGCTACCCGGCGTCGGCAGGGACACTTCTCACATCGGTCAAGAGCCGGAAGCGGGTTTCCAACATTTTCACAAGTGGCCAGGGCCTTCTTGGAAGCGCACCGATAACGAGAAAACGCCTTCTTGGCGAATAAGAAAGGAGAATAATCATGAGTTATCTTAATCAGTTACTTGCAGGCAGGCCGTTTACCAGGGAAACACATCTTGAACTTTTGCGAGATCCAAAGGCGCGGGAATCGGACGCGCGGACGCTGGACACTTCCTTCTTGAATGCCGTCCGAGAAATGGGGAAGCGCCTTGACGAAATGGCGTCACCTACGGTCAGAAAAATTCCCTTCGAGCAAAGCCGGACCCTCCAAATGCGTGAGGGCAATGAGCTTTCCGTCGAATTTCTCCGAAAATGTATGAAGGATTCGCGTTATAGTGGAGACCCCTGGGAGCGAGATCCAGAATATATCCGCTGTGTTGAGTCGGGTTTCAAGGAATTATTCGCCGGTGAGGGCGTGAGCGGTCCGGGCATGACGCGGCCGGGAATCGCTGAGAAACCGATTCCACTGTCTGGAAATCGGGAAGTTGAACCCGAGCGTTTCGCTTAGGAGGCCGATATGATTCGCAATTTTGGATGGGATTCTGGTCGGCGGCTGGATTATGTGCCTCTCATTACGAAAGACACAACCGGAGATCCGGTTGACCCCCTGCGAGAAGGAAGCATTATTGTAAACCAGGCGGACAAGACCGTCAAAATTTACGCCGGCGGCGCTTTAAGAACGCTTTGTAGCTGGTAAACATCATTTATATTAGGAGGTTACAGATAATGAAAGCAGAGGATGAAAGCAAAATACCGGATGCAATCAAGGATGAACACCGAAACCGCCGGTTGCAAAGTGTAAATTTGCACACATGCGGGCAGCTCGCCAAATCAAAAATTGCGAAGCTGGAGGCGACCATTGATCAGATCGAGCAACAGGGCGACCCGGCCAAGATCCGGGAACTCCACCTGGCAATTGAGGCCGAAAAGCTTTACAGCGACCTCTTATTGCAAAGACAATCTGTTATTACTAAAACATATGCAAAATCATGCGAAGCCTATAACCTGGCGCTGGCGCGAACCGCTGAATGTTGGGGCTGTAAATATCTGCACGTCGAATTGAATAATCCTGTGAAATTCTGTAGTTACGGTTGCGGCTTGACCGGAAATGTCCCAGCGGTCCCGGTGGGCGAAATAAAGATATGCCCGAATCAGCAACGGCAATAACGGTACAGGCCGCGGGCGGTCGGCCAAAAGCGCGGATACTCCTTCTCCGCGCAACCGCCTATTTTTTAAGGATAATATGAAATTCATCCTCACGAACTATATCGAGATCAGGCAGGCGCCGGAAGACCTGCTAAGGAAGATCCGGACCGCCTTCACCATCGAAAATCCGGCATGGATTGACAATCACAAGATGGGGCGCTGGCAGGGAAGAACGGATCATTGGTTGACTTTCTTCGAGAACCATCCGGGCGGGTTGTCGATTCCAAGGGGCGCTATGGGTGCGATTATCTCCTTGTGCAAGGAATTGAATATCCCATATCAGATCATCGACAAGCGCCGGACATTGCCGAAAGGTGATTTCACCTTTGCCGGGACTCTTAAGCCGTACCAGGACCAGGCCGTCAAGGAGGTCATGAGCCGGGATTTCAATGTGCTGCAATCGCCGACAGGGTCCGGAAAAACGGTTATGGCCATGGCTTCTATTGCAGAACGCCGACAGCCTGCCCTTGTGATTGTTCATAGCAAGGAATTGTTGACCCAATGGCAACAGAGGATAGAAACCTTCCTGGACATCCCACGGAAAGAAATCGGACAGATAGGCAATGGGAAGAAGCGGATCGGTGAGAAGATCACCGTCGGGATCGTGAACAGCCTCTATCGAATTGCTCACGATATAAGGGACAGATTTGGACATCTTGTCATTGATGAATGCCACCGCTGCCCTTCCCGGACGTTCACCGAGGCCGTCACCGCCTTTGATTGCAAATATATGTTGGGACTGTCTGCTACCCCTTACCGCCGGGACGGATTAACAAAGCTGATAGGCTGGCACCTGGGGCGGCAAGTCGCCGTCAATCCGGCGGACCTTACCGAAAATGATATCATCCAGAACGTCGAGGTTGTTATCCGGGAAACAGATTTCACGACAAATCGGGATGCTTCGGCGGAATATACCCGCGTTTTGTCAGAACTGACAGAGGATGGAGGCCGGAACCGCGTCATTGTCAATGATATTATTAAGGAAGCAAGCAACGGCGGCGGGACATGCCTTGTCCTGACAGACAGAAAAGCCCATTGTGACACCTTGGCGGACATCTTGAGCAAGCAGGGAATAAAAGCCGATGTCCTGACCGGGGAAGTCTCGAACGGAGCAAGGACGGCCATTGTGGAACGCCTGAACGCCGGTCAAGTCCGGGTGTTGGTTGCAACGGGTCAGCTTGTTGGAGAGGGATTTGATTGCAAGGAATTGTCAACGATGTTCCTGGCGACGCCTATCAAGTTTTCCGGGCGTGTTTTGCAATACCTGGGGCGCATCCTTCGACCGGCACCGGGTAAAGATACGGCGAAAATTTACGATTACGTTGATATAAACGTCCCGGTCCTGGCAGCATCGGCAAGGGCGCGGCAAAAGGTATATGGATGATTATTTCTTTTTGGCTTTTGGATCTTCAGTGGCAGAAACTTTCAATCCTTTTTCAATGAGGCGACGAATAGCGTCAGAACGTGAATTGATGCGATTCTCAAAACGGTAATCATCGATATGGGTTATAAGGTCGTCTTCAAGCGTTATTAAGATTTTCGGCTTATTCGTTGGCATGGATATCAAATACACGAGTTTTGATTAGGAAGCAATAAATATCTTGACAATCCCGGATATAAGGGATATACGGGATGCAAGACTTTCTCTCAGAATATAAGGCAATGAAAAACAGAATAGCAAATCAAGAACCCCTTGAAGATTCCTGCAATGGCGACGTTGTGGGCCGGTCCTTATGCCGGTGAGAGATCTTCAGGGGGTTTTTATTTCTAAAGGGATGGAAGAAGCATGGAGGGGGAAAACTATGGAGTGGTCAGCGGAACGTAAAGAGAAGCATCGGGCAGCATTGGCAGCGGCAAAAAGAGCGGCGAAAGGAATGGAGAGAAAAGCGGGACAGTGAGCAACGAAGAGCGGCGGATCTATGGAAGGAATGTCAAAAAAGGGGATCGCAAAAAACAGAAGAGACAAAGCAATTACTGGCGCGATTGGAAAGTTTAGAATATCGACTTTTCGGTATTAAAAAAAACGAACTGAAACCAAAGACTCAATTGAGAGTTATCCCTGGCGGTCTCTCTAAGCCACCTGCCTCGAAGGACGATCACTTGTCAGATAATTTTAGGGCATTTCTGGAAAGGGAAAGGAGTTAATCATGGCAGTTAGAAAGCGCGGCGACACATGGCAGATTGATTATATCGATCCGTCAGGAAAAAGAATCCGCAAGAGTTTTAAGCTGAAAAAAGACGCAGTAACGGAGCATGCGAAACGTGTTTCACTGATTGCTGAAGGGCGTTACCTGGACGTCAAGAAGGATTGCAAGACAACCTTCGGGGAACTGGTCAAGAAGTACGAAGAGAATTATTCCTATCAAAAAAACTTCGATAACTGGAAAAAGTTGTGTCTTGGAAACTTCAAGGAATACTTTAAGGAAGACACTGTCCTTTCCAATATTCATTATGTAGATCTTGAAACATACCGCAACCATCTAAGGCAAAAGAAGACCTTTAAGGACACAATCAGGACGGTTGCCACAATCAACAGGGAGATTTCCTGTCTCCATCATCTATTTGCAAAGGCCGTTGAATGGGAAATGGCGGAACTGAATCCCTTTGATAAGGGGAAGACCCTTCTGGCAAAAGAAAACAATTCCAGGCTTCGGTATTTGAGCGAAGATGAAATCTCAAAACTTTTGCCGGCATGCCCGACACATCTTTATGACATCGTCCTTTGTGCCTTGAATACCGGCATGAGGCGCGGTGAAATCCTGAGCCTCAAATGGGACCAGATAAAGGACGGTCAGATTTACCTTCAGCATACGAAGACCAACACACCGCGGCAAGTCCCTATCAACCAGACCTTGACGGAACTATTCAAATCTGTCCGCAAAAAGCAGAAGATCGGGACGGAGTATGTCTTTACCTTCTCACCTAAGACAAAGAAGAAAGAAGGAAACCTGACAGTGGTCAATGCTGAGACAGGAGACAGGGTCTTAGAGGTAAAAAGATCATTCGCTACGGCAATGAAAAAGGCGAAGATTGACAATTTCCGGTTTCACGACCTCCGACATAGCTTCGCGTCTCACATGATCATGAGAGGCGCATCATTGAAGGAGGTTCAGGAGATCCTGGGACACACCACCATGACCATGACCCTTAGATATGCCCACTTGTCCCAGGAGCATAAAGTAAAAGCCGTCAATCTTCTCGATGGATTGACTTCCCCCTCTGTCACAAAACGTCACATTTTGCCCGAAAGCAAAAATAAAGGGGCCGCCGTTAATGGCTAACCCCTTGATTTCTTTGGTGGGCCTTGAGAGACTCGAACTCTCGACCAATTGATTAAGAGTCAACTGCTCTACCAACTGAGCTAAAGGCCCTTCACTATTAAATAAACATCAAATATCTGTTATCTGGCGCGCCTGGTACGACTCGAACGTACGACCAACAGATTCGAAGTCTGCGACTCTATCCAACTGAGCTACAGGCGCCTTTTGTTTCAATCAATGGGGTGAGTGAAGGGATTTGAACCCTCGACCTCCGGGGCCACAACCCGGCACTCTAACCAACTGAGCTACACCCACCATATTCTCTGGTACGCCTGGAGGGATTCGAACTCTCGACCCACGGATTAGAAGTCCGTTGCTCTATCCAGCTGAGCTACAGGCGCACTTATATAAAAGAGGGAGGCTAATATCTCTTTTGAGAATTTTTGTCAAGGGCCAATCCCATCTCTTTTATTACATTGTCCATTTACCTGACAAATCCAGCTATGCCGTCGTATTTATATCCTTTTTTTTGGATTCCTTCCCCTCTTGGATTGGTAGAGAAAAAATACTGCCCTGTTGAAGGCTGCTGCCAGCGATACAATTCACGTGTATTGGGCAGGCGGCTGGTGGCAATATTGCCGATGGTCCCTTCAAAGACATATTCCCGTGACAATTTTCCCCCGCCATTTGCTTCGTATGAATAGAAATGCAACTGCTTGCGGGGATTATACCAGCGATAAAATTCTGTTGTTCCCGGAGCCCCGGGACTGAAGAGTCTGAAGGCGATTCCTTCCTTTCGATAGTTCCTGAAATAGGATGTTTTTGTCTCTCCCTGCGGATTGGTGCTGAGCAGAACATCGTTCCCGAAGCTGTACCTGTAAACATCAAGTATTTTCAGGCCCGTTTCCATCGATACCTCGGCATAAAGTTCGATTGCCGCTTCACCGCCATTCGATTCTACGTTCAGTACATGTCCATATATCCCCGGCAGCAAGCGGGAAGTGTCAACAGACACATGAAGATAGTCGATTTCCCTTGTGGTAACACCTATTTCCGGAAATATTCTTATCCACTTTCCACTTCCTTGGGATATTTTTTTACCGGTTATCTTTATTCCCTCGATAACGACTCGGCCCAGATTGTTTACCATGGTCAGCGTATGTGATCCGGTGCCAGCAGGCTCGTTGAGACGATATTCAGCAGCAACGGTCTTTTCATTGTAGGCGTCGATCTGGCTTATCAAGCGGTTATCGAGGTAAATGCTTAGTGTGCGGGCTGCCGGTGACTTCCAGAAATAGATGATTATCCCCGAACCGGTAAATCGGTACTTCAGAACACTGTTTTGCTGGGCTTCCGGAAAACCCTCGACTTCCGACCAATACCCGCTAAATTCGACCGGATCTCTTCCCGTGATTCCCGTCCCTGCCCGATATTGGCCTGAACCCTGGGCTTCATGATGGAAAAAGGAAATATAACGACCTGAAAGGGCATCGATATCTTCCTCCTGAGATCCCTGGCTTTTTTGTTTGATCTTCCATTTCAAGGCCTGCCTGCCCCGATTGGTGATCTCAATCTTCTTGATCAGCTGCTGACCCTGTCCCAGGGTGCCAAAATCAAGCCGCGGGGGTGAAACTGACAGGACCGGATCGAGAGGATATTCCATTACATGAAAAGAAAGTTCGAGAATTTTTATTTCTCCCCCTACATTCAGGGGGATCCCCTCCCGATGATTGCCACTGGCCAATTTCTTGTGATAGCCGACGTGCCGGTTATCTACTTCAAGGTTGAGGACAACAGTGTAAAGACCATGGTGATTGGCGTCTTCTCCCGCCGGCGCCAAGGAAGATTTCATGGATACCTTGAGTTTTAAAGGTTGCCCATGGGCGAGGAACCCCGTCAAGGGCTGACCGGACTTGCACAGCCAGCCCTCGTTAACCTCTGCTGACCATGACTTCCGATCCGAATTGGCATAGGTAAGGATGGCCATTCCTTTCTTTAACTTTCCGGCGCCAATATCGCCCAGGGCTATGGATTCCGGATGCAGAAGTACCTCTCCCGCCATAATTTTTCCCGCTGACAGAAGTTCAACCGCCACCGCCACAAATATAATCAATGACATCCACAGATATTTACTCGGGATATTTCTAATCATAGTTCTTTCCTTGTTGAATGAGTGCTATGTAGCCGAAATCAATATGGCTGACAATAAATATTTGTCATTTGTTAAATTCCTTGACAGCCCCCGGGATGAGATATATTCTTCGCCACTTTTTTTGACGGCTGAAACTATGACAAAAAACATAACTGATAATCTCAAATACTGGCTGGCCCTGAAGTTGGTCGAGGGACTGGGAAACATCGGTGTCAAGAACCTGCTGCGGAGCTTCGGGATGCCGGAACATGTTTTTAAGGCCCCCCTGCATCTCCTTGAAACCGTACCGGGTATCGGTTCAAAAACAGCGCGTCATATCAAGGATTTCAGGCAGTGGGCGCAGGTAGATGGGGAACTTGAAAAGGCAGAGCGGATGAATGTTTCCATCCTGACCTGTCAGGACCCCCTCTTTCCGCAGCGCCTCCTCCACATTTACGATTGTCCCGTTCTTCTCTATGTGAAGGGCGAGTTGTGCGGTATCGACATCTCCGTAGCCGTAGTCGGGTCGAGAAAGGCCAGCCCTTACGGAAAATATACTACGGAAAGACTCTGCCGGGAACTGGCTCTGAGCGGCGTCACGATCGTGAGCGGCATGGCCAGAGGTATCGACGCCTCGGCGCACAGGGGCGCAATGTCCGTCAAGGGAAGAACCATAGCGGTTTTAGGCTCCGGCCTCGATGTTATCTACCCGCCGGAAAATGAATATCTCTACCACGAGATCTCCGAATGCGGCGCCGTCGTTTCGGAATATTCCTTCGGAACGCGACCCAACGCCCCCAATTTTCCCGCCCGGAACCGAATCATCAGCGGGGTGTCATTAGGAGTTGTGGTTGTTGAGGCTACCGAAAAGAGCGGTTCCCTCATTACGGCAAGAATCGCCCTGGAACAAGGAAGAGAGGTCTTTGCCGTACCGGGTAGTATCGACGAGGCAGGCTCGCGGGGAACGAACCGTCTTATCAAGGAAGGGGCAAAACTTGTCGAAAATGTTGATGACATTCTTGCGGAAATCGGGCCACAAGCCCCTCCAGTGGATTCGATACCCGTAATTACGGCCCTGCCCGCCGCTCCTGCAGAACATCCCCTCGAGAAGGCCCCCGCCGCCCCCCTCAACGAACCCCGGCAACGCCACGATGTTCATCATGCTGTCCGCGACGACAATGAGCAACTGCTGATAAACAACCTGTCTTCCCGTCCTCGTCCCGTTGATGACCTCATCGCCGCTACCGGCCTGTCAGCCTCGGAGATACTTTCCCTGCTTTTGCATCTCGAACTCAGGGGTCTGATCCGGCAAATGCCGGGCAAAACGTATATTCTTCAGGAGTGAACTCATGTCCCATTCTTTAGTAATAGTGGAGTCGCCAACCAAAGTAAAAACGATCAAAAAATTTCTCGGTGCGGATTTTGATGTTCGGGCCACCATGGGCCACGTTAAGGATTTGCCCAAGAGTTCTCTGGGCATCGACGTGGATCACGGCTTCGAACCGAGTTACAATGTTGTCGACAGCAAGAAAAAAGTCATGGCGGAAATAAAGAAAGCCGCGCAAAAGGCCGAGCATATTTATCTGGCCCCCGACCCGGATCGAGAAGGCGAGGCTATTGCCTGGCACGTCGCCCAGGAAATCAACGGCAAAAACAAGATAATTCATCGCGCCCTTTTCAACGATCTTACCAAAAATACCGTCCTCGAAGCGATCAGAAACCCCCTCGAACTCAACCTCCCGAAATACGAGGCCCAGCAGACCCGCCGGATACTGGACCGTCTCGTGGGCTACAAGATCAGCCCCCTCCTCTGGGATAAGGTCAAGCGGGGACTCAGTGCCGGACGCGTTCAATCCGTCGCGGTACGAATCGTTTGCGATCGTGAAAACGAGATCAACAGTTTCATTTCCGAGGAATTCTGGACTGTCACCGCCTCTTTGGAGGGGAACAAGCCGCCGACCTTTGAAGCCAAGTTGACAAAAATCGACACTAAAAAAGCAAAGATATCCAATGGTGAGCAATCCGCGGATATCCTTCAAAATCTGGGTACGCAGGCTTTTATCGTCGCCAAGGTGGATAAGAAGGAAGTCAAGCGCTCCCCTCTGCCGCCCTTTACGACGAGCAAACTCCAGCAGGAAGCCTCCCGCTGGCTGCGTTTTTCCGCAAAGAAAACGATGAGTGTGGCGCAACAGCTATATGAGGGCATTGAATTAGGCGCCGAGGGATCGGTAGGGCTCATCACCTATATGCGAACGGACTCCATGCGTATTTCTGAGGAGGCGCTGCAAGAGGTCAGGAAATATATCCAGGCTTCTTATGACCCGTTCTATCTCCCTCCCAAACCTCGCTTGTTCAAGAACAGCGCCTCCGCCCAAGACGCCCATGAGGCTATTAGACCTTCTTCGATGCTCCACCGCCCCGGGGACATCAAACATTTTCTGAGCCCGGATCAACACAAACTGTATCTGCTGATCTGGAACCGCTTTATTGCCAGTCAGATGTCTCCGGCTGTCTTCGATCAGACCGTTATTGAAATCACGGCCGGTTCCTGTCTCTTCCGCGCCCAGGGTTCCATCATGAAATTTTCGGGCTATACGGAGGTGTATCGGGAAGGAAAAGACGACAACGGCACCGACCCGGACGAAGAATTGGGGAAAATCCTTCCCGACGTAGCGGTAGGCGAGATTTTACGCCTCCTAGCCTTGACTCCCGAGCAGAAATTTACCCAGCCACCCCCGAGATTCTCCGAGGCGTCTCTCGTCCGGGAACTTGAAGAGAAAGGCATCGGACGGCCCAGCACCTACGCAACAATCCTTAGCACCATTCAGGACCGGGAATACGTGCTCATGGAAAAAGGGAAGTTCCGTCCCACGGATCTGGGAATGCTCGTCACCGGCTTACTTGTGGAAAACTTCCCCAAGATCCTCGATGTAACCTTCACTGCCTCCCTGGAGAGCCGTCTCGATCTCATCGAGGAAGGGAAGAACGACCGCATCGATACCCTCCGGGACTTTTACGAGGACTTCTCGCGGGAACTCAAAGCGGCATCAGGAAACATGAAGAGCCTCAAAGGCAAAGGGATTCCCACCGATATGATCTGCGAGAAATGCGGGAGCCCCATGGCCATCAAATGGGGTAAGAATGGTCGTTTTATCGCCTGCACCAATTATCCGGCCTGTAAAAACACTATGAACCTCCCCGAAGAAGGCAATGGCCAGGGGACAGCGGATGAAAAGGCCGCACCTGATCTGAACTGTGAAAAATGCGGGAAAACCATGGTCCTCAAACAGGGAAGATTCGGAAAGTTTATGGCCTGCTCCGGTTATCCGGACTGTAAGAACACAGTTAAAATCGTGGCGGGTGGTGGAAGCGACCGTCCCAAAGCGGAGGTCATTGTCACCGACACGCTCTGTGAAAAATGCGGGAAACCCATGGCCCTCAAGGAGGGACGTTTCGGCAAGTTCCTCGGCTGCACCGGCTATCCTGAATGCAAGGCCATCCATAACATTCATCTTGGCGTCCCTTGTCCGGAAGAAGGCTGTAACGGATTCCTTTCCGAAAGGCGTGCGAAAACCGGCAAAACATTCTTTGGGTGCACCAAGTACCCAACCTGCAAATTCGCTATGTGGTACCGTCCCCTGTCTGAACCCTGTCCCCAGTGCGGCGCTCCCTTTCTTGTGGAAAAGCGTACCAAAGCGGGGGATGTAAAGCAGTGCCTCCGCAAGGACTGCCGTTACAAGGCCGATCTGACGAAAAATGAGGGTTGATAGGGAGGTAACCATCATCGGCGGTGGGCTTGCGGGGTGCGAAGCGGCCTGGCAGTTGCTGAACCGGGGCTGCCGGGTGATCATGTACGAGATGAAACCGGAACGCTTTTCCCCGGCCCATGCCTCGCCCCTCCTTTCCGAACTTGTTTGCAGCAATTCCCTGCGCTCAAATGCTGTCGAGAGCGCCGTAGGTCTCCTGAAACAGGAGCTGCGCTGCCTGGGATCGCTTTTCATGGAGGGAGCGGACAAAACAGCGGTGCCGGCAGGCAAGTCGCTGGCTGTGGACCGGCAGCGATTCTCGGAATATATCCAGGATAAACTGCTGAGCTTTGGCAGGCAATTTCGCCTGATCCATGAAGAGATTGGGGAAATCCCCAGCTCCGGGCCGGTCGTGATCGCAACCGGCCCCCTCACGTCCGATGCCCTAGCCAGGGAGATCCAGAGACTTACCGGCAGCGACTACCTCTACTTTTACGACGCCATCTCGCCGATTGTGACCGCCGATTCAATTGACGACACCAAAACATTCTGGGCGTCCCGATATCAGGAAGGAGACGGGGATTACCTCAATTGTCCCCTCGATGAACCGATCTATACCTCCTTTAGGGAGGCGATGCTCAACGCCGACAAGGTCCCCCTCCGGGACTTCGAAAAGCCTCGTTATTTTGAAGGCTGCCTTCCCATAGAAATCCTGGCCGAGCGCGGTGAGTTAACCCTGCTTTTCGGCCCCATGAAACCTGTCGGCCTGACGGACCCGCGGAGCGGCAGGCAACCTCATGCCGTGGTCCAACTCCGCAAGGAGAACCAGTCCGGAACCCTGCTCAATATGGTCGGTTTCCAGACCAAATTGACCTGGCCGGAACAGCGCCGCATCTTCCGAATGATACCCGGTCTGGGAAATGCGGAATTTGCCCGCTATGGGAGCATTCACCGGAATACGTTCATCCATTCCCCGGCCCTTCTCAATGAGCGCATGCAACTCCGTTCTCATCCCTCGCTATTTTTCGCCGGGCAGTTGGCGGGCGTTGAAGGGTATGTCGAATCCGCCGCCATGGGGCTTTTTTCCGGTCTCAGCATCGCACGCCTTCTCGAAGACAAGGATCTGACACCGCCGCCGGACACGACGGCCATGGGAGCCTTGATCCGCCTCATCACCACACCGGCAAAAAGGGAATTTCAGCCCATGAATATCAATCACGGTATTTTCCGTCCCCTGGAGATGAAAATCAAAAAAAGAGAGCGGGGCAAAGAATACGCCCAACGCTCTCTCGCTGATCTTGCTGACTGGATAACCGTTTACAATTTCTCTTCCCTTCAGGTACTTACAACTTGACCTCGCCCTGGGGATCGAAGATGCCTACCTCCCCTTAAAGTTCGCCTGCCGGCGCTCGATGAGAGACATAACTCCTTCGGTGGCGTCTTCGGACTGCATCACTTTCAGGAGTTTCGGCATGATCTCCCGGACGCCGGCGTTGAAACCCTCGTATGTCGCCGTCTTGGCCAGGAAAAGCGTAGCCTGGACGGCCAGGGGTGCCTGGGCCGCAATCTTTTCGGCTATTTTCAGGGCAACTTCCAATTGTTTCCCCGGTTCCGTGATTTCCTGCACGAGGCCAAAGCGATATGCTTCTTCGACACTGAATTCGTCTCCCGTCAGGAGATAACGCATGGCGTTTCCCCAGCCCGCCGTCTTGGCCATGCGAATGGTCGCCCCGCCAAAGGGGAAGATGCCCCGCTTCACTTCCAACTGGGCAAAACGTGTATCGGATGTGGCAACCACAATATCGGCAGCGAGAGAAAGTTCCGTTCCAAGGGTATAGCAGCGGCCCTGAACGGCCATGATCAGCGGCTTGGAAAGCATCCGGCCATGAACGGCAAAGGGATCGATCTCTCCTTCCTTGATGAAGGGTTCCCCTTTGGCAACGTGGGGCGCCACATCCCCCAGGTCCAGGCCGGCAGTAAAATGATTGCCTGCCGCAAAAACAACGGCACAGCGCAAATTCGCATCCTGATCATACTCGCCAAAGGCTCTGGACAGATCGAGAAGCATATCCCAGGTAAAAGCATTCATCTTGGAAGATCTGTGAACACCGATCAGAAAAACGTGGCCGCGTGTTTCACGGCTGATGGTTCCTTCTTTGATTTCGGTCATGATTTTTGCTCCTTCTTTTTTTAACTGTGAAATATGTTTGGTTGGGGTGACAGGATTTGAACCTGTCACGTCGAATATAGGTTATTATTCTTTGGCGTCAACTTACGACGATAATTCATTTGTTGGCAATGACGACGACTGCCTAACGGCCAAGATTTCTATATCCTAACAAAGTTAATGTCAACGACAAAATATTGGCAAAAAGTTCTTTGTATAATGGATCCCACAATTTGGACAGTGTGTTAAGTTACACTTGGGGGCAAATGAGATCAGCACCTACGACGACATCCTATCGCAGCTTGAAAATGGCAAATCACCATAAACCGGCTTCATATGCCTTACTCCAAACTATCCCCGGAGTCGGAAAAATCCTCGCCCTGGTCATGCTGTACGAAATCGAAAATATCCACACCTATTTTAAAACCGAGTCAGAATCGCTGTCAACAGTCAGATGGTTCGTTATGTCAAAGAACGGAAGAAAAGAACCTCCCTTTTTCGTTAATGGATATTTTTTCTCTTGACATTTGGAGGTGTTATAAGTGTTACGCAATTACCTTTCCAGTTAGGGAAGCGATTGAACCTTATGCTACTGAGCATAGTGGTAATACCTGTTTAAATCGAACAGTCCCGCGTTTATGGGTTCATCCTCATAGAATCGCTTTTGAAACCAGTCATATGTATCCCAGAGCCGGTCCTCCGCTCTGTTGACGCCATATTTGAACAGTCGCTCATAATCTCCCGGACTTTTCTTGAAATTGGCAAGGAGATCAAAAAAGTCGGGCAGGTCCTCTTCACGGACATCAATAAAGTAGTTTGGATAGGATCCGATGAGGCCGTGAATAAAATCTACACTGTCCTTTGATGCATCGAGTTCGCCCCCTTCACCGAACAAATAGGTAACATTATTATGCCAACGGTTGATCACGATGGAGATCGCAAGATCTTTTCCGTTTTTCAGGCGGATCCTCATGTAGGCGACGTTGGCATTGTAATCATTGATCAATGGCAAAAATGGCGATCCGGGCTTGGAAACAACAGCACGAAAAGCCCTAAGGTAGTCATCCTTCGTTTCGTATTTTTCCGGTAAATTTGTATAGGTAAATCCTGCACGCTCATAGTTAACGGGATCAAAAGCGATATTTGTTACAGGCAAAATGTGTTTGTTCACAATTTGTTCGATGAACTCACGTTTCGGATCGTCCGTCACAAAGGAAATTTTTGTCGGCAGCGCGGAAGAATAGTAATGAATCTTTCCGAGATCAACCCCTTTATACCACGACTGCATGATCTCCCATCGCTTTGACTCGGGCAGAAAATCCAGGAAGTAGCTTTCGCCTTCAACGCGGAGCGCATCCATGTAGAGCCGTAGCGCCAACTGGTGGCCAGCCGTGCCGTACACATCAAATCCGGCAACAAGCGCATAATAGATGCGTTCCAGCAGGGGATAGTCCAAAACCCACATCGTTTTCGACAGATTTCCCAATACACCCTTATGCACGGATGCGTTGTCAAAATGGCGATAGACGGTTAGCAACGGCGTATCCGAGGCAGTGTTTCCCTTCCAAACGGATTCATAGTCGAGACCGGCGTAATTATGCGACGTGTAATAGTCTTGCCGGACTTTATAAAACTCAACGGCGGCCTTTTTATGTTCATCAGTCAGCGCCTCAAAGACGCGCATGTCACTGCCGATTTCGATCGGCATGCGCAGTTTATCACTGTGCAGCTTCAGAAAGGCAGGATACGCCACGCTCAGATCGTGATCGGGATCCAAAAACATGACCCAAAAATGATCATTTATCACATTGAGGGCAATTTGACCTTTGCAGACCGGACCGTGGATGAAGGTCATGATGATATATTGCGCATTGTCCAACAGGAACTGGTAGCGCGAACGCGGGGGGATCTGTTCAAATGCGACAAAGGGATTGGCGCTAAGTTTAGCGTCATACCCTACCGTATGTGGTGGTTGCAACCATTCTGGTTGTATAAAAAGCTCCTTGAAGCGAAGCAGTTTGTCGGCATCTAGTTCAAATACCATATGTGTCTTGTGGACGATTGTGGAATGTATCTTTCTGAAACGATAGTAGATCCGCTCAGCACCGGGATCATCATAGGGGCGCACGGTGGCGATCAGATCAATGGGCTGGCCGGGGGCGGTCTTCGAGCGGACCAGTTCATAGTATTCATGGGTCGGCATGCCGAATTTCAGATGGGCCAGGAATAGATGCTCATAGAGATAGCGCGCGGTCATGACGTGCTTGGCGTCGTTCTGGTTAAAAAACGCTTCCCACTGTTTTATTGCGAGAGCATCGCTTGCTTTCGGCGTGGTCAGCATCTCCTGCTGGGCCGCATCAGGCCCCTTAGCGCCCTGAACCAACCAGCCCGCAACAACATCGAATTCTTCCTGCTTGAGCGGAGGAAACCCGAAGGGCATGCCGCGGTTCGGGTGTTTTTCCAGGTAACCTCCGAGTTCTTCCTGGCTTCCGGCACAGGTCAGATCGTCGGCTTCAGGCCTATACTCCCCGATGCTTTTCGGGTTTTTCATCTTGTGGGAAAGCAGCTCGATCATGATGGAGTCGTTCAACCCGCCTGACATCTTGCTATCGGTAACGCTGAAAAATTCTTTCTGACGCCACTCCTTGGTCGATTGGGCGTCCGTGAAAAGACGTGTCGGATCCATCGATTTCAGTCGGGTGGCATTATAAACTGCCCTTTTCGTGGCGCCACGGTCCGTACCCTCAAAAGAATCGAGCTTGAGTTGGCAGGGGGAATTGTAACAGGAATGGCATACCACACAGCGTTTATCGAGCAGTGGTTTTACTTCCTTCATGTAGTCGACATTTCTCGTCGGAATCTGGAAAACCACCGGCGCCGGCGCTTTCGCAGCACATGCGGCAAAGAGCCCGACCATTACCAAAACAAACGCTATTGTATGTCTCATGGTGTTACTCCTCCTTATTGAACTCTTCAATAAGCCGGATACTCCGGCTTCCACTGCAACCGGTCTACGCGCTGGCGGAGTTCGTCCTCGAAAACCTTTGGAGCCATGCTGTCCTTGACGGCCTGCATGCCGACGGCCATGGCGATCTTCGCCGCAACCTTTCGCACATCCACGAGGGCGGGAAGCAACGACCTGTTGGGATCCTTGATGGCCGGGGAATTTTTTCCGAGTTCCTGTGCGGCAACAATCATCATGGCGTCTGTCACGCGCGTAGCCTTGCAGGCAGACAGGGCCAGGCCGATGGCCGGGAAAATATAGACGTTGTTACACTGGGCGATGGGAATCTTCCTTCCGTTACATTCGACAGGGGCGAATGGCGAACCGCTGGCAACCAGCGCACGGCCGTCGGTCCAGCGGATGAGGTCCTCTGCCTTCGCCTCGGAGCGGCTGGTAGGATTCGACAGCGGGAAAATGATGGGGCGGTCCACTTTGGCGGCCATGACGCGGACTATGGGTTCGCTGAAGGCGCCGGCGACGGTGGACAGGCCGATGAGCACGGTGGCATTAATCTGGCCGATGACGTCGGCCAGGCCGATGGTGCCGTTAATGGTCTTGGCCCAGCCGCAGACCTTGTCCCATGGCTGGGCGTAGACGGCCTGTTCGGGCAGGAGCTCCTTGCGGTTGTTATGCAACAGGCCGTCCTTGTCGATGATGAAAAAGCGCGCCCTTGCCTCAGCTTCGCTCAGGCCATGCTTAACCAGCGCCACGCGCAAGTAGTCGGCTACGCCAATGCCTGCCGAACCCGCACCGAGGAAGACAATCCGCTGGTCCTTGAACGACTGGCCGGTGACATTGATAGCGCCCATAATCGCGCCGAGCACGACGGAGGCGGTGCCCTGGATGTCGTCATTGAAGGTCAGCAATTTTTCCCGGTACTTTTGCAGGAGGGGGCGTGCGTGCGGCGTGGCGAAGTCCTCCCACTGCAGGCACGCCGAAGGCAGGTCAGCTATCACGGCCTCCACGAACTGGTCGATGAAATTGTAGTATTCATCGCCCGTGATACGCTCGTGGCGCCAGCCCATGTACATCGGATCGTTGAGGCACTCCTCGTTGTTGGTGCCTACATCGAGGATGATGGGCAGGGTGCGGCTGGGATGGATACCGCCGATGAGCGTGTAGAGCGAGAGCTTGCCAATGGGGATGCCCATGCCGCCAACTCCCTGGTCGCCGATGCCGAGAACGCGCTCGCCGTCCGTGACGACGATTACATCCACATCGTGGTGCGGCCGGTTGGCGAGCATCCGGCGGATGCGATCGCGGTTGGGGTAGGAGATGAACAGTCCGCGCGGCCGGCGGTAGATGTGGCTGAAACGCTGGCAGCCCAGGCCGACTGTCGGGGTGTAGACGATGGGCAACATCTCCTCGATGTGCTCGGAGAGCAACCGGTAGAAAAGCACCTCGTTTGTATCTTGGAGCTGGCGCAGGTTGATGTGCTTGTGGAGGTCGGTCTCCATGTCCTGAAACGCGTCGTAGGCTCGCATCAGCTGTTCTTGAACCGAATCAACGTGCGGTGGCAGGAGGCCGCTCAGACCCAGCTTGTCACGCTCCTCCTCAGTGAATGCCGTTCCCTTGTTATAAAGCGGATCATCGAGAAGTTCCTGGCCCCGGAGGTTGGTGGGAAGAGTGAAGGCGAGCGTGTCGGTGTTCATGTGGGTCTCCTGCGTGTCGGGTTTCATGAGTGGCTCTGTAGGTAATGCGATATCACAACGTTTCCTTAGATACAAACCAGGAGAAAATATCCACGCCGATCCTTTCCCAGAAATCGGTCATAGGCTCGCTATCATAACGGACCATCTGTCCGTTTTCTTCTGTAACCCAGATGAGTCTCATATCTTCTGGAGCATAAGTTTCCCCTTCCGGGAACTCTGTCTCAAGAGTCACCCAACATGACCTCTCCGGGGGCGTGCGGGCATCGAATATCCGTGCCGCCTTTGCTGCGATCTCCGGGCTCTGCACACCGATGCCACACTCAGTATTCAGCGTGTGCCATCGGGAGAAAAGCCAATGAATTTTCTTGGGTGCTCTTTGTGATTATCCCTAGCGGTTGGTTTCATTTCGAAAAACTCAACGTCAAACGGAGCATTTCTTTGCGGTAATTAGCATATCCCCCGTGCGCGGCCTTCACATCATTCGAAGCGAGGGAATTGGTAAAAATCTCTATCTTGACTCCCCGATCCCGCTGCCCCTTGATATGTTGCAGACCGATCATGTCCGGCATGGTGCTCCGATTGTGAATTAATTCCATTCCATAAACAGGTCTGATTTGATGGAGGAAGGGGCGACGATGGTATTTTGTGGTTGTCAACTCGAAACCATATCGGTCAATCTTCCTGTCTGTTATCGTCTGCTTTGTCGGGAGGAACCGCGATAACCTCCGCGTCGGAGTTTATTCGTCCCCCTTCCGCTTTCCCAGGAAATTAAAGAAGATATAATAGAAGACAAGTATCAGCGCCACAAAGCCGATCAACCGGAATGACATCATCCGGACGAAAAGACCATCTGCGGGTCCTTCAGTGGGCAGGTTGTTCCCGATGTAAACGAGCAGAGTAACACTAACGGTTATATAGGCTATCTTCAGATAGGTTTTCATACGACCTCCTCTTGTTCCCGTACGCTTACATATCAATGTTGGCAGCGGATCTCCCTACTCCCATCCCAGTAGCCCCTCTCAGGGAGAAAGCCTTGGCTGTCAAGAGCTTTCCCTGTGGTCGATAGAATCTCCCAGGGGAGGCGGACCCCGGCGTGGATGAGTGGTCCGAGACGGCTTGCTGCATTGGAACCGTGGGCAAGGAAATGATCAATGGCCTTGTTGGCATTTGTAAATACGTTCCCATGGGTCAGGGGCTGGACGATTGCGAAGATCTCTCCGATCACCGCGCTGAGCCGTCCGGAAGTCTCTACGGCGGCCTTGAAATCTCCTCTTTCAAGATTATCGATAACAGATCGGAGCTCTCTGGGAAAGGAATTGGCCGTACTGAGGAGCAAACCGTCATAAGGCCCCCCGGTCTCCTTCAACCAGCGTGCATAATCCCCTTCGGCACCGCGAACGAGAAAGACGCCGCCCTTGTCGACGAGAGAGGAAGCAATCCCGTCGTTACCGCTGGAGTCCTTGAAAAAGATCAGATTAGAGTATTTCTCTGTAAGACGGGCGAATGTTTCCGGCACCGCCTCATTTTCCGTTACCTGGGGAAGCTGGTAAAGGGCCGTAGGCAGGTTCATGTCCATAATTTCCGATAGCCCGGAATCAATTTTCACCTGCGATAGGGCCTTGCCGCGGGGTGGACAGATGGTAATGCCGCAGATGTGATGAGGGCTTATTACCGGGCCTGCCCTTTTATTTTCTCGTAAATGAAACACGTTGCGACCCTTCATGGCCGAAAGCGTCCCCTTCACGCCCTTTACATCCGGCCTGAGAAGTCCGATGAGAAGATGAACGTCCTTCTTGTTCCGTGTATGGGCCACGGCGAATTCGGCTACCTGCAGCGTTTCTTCTTCCGTGAGTTCCCAGCCGTCCCCTGTTGAGCCAGGAATCAGGAAACCCTTCACCCAGGGTAAAATATATGCGAAGTGAGCCTCCATGCGGTCAAAATCAATCGTCTTATCATCCCTGTAATGGGTGAGAAGTGGACACCAGAGCCGGGGGATGCCGTCAGGAAACATTGTCTGGACCAAGCTTATTCTCTCCCTTTGTCGGTCATTCATGAAAATGTCTCCTCATTAAGATTTTTGTTCAATTCCCGTATCCGTTTGAAATGTTTGATTTGCACCTTCGCATTACAGGCATAATTGTCGCGTTGACGATTATATAAGCCATACCGTATGATAAGTATAGCCGCTAAATGTAATGCCAGGCGGATATTGGTCGGGGCGGCAGGATTTGAACCTGCGACATCCTGCTCCCAAAGCAGGCGCGCTACCAGGCTGCGCTACGCCCCGTTTTCGGTAAGTTTCTCAGGAAAATAATGGCTTTGCAAGTATTTTTTCAATTCGTGAACCGCCTGCGAACGATGACTCCATTTATTTTTTTCCGCCGGTGTTATCTCCGCTACGGTCTTTCCGATCTCGGGCAGATAAAAAAGGGGGTCATAGCCAAACCCGTGATCACCGCGATATTCGCCCCCGATCCGCCCCCGCCAGTGTCCCTCAAAAGCCTTGTACGCTCCTTGGGGCCAATAAAGGACCAAGACGCAACGAAAGGAGGCCCCTCTCTGTTCGGCGGGAACGTTCTTCAACGCCATCAGGAGTTTGTCGTTGTTCTCCCCATCGGTAGCGCCTGCTCCGGCATATCGTGAAGAAAAGATCCCCGGCCCCCCGGCGAGATGGTCTACTTCCAGTCCCGAATCGTCGGCCAGCACGGGCATGCCCGTAAAATCGGAAATGGCATGAGCCTTTAGGAGGGCGTTTTCAAGAAAGGTGCGGCCGTTTTCCTCGACATCTGGAGCTTTTGGATAATGATTCATGGAGAGAATCTCGATGGGAAGATCCGACAGCATGTCTTTTATCTCCTCTATCTTCCCTTTATTTTTTGACGCAATTACAATGGTATTCAGCATCATTGGCCTACAGGCCTTCTTTGACGCCGCGACTGATGGCCTTGGCAATCTCCTGCTGAACTTTTTCGTCGGTAACTTTTTTCCTGTTCTCCTTGTTGGTAAGGAAACCGATTTCAATAACCACAGCCGGCACGTTAATTCCTTCCATCAGTGGTATGGGCGCCTCCCTGAGCCCCCTGTTTTCCTTGGGAAAGACACCATCCAGATACTTCTGTACAAACTGGGCCAGGCGTACAGTGTCATTGAGATGCTTGTTCTTCGTCATGTCCTTTATGATTGCCGATGGCTCGCTGCGCATTTCCTTGTCCGTCCGGAAACCGGGAAAATAGATTTCGTATCCTTTGGACTTGTTTCCGAAGCCTCCATTGACATGAATGCTGATCACCAACAGGGGGTCATTGTTCTTAATCAGTTGGATTCTATCCTTCAGGGGTGTTTCCCTATCGGCGGAACGCGTGAGCATGACCTGCTTGAAGCCTGAGCGGTTCAATTCCTTCTGCAGGGCCAGGGCAATGCGCAGGTTAAGATCCTTTTCATATGATGTGTCGGAGACCTTGACCCCGTAGTCGGGACCGCCATGTCCCGCATCGATGATAATCGTCTTGCTGCTTCGCTCCTGTTGAGCTGATGCCTGTCCGGCCAAACAGCAGAACCCCAGCATGACGATGATTGCATACCTGCTGATAATATTTAATCTCTTCATTTTCCCTACCTTTGATGTGGGCGCTACATACTGCATAACGTCCCCGCCTGTCAATATGGAACACACGATCACGTTTTTTTCAGACGCGAGATGGAGATGACACACTTGACCTTTTTTACGGCGGCAACCACTTGATTGAATTGTTTCAGGTCATGAACATCGATTCGGAAGTTACAAATTGCCTGCAATTCGGGAGTAGTTTCCACTTCTGCATGACTGATGTTAATATCCATTGCGGATATTACGGAACTTACTTCCGCAATGACCCCCTTCCTATCTTGACAGACGACACGCATATCGACGGAATAGGTCTGTTTTTCCTTTATATTCCATGATACCTCGATGACTCTTTCCGGATCCAGTTCCTGAATATTCGCGCATTGGGCAGTATGAATCGTAATCCCCCGGCCCCGGGAAATATACCCGACAATTTCATCGCCGGGAATAGGATCGCAGCAGCGGGCGAATTTTACGAGGACATCCTCAATTCCGGTAAGGGAAATTCCCAAGTTCGTGGCGCCTTTTGTTTTTTTCCTGGGTTTGTCGACGGGCGCCTCTTCCGCCTTGGCGGCTGCCTCGGGGAGAAAACGGTTGACGATATGTTTAGCCGAGAGCCTGCCGTAACCAACCAGCGCCATCACATCGTCCGGCGAGTTGACGTTATGTTCCTCATAGAGCTTCTTCAGGTCTTCCGACTTTAGCAGTTGTGAAAGTTTGAGGCTATGTTTTTTGAATTCTCTATCCAGGATCTCCCGGCCGATTTCGATGCTTCGCTTTCTTTCCTCCGTCTTGATCCAGTTTTTGATCTTGGAACGGGCCCGGGAAGTGACCGCCCATTTTAGCCAGTCCTTTCCGGGGTGGTGTCCGGCCTGAGTAATGATCTCTACGGTGTCCCCGTTCTGGAGTTCGTATTTCAGGGGCACGATATTACGGTTAACCCTGGCCCCGATGCATTGATGTCCCACATCAGTATGGATACTGTAGGCAAAATCGAGGGGAGTTGCACCTTTAGGAAAGGGCCGGACGTCTCCATCCGGGGTAAAAACATAGACTTCATCGGGGAAAAGGGCCAGTTTGAGGTTGGCCATGAATTCCCTGGGATTATCGGCCTCCTGTTGAACCTCCAGCAGCTCCCGGAGTTTCATGATCTGCTGATCTTCCGTGCCCAGGTTCGCCCGCTTTTCTTTATAGCGCCAGTGGGCGGCAATCCCCTCTTCCGCCCATTCATGCATTTCCCGCGTCCGAATCTGAATCTCGACCCGCTCGCCATACGGACCGATGACAGTGGTATGGAGCGACCGATAGCCATTCGCCTTGGGCATGGCAATACGGTCCTTGAAGCGACCAGGAACGGGTTTCCAGAGGGCATGCACGATGCTCAGTGCCTCGTAACAATCCCTGTCCTTGTCCGTATCCAGGATGATTCTAAAAGCGATAAGATCGTAGACCTCGTCAAAATCGATGCGCTGGTTCTGCATTTTCATGTAAATACTGTAAAAATGCTTCGCCCTTCCTTCCACTTCACCCTTGAGCCCGTATTTCGCAATCTCTTTCGCAATGACCCCTTTGACCTCCTCCGTATACTGATCACGCTGTTCCTGCTTCTTCTCAATCCGTCGGGAGAGTTCGCTATAGGCGTCGTTTTCTAGATAGAAGAAGGACAGATCCTCGAGTTCCACCTTCATCCAGTTGATACCAAGACGATTGGCCAGGGGGGCGTAAAGATCGAGAGTCTCCGTGGCAATGTACCTTTGCTTGTCGGGTGGTTGATAATTAAGGGTCCGCATGTTGTGAATACGATCGGCAAGGCGGACAACAAGGATCCTGAGATCGGCAGACATGGCCAGAATCATCTTCCGGAAGTTCTCCGCCTGACGTTCCTCCTGTGATCCCAAAGTAATCCTACTGATCTTGGTAAGACCATCGACAAGAAATGCCACGTCTTTACCAAATGCCGCTTCGATTTGGGCGGTGGTGGTAAGGGTGTCTTCCACGGTGTCGTGGAGGAGACCGGTAATGATGGTTGCGGCGTCCAGCTTCATGTCCGCAAGCATACCGGCAACTTCCATCGGATGGGTTAGGTAGGGCTCACCCGAAAGCCGCAGTTGTCCCTGATGCACGGAGGCGGAAAAGATATAGGCCTTCTCGATCATTTCCTGATCTTCCGGGGGGAGATAGGCTTGGACTTTGTCAATTATGTCAGTAATACGAAGCATGGAATCTTTCAGACCGTCATATTTGACGGTCTGTATGTAAGATGAAATTTTTTGCCTCTGCAACGGGTAAAATATTGACTTCTCCAGACCTTCTGACTTTGATCTCGACTTTTCCTGCGGCGAGGTTTTTGGGGCCAATGGTCACCCGCAGGGGAATGCCGATCAAATCGGCGTCTTTGAATTTCACACCCGCCCTTTCATCACGGTCATCCAGGATGACCTCGACGCCCTGGGATAAAAGATCTGCGTAGAGCTTTTCAGCAGTTGCAGCCAGATCTTGGTCATTCATGTTGACGGGGGTGATAATCACCTGATAGGGGGCAATGGCCGTGGGCCAGATGATGCCGTTGTCATCGTGATACTGCTCGATACAGGCCGCTACGGTCCGGCCCACGCCGATCCCGTAGCATCCCATGACCATGTACTGTTCTTTCCCGTTTTTATCGAGATATATGGCCTTCATTGCCTTGCTGTATTTTGTACCCAATTTGAAGACATGGCCCACCTCGATCCCCCGGGCAAAATGGATTTCCCCGGCGCACCGCGGGCATTTGTCGCCTTCCCGAACAACACGCAGATCGGCAAACGCCTTCACCTCGAAATCCCGCTCGAAGTTGACATTTTTGAGATGATAATCCTCCCTGTTGGCCCCTACGACCATGTTCGTTAGGTTTATCAGGGAATAATCGGCCAGGACCAGACACTTGATCCCGATGGGACCGACAAATCCCCGGGGCGATCCGGCTGCCGCCTGGATCATGTCATCCATAGCCATTTCCAGAATATCGCAACCAAGGTAGTTCTTCACTTTTATCTCGTTTACCTCTTCATCACCCCGGACTAGGACGGCAACGGGAATTCCGTCGGCACTGAAGACCAGAGTCTTGATTACATTCTCCGGCCGGACCTGGAGAAAGGCACATACTTCTTCGATGGTCCGCACCTCGGGGGTGTGGATTTCTTCGCGGGGTAAAAATGACGAATGGTCAGCCACCCGCTCCTCCGGCCTCGCAATCTGCGCCTTTTCCAGATTGGCAGCATAGCCGCAACTTTCGCAATAGGCCATCCCATCCTCGCCGGAATCGGCAATAACGAGAAACTCGTGGGAATAACTTCCGCCGATGCTCCCCGTATCGGCTTCCACGGGGCGGAACTTCAGACCGCAACGCTCGAAAATACGGTTATAGGCGGCAAACATCTTCTGATAACTGAGGTCTGCATTCACCGTATCGATATCAAAGCTGTAGGCGTCTTTCATGCTGAATTCACGGCACCGCATCAGCCCGAAGCGGGGGCGGATTTCATCGCGGAACTTCGTCTGGATCTGATACAGGTTCTGGGGAAGCTGCCGGTAAGACTTTACGCCATTCCTGACAATATCCGTTACCACCTCCTCATGGGTGGGTCCGAGGCAGCATTCAGAGTCCCGGCGGTCGCGGAAGCGGAGCAGTTCCTTCCCGTAAAAGTTCCACCGTCCCGACTCCTTCCATAACTCCGCCGGTTGAACCGTGGGCATAAAGATCTCCTGAGCCCCGGCGCGGTTCATTTCCTCTCTGATGATTTGCTCCACCTTCCGGATGACGCGATAGCCCATCGGGAGATAGGAATAGACCCCGCTTGTCAATTTCCGGATCATTCCCGCCCGCAGCATTAGCTGATGACTGATCACCTCTGCATCGGAAGGGATCTCTTTGACTGTCGGCAGAAACATTTGTGAGTAACGCATCAGGCCTCCTTTTTCTCCTTTATTATTTCCTGGATCTCCGCCAATAAAGCCTCGACGAAGTCCTCTTCCTTTATCCTTCTGATAATCTGTCCCTTCCGGAACAGCATACCCGCTCCCCGGCCCCCGGCAATGCCGACGTCCGCCTCAGCCGCCTCCCCCGGGCCATTCACGACGCAACCCATCAGGGCGACCTTCAGATAGTCTTTCCGCCCCGCCAGACGTTTTTCCACGGCTCGGGACAACTTCAGGAGGTCGATCTCGCACCTGCCGCAGGTAGGGCAGGAGATGATGTCCGCTCCGATCATGCGCATTTTCAAGGCCCGGAGGATACCATAAGCAACAGGAATTTCACTGACCGGATCGCCGGTGACGGAAACCCGAATAGTATCGCCAATCCCCTGATAAAGGAGCGTCCCGATACCGATGGACGATTTTACCGTTGCCCTCATCAGATTGCCCGCCTCGGTAACACCCAGATGCAGGGGATAGTCCACTTTTTCAGAAAGGAGTTGATAAGCCCGAATCATCACCGGTACGTCCGATGACTTCAGGGAAACCTTGATTTGATCAAAATCAAGGTCCTCCAGAAGGTGGATATGGCGCAGGGCGCTTTCCATCAGTGCGTCGGCATCCGGGCCTTCATGCTTTTCCAGTAGATCTTTCTCCAAAGACCCCGCATTGACGCCAATGCGAATCACTGTCCGATGCTCCCGGGCCGCCCGAACAACCTCGGGGATGGTATTTTTCTTCATGTTCCCCGGGTTGATGCGAATGCCTTCCACCCCGGCCTCGATAGCCATAATCGCCAGGCGATGCTGGAAATGGATGTCGGCGATCAAGGGGATATTGATTTTTTCCCTGATTTTTGGAATGGCTACCGCCGCCGCCTCATCCGGCACGGCGATGCGCACGATCTCACATCCCGCCTTTTCCAGCCTGCGGATCTGGGCCAGCGTTTTACCGACGTCCCGGGTATCCGTTGAGGTCATGGACTGGACCGACACCGGGGCGTCGCCGCCTATCTGTACCTTGCCAAGAAAAACCGGTCGTGTTTTCCTTCTTAAATTTACCAGCATCTCGAACTCCAGGGCAACGAGGTGAAGGAATACTAAACGAGCCGGGTGACAGCCGTATCTATTCGCTTGATTCCCTCTTCAATGAACTTTAAGGACGTCGCATAGGACAGGCGGATGTAATTGTCGTTGCCGAAATCCGCTCCGGGAACAACGGCTACATTGGCCTCGGCGAGGAGGTATGCTGCCAGGTCCGATGAATTAGCGATCTTCCTACCTTTACAGGATCGTCCGTAGAGGGCTGAGACGTTCGGGAAGACATAAAACGCCCCTTGGGGAAGCCGGCAGGAAATCGCCGGAATCGCATTCAGGGCATCTACGATTATATTACGCCTTTCCCGGAACGCTTTCACCATCACGGCGACGGCTGACTGATCGCCATTGAGGGCTTCAACCGCGGCCTTCTGGGCTATGGACGTTGGATTCGACGTATTCTGGCTCTGCAACTTGGTAATGGCGGCAATTATTTCTTCCGGTCCGGCGGCATAGCCGATCCGCCAGCCCGTCATGGCATAGGCCTTGGAAACACCGTTCACGACCACGGTCCTATTCCTGAGCGCTTCGCTGACAGATGCAATACTGAAGAACTCAAAACCATCATAGAGGATCTTTTCATAGATGTCGTCGGAAATAACAGTCATATCCGCCGTTTCGATCACCGCAGCCAGGGCTTCCAACTCCCGGCGGTGATAGGCGGAGCCGGTCGGATTGGAGGGACTGTTGATGATAAGGGCCTTAGTTCTGTCCGTAACCGCCTTCTTTAGCAGCTCCGGGGTCAGTTTAAAGCCTCCTTCTTCGGAGGTATCGATAATTACGGGCGTCGCCCCGGCCAAGACAACAATATCGGCATAGGATACCCAGTAGGGGGCCGGGACGATAACTTCATCTCCTTCCTCACAGAGAATCTGGATGAGGTTATACAATGTGTGCTTTGCCCCGCAGGAGACAACGATCTGGGAACGTTTATAGGGAAGTCCATGATCCCTGGACATTTTGGCAATAATGGCGTCCTTCAGTTCGTCGATGCCGCCCACCGGTGTGTACTTTGTAAACCCATCCTTTATGGCCTTGACGGCCGCTGCCTTGATATTTTCCGGGGTATCGAAATCCGGCTCTCCGGCCCCGAAACCGATAATATCCCGCCCTTCCGCCCGCAGGGCGTTTGCCTTCGCCGTGATGGCAAGGGTCGGCGAGGGTTTGATCCTGCCTATTCGTTGCGCTAATTTCATATGACCTCTTTTGTTACTATTGGTTAATTTGTAATATGATTAAATTTGCCTTGGAGCCGTTCGAAGACGATATCGGGAACAAGTCCCTTGACTGAGCCCCCGAGACCAGCCGCCTCCTTGATAAGGTTGGAGCTGGTGTAAAACCACTGGTATCCCGTCATGAGAAAGACGGTCTCGATATCCCGGTTGAGGCGCCGGTTGATCAGGGCCATCTGAAATTCATACTCAAAATCGGATACTGCCCTGAGTCCTCGCAAAATGACATTCGCCCCCTTGTTCTGGACATAATCGACCAGCAGCCCGGCCGAACAATCCACCCGCAGAATTTTCTGATCTTTTATGACTACTTCCCTGATCAGGTCCATTCTTTCTTCGACGGTGAAGAGAGAAGATTTGTTGGGATTATAGGCAACAAGAATAATCAATTCATCGAACATTCTTAGCCCCCTTGTAATAATATCAATATGACCGTTGGTGATGGGATCGAAAGATCCCGGATAGACCGCGATTTTTTTCATGTCGACACTTCTCCTTTTAATCTATGAGCCAAGAAAGTCAGCACCGTGTCTCCATAACGCCGTTCATTGACGCCCACAAATCCCTGGTTGCTGTCCATTCCTTTAATTTCTTCCCTTATGGACCTTTGCAGGACCAGCAGCCCTCCCCTTGCCAGGAGATCATTCCGCCGACAGCAATGAAGGGTCTTGATGATCCATTCCCGCTCATAGGGGGGATCGGCAAAGATGACATCATACCGTTCCTCCCGACTGCTCAAGGCTGCAACGCCTTTATCGACGCTCATTGTCAGGACCAGAGAGCGGTTATCCAACCCGAGGGCAGCAATCTGTTCCTTTATCTTCCTGGCAACAATGGCCTGCTTTTCAACAAAAACGACGCGTTTCGCTCCGCGACTTAGGGCTTCGAGACCCACGATCCCACTGCCGGAGTAAAGATCGAGAAAGGCTTGACCAGTGACAGGGGGGAGAAGATTGAAAAGGGATTCCCGGACGGCGGACGGCGTTGGTCTGACATCCCTTGTCGGGGGGGGGGGAATACGTCTTCCCCGCATTTCGCCCCCGGTGATTCTCATGGGCCAAGTTCTCCTCTCACAGATAGTCTTTGCCGAGGATTTCCGCAATCTGTACAGCATTCAAGGCCGCACCTTTACGCAGGTTGTCGGAGACTACCCACATATTGATGCCATTGGGGATGGATTCGTCTTCCCTGATCCTGCCCACAAAGGTTGCATTTTTTCCCACGGCATCAATAGCCATTGGGTATAGACGCTGCTGCGGATCATCGACGACAATTACCCCCGGGGCCTTCGCCAGCAAATCCCTTACCTCCTGAGGGGTGATCTTCCTTTCCGTCTCGATATTGACCGATTCGGAATGGGCATAGAAGACGGGTACGCGCACCGTCGTTGCGGTAACGGCAATAGAAGGGTCGTTCATGATTTTTTTGGTTTCATTGATCATCTTCATCTCTTCCTTCGTATAGCCGTTATCTACGAAGACGTCGATCTGGGGCAGGCAGTTGAAGGCGATCCGATAGGGATAGACCTTGACGACGGGCTCCTGAAAACTCATGAGGGCGCGGGTTTGTTCACTCAACTCCTCGACGGCCTTCTTCCCCGTACCGGATACGGCCTGATAGGTGGAAACAACAATTCTCTTGATGCGGACGGCGTCATGAATGGGTTTCAAGGCGACGACCATCTGAATTGTGGAACAATTCGGATTGGCTATGATTCCCCTGTTTTTGTAAAGGGCGATGGCCTCCGGATTCACTTCCGGAACAACGAGGGGAATGTCCGGAACCATGCGGAAAGCGCTGGTGTTGTCCACCACCACGCACCCCGCCTGGGCAGCAAGGGGAGCGAACTTCTCGGATATGCTGCCTCCGGCGGAAAACAGACCGATCTGCACCCCCGTGAAGGAATCCTCTTTAAGAACGTCCACGGGAATGCTTTCCCCTTTATATTCCAGAAATTTGCCCAATGACCGTTCGGAAGCGAGCAACTTCAGCTTCTCTAGGGGAAAGTTACGCTCTTCCAGAATCTTGATCATTTCATTACCTACGGCGCCGGTGGCGCCTACTACCGCTACGTGAAAGGCTTTCATATAATTATTATCTCCTCAAATAATATAATGGCTACTTCGCAGTCTGTTATGGATCGCTTGGCGTAGTCATGTAAATTTATCAAATAATGCTCAGGATACCGGGCCTTGCTTTGCCGCTTTAGAACTATTTTCCTTCATTCCGGGTAGTTTTTTTGCCAACTTGACGATGAGCCATGCCGGTCCGGAGAGGCTGTAACCCGCTGTAAAGGTAAAAATCATGATCTGCGGCTCCGCCACCACAATAATCAGGATGCAGACGATCAGGACAAAAGACATGAAAGGCTTCCGGGCAAAAAAATTAAGGTCTTTAAAGCTGTAATATTTAATGTTGCTCACCATGAAAAGGGCAAGGACAAGAACTGATATGAGGACGAGCATGTGATTGAAATGTCCGACCCCTCCGAGCTTGTAGTAGATAAGCACCCCCGTGGCCACGACCGCCGCGGCACCGGGAATAGGCAGACCATTGAATACCCTGCTGTCGATAATACCGATCTGGATATTGAAACGCGCCAGCCTCAAGGCCCCGCAGGTTACAAACAGAAATGACACCAGCCAGCCCCATCTGCCGAAGGCAAACAAGGACCAGGTATAGGCCATAATCGCCGGAGCAACGCCAAAAGCGACAAGATCGGAGAGGGAATCGTATTCGGCGCCGAATTTGCTCGTCGTATTGGTCATTCTGGCAATCCGCCCATCCAGGGCATCGAGAACGGCAGCTACCAGAATGGCAATTGCCGCAACCTCATAGAGTCCCTTCATGGAAGCGATGATGGAGTAAAATCCAGAAAAGAGACTCGCCGTGGTAAACAGGTTAGGAAGGACATAAATGCCCTTCTTCATCTTGTCCCTCTGAAATCGGGGTCGTTCTTTCATGGCATCTCTCCTATCGGCGTTTCCCCGGCCCGAACCTTGTCGCCCACGCGGACGCAGACATTCGTTCGGGGGGACAGAAAGACCTCCAGCCTTGAACCGAAGCGGATCAATCCGAATCTCTCCCCTTTGTTTACTTTCATCCCCGTGGCAACCCAGCAGATAATCCTCCTGGCCACCAAGCCGGCGATCTGTATGACAAGCATCTTTTCTCCGTTTTCCAGACCGATGACCAGGGCATTACGCTCATTTTCCGTGGAGGCCTTGTCAAGATTGGCAGTAAGAAATTTACCCGGATAGTAACGGATGATCTCAACGACGCCGTCATAGGGAATGCGATTTACATGCACATTGAATACATTCATGAAAATACTGATCTTCTTCAGAGGTCCGGCCAGCAGTTCGTGACTTTCTACCGTCTCGATGCGAATAATCTTTCCATCGCAGGGAGAAATGACCGCCTTGGGATCACCGGAGGGATAGCGTTGGGGATTGCGAAAGAACCAGGCGACAAAAAGGGTCGTCAATCCGAAAATCACGGTCGCCCATGTCCATTTGAAATAGAAACACACGGAGGTAATAAGGATTGCGGAAATGATGAAGGGGACTCCTTCGGGGGCTATGGGGCTGTCATGTGACATGTATTTATCCTCTGAAATATGTTTATCAGATCTCCAGACTACTGGCTCCTGATCGTCAATGATTTTATGGGAATTTGCCCGTCATGTCAACACTGGCGATCTATTTTTTCCTCCGCTTCCGATCGGCGCAGATACAATGGTATAAGCTTCACGGCGTCTGTCAGTCCTCCCGCAAGGGCCTTCCTGCCGGCAAGGACTCCCACTGCCGAGGCACGAACCTGTTGCAGATGGTCGACGACAAAATGACCCCTTCCCCCTAACTTCCGGCGAATGATGTCCCCATATTTAACCGCTCCCGTTCCTATGAATACTGTCTCTCCCGCTATCAACTCCAGGAAATCGGTTACCTTGTTCAGTCGTTCCGTAATAATGTTCGTCAATGATTCCGAACCATTATCGGCATACAAACCCGCATATACCTGTTCCCTTCGGGCATCGATCATGGGACATATTTTCCCCTGCAAACCCATTGCGTTCATAGCGAGAACATCGAGGGCAGACAAGCCGACGATGGGCCGATCTACAGCAAGAGCAAGTCCCTTTACCGTGCTGACGCCGATGCGAATCCCCGTAAAGGAGCCGGGGCCGACTGTGCAGGCGAATAAATCAATTGCCCTTAATTCAAGGCCTGTCGCTGCCAACAGCTGGTCAATGTATGGCAGCAGGATTTCTGAGTGGTTACGCCCTAGATTTAAAAAAATCTCCGCCAGCACTGTCTCATCCCGCAAAATGGCGATGCTGGCGGTCACTCCGGAGGTATCAAGGGCGAGAATGTTCATTTTACTTTGTAAATATACTTGTAATATCGTTGACCATCTTAATGTTCAGCCTGTCGATGTCCATCATTATAACAAAGATCATTAACATAACGAGAAGAATAAATCCAACCTGCTGAGCCCGTTCCCTTGTTTTCATGCTGACCGCCTTCCCCCGGACCGCTTCGATCAGATAAAACATCAGATGACCGCCATCCAGAACAGGTATGGGCAACAGGTTCAGAACGGCGAGGTTGATACTGAGGAGCGCCATGAACAGGACAAAGGGTACAATCCCCTCCTTGACCTGAGCGCCGGCCATCTGGGCAATAAGAATGGGTCCCCCCAGTGTCCGGGGGGAGATGACTCCCTCCATGATCTTGAGGATACTGATCAGGGTCAACTTGGTAATGAACCACGTCTGCTTGATACTGGTCCAGGAAGCCTCGACAGGATTCATACGTTCGATCACAGTATCATTGGTGGGACTGACGCCGATTTTAAAAGCGGTCTTTTCCTCACCAAAGATATTCTTGCCCTTCATCGGCCGGGGGACGACGGTGAGATCCAGGGGGGCTCCGGCACGACTGACGGTAAAAACCAGCGGTTTCCCGTCGCTGGTGGATATTTTCTCCGCCATCCGATCCCAGCGGGTAACCTTGTCGCCGTCAATGGACTGTACGACGTCTTGAGCCTTCATTCCTGCCTGATAGGCAGCAGAACCTTCCTGGACATTGCCGATGGCAGTCGTAAGCACCGGGACGCCGACCATATAGACCATGGCAAAAATCAGTATGGCCAGGATGAAATTGAAGGCCGGTCCTGCCGTGACAATAGCGATCCTCTTCCATACCGATTGCTGACTGAAGGATCGCTGCTGTTCTTCCGGCGTCAGTTCTTCCCCCTCCCCTTCCCCGAGGAGCTTCACATATCCACCCAGAGGAATAAGGGAAAACAGGTATTCGGTTTCACCAATTTTTTTGCCGACGATTTTCCGTCCGAAGCCGAGGGAGAATTTCTGAACTCCCACGTTAAAATATTTTGCCATGAGGAAGTGTCCCAGCTCATGGGCAAAAATCAGAATCCCTAATAGAATGATCACTGATACTATGCTTGTGCCAACCAATCTCTTTTCTCCTTTATGATCTTCATTGCCCGCTCTCTGGCTTCACGGTCGGCATTGATAACATCTGACAATGCCGGCGAAAAAACAGGCTGATGGGCGTTCATGACATTTTTTACCACCACGGCGATGTCGGTAAACCGGATTTCCTCGTCCAAAAAAGCCTGCACGGCAATTTCATTTGCCCCGTTGAGGGCGGCCGGCATGGTTCCCCCCGTACTTACGGCGTTACAGGCAAGGGGTAGACAAGGGAACTTTTCCCTATCCGGGGGATGGAACTCCAGGGACGACGTTTTACGGAAGTCCATAAACGGCTCCACCCTCGGAAGTCTTTCAGGCCATGACAGGGCGTAGGCAATAGGAACGCGCATATCCGGCCTTCCTAGTTGGGCGAGGACCGATCCGTCCCAATACTCAACGAAAGAATGGATGATGCTCTGCGGGTGGACAACCACCTCTATCTGATCCACGGGCACATCGAACAGCCAGCGCGCTTCGATGATTTCAAGCCCTTTGTTCATCATGCTCGCCGAATCGATGGTAATCTTCTTTCCCATATCCCAGTTTGGGTGCTTGAGGGCCTGGGCAGGTTTTACATCCCGCAGGGCATCCTTTGACCAGGTGTGAAATGGTCCGCCGGAGGCGGTCAGAATGATTCTCTTGAGCGCCTCGCGGCGTTGCCCCTGGAGACATTGGAAAATAGCGCTATGCTCGCTATCCACCGGCAAAATCATGACGCCTTGCCTACCGGCCGCAGCCATGACTAACTCCCCGGCCATGACAAGGGTTTCCTTGTTGGCCAGGGCGATATTCTTTCCTGCCTCAATGGCCGCCAAAGTGGGGATCAGACCCGCTGCTCCCACCATGGCCGAAAGGACCATGTCGGATTCCCGAAGGGCTGCGACTTCACAATAACCTTGGGGACCGTGAACTATTGTCGTCCCGGTTCCTGATCCTGATAGTTCCTTCAACCTGCACGCGTGTTCTTCATCATAAACGGCAACTACCCGGGGCCGGAACATTTCGATCTGTTTCTTTAAAAGTTGGATGTTTCTGCCCGCTCCCAGGGCTGTCACGGTAAAGCTTCCCGCGTGGGACGCGATGACGTCCAAGCCTTGCACACCGATGGAACCTGTCGATCCTAATATTGCAATATTTTTCATGAAATAAAATAGTACCGGTAGTAATAAACGAACGGGGCAATGAAAAGAAGACAATCCAGCCGGTCCAGGATGCCTCCATGACCGGGCAGCAGGGTCCCTGAATCTTTTACGCCGGCAGTTCGTTTCAAAACCGATTCACACAAATCTCCAAGTTGGCCGAGGGTGCTGCCGACCATGCCCAGAATGAGAGCGTGCCCAAAAAACAGCTTCGGGAAAAAAAACCAGCTGAAAACGAGACAAGCCAGGGCGCTGCCGATGATCAGTCCCAGGGTTCCTTCCACGGTCTTGCCGGCGCTTACCAGGGGGATAAGTTTATGCCGACCCCAGGTCCTTCCGACGTAATAGGCGGCCACATCACCGGAAAAAGCCAAAACAATGACAAAGAATATCCACAAGGCACCCTGATCGTCGCTACGGAGCCATATGAAATAGGAAAGCAGCATGGGCACATAGAGGACTCCGAAGAGGATTTTCATCACAGGCAGCAGATTGTAGTGTTCCTGCCTGATTCTCAATAGATATAAAATAGACACGGCAAGCGTGGAAAAGGCGATGACGCCGAGGAGCAGCTTCGGTGAACCCCCGTAAAAAACCATCGGGATCAGCAGGGCAATCAGGAGTGTTTGGACCCTTTCCGGTTGCTGCGCCGGGATAAAGACCATGGTGTTGTATTCATGAACCCCCAAGAGGACCGCCGCCAGAATGAGGGCGAAGAACAGCCCCGGGGATCCCCAGGCAATTACGGAAAACAGGACGGGGACGATAACTATGGCCGTCAACCAGCGTTTGACATGGGTATTCAATCGATCTTTTCCCTCCGCAACTGGTCACTGGTCAGACCGTATCTTCTCTCCCGCTGCTGATAATCGGCAATGGCAGAAAAAAGATCCTCCTTGCTGAAATCTGGCCAGAGAACGTCGGTGAAGTAAAACTCCGTGTAGGCTGACTGCCACAGCAAGAAATTGGAAATACGGTACTCGCCGCTCGTCCTGATGAGCAGATCGGGGTCCGGCATCCCAGCGGTATAGAGATAGCTTGCAAAGCTTACTTTCGAAATGGAGGCGGGATCGATTCGTCCCTCCTGAGCATCTTTGAGAATACGCCGGACGGCTTGTAGGATTTCATCCTGCCCCCCGTAACTCAAAGCAAGATTGAGGACCATTCCCCGGTTCCTCGCCGTTCTATCCATCGTTTCCTGAAGCAGATTTCTCACGGGTTCCTGAAGGGCAGCCATATCACCAATGGTTGTAAGCCGGATGCCGTTCCGGAGCATCTCGTCCAGTTCCGAGCGGAGATACTCCCGCAGTATCTTCATCAACGCTTTGACCTCCCGGTCCGGCCTTGACCAGTTCTCGACGGAAAAGGCATAGAGGGTCAGATACCTTATCCCGATCTCCCGGCACAGTCTGACGGTTCGCTGTACCGTCTCCACACCCTTCTGATGCCCCATGATTCTTCCCAGGGTATGATTCTGCGCCCAGCGACCGTTCCCATCCATGATGATGGCAATATGCTGGGGAAGTTTATGCAAATCAATGTCTATCGTCATCTGACTCTCAACAGCCTCAACTGGATTTTACTCTCTGAGAGAGGCTTAGTGATGCATATGCGTACAAATATAGTGCAGAGGGAACCTTTATGGCCTGAAAGAGACGTGAATTCCATGTTCTTCGCGTAACACATCGCCTTTATCTTGGCAAGACAACTTTAAAAAAAAGGGGAGTTTCGCAACTCCCCCCACTGCTTGCTCTCGCACCCTGGACACGGGTTATATTTCCATAATTTCCTTTTCCTTGGCCGCAAGCACAACATCTACCTTTTCTATATATTTGTCTGTTCTTCCTTGAACATCATCCTGGGCGGTAAACATCTCATCCTCAGATATCTTGTTATCCTTCTTCATGGTTTTAAATTGTTCATTGGCATCCCGGCGGGCATTTCTAATTTTTACCTTGCCTTCCTCCGCCATCTTCTTCACCACCTTGACAAGGTCCTTTCTTCTCTCTTCCGTAAGGGGCGGAATTGATAAACGAATGAGCTTCCCGTCGTTAGAGGGCGTCAATCCCAGCTCCGATTTCTGAATAGCCTTCTCGATGGCGCCGATGACGCCGGTATCCCAAGGAGCAATGACAATCAACCGGCTTTCGGGAACGGACAGGCTGGCAACCTGATTCAGGGGCGTCGGTACCCCGTAATAATCAACCTTGATGCCGTCCAGAAGGGCAAGCGAAGCCCGTCCCGTCCTGACTTTACTGAAGGCCTTTTCAAGAGACCCCAGAATCTTTTCCACATTACCTTTCAGTTCTTCGTAGATAACTTCCTTCACGGATCTAACCCTCCACAAGCGTTCCAATATTATTACCGCAAATTACGGCCTTGATATTACCTGTTTTTTTTAGATTAAAGACGATAATCGGCAGTCCGTTTTCACGGCACAGAGAAATGGCTGTTGCATCCATTACTTTAAGATTCTTCGTCAATACTTCGTTATAGCTGATTTTTTTGAACATAACTGCATCCGGATTGCCCATAGGGTCACTGTCATACACGCCATCTACTTTGGTCGCCTTCATGATTACTTCCGCCCTTATTTCCACAGCCCGTAGCGAGGCCGCCGTGTCGGTCGTGAAAAACGGGTTTCCCGTTCCCCCGGCAAAAATAACAACCCGTCCTTTTTCAAGATGTCGAATCGCCCGGCGTTGGATATAGGGCTCGGCAATCTCCTGAACCCCCAGGGCGGACTGAACCCGCGTCTGGACACCGATATGCTCGAGGGCGTTCTGCAGGGCCAGGCAATTGATAAGGGTAGCCAGCATGCCCGTATAGTCGGCGGCTGACCGTTCCATTCCCCGCTTGGCCGCTTCGGCACCCCGCCAGATATTGCCCCCGCCAACGACGAGTCCCAATTGTACGCCCAGATCGACAACCTCTTTGATTTCCTTGGCAATTACATTAACTGTGTCGAAGTCGATTCCGAATGATCGTTCCCCCTCGAGGGCTTCCCCACTTAGCTTCAACAGCACCCTTTGATAGAGAGCCTTTCCCATCAGGATTTTATTTCTTCTCCCAACTGGAATCTGGCAAAACGCCGTACCATTATATTTTCACCGGTTTTGGCGATCATTTCATTGACCAGAGTTTCTATAGTGATATCGGTGTTTTTAATGAATTTTTGCTGAAGAAGACAAACCTCTTCGTAGTATTTTTTCAGCTTGCCATCGATGATTTTATCCCAGATCTTTTCGGGCTTCTTCTCGGTAACCAACTGGCTTTTGTAAATTTCCTTTTCCCGATCCAAGGCGTCTGCCGGTATCTCTTCCGGCCGCACATAAATGGGGTTGGAAGCGGCGACATGCATGGCCAGGTTTTTGGCCAGCGTCTGGAAGGCCTCGGTCTTGGCGACAAAATCGGTTTCGCAGTTCAATTCGACAAGGACGCCGATCTTTCCACCCATATGGATATAGTAGGCGATGGTTCCATCCTTCGCGGCCTTGGACGATCGTTTCGTCGCTGCCGACATCCCTTTTTTTCTCAAATAATCGACGGCCTTCTCAAAATCACCGTTTGATGATGCCAGAGCCTCTTTGCACTCCATCATTCCGGCATTGGTTTTAATTCTGAGTTCTTTGACCATATCTGCAGTAATATTCACAGTGTCACCTCCTGGTTATGTTTCGATTTATTTATGAGGCTCGTTCTTCTTCATCGGCTTGTTCAACGGCGCCCAAATTATTCTTTGTTTCAATACTCTCCGGGACATCGTTTTCTCCCTGGTCCATAATCGCTACCTCCCGGGGCGGATCTTCTTTGTCGCTTTCGGCCTGGATGCGCTCTTCAAACTTCTTTTTGCCTTCGAGCACGGCGTCGGCGATCTTGGAGGAAAACAACTTGATTGCCCTAATGGCGTCATCGTTCCCGGGGATGATGTAATCGACATCATCGGGATTGCAGTTGGTATCAACCATGGCCACAATGGGAATCCCCAGCTTTCTTGCTTCCTGGACCGTAATGATTTCCCGCTTGGGATCAACAATGAACAGACCGCCCGGTCTGCCCTTTATTTTGCGGATACCACCCAAGATCTTATCCATCTTTACTTTTTCCTTCTGCAGGGAAAGGATCTCTTTCTTCGGGAAGGCACGGATTGTGTCATCGGCAATCATTTTATCGAGGGTGTTGAGTCTATCGATACTCTTCTTGATGGTTGTGAAATTGGTCAGCATTCCCCCCAACCAGCGCTGATTTACGTAGGGCATGCCGCATCTTGAAGCCTCTTCCCGAATGGATTCCTGGGATTGTTTCTTCGTTCCCACGAACAACAGTTCGCCGCCGTTCGCTACCATATCCACGACAAATTCGTAGGCCTTCTGAAAGAGAACCACGGTCTGCTGAAGATCGATGATATAGATTCCGTTTCTGGCCCCGAAGATGTACGTTTTCATTTTAGGGTTCCACTTATTGGTCTGGTGACCAAAATGGACCCCCGCCTCAAGCAGTAACTTCATGGAAATGTGCGCCATATTTAAAGCTCCTTTGTTGTGTTTTTTCCGCCACTCCCTTCCATCAGACATCGAACATCCCACCATCGAGATGCAACACGTGTCCATCCGGGAATGTGTGAAATTCGGAGAGACTTAGCATAACGCCAACCAATACGCAAGTCTAATTTACAGTGATATCAGGTGTGGTAGTGGGCGTTGATCTTTATATACTCAAACCCCAGATCGGAGGTGAAAATTCGCCAATCTTTCGTCCCCATCCCTGCCTTGAGGATAATTCTTATTTCCTCCCGGTCCATAATCGTCTTCAGGGACGGGAGGTTGCCGTCTATACCCCTGCCATGCTGAAAAACAGGAACATCCTCGAAAAAGAGTTGGACTTCATCAACGGGCAGGGGAATGCCAATGGCGCCGGCAGCGGCGATGATCCTGCCCCAGTTTGGATCGCCGCCAAAAAAGGCAGTTTTGACAAGATTGGAGTTGGCAATGGCGTAGGCCATTTTTTTCGCCTCCCCCCGTGTTCTGGCTCCGGTTACTACTATTTCGATTGCCTTCGTCGCCCCTTCGCCGTCTCTGACCATATCCTTGGCCAGTTTCATGAGAATTTCGCAAACCATGTCCCGAAAAATGCGAAAGGATCGTGATCCCTCTCGAATCATACGGTTTCCGGCGCACCCGTTGGCGAGGATAATGGCCGTGTCGTTGGTGCTCATGCATCCATCCACGGAAGCGGCATTGAAAGTCCTCTCCACAGCAAAACGAAAGGCCTTTCTCATCGCGACATTGTCGATATCGGCATCCGTCACGGTATAGGACAGCATCGTGGCCATGTTCGGTTGGATCATCCCCGCCCCTTTGGCGATGCCGCAGATGCTGATTTCCCGGTCGGCGATGAACCGTTTTTGGTACGCTATTTTTGGAAAGCGATCCGTGGTCATGATCGCCGCTTCCGCTTCGGAAATGCCATCGGGACGTAATCCCTTTACCACAGCGGGGATACTGTGGCTTATCTTTTCCACCGGCAGTCTATGTCCGATGACCCCGGTAGAGGCGACGAGCACAAGTTCGTCCTTGATTTTCATGTATGAGGAAAGGAACTTGGACATGTCGAGGGCATCCTGGTAGCCTGCCGTACCGGTTGCGGCGTTGGCGTTGCCGCTGTTGGTCAGGATTGCCTGGGCCCGACCAGCCTTGATGCGTTCCATGGAAACCAGCACCGGCGCGGCCTTGAAGGCGTTGGTGGTAAAGACGCCGGCGGCCCGGGCGGGAAATGTGGAATAGATTAGCGACAGATCCCTGGTCCCTGCCTCCTTGATTCCGGCGCTGACGCCGTTTGCTAAAAAACCGGGGACGCAAAGATTTTCTTTTTCCATAGAATCAATCCCTCTTTATACTACTGCCCGCAGCACTTCTTATATTTCTTACCGCTCCCGCAAGGGCAGGGATCGTTGCGTCCCACCTTTTCCTTGTCCCGCTTGACTGGGGTGGCACTTACATCTTCGCCCCTGCTGAGGATGTAATCCTCCTCGGCCTTCCGCTGCATTTCCTCGATGTCTTCTTCCCTCCGCACTTGGACCATACAGAGTTTTTCAAGGGTATCCTCCTTGATCCGCTCGATCATGGCCATGAGCATGTCGTACCCTTCCTTCTGATATTCCCGGACCGGGTCCTTCTGTCCATAGCCCCGGAGACCGATACCTTCCTTGAGATGGTCCATGCCGAGGAGGTGATCTTTCCATTGGGTATCGATGCTTTGCAGCATAACCATCGTCATGACGTAGGTCATCAGGGGCTTTCCGAAATCCTCTTCCTTCCGTCGCAGGTGGGAATTTGCCGCGGAGATGATTGTCGCTTCTATTTCCTGGGCATTCAACTCCCGCCCCTTTTCGTTGAGATTGAGTTTCAGGGTAAACTGCTGGTAAATCCGGTCGTCAAGGGCCTTGAGATCCCAGTCTTCGGGGTGGCCTTTTTCGTCGACATAGTCGGCGACCATGTCCGTAACGACCTCTTCGATCATCCCCTCGATGTCCGTCCAGAGATCCTGTCCCTTTAACACTTTCCGTCGTTGTTCATAGATTAGCTGACGCTGCTTGTTCATGACATCGTCGAAATCAAGGAGGTGTTTACGGATGTCAAAATTCTGCCCTTCCACGCGCTTCTGGGCATTTTCAATGGCTTTAGAGACCAGTCTGTTCTCTATGGGCTGGTTTTCTTCGATCCCGATCCGGTCCATAATGGCCGAGATCTTTTCGGCCCCAAAGATTCTCAGCAGATCGTCTTCGAGGGACAGATAAAAACGCGACGATCCCATATCTCCCTGCCGTCCGGAACGGCCGCGCAACTGATTGTCTATGCGGCGGCTTTCATGTCGCTCCGTTCCCAGGATGTGGAGTCCCCCAAGATCGGCGACCCCTTCCCCCAACTTGATGTCGGTGCCCCGCCCTGCCATGTTAGTAGAAATCGTTACCATCCCCCGCTGACCAGCCTGGGCGACGATTTCCGCTTCCCGTTCATGGTGTTTCGCGTTCAGTACGTGATGCTTGATCCCTGTCCTGCTTAGCATCGTGCTGAGAAGTTCCGACTTTACAATCGAGATCGTCCCTACCAGCACCGGTTTTCCCAAGGCGTGCATCTCCTTGATTTCTTCGATGGCAGCGTTAAATTTTTCCTTTTCCGTCTTGTAGATCACGTCATTGTGGTCGGATCGAACCATGGGCATGTTTGTGGGAATGACAACGACTTCGAGTTTGTAGATCTTTTTGAACTCCTCCGCCTCCGTATCCGCCGTTCCCGTCATCCCCGCCAGTTTTTCATACATGCGGAAGTAATTCTGAAAGGTAACCGAGGCGAGGGTCTGGTTCTCCCGCTCGATCTTTACCTTTTCCTTGGCCTCGAGGGCCTGATGAAGACCGTCGCTGTAACGCCGGCCCGGCATGATGCGGCCGGTAAACTCGTCAACGATGATCACCTGACCGTCCTTGACGACATAATCCACGTCTCTCTTAAAAAGGGTATGGGCTTTCAGGGCCTGATTCACATGATGAAGGATTTCAATGTTGCGCGGTTCATAAAGATTCTGGACCTTAAGATACTTCTCCACACGGGCAATTCCTTCTTCCGTGAGAACCACGGTCCGGGTTTTTTCTTCGATCGAATAATCCGCCTCCTTACGCAGCCGGGGAATGACCTGGTTGATCCGGTAATACTTTTCCGTGGATTCCTCGGAAGGTCCGGAAATGATGAGCGGGGTGCGGGCCTCATCGATAAGAATGCTGTCCACTTCATCCACGATGGCGTAATGGAAATCTCTCTGGACGTATTCCTCAAGGGAAAATTTCATATTGTCCCGCAAGTAATCAAATCCGAATTCGTTATTGGTCCCGTAAGTAATATCGGCATGATAAGCCGCTCGCCGCTCATCGTCATCCATACCGTGTACGATCACGCCGACGGTAAGGCCGAGAAAATTGTAGATCGGACCCATCCATCCCGCATCCCGGCGGGCGAGATAATCATTGACCGTGACCAGATGGCACCCCTTTCCGCTCAAGGCATTGAGATACAAAGGCAGGGTTGCCGCCAGGGTCTTCCCCTCCCCTGTTTTCATCTCGGCGATTTTCCCCTGATGGAGAACAATGCCTCCGATGATCTGGGCATCAAAAGGCCGCATCTGCACCGTCCGCCGGGAGGCTTCCCTGACGACCGCAAAGGCCTCCGGGAGGATGTCGTCCAGACTGGCGCCGTTTTGAAGTCTTTCCTTGAACCAGGGCGTTTTGGCCTTGAGTTCATCATCGCTCAAGGCCGCCATGGCCGGTTCGAGACGGCTTATTTCGTCAAGAATTACGGAGAGTTCCTTGATGATACGGTCATTTTTCGTTCCGAAAACCTTTTTCAGTACTGAAACAATCATAAATTTAACCTTCAAAAGAAAAAATTCCGGTAGGATATTACCGGAATTTTGGAGAGAAAACAATTTGTATCTTCTTGCTATTCCTTGGCTATAAACATAAGCTGATCGCCCAGCGCCACCTTGTCTCCCGGTGAGACATGGATTTCGGTCACCTTGCCGCTGAACTCAGCAGTAATATTATTAAGCATTTTCATGGCCTCAAGAATGATCAGGACTTGGCCGGCAGATATTTCCTCGCCCTGCTCTACAGAAATATCATTAACCGTGCCAGTCAGATGGGAACGGATATCTCCTGCCTTCCAGGCTGCGTCGATCTCCTTGGGTGACATGGAGGTTTTCTTTTTCTTCTTATCCCCTTCTTCCTCATCCTGTTCGGTGATAATCGGCTCAGTATGATGGTCAATGATTAGATAAGTGGCCGTATCACCTGATTTAGTCTTGCGCTGCGGACCGATCTCAACGCTGTGGAGTTTGCCCTCGGCGTCTGGAATTTCAAATTTTTCCCCGAGGCTGAAGCCGCCTTTCCGGAACCAGATGCGCGGCGACAAGACCCAGGTCTTGCCGTATTTGGCCTCAAACTTGAAAAAATCTACGGCGTCGTTCGGATGTTGAAGATAAAGAACAAGTTCATCATCCGTTGCCTCCCGCCCCAGGCGATGCTCCAGAACCTTCTTTTCGACTTCCAAATCTATATCCTCGATCTTCTGGTAGCAGGTATCGCATTCCACGATCTTCTTCCAGTCGGCCCCGAAAACAGCATGATAAACCTCGTCCGCCGGCTGATAAAACGGGAGATCACCGTAACGGCCCAGCATGAGATTTTTCAGATCATCGTTGGCGTCCTTGTAACGCTCCCCCTTCTGAACATTATTGACCGCCGTCGTCCAGAGGATTTGCGAACCCGGCGTAACACTCCACCAGTTTCCCAATTCAACCTGCACCCTGGGAAGCTCTTTTTGAAGAATCTCGGGCATCTTCTGTAAAAATCCACCTTTGACGGCCTGCTCGAAACTTGAGCCCGTAGCGCCGCCGGGAAGTTTGTGAATCTGCACGGTAGGATCGAAGCCGAGAAACTGGGACTCGAAATCCCGGTAATATTCCCGTTCCGGTCGTAGTTTGTTAGACGTATCAATAACTGCCTGACGGTCAAGACCGACAGCACTATAACCATATTCGGCAAGGATATCCACTACGGACAGCAACGGCGGGGGACCGTAGAACCCCGTAAAGGCATGATCGCTGGCGTCAACGATTTTGGCGCCATTTTGAACGGCCGCAACGATCCTCCCGATATCATCCCCATCGGTGTTGTGGCCATGATAATGGATGATAAGATCTGGATATTTGGCATGGATGGCCCGCACCAGTTCGCCGATGCGCTTGGATGTTCCGAGGCCGCCATGATTCTTGATGCACAGGAGGATATCTTCACCGGTAACCGCTAATATTTCCGTTACTTTTTTCACATAGTACTCATCGGTATGCTCGGGTCCGGTCGAAAAACAGATAGACGGTTCCAGGATGCACCCTGCCGCTTTCACTTCTTCAAAAACAGGGACCATATTGGGAATATGATTCAGGAAGTCGAAGACGCGCCAGACATGGACGTAAGGGGCAAAGCCCCTCACCGTCATCCGAATGACATTTTCCGGGTAGGGACGGTATCCGAAGAGGTTGATCCCTCGGCAAAGAGTTTGAAACAGAGTATCGGGCATTTTCTCGCTCAAGACCTGGAGTTTTTCCAGGGGGTTGATCTGCTTGCGGAGCATATCTACATGAACGGAGGCGCCCCCGGTAATCTCAAGAGAGAAGCATCCCGCCCGATTCCTCTCCTCGGCTACAAGCAACTGAGTATGAGGCATGATCCGATTTTTGAAGTCTGACTGAGAGAGGTCCCGCTCTGTGTTGGTCACATAGTAACCCCTCTGTCGCTTTATTTTATCGAGGACATAGTGAACTCCCTTTTCTCTTAATTCCTTTGGTGCGATACGTAAGTCACTTTGACGATAGTTGTCGTTTTTCATAGTCTATTCCTGCTCATGTCTTCTTTATTAATAGGCATGTTTGTTGACTTTTCTTGCATGTATTTCTGCAATTAACCTACCAAGCTTTGCAATCTCCCGTTCAGCTTCCGGATAGGTGAAGATCTCCGGATGGGTATCGATATAGCCCGTGTCAAATTTACCGGCCTGAAAATCCTTTTCCTCACAGACAGCCAGATAAAAGGGAATCGTGGTTTTAGGACCGACGATGATGAACCCGTGTAGAGAGCGCTTCAATCTCTGGAGAGTCTGCTCCCAGTTGTATCCGCGCACGGTCATCTTAACGAGCAGCGAGTCATATTCCGTGGGTATTCTAAAACCCTGGTATACAGCGCCATCAAGACGGACTCCCGGTCCTCCCGGCGACTGGTAGACCTCCACGCGTTTTCCTCCTTCGGGCATAAAATTGTTTTTGGGATCTTCAGCGTTGATTCTTACCTGCACCGCCTTTCCGTAGAGGCGAATACGTTCTTTCGGAATATCAAGGACGCCCCCCTCGGCGATGCGGATCTGTTCTCTGACAATGTCGATGCCTGTCAATTCTTCCGTAACCGTATGTTCAACCTGAAGACGGGTGTTCATTTCCATGAACCAGAATTCGTTTGTCCTGGCGTCCACAAGAAATTCCACCGTTCCCGCATTGACATAACCGGACTCTTTTGCCGCGCGAATGGCGCAATCGTACATGGCATCGAGTACGTCCTCCGGAAGGTCCGCCGGGGCAATTTCCAGCAGCTTCTGATGACGCCGCTGAATGGAACAATCCCGGGAACCAAGGTGCATGATATTGCCATGTTTATCCGCTAATATCTGAATTTCCACATGACGGGGGCATTCAATGCATTTTTCCATGTATATGCTGTCGTCTTTAAAGGCCGACATGGATTCGGAACGGGCAACGGGCAACTGAACCATCAGGTCCGCCTCATCTTTAACCTTGCGGATTCCCCGCCCCCCACCGCCGCAGGAGGCCTTCAGCATGACGGGGTAACCGCAGGCACGGGCAAATGAAAAGGCTTCATTAACGCCGCTGCCGCCTTTGGGGATATCCGGGGTTCCGGGGATAAAAGGGATGCCGGCCTTTTCCATAATATTGCGAGCGATAACCTTATTGCCCAAATCGCGAATAACCTGCGGGGGGGGACCGATAAAAATGATTCCAGCCTGCTCACAGGCGGCGGAAAAATCCGGATTTTCCGCCAGAAAACCATACCCGGGATGGATGGCGTCGGCCCCTGTTTTTTTTGCCGCCCAGATTATCTTGTCGATATCGAGATAATCTTTGCGGGGTCCTTCCCCGATCATGATGGCGTCATCAGCCAGGCGAACATAGTAGGCGTCCGAATCCGGTTTTTCGTAGATAACCACGGCGTCCAGAGACAATTCCTTGACCGTACGCATGATCCTCAGGGCAATCTCGCCGCGATTGGCAATGAGCACTTTCTTTATTTTTCCGTGTGTCTTCGTCATGGATTACCTTCCCGTTTAGATACTTCTATCAAATTAAGTCGGTCTGTATACTGATTACTGAACTTTCTGTCAACATCATTGTTTACACCGTCAAATTTGTCTTGACTTAGCAGGATTTGTCAGGATAAACAGCTCGATCGCAGCACTAATCCAACCATCGCGTCATAGAAAGGAGATGTCATGGCCAAATATGACTCCAAATCTCTAAGGAATGTCGTCGTCGTCGGACATGGTTCGACGGGAAAAACCTCCCTTTGTGAATCCTTCCTTTTTGTCTCAGGTAAAACGGACCGCCTCGGCAGAGTTGATGAGGGAACCTCCACCCTCGATCATGAGCCCGAAGAGCAAAAGAAGAGAATTTCGATCAGCTCCGCAACCACCTTTGTCGATTGGCAGAAATTCAAGATCAATCTCGTCGACACCCCCGGGGATTCAAATTTTTCATTTGACACCCAGAGCTGCCTCCGGATCGCGGACGCAGCGATCATTGTCCTTGACGCCGTCAGCGGCGTCGAGTTTCAGACCCAGAAAGTCTGGGAATACGCCGACGATTTCAAATTGCCGCGAATGGTCTTCATCAACCGTATGGATCGCGAGCGAGCCAATTTCCAGAACGCCGTGGCCGGTATCAAGGAAAAGATGGACGTCAAGGTGACTCCCATCTGCCTGCCCATAGGAACGCATGAATCCTTCCGGGGGATAATCGATCTGCTATCCATGCAGGCTATGATCTATGACGATCTGAAAGGGACTTTCAAGACGGCGGACATTCCCGCCGACCTGGTCGAGGAGGCGCAAGCATACCGGGAAACGATGGTGGAAGATATTGCCGAGTCGGACGAAGCCATGATGGATAAGTACCTCGAGGCCGGGGAGCTTACCCCGGAGGAGTTAAGAGCCGGCCTGAAAACAGGAGTCAATTCCGGCGCCCTGATACCGGTGGCCTGCGGCTCGGCCCTGAAGAACATGGGCACGGCCCTCCTCATGGACATTATCATCAATTACCTTCCCTCCCCGGCGGACAGGGGTCCCGTGAAGGGCAGGAAACCGGGCAAGGATGAAGAGGAAATCAGACTCCCTGATGAATCAGCCCCCTTTTCCGCCCTGGTCTTCAAGACCATCGCCGACCCTTATGCCGGCCGCCTCACCCTATTTCGGGTCTATTCCGGAACCCTGACCGCAGATGCCGGAATGTATAACGCCTCACACAAAATATCGGAACGGTTCGGAAATATTTTCTTTCTCGACGGCAAGACGCAAAAACCAACAGAAATGGTGATTCCCGGCGATATCGCCGCCTTTGCGAAACTGAAGGAGACGGGCACCGGCGATACCATCTGTAATGAAAAAAGCCCCATTATCTATGAGAAGGTTATGCCGCCGCCAACCATCATGTCCTTCGCCATTGAACCGAAGAGTCGGGGCGATGAAGACAAAATTGGTTCGTCCATCAACCGCCTCATCGAGGAAGACCCGACCATGCATTTCCACCGTGATGACCAGACCAAGGAAATGATTATCTCCGGTATGGGGCAGATCCATATTGAAGTCGCTGTGGAAAAGATGCGACGCAAGTTCGGGGTCGAAGTTAATCTGAAAACACCCAAGGTCCCCTACAAAGAGACCATTAAAGCAAAGACCAATGTGCAGGGAAAATACAAGAAGCAATCCGGTGGCCGGGGTCAGTACGGTGATTGCTGGCTCGACATCGAACCCCTGCCCCGGGGCTCCGGCTTCGAATTTCAGGACAAGATCGTGGGCGGCGTCATTCCCAATCAATACCGCCCGGCAGTGGAAAAAGGCATCGTGGAGGCGATGGAGGAAGGCGTCGTGGCCGGTTATCCCGTTGTGGATTTCAAAGTCTCCCTGGTGGACGGCACCTACCATACGGTGGACTCCTCGGAAATGGCCTTCAAGATCGCCGGTTCCATGGGTTTCAAGAAGGGCATCCTGGCCTGTCAGCCTGTTCTTCTCGAACCGATTGTGTTTATCTATATTGAAATACCCGATGAATATATGGGCGATGTAATCGGAGACCTCAACGCCCGCCGTGGCCGGGTCCAGGGCATGGACACTAAGGGATCCCACCAGATCATCAAAGGACAGGTGCCGCTGGCCGAAATCCTCAAGTACGCGCCGGATCTCCGTTCCATGACGAGCGGCCGGGGAACGTTCACCTATGAACATTCCCATTACGAAGAGGTTCCGGCCCATATCGTCGAGAAAATAGTCGCGGAAGCGAAGAAGAGGGAAGAAGCGGAGAAATAATGATCCGGGCGGCAGTCATCACGGTGAGCGATAAAGGTTCCCGGGGAGAACGGGAAGACCTGAGCGGCCCAGAGGCGGTTCGCCTTCTCGAGGCTCAGGCAATCGTGGTTACCTGCACCCTTGTCGTACCCGATGAGCCGGACCGGATCAAGGCCGCCCTTATTGACTGTGCCGACCGGCAGGAGCTGGATCTGATTATCACTACCGGCGGCACTGGCGTTACCCCCCGTGATGTTACGCCGGACGCAACCAGGGAAGTTCTTGAAAAAGAGATTCCCGGCATGGCCGAGGCCATGCGTCGGGCCAGCATGGAAAAGACGGCCCACGCCATGATCTCCCGGGCCTTGGCAGGCCTCCGCGGTAAAACATTGATCATCAATCTGCCCGGCAGTCCGAAAGGGGTCCGGGAAAATCTTGCCGTTGTCCTGCCCGCCATCCCTCACGCCATCGAAAAAATCCAGGGCAGCGATACGGATTGCGCCTCCTGAGAAGAACCAACGGCATCAAAATTTACATATCCGCAAAAAGTCGACGATTATTTCCGAGCTTCGTTATACAAGGACGGGGAGGATGACGCCTTTTCCTCGATGATCGGCGGTGGCTCATTGGCTCGAATTTCCCGCCTCAGTTCCCGAATTGTCTTGTTCAGGTGGGCAATGGTCCTGTTCAGACGGAAGCGCTCTACGATACCCATGAATCCCGTAAAGACTACCCCGATGAGAAAGCAGATAAAAATCAGCATATACGCCGGCAGGACGACATTGAAGATGTCCAGATAACGCAACTGTACGGGAAAGGTATTGGCAAGGGAAAACGTGATTATAAATAGGATGAGAATAACGACAATCACGGTATAGACAACTTTCATATCATGCCTCCTGGCGGTATTTCTGAAAATAGGGAAGCAACTGTTCCCATGTCTTGATAACGTCCTCGGGGATCACCCGGACATCACCCACAACGCTCACAAAATTTGTGTCTCCGTTCCACCGGGGGACTACGTGAACGTGCAGATGATCCTCGATACCGGCCCCCGCCGCCTTGCCCAGGTTCATCCCAATATTGAAGCCGTCGGGATGGACACTCTCCTTGAGAACCTTGACCGACAGGGAAATAAAATCAAAGATCTCAACTTTTTCTTCCGGCGTCAGATCTTCAATCCGGCTGCAATGTCGGTAGGGAATAATCATGAGATGCCCGGTTGTATAGGGGTAGCGGTTCATCATGATAAAGGATTTTTCGCCCTCCAGAAGCCGCAGGTCGGCGCCGGTGCAGGTTTCCGAATCTGAGCAAAAGACGCAGTCTTCCCGTTTTTCTCCGCGAATATAGGTCATTCTCCAAGGGGCGCCGATGGCTTTCATAGTGGACAAATTATCATGATAGCCGCCAAAAAGACAAGTGTTATTTGGATAACCATATTGACATTATCGTCTCGGATCGGTAGGATGGACGCTAATTCATCATACGTTGTGAGGTTTTCTATGCTCGATGAGACCCTTGAGAAAATGGCGGAAAAGATTCTCGGATTCGATGAGGCGTCGCTGACGTCCCTGTGGGAAAAGTACAAGCGCAAAATGGAGCATTTCGAGGTCTCCAGGGAATGGGAAAAAGCGGTCATAGTATTTTTCATCATCAATGCCGTCCGGGCAAAGAATCACATCTTCAACGAGCAGATACAGAAGATGCATGATTCGCCGCCGGCACAGGGAGCAAGGCCTGCCAAAAGGGGCAAGCCTTCCCTGAAACTCGTCAAGCCGGAAAGCGAAAGAGACGGCGAATGACCTTGACCGGACAAGATATGAAGTCTGAAGTCGCCGCCGGTCGCAGTGAGGAACTGAGAAACCTCATCGCCTATCACAACCGGCGCTACTACCAATTTGACGACCCGGAGATTTCCGACGCCGCCTATGATCGCCTGTTCGCAGAACTGCGGCAATTGGAGGAACGCTACCCAGAACTCGCTACCCCCGATTCCCCCACCCAACGCGTCGGAGCTACCCCTCTCGACAAATTTCAGCCCTTCGTTCATCCGAGCCCCATGCTGAGTCTGGCCAACGCCTTTACGGAAGATGATATCCGCGATTTCGACGAACGTATCAATCGTTTCATAGGGCGATTCTCTGGCCGCTTCCCCGGCAGATCCGAAGACATCACCTATGTCATCGAGCCCAAGCTGGACGGAGTTGCCGTCAATCTCCTTTACGAGCAGGGCGCCCTGGTCACGGGGGCAACCAGGGGCGACGGGGCAACGGGAGAGGACGTCACTCTCAATATCAGGACTGTGGCCGCCATTCCCCTGTCCCTGAGCGCGAATGGAACGATTCCGGTTCCCGGACGTCTGGAAATACGCGGGGAAGTTGTCATCGCCACTAAAGCTTTCCAAGTTCTCAACGAACGACGTCTGGAAGCGGGGGAGCAGGTATTCGCCAATCCCCGCAACGCCGCCGCCGGTTCCCTGCGCCAGCTTGATTCCCGCATCACCGCCAAGAGACCCCTGGATTTTTTCGCTTACGCCGTGGGTCTTTTGGAGGGGACGTCGATGAAAACTCACTGGGATGTCCTTGTCGCGCTGAAAGCCTGGGGCTTTCAGGTCCATCCTTTTGCCAAAATGGCCGATCATATCGAGGAATGTGTAAAAGGTTATCAGGAGCTATATGCTGCCCGGGGTGAGTTGTCTTACGAAATCGACGGGATGGTTATCAAGGTAAACGATCTGGCTCTCCAGGATGAACTCGGCGCCGTTTCCCGCAGCCCCCGATGGGCCGTGGCCTGCAAATTTCCGGCTTATCAGGAAACCACCGTCATCGAGGATATCGAAGTCCAGGTAGGCCGGACCGGGGCCTTGACCCCCGTGGCGATCATGAGGCCGGTTCAAATCGGCGGCGTCACCGTCAGCCGCGCCAGCCTCCATAACCAGGATGAAATCGACAGGAAGGATATCCGCATCGGGGACACCGTCGTCGTGCAACGGGCCGGAGACGTTATCCCGGAGGTCGTCAAGGTGGTCACGTCCCTGCGCAACGGTACGGAGGCGCCTTTTGTCATTCCATTGACCTGCCCCGTCTGCGGCTCTGCAGTTGTGCGCCTCGAAGGGGAAGCCGCCCACCGCTGCATCGGAATCGCTTGCCCCGCCCAAATCAAGGAACACATCGTCCACTTCGCCTCCCGGGGGGGGATGGATATCGAGGGGCTGGGAGAAAAAATGGTTTATCAGCTCGTCGACGCCGGTCTGATCAAAGACCCGGCCGACCTGTATTTTCTGACTGCCGAGCAATTGCTGGCCCTGGAAAGAACGGGGGAGAAATCGGCAGGAAACCTGCTGCGAGCCATCGAGGGGGCGAAGAATCCCCCTATCGAAAAACTTATCTTCGCCCTCGGAATCCGCCATGTTGGCGAAAACATGGCCAAACTCCTCGCCCGGTCATACACCGCTCTGGAAGATATAATGGCGGCCACGATCGACGACCTTACAGAGATTCGTGATATCGGTCCGGAGGCAGCAAAAAGCATCGTCCGTTTCTTTCAGGAACCATCGAACCTACAGGTCCTGACGAAGCTGAAAACGGCTGGCGTCGCGCCTATAAACCGCCTATTTTCTGCGGCTCCGGAATCGTCAGGGGCGCTCACGGGAAAAACCTTTGTGATCACGGGAACCCTGAACCGCATGGCCAGGCAGAAAGCCAAGGATCGTATCGAATCCCTCGGAGGCAAGACAACGGAATCGGTCACCAAAAAGACCCATTATGTGGTCGCCGGGATATCTCCGGGTTCAAAGCTGGACAAGGCAAAAACTCTTGGCCTTTCAATTCTTGACGAAGAGGCCTTTTTTAAGTTAATAGAGTCTCCGTGAAACCATACATCGACCTTAACTGCGATATGGGTGAATCCTACGGTGCCTACACCATCGGGGGCGACGCGGGGGTTGTCCCCTATATCACCTCCGCCAACATCGCCTGTGGCTTCCATGCCTCGGACCCATCCGTCATGGATAGGACTGTCCGCCTCTGTAAAGAACATGGGGTGCAAATCGGCGCCCATCCGGGGTTCCCGGACCGGGTCGGCTTCGGAAGGCGCTTCATGGATATTGCCCCGGAAGATCTCGCCAACGATGTGATCTACCAGGTCGGGGCGCTGAAGGGGTTTCTTGACCGCTACGCCCTGCCCCTCCAGCATATCAAACTCCACGGAGCCCTCTATAATCATCTGGTGACCCAGGAAGAACTCCTCATGAAAATCGCCCGCGTCCTGCAGGAATGCTTTGGCAACCCCATCTTCTTAACCCTGGCCACCGGCAAGACAGACAAGCTCCGGGAAAGATGCCGGCAAGAAGGCATCCGTCTGGCTCTGGAGGCCTTCCCGGACCGCCGCTATACCGACGCCGGAGAACTCCTTTCCCGGAAACTTCCCGGCGCTGTTCTCAAGGACCAGGATGAAATCGCCCGGCGGGCATTGGAGATGGTCGTTAACAAAGGTCTGGAAAGCGTCAGTGGCCGATGGATCGAGATGGAGATCCATACCCTCTGCCTTCACGGCGATAATCGGGAGAGCATTGAGGCGGCGGCTAACATTAACCGACTTTTACGGGAAAAACAGATTCAGTTGGCGCCCCTTGCCGAATTCCTGCGATGATCATCCAGCGCTACGCCGAAAACTCTCTCAGAATCGTCTTTGGCAGCCAGATAGATATGGAAGTACACGAGAAGGTCCGGCGCGCTTTTTTCCTCCTCATATCACTGCATCGTCATGATATTATAGAGATTATTCCTTCTTTCTGCTCCTGCCTGGTGATTTACGAAGATAAACTGACGTCTTACGACGCCCTGGCGGACCTTTTGAAAGAACACCTTGCCGACTTGTCGGCCATTGAGATGCCTCCTCCACAGGTCCATGAGATTCCCGTTCATTATGGCGGCGACTACGGGCCGGATCTGTCCTTCGTGGCTAACCATTGCCGGCTAACCGCCGCCGAGGTCATCGAAAGGCACTGCGCCGAGATCTACACCGTCTTTACCGTGGGCTTCACCCCCGGCTTCCCCTATCTGGGCACCCTCGACGAAAGGATTGCGGCGCCCCGCCTGGAAACCCCCCGCACAAGAATTCCGGCCGGTTCGGTTGGCATCGCCCAGCGGCAGACGGGAATCTACCCTTTTGAATCACCGGCGGGCTGGCGGATTATCGGACGCACGGATTTACGGCTTTTCGATCCACTCAAGCCTCCCTATAGCCTTATGCAGATCGGCGATAAAGTACGTTTTATTGAGGAACACTGAATAAAATGACGTCTGCCATTACCGTCCGCAATCCCGGCCTCCTCTCCCTGATCGTCGATCTGGGACGCACGGGTTTCGGCGCCGTCGGCGTGCCCTCGTCATCGGCCCTGGACCGCTACGCCTGTCAGGCCCTCTACTGTCTGCTTGGTCTCCCCGCTGCCCCGGTCCTGGAAGCCATGGGGCCAAGATTTGCCCTGCAATTTGACGCCGACGTCGTCTGCGCCATCACCGGGGCTTGCGTCAAGGCCTTTCTCGATGATACCCCGCTCAGACCCTGGGCTTCCTTTCAGGCAAAAAGAGGCAGTCTCCTGCGAATCAAAGAGATTACGGAGGGATTTCGCTATTATATTGGTTTTGCCGGCAGGATAAAAACGGAAGCCGTCATGGGCAGTTACACGACCAATCTGGAATGTCGTTTCGGCGGCTTGAACGGCGTCCCGCTTAAAAACGGCGACATCCTTTACCTGGAGGAATCCCGGAAAATAGAAACAAACATCATCCCCCTGAACCTTATTCCGCCCATGAATTCCCCCCACATCCTCAAGGTTTTAGAGGGACCTGAAGCCGACTCGTTCACCGCCGACTCACGCCGTCATTTCTGGGAAAAGGGGTGTCATGAGCTCTTTACCGTCTCGACAAATCTCAACCGCACAGGAATCCGCCTTGATGGTACGCCCCTGGTCTTCAAGCCGGAGGCAGCTAAAAGCATTGTATCCGAAGGTATCGTCCCCGGCACGGTCCAGATTCCCGGCGACGGCCTGCCGATTATCCAGCTTCATGAAAGAACGATCGGCGGCTATGCTCGAGCAGCCGTGATTGCCCGGGCGGATCAGGATCGCCTCGCCCATCTGAAAGCAGGTGATCTGGTCTGTTTCGAAAGGATCGGTATGGCAGAGGGAGAGCGCCTCTGGATGGAAAAGCAAAAAAGAATCAATCAATTGCAATCAATTACCGGTACCGCTTAGGGATATGAAGCGCCTGCACATTGTCATTTACGGTCGCGTCCAGGGAGTTGCTTTTCGGGCCGCCACCCGGAAGACGGCGATAGTCCTCAACTTGACAGGGTGGGTCAAAAATCTGCCGAACGGACGGGTAGAAGCGGTCTTTGAGGGAGACGACGGTCAAGTGGAAGTCATGCACGACTGGTGCAAGCACGGGCCCCCTTTGGCCCTGGTAACCGGGGTTGATCTTCGTGACGAAGATTATACGGGAGAATTCATGGATTTTACCATCCAGTATGGCAATCGCTTATCAAACAAATAAAATCAGGAGAAAGAAATGTCTCTAGTACCACGTAACATTATATCTTTCGTATTTAGATAAAGTATGATATACTGGCGACAACTCAATAAAGGAGGTCACCATGTCGCCAAGATATCGAGTAACACTTACCAAAGAGGAGCGAAAAGAA
>Ga0247841_10000152_pt1 | contig 185872 bp, 166 predicted proteins | sample LaCruzMarch2015__2_FD_192410 | JGI IMG/M metagenome (GOLD analysis project Ga0247841, IMG submission 192410) | Freshwater microbial communities from meromictic Lake La Cruz, Castile-La Mancha, Spain - LaCruzMarch2015_18m | ecosystem: Environmental > Aquatic > Freshwater > Lake | place: Spain... | reverse complement strand
GGCGCAGGGAGTCTCCGTGTATTTGGTCAGCAGTGGAAAACCTCAAATACGAATAGGCCTTATGCATGAGCTATTTATGCCGCTGGGAGATTGTGTGGTAAAGTATAAAGTAGGGAGGTCGTTGCGATGCCAGCCGGCGAATTTGCCGGTATCGATCCGTCGCTCGATTTCGAGTGCCGCGTCGCAGTGACGCACGGCCTGGAAGGCTTCGAGGCACGCGTCGTAGCCCGCACCGGCTAGGTAGAGGCGGATGGAGTGGCAAAAATGCAGCGCCATGGCGTTGAGGGCGGTGACCTTCTCAATCTGGGCCAGGCCCTCCTGCTCGTAGAAGCGCAGCGGTGCACCGGCCAGGTGCCGGGTGTTATCCCGCGCCCGGGTAACGGCGAGTTCCCATTTCGGAGCGACGGCACCAAGTTTGCCGATGAACCAGTCCATGGCCTCACCGAGTGTTTGCAACCCGGCACGGGTTGCCAGGCCGAAGATGGCCGGCGGTTGGTCCTCACGATTGTAAAGCCTTTGCAGGCTGTAGCGGACGATGTTGGTGTAGATGTTATCGCCGAATGCACTGTCCGGATTTTCATCGTCGAGACGGAAGGGCAGCTCGGTCAGGTCGCGATAGACCTGGGCGGCACGCGCATCCCCGGCTTTGAGCACATGACCCGCGTACCAGCCAAAATAGGCATCGCCGTCGGTGCCGCAAATGGACGCCATGGATGCATAGTCGTTGGCGTAGCCCATGACTTGGCGCAGATTGAAGATTTTTTCGCGGAGGTTGCCGACATTGAGGATAAAAATATTGTTCATCCCGGCATCAACCACACGCTGCATTTCGCGGGCGTATGTTTTGGGAGAGTAGCTGGTCACCCGCACCGAGAGGGCGCCGGTGAACATCGATATATGCTGGTAAACGCCGGTCGGATGATCGGAGGCGGCGACCATTTTCTCGACATTGTCGGCCATGCAGCCGTTCCCGCCGTCCGTGTGGATAATGGTGGTATCCGCCGGAAAGCGCAGCAGACCGGCGTTGAAGAGCTCGTAACTTTCGCCCCAAAGGTAACCGAAAAGCTCGGGGGATTCTTCCCCCCGGAGATCACGTATCAACTGGTGCTGGGTGGCCAGTGCCTCGTTGATGATCGCGGCCTTGGTTTCGAGGGGAGCATCGGGCGCCAAATTGGGGTCATCCACCCAGAACGGGCGGTCGGCGAGTCCCCGGAAGCCGAGGGTCCAAAGCACCTTTTTTCCCGCCTGGCGCTCGATTGCCCGGCGCCACCAGTCGATCATGAACTCCTTCGAGGTGGACCACGAGAACGGCACGCCGCGCGGCCACAGCATGGGACAGGAGCCGAGCGGCTCGGCGTGATGCTGGGCAATGAAGAGACCCATGTCCGAGGCCAGTTGAATCTGCGGCTCGTCGGACACAATATTGGTGCCGGGAATCACGCAGGTGCAGTGCATGCGCAGAGCGCACTCAAGAAGCGCCTGCCAGACCTTCCGCGAAAATCCCTGTGAAGGGCTCTCCATCTGGAAGCCAACCAACAAGTCTTCATCGTTAAAAAACCAGCCGCGATGGCGGAAAGTGTAGGGCTGTGATGCATAGGAACCGCATGGGAGTTCGACCGACTCGACCAACTCGGGCACGATACCGGTGATCCACTGGCAGGGATCGGCACCCAGCCACTTTTCGCTGAAGGCATAGATGCCGTGGATCAACCCCAATTCGTCGCTTCCAGTGATTGTGACGCCGTCAGGCCGAACCTCGACCTTGTGCGCATCGAAGGCGCAGCCCTCCGGTTCTATCCTCAAGGAGAGAGTTCCCGCCGGCGCGTCTCTGTCTGCAAATCCAAGCCGGGCGTCCAGATCCCGGCGGAGTGCCGCAGTGGCATAGGCTGCCGCCGCGTTGTGGCTCTCGTCGCGGATCGCCGTGTTGCGTGTGATCTTGAAATGGTTCATAAAATGTTTTGCTAATATTTTCTGATCGAGAGCACCCGGAAGTCGTGGGGTTTGATGGAGACTTCGACTTCACCGTCCCAGGCATTGAAGCGGACGTCGCCTTCGCCGTAAAGGTCGCGGCAATCGAGGTAGCCGGCCCGCACTTCGGGCATGAGGCCGAGATCCTTGAGGGGGATGCGGATCGTGGTGGAGCGGGTTTCCTTTTTGTCGAGGTTTACAGCCACCAACAGCACGCGGTCGGGCAGGGTCCACATGCTCACCTTCACATCCTGGTGCGAGACATGCACCACCGATTGGTTGCGCCAATACGGCCAGAAGCGCACGCGATCATCGTTCATACCCCATTCGAACATGGCGCGGCGGATTTTTTCCGGTCCGAAGCCTTCGGCGGCATCGATCACATCGTGCGCGAGTTGCCAGCCGATAAAGGCACGGTCCTGGCGTTCCCTCCATGCGGGTTCACTTCCATCAATCAACCGCATCCAGTAGAAGGTGTTCCCGAACGGCCACGGGTTGCCGTGCGCCTGCAGGCGGTCGGCAGGGTGCAAATCAATCCAGTCGTATTCGGCACCGGGCGGAATGCGCTTGTCTTCTCCATCCAACACCGCCGTCCCCCATGGGTATCCGATCATCTGTCCGCTGTTGGTGGCGTGCAGGAAGATGCGCGGGCGGATGTTGTTTTCATCGAACAGTGCATGTTCGCGCATGAGAAACTGGCGGTCCTTGAGCATGTTGTAGCCGCGATTGATACGTCCATCCGGGAGTTCCCAGGCGGCGCCTGTGATCGTATTCTGAACCGCGTTGGGATAGTATTGGTCGTGGTAAATGCCGGTCAGTCCGCCGTCGCGGATGTAGCGTTGCATATTCCAGAAGATGTGGTTCTGGAACGATGGCGTCCATGTGTTTTGTGCCCATTCAGGGCCGAAGTATGCAAGCGCATCGCTGTCGTTGGTGCGCGTCTCGTAAGTTCCCTGTTCCGTGTGGGGCGCGAACTCACTGCCACCCAGGCGGGTGATGCGACCTTGCGGATTTGAGAAGAGTGCCTCGCGGTTCTTTTGGTAGCTGGACGGGATTACCGACGCATTGTGCCCACTGCTCGGCGATGCGGCCACACCCATGCCAAAGAAATTGACGAAGTTTTGCGAAAAGGAACAGTTGAGCATGCGCCAGCCAGAGACCATGCGGCGCATCGGGGTTGGGAGCAGGCCAAACGAGATCTTCCGCTCGCCCGTGATCTCGACTTTTTCCTGGATTAGATTCATTCGCAGAATCACCTCACCGTTCTCGCGCAGAATCTGCTGATCCGACTCGCCGGCATGCACCCAGCCGCGGTTGTTTTCGACCAGCCCGGTCAGCCCTCGGTGGTCATTGCCCAGCCAGAGCATGGGCATGACATTGCCGTGAAGCAGTTCGCCGGTGCCAAAGCCTTTGCTCTCGAACACAACGCCCCTGCCTTCCGGCACAGTGCCGATGTGGTGGGTGCCTGTGTTGCCGCCTTCGCTGCGGGCGATCATGTGGGTGGCAACGGTTTCCCGCAGCGGGATGTCCAGGGTCAGGCGGTCAAGCGTGGCAGACTTTCTGCGCACATCGCGGCCCGAGGATGCGTCCAGACCCGGTCGCAATGTCAATTCCACCCACAACAGGCCGTCCTGGCCCAGAGTGGCACGCGACTGCATTTCGACGTCGTCGCCAATTTTTCCATACCCCTCGAAAACGACCTCCCAGTCCTTGACCTTGGTCGTGCGCGGCACCTCGGCAAAGCCAACCTTGGCCGCCTTGCCGTTCTGCCCGGCAGCGAAGCGCACCCCGCGACTCAAAACGCTGGGGCGATCTTCGAGCAGCGCCGGACGCCATTCGCGATTGGCGGTTACAACGAGTTGCCTCGGGAGTCCAAGGCCATCGAGAGTGTATTCGCCGCCCCAGTATCGGGCCTCCGCCCCCTCGACCTGGATTGCCTCATATGGCCAGAGCACACGATCCACTCTGGCATCCGCGAAGTTCCACCATGGGAACGCTTCGGCTTCGTCGCGCTTGACGATCTGCCCGCTTTGACTGGTCACTTTCTTGCCAGCAGCGTCCTGCAGCGTCAGTGTCCAGTCATAGGAGCCTGGCAGGAGCTCAGGCAGGTCCATCATGGCAGTGATGCCCGCGTGCTGAACGTTCTTGCTGCTTCCTTCAAAGACCGTCTTGCCGTCTTTGGCGACCTGGATGTTCAACTGAGCGATGCGTTCCTTGTCCTTGGCGAATAGGAAGTCGGCAAAGACGTTGAGCTTGGAGGTGGTCGGCGCCAACTCGACGGCGAATTGGTATTCCTGCGGCTTCATGGCTGCGGACTTTTCCTCCAGCCAAGCCTGACTGCCGGGAATGACCCGAAACTGGGTTTCCAACAACGGGCGGTCGATGCCCTCCTGGGTGGCCCGAATATGGTAGAGATAGGTTTTTCCGGCTGCGAGCATGCCTTCCTTGTTGAGATTCCATTGGTCGGTCTGACCGGGCTCGATCACAAATTCCCGGGTTTCTTCAAAGACCGGTGCCTCGGCTTTTTCCCCGGCCACACGCAGCGTCACACTGACCTTGGCTGGCAGTTTGCCGCTGTTGCCGAGTGCCAGCTCGGTGTGCAGACGCCCAGCGAACAGTCCGGCGACATCCGTGAGCCGGGCAAAGGCTCCATCGTGCAGCACGACGACAGGTTGGTCGCTCGGCATCTGAAACTCGGAAAGCGACGCGGGCAGAGCGGATTGGTTCCAGCCGGTGCTTTTCCAGTTGCGGCAAAGCAGAACGGACCAGATGTCACCGACCGCATTCGGCTGCTCCAAGTCGAGTGCCTTGCGCGGAATGGCGATCTCGATGTCCCAGAAGTCATCGTGAATTTTTGACCCGATCTTCCAACCGGGACGCCAGGCTGATGTGCGGGCGGCCACCGACCATGTGAACTTCGAGTAGTGGCCGACGCCCAGCGGATTGATGATAGCCTGCGCGGCCCAAGGCAGAGCACCGCCGGGTGTATTTCGTCCATAGGGATTCAGGTGGAATTCGATCGAGTCGTCCATAACAGTATTGCCGCCGCGCGACTCGTCCCGGTAGCGCACTGCCAGGCTTTCATTTTTGAGCCGCTGGCTGCGCCCCGCGAGGTAGATGTTTTCATCGTCCCACATCATCCACCAGGTGGCCCAGCGTGGGAAAAGATAGGTCCAAGGCGGTGATTTTTGCTGGTCACCCATGACATTGAGCATCGTGGCTCCGGCCCACTCCTTGGAATCGATCACGCCATCGAGGACGGGCGGTGCGCCTGCCTGCGGAATGGTGAATGTTGTATAGCCCATGTCGGGCTTGCGCTCCGGCAGGGGGTAGAGCGTGTCGGCGGCCACACAGGGCATGGCCGTGGCGAGCGCCAGAGCCGTCAGGAGATGGTGGGTGTGTTTCAACATGGGGAAATTTTTGGGCGGCACTTGGTTAGGATTTTGGGGTGAGTAGGGTTGGTATTTTTTCTGGAACAGTGCCTTCGACGAGAGTTGCCACCGGCGGACGGGCGTAGAAACGGTGGGCGAGCGCGAGCACGGCGGCAGAGGACCAGAGAAACTCGGGGTGGCCATTGCCAAAACCGGTGAGGCTGTCATAGCACTCGTGGATGCCCTCGCTTTTGCCGACACCCTCAAGGATGTTGTCGGCGACAGAGTCGGCTTCTGCCTCGAACCCGCTCTGGCACAGTGCACCGAGGAGCCAGCAATCGGCGTGTATCCAGGTGCGTCCCATACAATAGGACTGCTGCACAAGCGCCCCGGGGAAGGCGGGCGGGGCATGAAGCCAACCGCCAGAGCGGAAGGTGGGGTGTGCTCTGTCCACCACCGGAAAGGGCAGCGTCGTCAGGAAATGTTCGGGGGAGAGCAGGTAATCGCGGCAGCCGATTTTGGCAACATTGGGGGGTGCAATCCCCGCGTAGATGGGGATGAACGAGGCATTGTTGACTAGTCCAGTAAAGATACCGGTCTCGCTGTGTCGATCCTGATAGGTTTGGGTTTCGGGCTCGATCAGCCAGGCATTGATGGCCGCTGCTAGGGATTCGGCGCGTGCTCGCCAGGCGTCAGCTTCGTGGTTGCGACACAGTGCATCGGCCATGGCGGCCAGAGTGAGCAGCTCCAGATAAAGGAACGCGTTGATATCCGGACTGAAAAACAGATCCGCACGCGACTGCCCCCACTCTTTCTCATACCAAGGTTTTCCGGGGCTCGGTGCCAGGGGCGAACCTGTGTGCCAGCGGAGCGCATCGTCGAGTGCTGTGCCGCCCGGGGGATACCCGGGCGCTCGCAAAATACTGGCAGAGCAGGAATGGTCGCAAGAAATCCAATTCCCCACATCTTGCAACGGTCGGCGTGGCAGCCTGAGCTTGAGCCTTGTTTTGCAGCATTTCGGCCTGTTTTTGAGGCCTGGGTAGTTGGGGAATACCTTCGGTAGTTCAGCGGGATATGTGCTTCCAGAAGGCTTCCGGCAAAACGACGTTGTTGGGCACATTTGAAAACAACGGCCCGATGTCTTCAGGTAAGTAGCCGGCCAGTCCGCAGCCAATTTGGGTTACAAAAAACGTCAATTCCGGCTTGGTCTTGGCGTATTCGAGGAATTCGGCAACGTGATCGCCGATCTCTTCAATCGGCAATGTCTCGACCAATTCGTCTTTTGTCGGAATCGCGTAGCTCTGCCCGTGGTGCCCGATCCCCTTGGCCCTCTCAGCTCCAAATCGCTCAAGTGCAACTTTTGCGGCTCCGCCTCCATGCAATCCCGCGAGATTCGATCCGAAAACGAAAACCTCATTCTCCGCCAAATCTGAAATGCTCTCCGGTGTAAATTTCATCGATCGAGAGATTCTTCGATCCCCTCCTGTCGTCTCCTCAAAAACATCCTGAGCCGGACAGGAACTGCTCTTTTACGCGAGGGCAATTTCCTTGCACCCGTGCAAGTCTTCTTCCCCCACCAGAATCGCTTCTCGGTAGGACTGCGGCAATTTGTCGAAATCCCCTCCGCTGATCTTGTCCCATGTGCATTGGAATTCGATCAAATCAATCCCACGCTGTTCAAGAACATGCTCAAACGCGGAGGTATGAATTACCCGGTTGATGCGGTCGTGTAGCGTGTCCATAAAGTGAACTATCGGGCTTTTTGCGGTATTTGCAAGGCGACTCTTTGGAAGACGAGCGCGGTTCTGTCAAGAACAACCACCACTTCCTCTTCATGTTTTGGCGCAATTCCATCGCAGCTATACCCCTGAAATCCACAGGCTGCCGCAAAAGTCCCCAAATCCGAAATGCCCGCCTGCCTGGCCCGATTTCTCTCTTCCCGGAAATGCTCAAGGATGTCTTCTCGTTCGAGCAATTGAACCTCTCTTTTCAGGATGCACCGAAGGACGATTCCGGCCCCATCCGGGGAACATGCGTAGTGGCGGGCAACTTCTGAGATTTTCGGAAATTCAGGGAGATTCCCGTCGATACTCGGCGTGGAGAGGTAAATGCCCTGACCGTATGCAATTTTTGTTCCGGGATGGAGGGTTCCGCCAATCAATTCACGGGCATAAAGTTCGGCGGGCACTCCATCGGAGGGAGAGATTCCCCTTTGGAGTTCTTTGCAGCCTTCCATGATGAATTGATTGATCCGTTCGGGATCGGCCATTTCGGGCAGACGATCAAATTCTTGAAGTCGCGCCACTGCCGCGAAAATCTTTGCGGTTCCTGGCAACGCTCTCAAATCCTTCTCAACAATGCCCGTGATCTCTTTTTTGAGTTCTGCGGGAGAGCGATCCTGAATCAAGTTTACGGCCATTTGAAAGTGGATATGCGATAATCCGGTTCGCCGGGATTGTCGAGCGAAGCTTGCGCTATTCCCGTCGAATGGGGGAATCTCGATTCATTCGATTTTTTGGATTCTCGAAGACGATGGATTGTGTAGTCTCACGCTCGTGTCAGGCATCAAGAATCCACCCGGCTTGGTGTCCCTAAAAGTGTCCCTTCTTGTAGTGCGCGAGTAATGGAAAAGAATCTGACAGTAATGCTTGATTACCCTGATAATCAGTGTATTATGAGCCTTGAAACCAGCAGATCCTTCACCGAATCCCACCCCCTCCGCTCTCTGAATGCCGGCTCTCCACCAAACAATGGGGATGACGATCATTGTCGGTGTTGTATCCGCGCTTTTGAGCTGACGCGAAAGCCACGTTTATCCGAGAGCGAATCTCATCAAGCGGGACGTCGGGAATTCGCACCTCCAGTATGTGACGAATTTGTAACATTCGGTCGCTTTTGCGAGCGGGCGATCCGGCGGAAGATTCCGGGTGCTCGCCCATGTGCCCGAATGTTCTCCAAAACGATCCAAGTCCAACCACCCACGGATGCTTGCGCCCTGCGGGCGCGTGCGAAAGGCGAAATGGAGTTTTCAGCGGTTCCGTTTTCAGCGTTCAGCAAGGCCCGTCATCGCGGGCGCGCTGGCATTCCGCTTTCAGGTTTCAGATTTCAGATTTCAGATTTCTCTTCGTCTGCCTGCTCCTTTCCGGATTCCCGTCGGTTGCGAGTGCCGGCGACATCCTCCGCGGCGGATCGAGCGCGGCCTCCGGACGCAAAGCCACTGACGCCCGCGCCAACGCGGGGGCCGCGGCAGCCGAGCTGGCCAAAGTCAAGGCCCAAGACCGCCTCGCACGGACAACCCGCGCGATCCAGGCGGTCCGGAACATGCAGAGCGGAGCGGCCGCGGCCGCCAGCGTGGGCGATGGGCTGTGGCATACCGTCAACAATCCCACCGGCGGGCTCAAGTTGATTGCCCTGAAAAGCGGAGTGAGTTCGCTGACAGCGAGCGACAACAGCGTCACCATCGTCCAGAAAGATCCCCAGGCGGTGATTCACTGGGAGACCTTCAACGTCGGCAGAAACACAACCCTGAACTTCGACCAGAGCGCGGGGGGAAACGACGCCGGAAAATGGATCGCCTTCAACAAGGTTTTTGACCCCGGCACCTCCCCTTCCAAGATCCTCGGCAGCATCAAGGCCGACGGCCAAGTCTATATCATCAACCAGAACGGCATCATTTTCGGATCCGGCAGCCAGGTCAACGCCCGCACCCTCGTCGCCTCCTCGCTGCCGATCAATGACAATCTGATCGCCAGGGGACTGCTCAATCAGGAAAAAGGGAACATCCAGTTTCTGTTTTCCGCGCTGCCAAGCGACGGGTTTGACGCCGCCAATGCCAGCCCAAAATATGTGCCGTATGCCCGCTCGGGTGAAGTGGTGGTCGAGCAGGGAGCTTCCCTCGAAAGTCCGGTTTCACAGGAAGGCTACGGCGGGCGGGTGATGCTCGTTGGGAAAAACGTTCGCAATGAGGGGGTGATCGCCACGCCTGCCGGACAGACGATTCTGGCGGCGGGGTTGCAAGCAGGCATTGACGCGTCGAAAGTCCCAAGCCTTCGCGGCCTCGACGTTTATGTTGGATCGGTGAGCGATGCCGGACTGGGGTTATCCGGAGGAGAGGCGAGCAACTCCGGCCTGATCGAAGCGGCTCGCGGGAGCATCACCATGGTGGGAAGGCGCGTCCTCCAGCAGGGAATTTTGGAGAGCAGCACGTCGGTTGACGTGAACGGACGGGTGGACCTGCTCGCAAATTTCGATGCGGTCGCCAATCAAGCGTATGACCCGACACAGCAAGTTGGGTCGCCCTTTCTTCTCCAGACCACCGGGCTTGTTGAGCTCGGCGCGAATGCCCTGGTGCGGATTCTTCCGGAGTGGGATAATTCCAAGATGCTGGCAACGTCCTCGCTGCCGCTCCGCTCGATGGTGACCATTCAGGGACAAACCATTCACCTCGCGTCCGGCGCGACGATCCTGGCTCCGTCGGCTGATGTCAAACTCGCCGCCGGCGTATGGATCTATGAACCCTCGACCACGAGCCCGATCTCAACATTCGTTTACTCAAGCGGGCAAATCTATCTGGACCAGGATTCCGTGCTCGACGTATCCGGCTCCACGGATGTTTTCATCCCCCTGGCTCACAGCATCATGACCCTCCAGTTGCGCGGATCGGAGCTCGCGGACTCGCCGCTCCAGCGCTCTGCAAGCCTGCGCGCCGTGGAGTTGACCATGGACATGCGCACGAGCGGGTCGTTTTACGGACGCGATTGGGTGGGCACGCCGCTGGGCGATGTCACCGGGTATTTGAACCTGATTGAGCGCAACGTGGCGCAGCTCACGATGGAGGGCGGTGACGTCGCCATGCGGGCAGGAGGATCGGTTGTCATCCGCAAAGGAGCCGTTGTTGATGCTTCGGGAGGATACGCGCGCAACGAGGGCGGTATAATCCAAACGACCCGCATCAGGCTCGGACGCAATTTGATCGATATCGACGAAGCCACCCCGGATCGTCTTTACGATGGCATTTACGACGGGAAACGCACGCAAACCTCCACAAAATGGGGGGTTTCGAAAACCTTCATCAGCGCACTGGCCCCTCTGGGCGGGTACTCACAGAAATCCTACATCGCCGGGGCGAACGCCGGCAGCATTTCGATCACGGCTCCCTCCATGGCGCTTGATGGCGAGATGTCGGCCGGCAGGATCATCGGCCCGCGCCAGCTCCGCGACTCGCAGAAGTCCAGCCAACTGCCGCAAGCCGGACGCCTCGATCTCGCTTTCGAGTCGCAGGTCACGACGACAACGGACCCGAAGTTCGGCGCGGTTTCTCCGACCCCGCCCCGGATCGTTTTCATGGACGGCTTTGCGCCGGCGTCTCCGGCCGCCTTTGCGGTGGCGTCCGACAACACGACTCCTCCTCTTTTGACAGCAAGAACCGGCGAAGTGGTTCTGTCGCCAGATTTGCTCGGCGACGACGGCTTCGGTGAGCTGGTGATCCGCAACGGCGACGGGGACATCGTGATCAGCAAGGGCACGACGCTGCGTGCTCCCTCAGGGGGGGGGCTTGATTTGACGGGGGCCAATATTCTGGTTGATGGAAACCTCTTTGCCCCGGGAGGCAGCATCAACCTTCTTGCCTATAATTATTCGCCCTATCTTGCGGAGTTTTTGAATCCCGTGGCTCCTCTTCCGGCTGCGAGCACGGGCCGGGGGATGATCCGCTTGGCACCGGGATCGGCGATCAGCGCGGCGGGTCAAATCCACGATGATCGTCCGATCGGGCCGATCGGCCCGACTCAACCAATAGCGATCAACGGCGGAACGGTGTCCCTCGAGGCGTTCAGCATCCAACTGTCCAAAGGGAGTGCGATCAATGTCTCGGGCGGGATCGCCTATCCGGCGTCTGGAAAGTATAAATACGGGAATGCGGGGGCGATCTCGATTCTTGCAGGACAGGATCCGAACCTCAAAGGGATTCTGGGTGGGCGCCTCGAGCTCGGGGCAGCCTTGTCGGGGTTCTCCGGAAAGGACTTCGATATTGACGCTGTGTTGGCGGGCATTTCCGACGGGCGATCCGGCGGTTCCCTCACGATCAAAGCCCCGCTTGTGCAAGTCGGCGGAAGCTCTTCGCGTGACGATGTCTTTCTGGTGCAGCCGTCCTTTTTCAACGAGGGAGGCTTTTCGCAGTTCGAGTTGATCGGCATCGGCACGAAAGACGCCGGCGGGCAGACGCTGCCGGGCTTGATCATCACTCCTGGCACCGTCATTGAGCCGGTTGTTTCCAGTTCCGTCGCTGCTCCTGATGCTCAAGGAGGAATTGCAAAATTCCGGACTGTCCTCAAACCGGCGGGCAAGCGCGATCCGGTCAGCCTCACCTTTCGCGCCACTGGCGCAAAGGATCCCAACGCCAACTTTTATGTCACTGGCGCCACGGTTCTCGGCGAAGGAGCGGTGATCCACACAGATCCGTTGGGCGATGTGGCGATGAAAGGCGAAACGGTCGAGATCCTCGGGTCGATTGATGCCCCCGGCGGAACCATATCGATATCCGGAGCCGAGACCTTTCCAGTCGGAGGCAGCACCGCCGGGCCGGTTGCTTTGCCAACAACTTATATTGGAGCGAAGGCGAACCTCTCGGCCGCCGGAACGATCCTTCTGTTGCCCGATCCCTACGGTCGCCAGCGCGGCCACGTTCTGCCCGGAGGTCTCCTCATGGTTTCCGGAAATATCGTCGCCGAGGCGGGTGCCCTGTTGGATGTCTCCGGGACCGCAGGGGTGCTCGACCTGACCCCGTCGGAACTCGGGCTGCTCGAATCGCCGCAGGCTCCGGTGAACAGCGGCATCAACTCGGCGCTCTTTTCGCGCAACACCACCCGGACACAGGTCGAGAGCAATGGCGGGGCGATCCTTCTTGCCGGTTCGGAACTCATGGTTTCGGACGCCACACTTCTGGGCCGTGCAGGCGGCCCCACCGCTGTGGGGGGATGGCTGTCCGTCTCGTCCGGACGCTATGTGTCAAAAGTCGCCCCCGACGATGGCAGCAGCACCTCTGCTGATATTGACATGGAGGTTGTTCAAAACGGAAAGTTCCTTGGAGGAGCCGGGAGGGGAATCGGGATCCCTGTCATAGACACCCTGGGAACCGCCGTCAAAGGCATCGGGTATTTTTCGGCAGATGCGTTTGTGGCAGGAGGTTTTTCGTCTCTTGAGTTGCGCGGAAACGTGCGTTTCAAGGGACAGGTGGCTATCGCCGCAGAAAAATATCTCCTTGTCGGCGATGGTGGGGTCATTGAAGCGGACTCTGCGGTCAACCTCACGGCGGCCTATATCCGCATCGGCCAGGAATTCCCGGTCCCGGGCCAAAACGAATGGCTGTTCTCTCAAACCCCTGCCTCCGGCTCGCCGACGGAATTTCATCCCGTGCCGACTTCCGGGCCCGGGAAACTGGCCCTTTCCGCCCCGCTGATCGACATGGGGTCGCTCGTCCTGAAAAATATTTCCACTGCGGAATTCTCCGCGATCGGAGGGGATATCCGGGGCAGCGGCACCTTCGTCATGGCGGGGGATCTGGTGATGCGAGCCGGACAGATTTATCCGGCCACGGCGGCGTCCTTCGATATTTTTTCCTATGACAACACACTGACAGGAACCTCCGGGTCGGTGACCATCGAAGGATCGGGCTCCCGCCCGCTTCCGATGTCGGCCGGGGGAAATCTGCGAGTGATGGCGTCACTCATCACCCAAGGCGGCACGTTGCATGCACCGATGGGAACGATCAGTCTTGGCTGGGACGGGCTCACGGAAGAACCGGTCAACGATCTGGTTGGCGATGCGGCCGGGGCGCCTTCCACGCCGGTGACAAAGCAACTCACCCTTGGGAAAGGGAGCGTGACATCGGTTTCCGCCATGGATCCGTTCACCGGCCTCGGCATTGTCATCCCCTACGGCATGAGCCCCGATGGTTTGAAGTGGATCGATCCCACAGGCCTTGACGTGACAACGGGCGGCGCTCCTGCAAAAGAGGTTTCCTTTGGCGCTCAGAATCTCGACATGCAGGCCGGGTCGGTTGTGGATGTGCGGGGCGGCGGGGATCTTTACGCCTACCGATGGGTCCAAGGTCCAGGAGGGTATGACGATATCCTGGCTTCGGACAACCGCTTCGCGATCCTGCCCGGTTATGGCTTCAACTATGCCCCTTACGGTCGATTCAACTCTTCAGCCAAGGACTTGCTGGACAATATCGGCTATGCCAACTCCAAACTGGGAGTGGGCGATCAGATCACCCTCAAGGCCAGCGGAGCGATTGCGGCCGGGACTTATACATTGCTTCCCGCCCGTTATGCCCTGCTCCCGGGTGCCGTGCTTGTGACTCCATTCGCCGCGCTGGGGGCGAGTTCCACAGACCCGTTGTCGCGTTACCAGGCGACCACTCCGGGCAGCATCAGCCTTGAGGATGGATCTTGTCTGGTTGCTGGATACCAATCGAGCGGACTCACCCCCGGCAAAGGGCAGCCCGCGACCTATTCCACCTTTCAACTCCTGACCTCCGGCAACATCCGCAAGCAGTCGGACTATCAGGATTTTTATGCGAACGACTTCCTGAAAACAGCAGCGGTCGAGCGGGAGCAAACCCCTCAGAGGTTGCCGGAGGACAGCGGGAGCGTGCAATTCTTTGCCGGAACCGGGTTGAGTCTCTCCGGCAGCATTTTGGCGGGCGCGGCGCAGGGAGGCCGGGGCGGCACGGGCGATATCGCGGCGCAGGGAGAAATCTGGATCACCGACCGTGGAGCCACAGCGCCGCTGGCGGCGCTTGAACTCAACGCCTCGACGCTGGCCTCTTGGAAAATCGAAAGCCTGCTGATCGGCGGTTACCGGTCCGGGGACAGTGTCACAGTAAGGAGCAACAACATCACACTCGACAACCGCGGTTCCGCGTTCATCGGCCCGGAGATCATCCTTGCGGCAAGCCAAACGGTCACGCTTGCAAATGACGCAAGTATTGCATCCACAGGTGCAACGACCCAACCGGCAGCCGCACTGAAACTCACCGGTGACGGGGCGCTGGTGCGCGTCAGCGGGGATCCTTCCGCCTCGATTCTGCGGACCGGATTTGCCGGGCTTCCTGCCGTGAGCCTCGCCATCGGAGCCCGCGCGTCGGTCAGTGGGTCAAGCATCACTCTCGATTCCACTTACAACACCGACCTGAATCCGCTTGCCGGGTTGGACGGGCAGGCGATCAACCTCAACAGCGGGCGCATCAGCATTTTGCTTACCAACCCCGGGGCGGTCTCTCCCGCCTTTGGGTTGGTGCTCGGAGGACCTGCACTCGGAAGCCTCGCGGGGGCCGGAGCCCTCAGTTTCCTGAGCTATTCGTCCCTCGACTTTTACGGATCCGGAGTGCTCCCCATCGGAACGCCTGCTTCTCTCGCCTTGCGGGCGGGAGCGATCCGCGGCTTTAACAAATCAGGAGGAGCAATCACAATCCAAGCCGGTGAACTTCTGCTGGACAACTCACAGGGAGCCTCCGATCCCCTCCAGGCACAGGCGCTGGACGGCACTCTCGTTCTGGATGTGAAAACTCTGCGGATGGGAACCAACACGGTCGCCGTCCGCCAGTTTGCCAATCTTGACATCAACGCCCCGGGCGGGATTCACGGAGCAGGCATCGGCGGGCTCACAACGGAGGGGAGCCTCACGGCCTCGGTTTCGACGATCACCGCAGCAGCCGCTTCGCAGCAAACCCTCTCTGCCACCGGCGACCTCGCGATCAGTTCGGTGCTTGCTACAAGCACCTACACTTCAGGCCTTGGTGCCAAATACACGATTTCCGGAAAGTCGGTGGGGGTGGACTCCGCCATCGTTCTACCCAGCGGAAGGCTGGCGGTCACATCCACTGCCGGATCGGTGTCCTTGGGTGGTTTCGTGGATTTGCGGGGAAAAGCTCAAAATATCTTTGATGTGACCCGCTACACGGACGGGGGGAGCATGATGATTTCTGCGACCGGGGGAGATGTTCTTGTATCGAATGAAATCAACGTGTCCGCACAGACCCTCGGCGGAGATGCCGGCACCATCACGATTTCGGCTCCCAGTGGAAAACTCCAACTCAACCCCGCTGGAAAGCCCGCTGGAAAACTCGTGGGGGGAGTTTTCGGTGCAAGAGGCACGTCCGGCTCCTTTTCGCTGGATGTGAATGACCTCGCGGCGGTCGGAGAGTTCGATGCCCTCAATACGTCCCTCGACACCGGCTTGTTCTTCGAGTCGCGGTCGTTCCGGGCCCGCACGGGCGATGTGACTCTCGCCGGGACCGCAGGGGCAAAGAAATTCTCGCTGGCGGCCGATGCGGGTGACATCACGGTTTCCGGCACGATCAGGGCCTCCGGTTCCACCGGAGGAACGATTGCTTTGGCCGCCCATGGCGATTTGAAGATCGCAAGCGGAGCGCTTCTCACGGTCGAAGGCGACGACTTCGACAACGCCGGAAAAGGAGGGAAGATCGCCCTCGAAGCAGGTGCCCAGAGCAATGGAGCGCAAGGCACGGGCGGCCTCACTCTGGATTCCGGCTCCACTCTGAACCTCCATGTGAAAACCAAAGACCTCACAAGCGCGATTGACGAGTTCTACGGTCGTTTCAGCGGAACACTGCACCTGCGCGCCCCGAGGCTCGGCGGCGGCGCGGGCAACGAGATCGCCATCTCGGATATCAAAAGCACGATCATTGACCCATCAAGCATCATTGCCGAGGGCAACAAGGTTTACTCCAACACGACCGGGGACATCACAGGCGCTGCCGGCACAATCACCTCCACGCTCCAAAATAAAATCAAATCGGAGGCCGACTCCTTCTTCGGCATCGCCAATGCGAATTATCTAACAATGACGGGCCGTCTGCTGGCATCCAACCCCGGACTGTCCGGCGTGTTTGTCCTCGCCCCGGGGGCCGAGATCATCAACACGGCGGGAAGCCTCACTTTGGGAACGACGTCATCCACTGCCACCAGCGACTGGAATCTGGCCTCGTTCCGGTTCGGCCCGAAAAGCGCGCCGGGGGTTCTCACCATGCGTGCCACCGGAGACCTGGTCTATTACAATGCCTTGAGCGATGGGTTCAATGGGGGAACCAGCCTCTGGCTCTCTCCGCTCATGGCCTACAACTCTTCCCTGCCGTTCAACACGCAAACATGGTCCTACCGGCTTACGGCGGGCGCTGATGTCTCCTCGGCCGATTTCCGGGCCGTGAAGGGATCGTCCGGCTCCCTCAAGCTCGGCAAAGATTATGGCAACGCGAGCATCGGCACCGCCGGGAGCAATCTCCTGACGTCGAGCATTGTTGCAACGCGTTACCAAGTCATCCGAACCGGATCCGGCGACATCACAATCCACGCCGCCGCCGACGTGCAGCTCCTGAATCAATTCGCGACGATCTATACCGCAGGGACACAGGTCGCCACGCCGGGCTATGTGTTCACGGCGGGCGACTTCTCAGCCCCTGTCTTGGACAGCCCTATCAACAACGTGAGCACCGTCCTCGGAAAACAGCAACAACTGTATGCGGCGCAATACGCGATGGCCGGGGGCGACGTGAGCATCCACGCCGGGAACGACATCGCCCATTTGACCAAGAATGCCACAGGCCTGACCGATGACTCCTCCCGCCAGATGCCCACAAGCTGGCTGTATCGTCGCGGGTATGTTGATGGAGGCGCGTTCGGGAGTGTGGGGGTTTCTTCCGGCAGCGTGCTTCTCACGGACCCTTCTGCCTCGACGACGTGGTGGGTGGACTACAGCAACTTCTTCGAGGGCGTGGGGACGCTCGGAGGCGGAAACATCGTGATCGAAGCGGGCAACGACGTGAAAAACATCGACGCGGTGGCCCCGACAAATGCCAGGGCACGTTCCGGAACACCCGATGCGAGCAAATTCGTCGAGCTTGGCGGAGGCGATGTTTCTGTAACGGCCGGCCGCGATATCTCGGGCGGGGTTTACTATGTGGAAAGAGGGGCGGGAACGCTTGCCGCCGGTGGCAGCATCACGACCAATAAGACGAGATCTCTGTCCCTCGGGATCGTTGGAACGACCGGAAATTTGAACAGTCCCAAACTTCTGGACAGTGACACCTGGCTGGCAACCACCCTGTTTGTCGGACGCAGAGGGTTTGACATCCAAGCCGGCGGCAACGTGTTTCTCGGACCGGTGGCCAATGCCTTCCTCATGCCACAGGGGATCGGCAACAAGTATTGGTATAAGACCTACTTCTCAACTTACGGCAGCAACAGTTATGTGAATGTGCTTTCTCTAGGCGGGGATGTCATTCATCGTCTGGAAACCACTCTCGACACCGAGACGGCTTCGTTGCCCTCGCTCGACGCCTGGTATCAGAGCCAGCTCCTCTACAAGAACTCCACGGACTCCAACGGAAACTTTTCGGCCTCCTACTATCAGCCGTGGCTCAGGCTGTCAGAAAGCAATGTCAATCCTTTTCAGACAGTATCGAGGTTGATGCCTCCCACACTGAAATCCACCGCTCTTTCCGGATCGGTCCACATTGTCGGGGACATGACGCTGTTTCCTTCTTCGGGCGGGACTCTCGAACTCGTCGCCGCAGATCGGGTTGAGGGGCTGTTCTCGACAGGCTATTCCAAGGGAACCGATGCGCATATTTACAAATACGCGACAATCAATGTCTCGGATGCCAACCCTTTGGACATACCGGAAAAATTGTCCCCTCGGGCCTTTTTCGACTATGTGGGAAAAAGTTCTTTGACCGGGCTGCCGGTCGCAAGCGTATTGGCCCAGACGACCGGTTCACAAGCCAAGCCTTTCTTGGCTGACTTGGATACAACCTTTGGAGAGTCGGGTTCCTATGCGGATGCTGACGCCGTCGCGCAGACCAAACAGGCGCGGCATGCGCCGGGGCTTCTTCATACAGGGGACATGAACCCTGTGCGGGTTTACGCGGCTTCAGACGATATTTCCGGGATCACTCTTTTCACACCGAAATCGGCCCGGGTTTTCGCTGGCAAGGACATCACGGACATCGCGTTTTATTTCCAGAACGTCTCGGAGAACGACACCTCTTTTGTTTCGGCAGGGAGGGACATCCTTCTCAACAATTCCAGCACCACTGCGCGCCAGGACATGGCCATTGCGGAATCGAACAAGGATTATGTGAAGGATTTCTCCTCGCTGGCCGGCGACATCCAGGTATCGGGTGAGGGAGTCCTCGAGGTTCTTGCCGGCCGGGATCTGGATCTCGGGACTGACACGAAAGGAGGAGTTGGCGGGGTGGGCCAAGGCATCACGAGCATCGGGAATGCCCGCAATCCCTATCTGCCATTTGGCGGAGCGTCGCTCTATGTGGCAGCCGGACTTGGCAAATCCGCAGGACTCGCCAATGCCGGGCTGGAGGTGGATGCCTTCCTTGATGAGCATTTCGACGACTACAAGGACGAGTTGGCAAAAGCCAGCGAGGGAACGACAATGGACCCTGCAGCGATGAGCCCCGCGCAGCGCGCCCAACTTGCGATCCGCCTTCTCGCTCTCGTCTTGCGCGATGCAGGAAAGGACTCCCTCGTGACAGGAACCTACGAGAACGGATTTGCGGCCATCGAAACACTCTTCGGGGATATCTCCGGAGGAGGGGACATCAACACCCGCAACAGGGATATCCGCACAAGGAGTGGAGGGGAGATCAACCTCGTTGTTCCCGCTGGCTCGGTCCTCATGGCCGAAAACAAGGAAACCCAATCCACGGCGCGACCCCAACTTGGAAGCTTTTCCGGCACCGGCAGCCTGATGCTGGTCAGCACATCCGCCGCGCCAAAAGCCCCCGAGGGGATCGTGACCGAATACGGGGGAAATGTTTCGATCTTCACCGATGGAGATGTCGAGATCGGCCAGGGGCGTATCTTCACCCTGCGGGGCGGGAATATCGTGATCTGGTCATCAACCGGCGACATCGCAGCGGGTGCGGCGGAGAAGACAATCGCCACAGCCCCCCCGACGCGCGTGCTCATAGATCCCCAGTCCGCAACGATCGAAACCGATTTGTCGGGCTTGGCGACCGGCGGCGGCATCGGCGTGCTGAGCACGGTCGCTGGCGTGGAAGTGGGCGACGTGGACCTGATCGCACCGGGAGGAACCGTGGATGCGGGTGACGCCGGCATCCGGGCATCTGGAAACTTGAATATCGCTGCTGTCCAAGTGCTCAACGCCGACAACATCGCCGCGAGCGGCTCCTCTTCCGGGGTTCCCTCGGCCCCCGCTGTCGCCGCTCCGAACGTGTCCGGACTGTCTTCGGCCTCCTCCTCAACCGCCGCTTCCAGCAGTGCCGCCAATCAGGTTGCCAATCAGGCAACCCGGAAATCCCAGGAACCCGTCGAAACGCCTTCGACCATCACCGTGGAAGTCCTTGGTTACGGCGGCGGAGAGAGCGACGAGGGGTAATGGGCGCGCCTTCGGCGCGAATGCGAAATGCGAAATGGGGAAGGAGCCGCAGAGCGCGTGATCAAACAAACTTTGAAGAGCGGAAACTTCCCATTGTCAAAAGCGAAAAACCTGTCATAAGGTTGGCTTCTATGGCCGCGAAAAAAAAGCTCGTGAAGAAGTTCGCCAGGGAAATAGCGAAAGAAGTCGTTAAGAATCTTGCGAAAAAACCTGCAGGCAAATCCTCCCAACCCGCAAAGAAAGCTTCCAAGAAGCTGCGGAAGAAGCCAGCCCGCAAGCCGGGCGAGGCACCCGCGAAAGTGGCGCCGCCTGAAAAGTAATTCCGGGGAGCATACGCGACCCGGCACGTTGTGCCCGGCGACCCGCCGGGCAATTCCAGAAGCGTTCAGCCGCGGATTGACGCGAATTTGCGCAGATGGGATGTGTTACTTTTGAAACTCCACCGAGACGATGTCTCCGGTGCTATGCTTGGTCATAAACGCCATCGTCCGCCGAATCGTCCTTGGAAGAACTTTTCGAGCGCGAGTCGCTGCCAGTCGAGCTCCCCGGTGCCACGTCCGATCAACTGAGGAATGTCCTTGTAAAGCCGCAAGCACTCCGCCAGAGGCAAGGCTTCGATGGCGCATTCCATTTCCAATACCGTGCTCATGATCTGATGCTACCACATCGGGAGAGAGTCGGCAATCTCTTGTTCGCGGCACCCAACGTTGTTTTTGCCCCCGCGCGGAGCGCGGCACTCGGGCGCCTGCGCCCCAATTCAAAATTCAAAATTCCACATTCAAAATTGCTTTTCCCGGCGCGGGAAGAACCCCTGCTCCTCAGCGAATCAAAAATTTAACGATGGCTGCGGTCGCGGCGAGTTGACCGATCCAGAAGAGGAACATCCACTTGATGACCTCGGCTTTGATTTCCGCTCCATCTTGTTTTGTCATGAGCCGTTTGGTCAGATCGTCCTCCTGTTCGCGAAAGGCGATTTCGAGCGATTCCGCGATCGCGCGCGCCTTCGGCGGTTCGATTTGTGCGGCCTCAAGGATGCTCAGAATTCTCGACGTGCTCATATCGGGGATTATGCCCCGCGGTTCGGATCCGGTCAAGCAGCGAGGTTTTCCGGGGAGCATACGCGCCCCGCGTGTGGAGGTCGGCGCCCCCGCCGACCGGATAAAACTGATGACACGACCCGCCGGGCAATTCCAGAAACGTTCAGCCGCAGATTGACGCGAATTTGTGCAGATGTAAGTCATAACGCATCCACCGATCACTGTCCCGGTGACTTGTCAGGGACGCACGGCGGTTGCGGTGGTCGATCAGATTCGCGCTGTAGCCAAGCATCGGCTCAAGTCACGAATTGAAGCCATGGCGGTCAACGATCTGGCGGCGATCACCAGGGCGGTCTCCACCGATCTCGAAATCCGATAACCTCTTCTCTTTTTTGTGACGAAATTGTCACATGCAAAATCCACCGGGGTTTTGTATGAACGGATGGGTGAATTTATTTGAATCCGCAGTGAATGGCTCATGCTCTCGGGCACATGCGTAAGAAGGCCAAATCCCGTCCGGCACCCGGCACCCCATCCGCTGTTTCCAAGCGGGCGGTCCTTTCCGGGATCGTTCTGGTGCTGCTTGCCCTGGCTGTCTATCTCCCGTCGTGGCGGGGCGGGTTCCTTTGGGATGATGATACGAGCGTGACGGAGAGTGAGATCGTGAAAGACGCCGGCGGCTGGTGGAAGGCATGGGTTGCTCCGCCGCCTTCCCACCCGGACTACTTTCCGCTCACCACGACGACCTATTGGATGGAGTGGCGCCTTTGGGGAGCCAACCCGGTTGGATACCGCGCATTCAACATCCTTCTGCACGCGTTGTGCGTGTTGCTGCTCTGGAGGCTCTTGCGGGAGATGAAGCTGCCGGGGGCGTGGTGGGCCGCCGCGATCTTTGCCGTCCATCCGGTCAATGTCGAATCCGTGGCGTGGATCGCCGAGCGGAAAAACGTGCTTGCGATGGTTTTTGCGATCCCCGCCTTCCAAGCCTTCGTGCGATGGGACACGACGCGCGTCGCGAAGTGGTATTGGGCTGCCCTGGCACTGTTTGTTGCCGCGCTCGCGGCGAAAGCCAGCGTGGTCGCTCTGCCTGTTGTGTTCTTCGCCTATCAATGGTGGAGGCACGGGCGCCTGCCCGACAGGGCGGAACTTCGCGCGGCAGTCCCGTTTCTCGCGGCCTCATTTCTTTTCGGGATTCTGGTCCTGCACTTTCAGCATACACGGGCGATGGCAGAATGGCAGATCCCGATGGGGGGAATGGTTTCGAGAACCTGCGGTGCCGCCCAGGCGTATTGGTTTTATCTTTCGAAAGCGGTGTGGCCGTTCGGGCTGACAACGATTTACCCGAAATGGAGCATCGATCCGCTCCAAGCCTGGCAGGTGGTCCTTGCCATGGGAACCGCCCTGATGGTCGGTGGCCTCTGGTTCACGCGGGCGGCAAGCTTGCGGGCGCTCGCATGGGCTCTGACCGCCTACGGCCTGCTGCTTCTGCCCGCCCTCGGCCTCATCAAGATGTCCTTCATGCGGTATTCTCCGGTTGCCGATCACTTCCAGCACCTCGCACTTCCTGTGATTGTGGCAACGGTTGTCTGCGGTTCGGAGGCTTTGCTGCAAAGGGCCGGCTGGTTCCGCAAGCCGCGGGGCGTCCTGTTCACAGCGGTGGCGGTCATTTTATTCGGTCTTTCGTGGCAGCGTGCGGGCCTGCACTCTTCGAATGGACTCCTCTGGCAGGACTCGCTTGCAAAAAATCCAGCCAGCGGGGCATCCCACAACGTTTACGGTGCCTGGCTCGAAAAAATGAACCGGTTTGCCGAGGCGGACACCCATTTCCAAGCGGCGGTCAGGTTATCTCCAAGCGATCCGCTGATCCTGAATGACATCGGGATTTTTGCCGCCAAACAGGGACACCATCAGGATTCCATCGGCTGGTTTTTGAAGGCCATCGAAGCCAACCCGCACCGGTCGGATCCCTACCTGCATCTCGCACGCTCCCGGGCGGAATTGGAGGACAGCGACGGCGCGCTGGACGCACTGAAACGGGGGGCGGAGGCCTGTCCGGACAATCTTTCCCTGGTTTCTTCGGCTGCCGCGGCTTTCTTTGTCGCCGGGCGGGCGGAAGAAGCTCTGGGTTATTTCCAGCGGTGCGAGGTCATTGCACCGGACAACGCGTTTGTGAAAGACGATATGGCCCGGGTCCTTTCACGCCTCGGCCGCCACGAAGAAGCGGAAAAGAAGCTCCGCGAGGCCCGCGCTCTTGACCCGTCGCTCGGCAAGCGGGCACCGTAAATTTCTGTTCCCTACTGGCTCGTTCCGGCCTTTTTGGCTGCCGCGATCTGCTCGTAAGTGACGCGGGCGGCCTCGGCGCTGAGGGTGTTGAACGCACTCCATCCCAGCATCGAGCGAAGGAAATCGTCGCTGCGTTGGGCCGATGCCTGCCAATTCTCGAAATACGCATCGCTGTTCGGATCTTGTGACGGGCTGGCTGCCACGTCTTTCTGGAACATTTCCTGTGCGCGGGCTATGGCCGCTTGCGCGGAGGGTGTCATCTCAAAGTTCTGAAGCACGTCAGGCTGGAGCGCCATCGGGGTCGAGGGAGATTGTTCGACTTCGACGACGCCTTCCTGAGCGGTGGAGACCGGTGCGGAGGCTGCATGGGAAATGGAGGCCGGGCCTTGCGCGGAGACCTGTGATGTGACGGGATGGGAAATCGGGGCGGGTGCCGCAGAAAGCTGGCCTGTGCGCGAGGAGGCGGATCTGGCCGAAGCCGACGAAACGGATGCGTTTGGGGCGTCGCCTGTCGCTTTGGCAGGGGATTGAGGAGCCAGTGCAGGGAGGGGAGTTGCGGAATGGCTCGCAACGGAAATGGCGTCGGGAGAGGACGGAGAGGAAGACGGAATTTTCGGAGCGGTGACTTGCTTTCCGACCTCGTCGCCAGCCGGAGCAAAAATGCGATCGGGCTTCGTGGGTTCGGGGCTCGGCGCGCTCGGATCATGAAAAATCAAAAACACCGCCGCCAGAACACCGGCCGCTCCAATCAAAATGATACGTTTCATCGGAGAATGGGATCGTGTGAACGAGGGTTGGAAAATGAAAAAACCAGCGCGGGGATAGAACCCGCGCTGGTTGTCAAGAGTTGATGTGTTCTTAGTAGAGCGGCGTGACGGGGGCGCCGTCTCCCTGACGTTCAACGCGCATGCTCGTGATCTTCTCGATCCCGCTGGTCGTCGAGTTTTTGATGTCGGTACTGAGCGAGGTGAAGAACGTGCTGGAGGTGCCACTGAGCGTGATGCTGTTCATGTGGAGATAGCCCCAGAAGGTGTATTTTCCGTTGAACAGGTTGTCCGTCGAGTATGCCACGCCGTTCCATGTCAGTTCTTGAGTAGGAACGCCGAGCCAGTCGGAGGCCCCGACATAACCGACGACAGAGCCGCTGGAGCAGTTGCATAGCAATGCGCCCTTCATGTCTGAGCCACTGCTGAACCCGGTGTTACCAGTGGTGGCTGACAGTGTCATGTTTCCGCTGCCATAGGTGGCAGTGTATTGGCTGACACCGTTGAACACGCCGAAACCGGCTTCCGCAAGGGTGGTGATGCGGGTTCCGGAGTCCGAGTTGCGCCCGAGGGCGTAAACGATGCTTCCTTCATCAGCCGAATTGCCCGTGAACAGTGCCAGGGACAATTCGCCGAGGGAACCGTAGAGCGCCTGGAACAGACCCGGGGTCATGTTCGTCAGGTTCGCGCTGGCATCCGCGCTCTTAAACCACTTGAACGGGATGACCGCGACGCTGGTTTCGACAGGAACCGTGTAGCCGGTTGAAGAGGCAAACACGTCCGAAAACCCGATCTCGGGCTTCGAGTCGGTTTCGCTCGATGCCGCATACGATGGCGAGGTAGTGTATGTTCCGGCGACTGACGTCGGATTCAACGCTTCGCTGGTTGCGAGCAGTTTGGTCTGAGCGAGCTGCTCGCCGACATCCCGCACGCCGTTCACCGATCCGGACCAGTAGGTGCGGATGATGACATTCGGGCCCGTGGAACCACCGAGTTTGCCTTTGTAGATGGCACTGGTGGCCTTCGCGGCGGTCGCACTGCCTGCGAAGGCATATGTTTCGCCATCAAGGACATTAAGAATGCTGGCATGCACGGCGGAACGTCCAGCCGTGGAACCCGTGATGTCAATGACAGGTGTTTGAGCACCGGCGAACGAGGCAAATGCCCCGAGACCGATGGCAACGAGTGATGTGATTTTGAGTTTCATATGAGTTTTTCTATGTTTTGAGTTTTTTGTTTATTGCTGTTGTTTTTTCAGGCTTGTGCGCCACGGCGGCGGAGGACCGCCATGAAGACGACCCCTGCGAGCCCGAGGAGCGCGTAGGTGGAAGGTTCGGGAACGGCATCCATGCGGACATCCCCTGTGCTGGACAAGGTGAAGGAGCCGATGTATTGGCCGGTTCCCACGATGGCATTTCCCGCAGAGAGACCTGCTGTGAGGTCGGCTCCCACGTTGGTGTGCAGAACACGGTAGAGATCCACTGCGGCTTGGACGGTGTATCCGCCATCGCTCGAGGATGTTCCGAGCGCAGTCCCCAGCGAAGCATTCGGATCTACACTGGTTCCGAAGTATGTGGTCGTCGTCGGGACGCTGTATTGTGCCAGGTCGTTGTTGTGGGAAGTCGGCACAATCGCTGCTTTATACGGTGCCGCGCTTCCGCCATCCGTTGCCCCATTAAGCGGCTCCGCGTTCATGCCGACGAGGTAATTCGCCGCAATGTTGTTTGCTGCCGTTCCGCGCACGGTGGAGCTCATCGTCATTGCTGTTGTGCTGCGAGGGTTGAACGATCCGGTGATGCCCTTTGAGAAGTAGATGGTTCTCGCCGGATCAAGGTTCGCGCTGCCGCCTGTCTGGTCAAACCCGCCGAGCACACTCATCCTGAGCGTGGTGTCGGTGGCCCAACCGGCACCGAATGCGGTCGTCAGATCGTGATTGATGTTTCCGATGTTGACGAGCGTGATGGTGTTGTTGAGCCAATCGGACCCTTTCCCGAGGTTGTAGATGTAGGTGTTGGGTCCCGCCGTTGGAGGCGAACCCGGAATATTTTGATAGAAGCCGAGCAGAATATCGCCTAGGGCCACGGTGTTTGTCTGCGCATTCACATGCGAGACAGCCGCAAGACCCAACGCAACAACGCCGAGCAATAATTTTTTATTGATGGTCATGTTTTTTGGTTTTTTGGTTTTTTGGTTTTTGTGTCAGCGGCTCGAACCACCCGGACTGCGATGACCCTTCGCCTTTCTGACGCGGCAAGAAATCGACGAAATCCCGGGCGATGGCTAGGGAAGTATTGCAACAATTCTGTCACATTGAGGTTCAGCCCGGATCCGGCGATAACTGCCACGGAGCAAAGAGAGGGGAGTTGGCATCGGAACATCATTGTGCGGTGTAACTGCTCAGGCATCCTGAAGCACCCCAATCATTACGATCCCCCGGAACACGTGGCTGATCGGGTGAATTTGTAGAAGCGGCATCTTCAGACATCCTGACCTCCGGGGAATTGTCATGAGCCCAAAGTGGCTTCGGAGGTGCGACATTCCTGTCGCACTGGGCATGGTGGACAAGAATGTCCACCCTCCGGGAAGCCGTTTCCTGTCTGACGCGAATTCCCTTCGACGGCTCTTTGATGGGAAGACTTCAGGAGGTCTGAGATTGCCGCCGGCAAGCTGCCGTTTGTGACAACTTTGTCACGCTGAGTGCCTTGATTCGGCCTCACTCCTCTGGTGTTGAACATCTCGCCATGTTCTTCCTAGCCGCTGCGTATTCGGATCCGACCGCCACCACCTATGCCTTCCTGGTGCTGGCGGTTCTTTTGGCGCTCAGCTTCGAGTTTGTGAACGGCTTTCACGACACGGCGAATGCGGTGGCCACGGTGATCTACACGAACACGTTAAAGGCCACGCCGGCTGTCGTTTGGTCCGGGCTCTGGAACCTGATCGGAGTGCTGGTGTCGTCCGGGATCGTCGCGTTCGGCATCGTGGCTCTTCTGCCTGTCGAACTGGTTTTGAACATCGGTTCCGCGCCCGGCTTCGCGATGGTTTTCTCCCTCCTCATCTCAGCCATTCTCTGGAACCTTGGCACTTGGTATCTCGGACTCCCGGCCTCAAGCTCCCACACGCTGATCGGCTCGATCCTGGGTGTCGGGCTTGCCAATTCGCTGATGGGGCCAGCTCATTCGATCTCCGAGGGGGTCAACTGGACGAAGGCGCAGGATGTGGGGCTCGGGCTGCTCATCTCCCCGCTCGTAGGCTTCTGCGCCGCCGCGCTGCTTCTCCTGCTGTGCAAGGCGCTGGTGAAAAACCCCTCTCTCTACCGGGCGCCCGAGGGCAAGACTCCCCCCCCGCTCTGGATCCGCGGAATCCTGATACTGACCTGCACGGGGGTGAGCTTTGCCCATGGCTCGAACGATGGCCAGAAGGGCATGGGGTTGATCGTGCTGATTCTCGTCGGCATTTTGCCCGGAACCTACGCCCTGAAAATGTCGTCCGGACCGGATACGGTCGCCGATGTCGCCAGGGCCGCCCACGAAATGGAGAATGTTTTTCAGAAATCTGCCGAAGGCATCATTCTCGATGACCCGGCCGCCAACGACGCCCTCACGGATTACATCAAAAACTCAGGAAAAATTTCTCCGCATGTCTATGCCGGCTTGGTGGACAAATGCAACGATCTTTTCCAACGCCTCGAAACCCTGGAGACATTCCAGAACCTCCCGACTGCTGATCGGGGCGATGTGCGCACCGACTTCTACCTGATCTCAAAAACGATTGCCAAGCTCGAAAAGACCGGGGGGTTCACGGCTCCCTCAGAGCAGGTGCGGGCTGCGGAACTCAGGAAGCACGGCGAGCAACTGGTCAACTTTATTCCCGACTGGGTAAAATACGCCGTCGCCCTCGCCCTCGGTCTCGGCACGATGATCGGATACAAGCGGATCGTCGTGACGGTCGGCGAGAGGATTGGCAAAGACCACCTGACATATGCTCAGGGCGGCTCTGCCGAGCTTGTCGCCATGACCACCATCATGATCGCCGACCACTTCGGCCTTCCCGTCAGCACGACCCATGTCCTCTCATCCGGCGTCGCTGGCACCATGGCGGCCAATCACTCAGGCCTCCAGATGGCGACGCTGCGGAATATTCTCCTGGCGTGGATCCTGACCATGCCAGTCTGCATATTCCTGGGGGCTTTGCTCTTCGCCCTCGGCCTGAACGCGCTCGCCCTCATGGGAATCACATGAGTTTTCGTAACTGCTCAGGAGGCTTCCTGAAGCAGGATGCCTCCTGAGCAGTTACCCGGATGTGACAAAATTGTTGCTCTTCAACTCTGGAGGGTCCGCTTCACCGGGCTTTATCTTTTCCTTCAGCAACACCCAATCCGCATGAAATCCACAGAATCCAAGCAAACATCGCCGAAGGACTCGCAAACGCTTTCGTGGCTGCGCAGCCAGACCGGCGGGGAGGAGAACCTCCCGACTGCGAAATTGATCGAAAGCTGGGTCCACGCCCCGACCGGGCTCCGGCCCCCGTGCACTTCGTCCGTGGGGAGTTCGCTGCGCTCCCCGATTCCCGAAATTTTCGTCCCCGGTCGCCGCCCGGAAACCGTTCCGCAAGTTACCGGGGGACATCCGGGAGCCTCCGTCGCGCCCGAGGGGCCACTGATGGCGTGGCGTGCACGGAAAACAGGTCGCACGGGGAAAAGGACCGCGTTTTTCATCACGGCCGGGCTGGCTGCGGCAGCTCTGAGCGTTCTTTCGTTCCTGTGTGGCAAGGCGGTCGGGCGCGAGTCCGCCAGTCACAACATCAAGCCGGAGGCCCCCTCCAAGGAGTTTCCTGCGGCCGCGCTGCCCGACCTCGACGCGGCGCTCGCTCTTCTTCGCAAAGGCAAAAGCCTGGAAGCCCTTGAGGCTTTGAAGGCCCTCCTCAATTCTCATCCCGATGCCCCCTCGGTCCATTATGCAACAGCGATTTCCGCGATACAGGCCGGATATCCCAGAGAGGCGGAGAGGATGGCAGACGCCTCCATCAAGCACGGGTTCCGGGTGTCCGATTCGTTGGCACTGAAGGCCGCTCTTCTGCCTGCGGGGGCCACCGCCGAGCGAGAAGCCCTCCTGAAACGGGCGATCACGGCCGACCCGATGAATCCCTGCCCGCTCCTCGAGCTGGCATCGCTTTACCGTGAGCAGAAACAGCCGGACCTCGCCCGGAGCGCGCTGGAATCCGCCGCTTTCCGCCTGAATCCCGCGGACGCACAGACCGTGCTCGAAACCACACGCGCCATCATGGATATGGATCAAACCGGGGAGCTTCCCCCGGTGGCACAGCCGCTGGGGATTCCCTCACGCGACTTCCCCAATGCCTACGCGGAGATGAAGCGGGGGAATTTCCAGAATGCCGTGACAATCCTGAAATTCTGCAGCAATTTCACCACCCCGGACCTCTTCGCCTACCTCCTCAACGACCCGGCACTCAGGAAGTTTGCCCGGAGAACCGAACTGTCGGAATTCTACTGAACCAGAAAACCTAGAAAAAGCAGTGGGATTTCACGCAAGGGCGCAAAGCACGCCAAGGCAGAAAGATACGCAAAGGATTAGATAGAAAACGTGTCACCCAAAGGGTGAGTGCTGCATCTTTCATAAATTCCTTCCTTTGTGTGCATTGCGTCCTTTGCGTGAGTCTCTTCTTCTGGATTTAGGGAAAACGGTTTTTCTCCGTGTCAGGAATCCCCGGATCCGGGCTGAATCGTTCCGGCGTCCGCGGATGTTCCCAGCCACGAGGGCAGATCCGATTCCGAATCGTGCCGATATGCCGGGCTCAGGGACGACTTGGACGCTGGAGACCGGGCCCATTGTGACAAAATTGTAACATGCGGGCGGTTGATGGAAGGGGTTGGTCCTCCTACCTACCTTGCGGGATATGCATTTGATGGAGAGGACACCATCCGGGACCCATGTGGGGATTCGGGCGAGGAGGCTTGTTGTCGTAAGCTTCGCCTACGTTGCTGCCCTTTTCCCTCCGATCCTATCCATCGCGCAAGATATTGCTGAAGAGCCGCCTCCGACGCAGGCGGTAGCGGATCAGATCAACACCCAGACCGAAAAGACGCTCTACATCCGGGAATACCGGGTGACCGGCTCGCGGACACTGCCGCACGGGGAGGTCGAAAAGGCGGTTTATGGGTATCTCGGGCCGGGGCGGACCGAAGGGGATGTCGAGCAGGCACGAGCGGCGCTGGAGAAGGCGTATCGGGATCTGGGATATCAGACCGTCTCGGTCAATGTCCCGCCGCAGCGGCCGACGCGGGGGATCATCGTGCTCCAGGTGACCGAGGCCCCGGTCGGTCGGCTTCGGGTGCATGGATCGAGATTTTACAGTGTCGAGCAGATCAAAAAAATGGCTCCTTCGCTTGCGGAGGGGACGGTTCCAAATTTCAACGACGTGCAGCGGGACATCATCGCGCTCAACCAACTGTCCGACCGGCAGGTCACTCCTTCGCTGAAGCCGGGGGTTGTTCCCGGCACCGTGGATGTCGAGCTGACCGTCAAAGACAAGCTTCCGCTGCACGGCAGCATCGAGTTGAACAACCGCTACAGCGCGAACACGACACCCCTTCGCCTCGACCTTGCGGTCCGCTACGACAACCTCTGGCAGCTCGGGCACACGATCGGGGTCGGATTCCAGATCGCCCCGCAGCGCCCGAGCGACGCGCTCGTGTACTCCGCCTACTATATCGCGCGGCTCCCGGCGATTGACTGGCTCGGGCTGATGGTTCAGGCGACCCGGCAGAACAGCGAGGTTTCCACACTCGGGGGCGGGAACTCGCTGGGCAACGGGGAGATCTACGGCGCACGTTTCCTCATCAACCTCCCCGCAAAAACCGGGTTCTTCCACTCCGCGAGCATCGGCATGGACTACAAACATTTCACGCAGGATCTCGTTCTCGGGAGTTCTGTGGTTTCCTCACCGATCAGCTACTGGCCGTTCAGCATCAGCTACAACGCGGCATCGGTCGGCAAGCATTACCAGACCGAACTGAGTGCCGGGGTGACGTTCAGCTTCCGCGGCACGAGCGCCCAGGAACAGTTCGAATTCGACAACCGGCGCTACAATGCCGACGCCAACTTCTTCTACTTCCGGGGCAGCCTCGGGCACACGCAGAAACTCCCTTTCGACTTTCAGCTTTTCGCGGAAGTCCAGGCCCAGGCGACGCCCAATGCGCTTTTGGACACCGAGCAGTTCAGCCTCGGCGGACTCAGCACGGTGCGCGGGTATCTGGAATCTGCTGTCGTTGGCGACAATGCCCTTTGCGGAACTCTCGAACTTCGCAGCCCCTCGCTGTTCGGATGGTGGGCCAAAGGGCCTGAATGGCGGGTGTTCGTCTTCCTCGACGGAGGAGTCACCACGCTCAACGATCCGCTGCCCGAGCAGACGTCGCAGTTCGACCTCTGGAGTTACGGGATCGGCAGCACGATCAAGATTTTCGATCACTTGAGCGGCGAATTCCTCATCGGGGTGCCTCAAATCACTCAGGGCCCCTCCGTGGCCAACCAGCCGCTTTTCACTTTCCTCCTCCGCGCCGAACTCTGACCACTCATGAACAATCCTTCTCTCTCTTTGCTCGCCGTGTTGACCTTGTCCCTGGCCACTGCGGGCCACGCCCAAGATTGGTGGAACAAGGAATGGACGGCGCGCAAACCGGTCACCGTGGATACCGGCAAGACTGGGGTCGATATGTCCGAGCCGGCTGGGACCGCATTGGTTCTGCTTCGCCTGCACCAGGGGAATTTCAATTTCGGTGCGGCGCGCGAGGACGGCTCCGACCTGCGTTTCGTCGCCGAGGACAGCAAGACGCTCCTTGACCACCAGATCGAAAAGTGGGACGCGCTCATGAACGAGGCGTTCGTCTGGGTGAAAGTCCCGGAAATCAAAGCCGGTTCGCAGGTCAAATTCTGGCTCTACTCGGGCATCGCGGGGGAGAAGATGGAGGAGGGAGGGGACCCCAAGGCGACTTACGACGCGGACACGGTTCTCGTCTATCATTTCACCGCCGCGACACCCGCCGACGCAACGAAGAATGCCAATAACGCAACCTCCGGCGGCACGCTCTCGGAGGGCGCGCTGATCGGACCCGGCATGCGACTCCTCGGGAATACCGCGATCAAGATCCCGGCTTCCGAAACCTTCAAATGGGCGGAGGGCCAGCCGATGACGCTCTCGGCATGGGTCAAGGCGACTGTTCTCAATGAAAAAGGCGTTCTCTTCGACAGGAGCGACGAATCGAACCGCTTTCAGGCCGGCATGGCAAACGGGATCCCCTATGTCGAAATCCGTGATGGCTCGGGCACGCACCGCACCGCACCCGGCGAGCCGGTTGCCACGGGCGTTTGGAAGCATCTTGCCGTCGTCGCCACAAACGCCACCACAACGCTCTACCTGGATGGAAAAGAATACGCCAAGCTCGATGTTCCGTTGCCGCCATTGACAACCGAGGCCACTCTCGGCGCCGACAGTGATGGGAAAAACGGCCCCGTCGGAGAAATGGACGAGTTCGAAATTTCCAAAGCCGCACGCGGCGCGGGGTGGGTGCAATTCGCCTTCACCAGCCAGTCGGGAAACGACGCGAGCACGAAGCTGGTCGTCGCAGGCGAGGAGGAAGGCGGCCACGGCGGCGGGCACAATGCCGCGGTCGAGCACGTCATGCTCTTCGGCGATATCGCAAAAAACATGATGTTCGACGGCTGGATGGTCGTGTTTTTCTGCGCCCTCATGGCGGCCGTCGGCTGGTCGGTCGCGATCAACAAGTTTCTTTACCTGAATAAAATCCAGAAGGGCAGCGACGAGTTTCTGCGGCAGTGGAAGCACATGGCCAGCGACCTCACCGCCCTCGACCACTCGGATTCCGAAAGCGTAAGCAGCCTCGGAGGCAAGGCGAGCGCGAAGGTCCAGAGGCTGATGAAACAGTCTCCGCTCTACCATATCTACCACATCGGCTCGGAGGAAATCCGCCACCGGATCCAAGACAAAAAGAAAAACTTTGACGGCCTCTCCGCGCGTTCGATCCAGGCGATCAAGGCGAGCCTCGACTCCGGCCTCATGCACGAGATACACCGCCTGAACAACGGGCTCATTTACCTGACAATCAGCATCGCGGGCGGACCCTATGTCGGGCTGCTCGGGACGGTCATGGGCGTCATGATCACGTTCGCGGTCATCGCCAAGAGCGGTGAGGTCGAGGTGAACTCAATCGCACCCGGCATCGCGAGCGCACTCCTCGCCACGGTCGCCGGCCTGCTCGTCGCGATCCCAGCCCTCTTCATCTACAGCTACCTCAGCAGTCGGATCAAAAACACCGTCACGAACATGAACCTGTTCATTGATGAGTTCATCACCAAGATGGCCGAGTTCTATCCGCCGACCATCGGCGGCCCTGTGCCGGGGCATGAAATCCGGGAGGACACATGACAGCCGACGACAACAAGGCCTACGATGACATCAACGTCACGCCGATGGTGGACCTCTACCTCGTGCTGCTGCTCATCTTCATCATCATGACGACCGCCGGCGTGCAGGGAACGAAAGTGGACCTCCCCAAAGGCAGCAAGGCCCCCGCCATTGGAGGCCCGAAGAGCAAGGCGATCACCATCAATAACGAAGGCAAGGTCTTCCTTGACACCATTCCCGTGACACTTGCCGAGCTCGAAACCAAACTGGCCGAGCACAAGGCAAAAAATCCGGACTTCCCGGTCGTCGTGCGCGGGGACCGCGCGACCCAATACCAGATGGTCATGGACGCGCTGGATGTCATCGGTCGCGTCGGAGTCACCCAGATCGGACTCGCAACCCAGGGGCCGAAATAAGCCATGGTTTCTCCCGACGACTATGAAGAGGAGGAAGGGTTCTTCCAAAAGCACAAGGTCAAGCTGATCGTGGCGGGCATCGTCGTCGCCAGCGCGGGCACCTTTTTCGTTTTCTCACCCAAGGAAACCCCGAAGAAAAAATCGGCGAAGGTGAACATGGTCAACATCATGCCGCCGCTTCCCCCGCCTCCGCCGCCCCCGCCGCCGAAGGAGCGCCCGCCGGAGCCGGAAACGGCGAAGGAAGAAAAGTTCACTCCGGAGGAAGCTCCGAAATCCGATCCGGAACCTGTCGCGGCCGAACCCGCGCCAATGGGCACGAATATTCAAGGGGACGGCCCGGATTCCTTCGGTCTCGCCAAAGGCGGCGGAGGTGGAGGAATGATCGGCGGCACCGGCAGGGGAAAAGGCGGCGGCGGATCAAAATTTGGAACCTACGCCGGACAGGTCCAGTCGCGTGTGGCCGATGCCCTGCGCAATCACAAGAAAACCCGCTCGGCCGCGCTGAATGTCAAAGTCCGCGTCTGGGTGGACCCCGCCGGACGCGTCACCCGCGCCACACTCGCCGGAACCTCCGGAGACACCGCCGTGGACCGTACGATCCGCGACGAGGTTTTAACCGGGCTGCAATTGCAAACCCAGCCGCCGGAAGGCATGCCGATGCCGATTGTCATGCGCATCACCGCAACCCGGCCGAATTGATTTCATGAGCTCCTTCGTTAAGTATTTTGCGCGCGCTGCCGGACATCTGGTGATTCCGGGGCGTTTTGTCTTTTGGCGGCCCTCCCGGCGGCCATTCCTCGCCTTTCGCCTTTCGCATTTCGCATTTCTCATTTTCCTATCCTCCGTTTCCCCTGCGGCCGACTACACCATCGCGCAGGTGGGAAAGAAAAACCGGATCATTTTCGACTACCCCGCACCAACCCCTTCACCCACGAAGAAATCAGAAACGGAAAACAAGAACTCCGGCGTTCCGGCATCAACCCCCCGATCTTCTCCAGCCATTTCCCCATCCAAGCCGGGTCCCGCTTTTGAAGTCAAATCGACGGAGCTTCAACCAGTCGCAATCGTCTCACCGGCAGCAGCGAACCCTCCCCAACCGGCGGCTTCCCCATCCGCTCCCCCTCTCCCGCCGGACCCGGCACCATCGCCCAGCGAAGAGCCCTCCCCAACTCCTCAGCAGACTCCTGCGCCCGTGCCGCAGACTCAAGCCACCCCGGCCATGCAGGTGATCCCTCCGCCCTCACCCGTTGCAACCCCTGTCGCAGCCTCCTTTCCTGCCGCTCAAAAAAACCAGGAACCCGTGGCGGAGGCGCAGCCGACGCCGGAAAATTCACGCTCCCTGGCTGCCGCCCCCACGCCGCTCGAAGGGCCGCTGCCTGTCGCATCGCCCCCGGTGGAAGACGTCGTCGGGACAACTCCCGACCTCGTCTTGCAAAAAAATTCCACTGAGCCGCCGACTCCGTCCCAGAGCGTCACGATCAATCTGATCAACAAGCTTGTGAAGCGGGGGATTTTGACGAAAGAAGACGCGAACGAGATGATCGCGCAGGCGCAGGCCGAGGCCGATGCGGCTCGTGCACAAGCCCAGGCGGACATGTTTGCTGTCGCCCAGATCGCGGCGACGCAGGCCGCTTCCGACCAGTTCGCTGTCGCCCAGGCACAAAATGCGCCCTCTTCGCCGGATGATGTCCGGGTGACCTATGTGCCCGAGCCGGTGAAGATGCAGATCAAAGAGGAGATCAAGCTCGAGCTCGCGGCCGATCGTGCCTCCAGCAAGTGGGCACCCGGGGTTCTGCTCCCGAAATGGGTGGGCAACGTCAATCCGTTTTTCGACTTCCGCATCCGTTTCGAGGGGGACTATTTCCCGAACGGCAACGATGCCACCGGGGCCTTCCCGAATTTCAACGCCATCAATACCGGCACACCGTTCGATACGACGGGAAACCAGTTTGCTCCCCAGTTGAACGCGGACCAAAACCGGAACCAGTTCCGTCTCCGGGCACGCTTCGGGGCGGACATCAACATGGGAGAGAACTTCACCTCGGGGTTCCGCGTGACCACCGGCCAGAACAACTCGCCGGTCTCGACGAACCAGAGCATGGGCCTCGCCAGCTCGGCCACGCAGGGGCAGGGCGGGAATTTCAGCAAGTATGCGATCTGGCTCGACCGCGCATTTCTCCGCTACGACCTCCCGCTCAATAACAAGCAGGTTCTCACGATGTGGGCCGGACGGTTTGACAACCCGTTCCTGTCCACGCGCTTGATTTGGGATGAAGACCTCGGGTTCGACGGGGCCGCTCTCAAGCTCCAGTATGAGATTCTGCCCGGCCTCACGCCGTTTGTCACCGGCGGCGCGTTCGTGGTCTATAACACCGACTTCAACTTCTCCTCGAACCAGCCGGTTAAATTCGAGAGTTACGACAAATACCTCTACGCCATCCAAGGCGGGCTGGAATGGAAGCCGACCGAGGATTGGAAACTCAAAGTTGCGGCGGCCTACTACTACTTTCAGAACATCGAGGGCAGGCTCTCCTCTCCCTACACCCCGCAGACGAATTCCGACGCGAGCGACACCGACAACAGTCGTCCTTCGTTCGCCCAGAAGGGCAACACCTATATGGCGATTCGGAACATCATTCCTGATGCCAGCAATGATTACGGGGCGATCAACCAGTGGCAATACTATGGTCTGGCAACCGAGTTCCACGAGCTGGCAATCACCGGGCGACTCGACTACAACGGGTTCGAGCCGGTTCAAATATCACTCGTCGGCGAGGTCGTCCAGAACCTTGCGTTCAAAAAGGACGCCATCAATCTCATCGCGGTCAACAACCGGGGGGAGCTCGCAGATCCCAACCAGTTGGATGCCATTGGCCCCTTCGACGGCGACCCGTTTGCCTGGCTGATCGAGCTTCGCGTGGGGACTCCCTCGCTCTCCAAACGCTGGGATTGGGCCGTGGACGTCGGGTACCGATGGATCGGCTCCGACGCGGTGGTGGACGGGTTCAACGACTCCGACTTCGGCCTCGGCGGCACAAACATGAAAGGGTTCACGGTCGGCGGACACCTCGCGCTCTCCGAGAATGTCTATGTTTCGCTGCGCTGGATGGGTGCCGACAGCATCGCCGGGCCGACTTACAAGACCAATATCATCCAGTTCGACATCAACTCGAAATTTTAAGCCCATGAGCACCATCCCAGAAGACAAGAAGACCGGCAGGAGGAGGGGAATCCTCTGGCGGGTCATCTTGCTAGCCGCAGTGATCGTTGTGCCGCTTCATGCCGCAGAAGAAGATGACGGCCTGGAAACCAAGCTCCGCGAGGCGCTTCGCAACACGATGCTCAAGCTCCGGGACGCCCAGGGACAGGTGGCCGGCGCGCAGGCTGCACAGATCGCCGCCGAGGAAAAAATCAAGGAACTCACGGCAAAGAACGATTCGCTCGGCAAGGATCTCATGGCCGAACGCAACACCTCCGCCAACATGCTCGCCGAACTCAACACCAAGCTCGAAGAGCGCGGCACGGTCATCGCCAGCCTCCAGACGATGCTCCAAAAATGGAAAAAATCCTATTCCGAACTCACCGCCTTCGCCTCGAAAAAAGAGTCCGAGCGCGCGAAGTTCGAGGCCAAGGCATTGAAACTCGAACGCGAGGTCGCCAGCCAACAAGTCAAGAACCTCGAGATGTACAAGGCCGGACTCGAGACCCTCGACCGCTATGAGAAATTCGGCCTGGGCGACGCGATCCTCGCCCGCGAGCCGTTCGTCGGAACCACGAAAGTGAAATTCCAAAACCTCATCCAGGATCTCTCCGACAAGCTGACCGATGCCCGGATCAAGCCGGATGACGCCGAGGCCTCGCCACACACCACTCCGTCTCCCCCCCCAAAAAAACCGTCCGAAAAATCCCGAAGCTGATGTCATTCCCGATCCCGCACTCCGCATGCTGCCTTCTCTTGGCCCTGACCATTTCGACCCCGTACGCCATCGGTGAGGATGTCATCGCCCGCGTCGGCGGGATGGAAATCCATGCCGCACAGGTCAAGCCATACCTGGACAATGTTTCCGACCAGGACCGCGAGGCACTCAGGAAGAATCCGGCGGCTCTCAGCCAGGCGGTCCGCACGCTGATCCTCCAACAAATTCTCTTCAAAGAAGCCATCGCCGCAGGTTGGGAGAAGACCCCCGCGACCGCCGCGCAGCTCGAACGCCTCCGCCAGGGCGCAATCGCCGAGTCCTACCTCCAGTCGGTTTCAAAAGTGCCGGAGAGCTTTCCTTCCGATGAGGACGTGAAAAAAGTTTACGAGGCGCGCAAGGACGAGCTCAAGATTCCAAAGCAACTTCAGCTCGCGCAGATCTATGTGGCGGTGGCGACGGATGCCGACAAATCGTCGCAGGACAATGCCAAAGCCCGCATGGACGAGATCGCCAAGGCGGCAAGATCGGGCGATTTTTCCGCGGTCGCGAGGGACAAAAGTGATGAGCGCGAAACGGCCGTGCGCGGCGGCGAGGTCGGTTGGCTTGCCGAGGCTCAGATCCGTCCGGAAATCCGGGCGCAAGCCTCCGGGCTTGCAAAAGGTGCCGTGAGCGAGCCCGTTCGCCTCGCAGACGGATGGTATATCGTCAAGGTTCTCGACATCAAGGCCGCCCACACAGCAACCCTGGAAGAGGTCAGGGACCAGCTCGTGCGCGTCCTGCGCACGGAGCGTTCCAGCGCCAACCGCGAGGCCTACCTCTCGAAGCTTCAGCAACAGAACCCGATTGCCCTCGATGAGCTCGGGCTGCCGAAACTGATCGAGCGCCAGCCTTGAATCCCGCGATTGATCCGGAAGAGATTCCGTTTTTATTTGTTGGCGTTCTCATGTAATAGTTGCGGATAGCCTCCGGCTGCGTCCGGGGGGGATCCCCAGCATGAGTGAAGAAATCCCATCGAGCGAAGATAAGAAAATCCAGATCAAGCCCCGGAGATTGAAATCCTCCCCGAACGACGAGAAGCTCGGGGAAGTCGCCGGGGAGCAGAAATCCCCCAACAAACCCGGGGTCCGACCGAAACCGATCGGTGTGCCCTTTGAGGCCCGCGCCCAGTCGCGTCCGATATCAATCGAGAAAGTGCTGGAAGGAGATCCTCCCGGGGAGAAAAAGTCGGAGGGCACGGAAGCCGAACTCTCCGCATCCCCGCCGGCCCTCGCGGGAAAAGAGCCCCCTCTCCCGGCCAAGCCGGTTTTTCAGATGAGGCAATGGATCAAGAAGTCTCTGAGGAAGCGTGTTCCGGTCTGGCAATTCCTTTTGGTTTTTGCTCCTGTCGCTGTGGTGATCGCGTGGATTTTCTTCTCCGCGGGGGCAGCCTTGCAGCACAACCACATGGTGGGGGAGATCGCCAAACAAGGGGTCAACATTCCCGGAGATTTTCAAGCCCGGCTCGACAAGGCTCTCATGGAACTCAGGACGGGGGATGCCCGGAAGGCACTCGATCAACTCGCCCTTCTCGAGCAGGAAACCCCGGCCGTCTCGTCGCTCAGCTACCTCGTCGCCCTCGCGGCCATGCAGGCCGGGGACCCGGAAACCGCGTCGGGAAATGCCGATCAATCCATCGCCAAACGCGAGCGTGTCTCGGATTCGCTCGCTTTGAAGGCGGTCCTTGAAACCCAGAAACCAAAAGGCTCCGCCACAACGTTCGGGGATCCGCGCCTGCGGGCGGAATCCTACCTCCGGCAGGCGATGATTGCCGATGCGGCAAACCCGTCTCCCTATGTTGAACTGGCCACTCTTCTGCGTTACCGGAACCAGAATGAGGAAGCGATGCAGCTTCTTCAAGGCGCACGCTCCAGGTTGAACCCCGTGGACAGCCATTCTGTCGTGGATGTTTCCATCGCGCTGCTCAAAATGCAAAACCTGCCGGACAACGAGCTTCCGGAAAACATCAATCCGGACAACGATGTCGCCTCCCTGTTTTCCGCCTCCTACCTCGCGATGCGGAAAGGCGACTTTGCCCGTGCCGCCTCGCATTTGAAAACATGCCGCCAGAGGCTTCCGACCGACCTGTATTACTATCTTGTCAATGATCCCGCCCTGCGAAAATTCGCCCGCCAGCCTGAACTCGCAGAGTTTTTCTAAACTCGGATGGTTGTTTTTAATCTCGAAAACGGTTTTCAACGTGTGCTTCGCGTGTGAGGAATCGCGAATCCGGGTTCATTTTGATTGACCAGCCAACCGGGTGCCAAGCCAGGCTTGCAGCCAAGCCGGGAAAAAAGATCCTGTCAGCAACCCAATCCATTCCGTGGCGGCCCCGGAAAGGTTTCTACCGCTGCAAGCCGGTAACAATTTCCGGCAGCGAAGGATCCTCCGGAACCAACGGGTTGGGCAGGGTGAAATCCTGTTCCGAAGGAAGGCTGTTTTCCGTGAAATTCCCGGGAGTGGAACCACCGAACCTGACATGCAGGGACGACTTTTTAAGAAAAACTGCGCGGCCGGATTCCAATGCGGAACGCTTCAGACTGACCACAATGGAATTTTCCCCTGCCACCATGAGCCGCGCGGGAAGGAAAAGAGATCCTTTGCGCCAGCCCGCCAGAACCAGGCGTCCGCTCGGGTCCGGCACGAGTGCCGGGTCATCGAGACGGAACGGTTGGAAGCCGACCGAGCCTGCCAGAACGGAATTCACCCTCACATCAATGCGCGCTTCGGGATCGACCCCCAACGCTTCCAGGTGCAGCATGGCGACTTCGAGCGTCCCCTCGAGCGGAACGATAAACTCCAGCTCCCCGTCGAGTTGCTCGACGCCGGCAGCGAGTTCCGCCTCGACGACCGATCCATTCCGAACGTCTCCAGTCAAGGGGCCGACTCCGTCCACCTCGTCGCGATCAAAAACCCTCAGGGCCTCGTCCACAAGAACCGGATCGTTCTGTGCCCCGAGCACGGCGAGCGAATTCTCCCGCGCCGGTCGAACCGCCACGCTGACGAGTCCGTCAAATTTCCCATAGTAAGAAACCAAAACCTCCCCTCCTTCACGGGTCAGGCTTTGGGGCAGAAGAAGCGTGCGGGAATTGAGCCCCAGAGGGGTTTCGGTTTCGCCAAGACCCGCGGAGACGACAGTCGTCGAGCCGTCGGGCGCACGCCACTCGACCGCGGGACCTCCGTCGCCCTGGTCGTCAAAAATCACCGTAAGCGCATAGAATTCAGCGGAGGCCACCTTCCAGAGCGGAGGAATCGGGATCTCGACTGTTGCCAGTTCCGGTTCGACGCGGGCCGGCAGTGACATCCAGCCCGGCAGCGGACTCATCTGCACCGCAGGCTTCAACGCGAGCACGAAGGGGGCAAACTTCCTTCCCGTCGAAAGCGAAGGATCCGGTGTCTGCGCACGAACCGTCGTGCCCAAAAGCAGCCATGCCAAAATGATGGGAATGATCGTTTTCAAAGCGCCTACCGGCAGAGTAATACACAACCGCCGCCAAAAATAAAGACATGCTTTGGCAGGCCCGGAAAAAGTCCGCCTTCCCTTGAACCCGAAAACGGTTTTCCAGCCAGTAGAACACAGAGGAAAACCACTGCAAACAAGATGGACAAATCGATCCAAGCACGGACTGCCTTTCCCCTTCTGTCTCAGTGTTCTCTGTGCTGTGGCAACCATTCGCCGGATCCGGGGTGAAGGCGCTCAGCGGGAACGCAACGAGCTCACGCTGGTGAGGATGCCGGCGATCATGGAGTAGGCGACGATGCCCACGAAGAGGGCGACGAGAAGGATGATGGCCGGCTGGATGAGGGTGGTGAGATGGCCGATCCGGGACGTGAGTTCTCGGTCGTAGCGGCGCGCGGCTCGCTCGAGGGCGGCGGCGATGTCGCCGGTCTGCTCGCCGACGCCAAGGATGTCCATGAGGACGGGCGGAAAAAATCCGACGCGGCGGAGTGCGGAGGCGAGGCTGGTGCCCTCGCCAACCATGGCGGCGACTTTGGCAAGGAGGCCCTGGAGATACACGTTCGCGGTGGCGGCGAGCATGAGGTTGATTCCTTGAAGGAGATTGACTCCGTTCGAGACGAGGGTGGAAAGCGTCTGTAGCATCTCCGCGTAGAACTTCGCGCGGAGGACCGGTCCGACAACCGGGATGTCGAGCATCGCACGGTGCCACCAGGCTTTGCCGGAGGGAGTGCCGACGGCCGCACGTGCCAAGAGGACGGACGCGCCGATACAGGCGAGGATCGCCCACCACCACCTGCCGCAAAATCCGCTCACAGAGATCAGGATCTGCGTGATCAGGGGAAGTTTTTGACCGGTTTTCCCGAGCAGGACGGAGAGCTGCGGGACGAGAAACGTGAGGAAGATGAACATGAGCACGATCGCCGAAGAGAAGACGATGCTCGGATACAGGAGCGAGCTGACAACCCGCTTGCGGAGGTCCTCGATCAGCTCGAGATACGCGCACTGGCGTTTGAGGATTTGCGGCAGCGCACCGCCCGCTTCTCCGGCGGCCACCAGGTTGCAATACAGCGCGTCAAATGTCCGGCCGCACTCGCGCAGGGCCTGCGAGAAGCTCACCCCGTCACGCACCCGCTGGCGGAGCTTGGCGGCCACGAGCCTGACTTCGGATTTTTCCTGCCTCTGCTCGATCACCTTCAGGGCGCCTTCGAGCTGGAGGCCGGCTTCCAGAAGCTCGGCAAGCTCCTCGGTGAAATAAAGAAGCTGGCCGGGCGAAAGCCGGGTGAGGCCGATTTCTCCCAATGGGGCTTTTTTCTCGGGGACCCCGCCCTCGCCGACGCTCACCGGCTGGAGCCCCCTGCTGCGGAGGAGGCGATAGGCCTCCGCTCGGGTCCTGGCAGAAATCACCCCGCTCGCCGCCCCGCCGTCCGGCCCGGTTGCTTTGTAGGAAAAATCAGGCACTTTGAAGAAAATTCGAAATTCGAAATTCGAAATTTGGAATAAAAAGCAACCCGCGCGGAGCGCGGCACATCATTCCGCATTCCCCATTTCGAATTCCGCATTCTTTTGAACTATTCATCCAGAGCTTCGAGTTCGCTGGTGGTGACGCGCAGCACTTCTTCGAGCGAGGTGACTCCGGCGGCCACTTTGAGCCATCCGTCCTTGCGGAGCGGGACCATCCCCTCGCGCATGGCGAGCTCGCGGAGCTCGGGACCGCTGCCGCGGCGCTGGATGAGCTCCTGGAGGCGGGAGGACATCATGCAGATTTCGAAAAGGGCGGTGCGGCCGGCGTAGCCGCTCTGGCGGCATTTTTCGCAGCCGACCGGACGGCGGATTTTATCCGCCCACGCGATCGGGAATCCGAATTCGACAACCTCCTCGGGCTTGCGGTTCGCGGGCTGGGAGCAATGTTTGCAGAGCCTGCGGACAAGGCGTTGGGCGATGAATGCGCGGACCGACGAGCCGACAAGGAACGGCTCGATGTTCATGTCGAGCAGGCGGGTGATCCCGCCGACGGCGTCGTTTGTGTGGAGCGTGCTGAAGACGAGGTGTCCGGTGAGCGCGGCGCGGATCGCGATCTCGGCGGTTTCGTGATCGCGCATTTCGCCGACCATGATGACGTTCGGGTCGCCGCGGAGGATGCTGCGCAGGGCATTCGCAAACGTGAGATCAATCTCCGGTTTCACGGCGATCTGGATGACTCCGTTGAGCTTGTGTTCGACCGGGTCCTCAATCGTGACGATCCGGCGTTCCTTCACGTTCAGGCTGCTGAGGAACGTGTAGAGCGACGTGCTTTTGCCGCAGCCGGTCGGGCCGGTGACAAGGACGATGCCGTTCGGAATCGAGATGAGGTTGCGGATGCGTTTCTCCGAGATCGGATCGAGGCCGAGGCGCGCGAAGTCGAAGTGCTCCTGCCCGAGAAGACGGAGGCTGACATTTTCGCCATAGATGCATGGGATCGTGGCCACGCGGACATCAATCGGCTGCCCGGCATGTTCGAGCGCGATCCGGCCGTCCTGCGGAAGCCGCCGCTCGGCGATGTCGAGCCCGGCCATGATTTTGAGGCGGGAGATCACGGAATCCTGGAGGACTTTGATCCGCGGGGGGACAGGGGTTTCGTGAAGGACTCCGTCGATGCGGTAACGGATGCGGAGGTCCTGTCCGAGCGGTTCGAAGTGGATGTCCGTCGCTCCCTGTTGAAGTCCCTCGCGGAGGATTTGGTTCACAAACTTCATGACCGAGGCCTCGGTGTCCTCCTCGTCCACCACATTCACTTCCTCATGGCTGCCTCCCACTTCGTTTTCGCGGCCCTCGATGAGTTCCTCGAACGTATCGGCCCCGACCCCGTAGGTCGTCTTCAGGGTTTCGATCAGTCGGCGGCGGGTGGTCATCACCGGGCGAACCGGGCCGGGCCAGTGTTGGACAACCGTCTGCCAGCCCGCATAGTCGAATGGATCAAACGTCAGCAAACGCAGTTCGCCTCCTTCGACGGCGGACTCGGGGAGAACCGTCTGTCCGAGCGCCAGGCGGGGCGGGAATTTTTCCCGGATATTCTCAATCGTCTGAACATCGCTTTCTTCCCGCCAGGGAAGTCCGAGCTCCCCCGCGAGTGCTTGGAGAAAATCCGGTTCCCGAACCAGATCGGCATCGAGGAGCGCGGCCACGAGCGAGCGCTGGGCGAATGCGGCCCGGCGCAAAGTCTCCCGGCATTTCTCCGGTTCGCTGCAGCCGGTCTCTTTCGCAATCGCGGTGAGGTCCTCGATGAGATTGACCATGCCCTATTTCTTCTTTTTCTTCGGCGTGGGCGTCGGTTTGGGCTTGGGCTTCCACGGCGGGGGCTCGTGGGCCTGCTCGGCAATCGGGGCGGTCATCTGCTGGGCCTCCTGCCCGAGCGGCGAACGCTCGCCCTCGTAGGCGCTGGCTTTCATCATCTCGGGGTTGGAATCCACGACAACCGGCTGGATCATCACAATCAGCTCGTTCTTATCCACGGAGTTGCTCGTCCGACCGCCGAGAAGGGACCCAATCACGGGGATTCTCGAAATGTAGGGGATTCCGGCCTGGTCCCTTTTCTTGGTTTCTGTAATGAGCCCTCCGAGCACAATCGTGGATTTATTCGGAACGCGCACGCTGGTGGTGATTTCCTGAGTGTTGATGATGTTCACCAGATTGCCGGAAATATTTTTTTCCGCGCCCAGGGTGTCGTTTTTCTGGACGATGACGAGGTTGACTTCCTGGTCGGAGTTGATGAGAGGGATGACCTCGAGTTTCAGGACGACGTCCTGGTATTGGACGCTCGAAGCGACAGATGTTCCGTTGTTGTTGATTCCTCCGCCCGTGGCGGTCGTCAGAGAGGTCTGGGGAAACGGGACCCTCTGCCCGGAGAAGATCGTGGCCTTCTTGTTGTTGGTGGTGTAGACGACCGGCCGGGACAGCGTGCGAAATCTGCCTGTGGATTCGAGGAACCTCGCATAAACATCCACGGAGTCGGCTATGGTTCCAAAAACGGTCAGCCCGGAAAGAGCTCCGAGTCCATTGGCCAACGCCGCGGGGCCGGTAATCGAGGAAGGGTTGGGAAGGGTTCCGGTCACGTTGGGAAACAACAGGGGATTCAGAACCGCGGCCGCCAAACCGTTGCCGCTTGCCCCTTGGTATTTGATCAGATACTGAACGCCGTAGTCGGTGCTGTTCGTAATGTTGAGCTGTCCGATGACCACGGCGAGATAGACCTGCTTGGGCCGCTGGTCGAGGAGGTCGAGGATTTGCTTGGCGCGCGCTTTGCTCTCCGGAGGGCCGAAGACGATGATGCTGTTCGAGCTGTTGTCCGAGATGATCCGGATTTCTCCGAGCGTGACAGACTGCGGGGCCGACTGCGCGGTTTCGTCCGAGAGGCGATCCCCCTTGTCCATCACGCCGGTTCCGCTGGAGCCCGATCCGGAGGAACCGCCCAGTGCGGAGGAGTTGGCATTGTTGTTTTTGAACGGATTCGCGGGCGTGGGTTGCGCCCCGGCCGAGTTTCCCTTCTGTTCGGTTTCCGCATCGGCCAGCATGTCCGAAATGACCGGGAAGGCCTCGGCGGCGGGCACATAATTCAGCACGCGCACATACGGCTGTTCGAAGCTTCCCGCGGCGTCGAGTTGCATGATCACGTCCCGCACATAGCGGTAGTTCTCCTGGCGGGTGACAACGAGGATCCTGTTCGTGCGCTTGTCGGCGAGGAATTTTGCTTTGCCGGTGAGGAGGCGGTTTTCGTAGCGGGCTCCGCCGGTTGCCGCGGGCTGTCCGTCGGGAGTCGGCGGAGCGGATTGGATGTTTGCGGGAGTCCCGGTTTTCGAGGCAGGATCGTCTTTGCCGAACATCTCGTCGAGGATCTCGACGATCCGCTCGGCGTTCGCGCGCTGGAGGGGGACAAACTCGGTGATCACCTGTGCGGGCTCGACATCAATGAGCGCGAGCACTCCGAGAGCTTTGCGGATGACGGGGGTCTTGTCCGTGATGATGAGGGCGTTGGTGTTGGGGACCGGGGCGATGACTCCATAGGCATTTCGCTGGATGACCTGGTCGAGCACGGCGATGGCCTCATCGGGGGAGACGAACGCGAGCGGCTGGTAGAAGCTCACGACCTGATCTCCCTCCTTCGGAAGCGCCGATTTCTCGATATAGAGAGGAAGACCCTCGGTGCGCGGAGCGCGGCTCGGCCCGAGCACTTTGATCGTCTGGTCGTCCACGGGCACGATGCTGAAGCCGTTCAGAAGGAGAGAGCTCTCGATCAGCTTGATCGCCTCCGTCCGGCTCACCGGCTGGGCGACCATGATCGAAATCTCCGGGCCCGCGAGGTTCGAGTCGCGGATCAGTTTTTTGCCCGTTAATTTCTCGTAAAAATCCAGCACATCCAGGACGGAGTTCTTTGGAAGTTCGAGCTTCACAAGATCCGGCGCGGCGGGTTGGGCCGATGGCGAGGGCTGCGGCGGCGGATTTGCAGGCAGGGGCTGCGGCCGGACAGCGGAGGGTTGCGCGGCTGGAGAAGGGGCTTGTGCGGGGACGGCGGAGGCTGCAATGACGAGAGCCGCGATGGCGGAAAAAAAGGTTTTCATGGTCCTGGAGCAGACTGGCCGGAAATAATTCGCCTCCGGATGACACGGTGGTTGGGAGGCGTGGGATTGTTCTGTTGGAAGGCGGGCGAGCCGGGGACGGCGGTTGCGACTGCCGGGGAGGTGACAACAGCGGACGGACGCACCGGAGCTCCGTTGACGGCAGGGCCTGAAGGCAGCACCGGCTGCGGCGGTTGGGCGCTGGGTTCGGCGTAGGCGAGGGTGGCGACCTGTCCATCCACGCGGATCGTGGCGCGCATCCGTCTCGGGTTTGGGTCGGGAAGATACTCGACAAGCCCCATGTTCAGCTTGTTCGGTGTTTTCGAAAGCATGTGGCGGGTCTGTGTGGTTTTATCGAGAACAAAGACGAGCGCCTCGCCATCCAGCGCCACCGCGCCGGTCAGGGCAAACCGCTCCGCAAGGGGGGAGCTTTCCTCGGCGGTCGGCACAGAAAACGGAGATCTGTCCAGCAGGGCTTGGAACGAGGAAATCTCGCGCGGCATCGCCCAAGGGGCTTCCGGCTGCGAGATCGCCGTGGCGGCCGTAACCAAGGCAAGGAGTATCGCTTTGGAGAGTGTGGTCATGGGCCGGTTGATGCGGTGGGGAGATAATACTGGCGGACCTCCATATCCACCAGCACATTCGGGGGCTCGGAATCGCTGCGGATGACGAGCTTCGGCATCGAGCGCCAGGCGGCGGGAGATTGCAGGGAGAAAAGAAATTTGGCGACCCCGGAGAACGGCCCCGAGAGTTTTGCATGCAGGGCGGATGCGGTGCCCGAGGTGACTTCGGCGGTCGGGAGAAGATTTTCTTCCACGACTTTGAGCCCGGCTTCATCCGCGGATTTTCGGAAAGTTTCCAGCAGACCGGTGCTCGCCTGATCGGGGGAGGATTGCCGTGGGGGATGGGACTGCATCCACTCCCGTGCGGAACCGATCGCCGAAGCCCCTTCGATCCAGACCTGTCCCTCGGAAAATTGGCTCTGTGCAGTCACAATTTCACGGACCACAGATGTGCGCCAAGCCATCCATGCGCGGGCGGCAAAGAGATTCAGAGCCAGAAAGATGGCCGAGCAAAATACGATCAGCAGGCGGCGTTCATTCGTTGCGAGTTTGCGCATCGGGTCGGGCTCCTTCCATTTCAAAACGGACTTTGTTTTTTCCGGCAAGCTGGGGCTGGCGTGATGTCCAGTCGTAGTCCTGGAGAACCGGGGATTTCTTCACGCGTTCGAGGAATTGGTAGGCCTGCGAAATGTCGGCGGCTTCCCCGGCGAGAAGCAGGCGTCCGCTTTCCAGAGTGAACTGCGTGAGACGGATTTGATCTCCCGGAAGTTCGGCGGCCACCGCTGCGAGCTGGTCGAGCGCAAAGTGCTGCGGGTGCACGGCGGCCCGGAATTCCTTCCACTCGGAGACAAGTTTCTTTGCCTCCGCTGCTGCGGGTGCGCTCGCGGCGGCGTCCGCTTTCCATTTTTCAAGCTGGATTGTTTTCCATGCCAGGTCGCCAGCGAGGGTGGCGAGGACGAGGCAATAGACAGCGGCTCCGATTCCACCAAGGAATGCCAGACGTTTCCATGCCGCGTGCTTCTCGGCCGTCCGCCGCACAGCCGGGGGGAAGACTTGCGCCAAAGTTTCGGGAATCCGCGGCGGCGGCGCCGGCGAAACCAGCTCGACCTCCGCGCGCAGGGCACCGGCCAGAGAGGAACGGGCCTCCTCCCCAAAATCTCCGATGAGCCGGAGCGATGACGGCAGCCCGACGATGACAGCCTCCGCGCACAGACGGAGAGCGAGACGCGTGAGCAGCCCACAAAACGCCGGGCCGGGGGAAGTTTCTCCGCTGGCGGAAAACGTGACGCATTTTCCGTTCCGATAAAATCCGAAACAAAGCGCCCCCTCCTCGCGCCAGATCACGACATCCGCTTTGCCGGGATCAAGAAGACGGGCTGGAATGTCGAAAAAACCGGCTTTCGGGAAGTAAGCGGACGCCGGAGAATCATCGCCGACCACGAGGGCGAGAATCAGCGAGCGTCCGTCGGAGGATTCGACCGGGAGCGTGCGGACCTCGGCATCGCGGCGGATGAGATGTCTTCCCGAAAGTTCGAGTTCGGCAAGTTCGCGGGGATCGCCCTCGGCGGACACCCAGAGCGGCACGGCCATGATGCTTCGCGTGGGGAGAGCGAGGAGGAGGTTCGGGGCGCAGGAAACGGCCTTATCCGAGGGGTCCCTCTTGCATTTCGGTTCTAATTTCGCCGGGAATTCCCAAAGCTCCCAGCCCTCCATGCCGGGGAAGAGAACCGTTTCCGGAGCGCTCATTCTTCCTCCCAGCTCATAACCTGGCCTCCGCCATTTTCCGGAGCGATGACGACGATCCGGTGGTTGGTGCCGCTGCAAAACCCCGTGCTCTCGATCCGGCGCACGCTGCCCGAGACGTCAAAAAACTCTTCGAGCAGTTCGCGTTGGCGTCCGTCCGCGCCGATGAGGCCGGCTGCTGCCGTGATGGATTCCAATTTGACGTCATCCTCGCTACCCTCGACGGCATCCGGCCCCGCACGCAACTCGAAAAGTGAGCGGCACTGCTCGGGAGTCAGCCCGGCAAGGCCGGTCAGGACCGGCTCCGCGGCGTGCTGGATGTTGATTTTTCCGTTGTGCCAGGTGGTGAAGCACTCCTTCCAACCCTCGTGCGAAGACAGAACCCGGTCCATCCCGAGAATGGCTTCCATCTCGCGGATGTTGAGCAGCGGGCGGTTTGCCGGGAAGCCCGCGCGCCCGACGGCCTCGTATTCGCCGCGCTCGGCTCCCGCCAAAGAACGAAAATCATCCCCGTCAACCCAATCCACCAAGCCGTCAATCGCCGCGTCGCGATGCTCCTGGTCCACCTCCCACGCGTCGAAAAGTCTGATGAAAACATCCCGGCTGTTCAGGCCGATCCAGAAGTTCGGGTTGATTTTTCCGGATTCGTCGGAAAGCCGGACCTCGAATCCTTCGGTTTCTTTGTTGCCGCTGTGCAGGAGCGGATCGCCGGGTTTGATCGCCGGGTTCAGTCCGATGGCGACGCCGCTGAGCGCGAGCTGGCGTGCCCGAAAAGCGCGTTCTGCGCGCGCTTCGTCTCCGGTCCAGTTGCTGACCACGCCTGCGACAAGCACAACGAGACCAGCCAGGAAGGCGATGCTCCAAAGAACGACCGGAAGGGCAAGGGCGCGATGTGTCCGGATCATGGCGGCGGGGACGGTGTCGGTGAGGGCGCGGCTGCGGACAACGCCGCGAGCGGGGGGATCCAGAATTGCACATCCATTTTCGCGCCACCCAGATCGAGGCATTCCATCTCGAGGCGGGCCGTAAGCGGGCGCCCGTTTTCGGGAAGCCACTCGTCCATCCATTCTCCGTTTGCAAAGAACGACCATTTGACCCGCTCAACGCGCGGGAGGAGAGGAATCCAGGAATTGCCGTCCTTCAAGCGGTCGAGATCGGCGGAGGGCAGATCGTGCGGCGCAAGGAGGAGGGACATTGTGCGGGAGCCGTCCGCGCGGGGACGGGCCGCGAGAATCAACGAGCCGCCGCCCAGACTCGGAACGCCGAACACCCCCGTGGTTTCTTCAAAAATGATCTCCGGCACCGGCGCGCCCGAGGCGGATTTCGAAAACCGGAGTTGGACCCGCCCCTCGCACGGCAGGTTCAAGAACGCCTCGCGCGTAACTTTCATGAATGCCTCAACGCGTCGCACCACCACCTGTTCCTCCAGCGTCGTCCGGCTTGCCTCGGTCGCCGCCGATGTAATCGAATAAACCGCGCCGGTCAGAAGCCCGAGAAGCAGGAGCGCCAAGATCACCTCGAAGAGGGTGAAGGCTCCGCAGGGACGCGGAGCAATGCGGAATGTGGAATGCGGAATGCGGAATGAAGAGCAATGCGGAGCGCGGAGTGCGGAGTGCGGATTATGGAATGAATCCACCCGCCGGAGGCGGGCACCCGGACGCGAAGCGGGCGCATTTCGCATTTCACATTTCGAATTTCCCATTTTCCCTATCATGGTTTGTAAATCAGGATTTCCGCGGTTTCTTTTCCTGCTTTCCCCTCCCCCCAGTCGGCGGCGATTGTGAGTTTCCAGAGTCCCGGAACCAGGGTTCCGTTGGTGGTCTTCGCCTCGAAAGCCTCCAGCGTTTCCTCGACCCGGACGCCGTTGTTATCGCGGGCCTCGATGACCCGCTTGCCGTTGAACGGAGGGGGAACCGACATGGCGGCAGAGAGCCGGGACTCCAGCATGATCCGCGCGAGCGCCCGGTCGCGGGCTTCGATCGCCGCCTGCACCGCGCTGTCCAATGCGACCACAAGGCCGGTCACTGCAATCGCAAAGACGCCGAGTGCGATGAGAACCTCAAACAGCGTGAAGGCGGAAGAAAGGGATGAAGGATGAAGGATGAAGGATGAAGAAATTCCGCGGGGACGTGGAGCAATGCGGAATGCGGAATGCGGAGCGCGGAATGAATCCACCCGCCGCAGGCGGGCACTCGGACGCGAAGCGGTCCCATTTCGCATTTCGCCTTTCGTCTTTCGCATTCTTCTATTCATCAATGACCAGCCCCGTGAGGGGATCGAATGCCATCTCGAACGGCCCTTTTCCGCCGGAGATCCGCAGGGTGAGCGGCTCGCAGATCCCCTCGCTGTTGAATCCCCAAAATTCGCCTTTCGCGGGCTTGCGGAACCGGGACTCCGTCATCCGGCGGACCTCCATCTTCCAGCCTTTCGGCAGGCGGACCGCAGAGACCGATTGCATCTCCGGGGACACGCCGTTTTCCTGGATCGCGATCCGCCGCGCCACGCTTTGCCCGACCGCGCTCGAGTGGACGCCCTGGACCGTCCGGGCGATGCTGTCGGCGATTTCTTCTTCTTCGGTCCTTCCAAACGAATCCGCAAGATACGGGACCATGATCCCCATCAGCACGGCAATGACGCCGAGAGCAAGAAGGACTTCGAGAAGGGTGTACCCGGCGCTCCTAATTTTTTTGGGAAGGGCCATTGGTCTCTTTCCCGGCATCATCATCGCTTTCTTTGCCGTCCGGTCCGAGCGAATAGAGATCAAAGCTGCCGGGGTTGTTCCGCCCGGGGTTGCGATAAACATATTCCGCACCCCAGGGGTCGAGAGGAACAGATTTCAACAACTGCTTCCACTTTCGTGGCTTCGGGTCCGACGACGGTTGCTGGACGAGTGCCTTCAGCCCCTGCTCGGTCGTCGGCTTCCGGTAATTGAGCATTTCGTAGGTGCGCAGCTGCATGGAGATCGCCTGGATATCGCTCTCGACCCGCTGTTCCTTCGCCACGTCAATATTGCCGACAAGCATGTAAATCGCGGATCCCACCAGCACCGCGATGATGCCCAGCACGAGCATGATCTCAAAAAGCGTGTACCCACTGTCTGTTTTGATGGAAAGGCAGGGATTTTTCACGAAGACAAACCATTGCCGAGTCGGGCCGGTTCTGCAAGCACGATGATGTCTGTGCGGAGATGTTCGACCCGTGTTCTCATCGATCTTCTACAGTTTGAAATGCGGAGAAGGTGATTGTCGTCAGGTTGCCCTGAACAAGAGCCGCCTCACGTCACTCGACGGTGACGCTCTTCGCGAGATTGCGGGGCTTGTCCACGTCGCAGCCGAGGGTGGCGGCGATGTGGTAGGCGAGGAGCTGCAGGGGGATGGCCGAGAGGATCGGGGTGAGGTAATCCGGGGCGCGTGGGATGAGGATCACGTCGTCGCAGATTTTTGCGAGCGCTGTGTCCCCTTCGGTGCCGACCGCGATGACCGGGCCCTTGCGGGCTTTGACCTCCTCGATGTTGCTGATGTTCTTGTCGAAAACCGCATCCTGCGGCGCGAGGAAAAGCGAGGGGGTTTCTTCGTTGATGAGGGCAATGACCCCGTGCTTGAGCTCGGCACTCGGATAGCCGGATGCGGAAATGTAACTGATTTCCTTGAGCTTCAGCGCCCCCTCGAGCGCGATCGGGTAATTCGCCTGGCGTCCGAGAAAGAGAAAATTTTTCGCGTGCGCGTATTTTTTCGCGATTTTCTTGATCGGGGCGTCGAGCTCGAGCGTCTTGGTGACAAGATCCGGGAGCTTTTCCATCTCCTGGATGATCGTGCGTCCTTCCGCATAACTGAGGTGACGGATCCGGCCGAGAAGGAGTCCGAGGAGCGTGAGGATCGTGAGCTGGGAGGTGAACGACTTTGTGGCGGCGACACCGATTTCCGGCCCGGCGTGCATATAGGCCCCCCCGTCGCTTTCCCTTGCGATCGTGCTCGCGACATTGTTGCAGATCCCGAGCGTGCGGTGTCCCTTCCGCCGGCTCTCGCGCAGGGCCGCGAGGGTATCCGCCGTCTCCCCGCTCTGGCTGATTACGAAGACCAGCGAGTCGCGATCCATCGGCAGGTTGCGGTAGCGGAACTCGCTGGAAAACTCGCATTCGACCGGGATGTGGGCGAGGTTCTCGATGATGTATTCGCCGGCAAGCGCCGCGTGGAAGGCGGTCCCGCATCCGATAAGAACGATCCGGTCCACCGCGCGGAGTTCGCCATTCGTCATCTCCAGGCCGCCGAGTTTCGCCGTGGCCTCCTCGTTGGAAAGCCGTCCCCGCATCGCGTCGCGGATCGAGTTCGGCTGCTCGTAGATTTCCTTGAGCATGTAGTGAGCGAACTTCCCCTTGTCCACCGCATCCGCGCTGAACTCGACCTTGCTGACCTGAAAGCCCACGCCCGATCCGGCGACGGTGGAAATATCGAACTTGTCATTCTCGATCGCGGCGATCTCGTAGTCGTTGAGATACACGACTTCCCGCGTGTGGGCGACGATCGCGCTGACATCGCTGGCAAGAAAATGCTCGTCCTTGCCGATGCCCAAAACGAGCGGGCTGCCGCGCCGCGCACCAACCATCACGCCGTGGACGTCCGCGTGAATGACGGCGATGCCATAGGTGCCGATGATCTGGCGGAGCGCCTGCCGGACGGCCATGATCAGGCCCGCTTTTGTGCGGTCACCGGCCGTGTCAAAGGCCGCGCCGATGAGATGCGCAAGGACTTCCGTATCCGTCTGGGATTTGAAGACATGCCCTTCGGAAACCAACTGTTCGCGCAGGGTTTGGTAATTCTCGATGACGCCGTTATGGACCAGCGCCAGGCGTCCGCTTTGGTCGAAATGCGGGTGCGCGTTCTCGAGGGTGACCCCGCCATGGGTGGCCCACCGCGTGTGGCTGATGCCGGTGTTCCCGTGGAGCGGGTTTTCCTGGATGGCTTCCGCGAGGTTCGAGATCCGCCCGACCGCCTTGCGCACCTCGATGGCTCCTCCGTTCAGCAGGGCCACACCCGCCGAATCGTAGCCGCGGTATTCCAGGCGACGCAATCCCTCCAATAGCACCGGCAGGGCCTCGGCCCGTCCAATATATCCTACGATTCCACACATAGATTTTCCATCGTGACAAGTCGCACCTGGAGCGGCAAGATGCAATTTTCCCATGCGCCTTCCCTCGAACGCCCTCCCTGTCTCCAAGACACTGGCAATCATCATGGGCGGAGGAGCCGGAACCAGGCTCTTCCCGCTGACCAAGGAGCGGTCCAAGCCGGCCGTGCCGCTCGGTGGGAAATACCGGCTCGTGGACATCCCGATCAGCAACTGCCTGAACTCCGGCCTTCGCGGGATTTATATCCTCACGCAGTTCAACAGCACATCGCTCCACCGCCATATCAACTCGAGCTACAAGTTCGACGATTTCACCCCGAGTTTTGTGGAAATCCTCGCCGCCCAGCAGACGCCGGAGGGATCGCGGTGGTACCAGGGGACCGCGGATGCCGTCCGGCAGAACATGCGGTATTTCCTCGAGCGCCCCTACGAATATTTTGTCATCCTCAGCGGAGACCAGCTCTACCGCATGGACTACCGCGACATGCTCCGGCAGCATCTCGATTCCGAATCCGACCTGACGATTGCCACCATCCCGGTGAACCGGCAGCCCGCCAGCGAGCTCGGAATCATGCTCACAGACAAAACCAAGCGCATCCGGCAATTTGTCGAAAAGCCCAAGGCCCCGGAGATCCTCGACTCACTCCGGATCCCGCAGGATCTCCTGAAATCGATCGGCCAGCCGCCCGAGGCCGACCTCTACCAGGCCTCGATGGGCATCTACATTTTCAACAGGTCCGTGCTCGAGTCGTGTCTGGACAACGACTTTGTGGATTTCGGAAAGAACATCATCCCGACAGCCATCGACGACCACAAGGTGATGGCTCATATTTTTCAGGGATACTGGGAGGACATCGGGACGATCTCGGCCTTCTTCGAGGCGAATCTTGCACTCACCGAGCCGAACCCGCGATACAGTTTCTACGTCCCCGGCTCGCCGGTCTTCACCCAGCCTCTCTTCCTTCCGGCCAGCGTGGTCAATTCCGCAAAGGTCGCGAGCGCGATGATCTCGGACGGCTGCATCATCGGCGACGTCATCCTCGACCGCTGCGTGCTCGGGATCCGCAGCGTCATTCAATCCGGCTCCACAATAAAAAACACGATCATGATGGGAGCGGACTTCTACGAGTCCGAGGTCCAGAAGGCGGTGGAGGGAACCCCGGTGATCGGGATCGGGCGCGACTGCGTGATCAACGGCGCGATCATTGACAAGAACGCCCGCATCGGACACCGCGTCGTCATCTCGCCCGAGGGAAAATCCCAGGACCTGGACGGCGACGGCTACTACATCCGCGACGGAATCGTTGTCGTGCCGAAAAACAGTGTCATTCACGACGGAACTTGGATATAAGCGGGGAATGAGATTTCTTTTTCGACTGGTTTTGGCACTCGCTCTCGGCTTGGCACTGTCCGGCTGTTTCTTTGATCATCCGCTGACGGGAGGTCCCACCGAAAGCATCAACACCTGGCTGCTCGGGGTTTGGGAAGCCACCAATGACAAAGGGCAGACCGCAAGGGTGATGGTCACTCCAGTCCAGTCCGACCGCTACGCCATCCAGCTTTCCCTGCCCGGCAAGAAGCCGCACGGGATCCTGCGCTACAAGTTCGAGATGTGGCCGTCGCGCGTCGGGGGCACTCTTTTCCTCACGCTCCGCTGTCTGGAGAGCCCGGGCGACATCCCGACCGGCGGGCATGTCTTTATCCAGCCGCAACTTCTCGACCAGAATACCCTCCGGATCCACAGCCTCAACCTGGACGCCTCTCCCACGGCTTCCAGCTATGAGCTGAGAAAAGATGTCCGTCTCAAGCTGAAGGAGCTTTCGCTCTACGAGGGGGCCCGAAGCGTCGTCTGGAATCGTGTCGAGGAGGTTTTCTTGAGCACGGATGGCCGCGACCCCGCGTTCAAGCCGTTGCGCAACCCCACGATCAAGCAGACCCGCGATCCCCGACTCGATCCGAACTACGATCCCGAGCTCAAGAAGATCCGCAACCCCTCGCTCTGAGACCCCGCATTGACGGGATATGGAGAAGGCCGATTATTTGGAGATGGAGCAGCGGATCGGGAGCACGCATCTTTCCGAGCGCCTGCACATCCAGTCCGGAAAGGCGGTCAAGCTCCTGCACCACGGGGAGGGAATCTTCCGGGTCGAACGGTTTCTTCCGATTGATACCCTGCTTGCCCTTGGGCTGCACGCCAGCGGGCTGGGACGGCTCGTGCGAAAAAATTTCCTTGGCGTGCGGGTCGTCGAGCAGGAGTGGACGCTTCCCCGCCTGCCGGCCGCGTTCGATGGCTTCCGCCTTCTCCAGCTGACCGATCTCCATCTCGACTTGGATCCCTCGCTGACCGCGGTCATCGAACGCCTCGCGCAGGCGACTCCGCACGATGCCGCGGTCGTCACGGGGGACTACCGGAACAAGACGGATGGCGACTCCGGACCCTGCCTGCGCGAAATGGCCAGGGTGACAAATGCGCTGGCTCCGCTGCGGTGGGGGATTCTTGGCAACCACGACTTCATCGAGATGGTGCCCCCGCTCGAACGCACCGGGCTCCCGGTTCTCCTCAATGAAAGTGTGGCGATCCGGCGGGGCGACGAAGAACTCTGGATCGCGGGCATTGATGACCCGCACTTTTACAAGACCCACGACCTTGCAAAGGCGCGGGCCGCCGCACCCTCCAACGCGTGTCTCATCCTGCTTGCACACAGCCCGGAAGTTTATCCCCAGGCCGAGCCCTTCGGGTTTGACCTGCAGTTGAGCGGGCACACCCACGGGGGCCAGATCTGCCTGCCCGGTGGGCGGGCCGTCGTCTTCTCCTGCAAGGTGGACCATCCGTTCATCAAAGGCCGCTGGCGGCACGGCAGCCTACAAGGCTACACCTCGCCCGGCTGCGGCAGCTGCACCATCGCCGCCCGCCTCAACTGCCCGCCAGAGATCACGCTTCACATTTTGCGCCGCCCAGCGGCATAAAACCGGATCCGGCGATTCCTCACCACGGAACACGGAGAAAAGAGGGGGAAAAGGCAGTGGGCATCGGGACAAAATGGTGCAGGTTTGATTTTTTGTTCCTCCTCCGTGTTCTCCTGCTCCATGGTTCAAAAGCGTTTTTCGGGTTCAAGGCGTCGTCTCCCATCAGGCTCAAAGGGCCTTGCCTTTGAGCAGCTGGAAATCACCGTTGGAGTCACGATAAAATCCGCGGAGGAGAACCTGCGAGTGTTTGCCAAGCACGTCCAGGCGTTCGGACTTCTCCAGGTCCTTTTTGGTCCAGCCGTGCGCGATGACCCGGCCTTTGCGGTCGATCACCTCATCAGCGGGCTTGGTGAGCGCGGCATATTCGGCATCGTCCATCCGCACGGCAGCCAGGTCTCTCAGATTGTAGAGCGAGATCCACCAAGCGCCGAACGAATCGTCCGCCGTGGGCGGGGTGATCTCGAACGTGATATTCCCCGCTGTCGCCTTCCCGCCTTGGAAGTCCAGCCCGTAAAGCGCGGCAATTTCCTTTCGCGTCGTGAGGAACCCCGCGAGATACGCCCGGAGGTTTTTCCGGACTTTCGCGCTGCTTCTTTTTGCACCGTAAATCCCAAGTTCCACACCTGCCGGATCATTCGGGTCGCCGTAGATATTGAGTTCGATGTCGCTGTTCACGCGGAACGATTTGTAGGGGATGTTGCGGAATTCCCCGGTCGTGACCGTCGTGGCGGGGATCTCGACAAGCGACTTGATTTCGTCGTGCGTGCGCAGGTCGTTTGCCATCACCCGCCAGGAAGGGAGATCGCCCTTGCGGTGGATGTCTGTAAAAATAATCCCGATGTCCGCCTCGTCACGGATCCGGACGATCTCGCTCTTCGGGTACGAGCGTTCGCCGAACTCTTCCTGCAGGTGGACCGAGTCCACGGAGTTTCTAATGATCAGCCCCCGGATCGTGCGACCGTCCTTGAGAACAATGCTGTCCGGGGCTTTGAATGAGTCGTCCGAGGCGCTTCCCTTCGCGAGGAAGACCAAAACGACTGCCAGCGTGAGTAGTGCTCGGGAGTTCATGGGGAAAGCGTGCCTGCACGAAAGGGAAATTGCAAGACATGCGAATCCCGGTTCTTCGCGGACAGCAAAGTCCGATGCCAGGTTCCGATTTCCCATGGCTTGATGCCCGCCAGATTTTTTTCGATGCCTCACCGGATGCTCTGTGCTTGAATGGTTTTCATGGCACTCCTGATCAAGAATGGCGAAATGGTGACCGGGACGTCGCGCACCACGGCGGACATCTGGTGCGAAGGCGAGACGATCACCCGGGTGGACCGCGACATTCCGGCTCCGCCCGGCGCGGAGGTGGTGGACGCGGCCGGAAAATTTGTTTTTCCGGGTTTCATTGACCCGCACACGCACCTCTACCTTCCGTTTATGGGAACGTTTGCGAAGGACACCTACCGCACCGGGACGCAGGCGGCGGTGGCCGGGGGAACGACAACGGTTTTCGACATGTGCTGTCCCTCGCGCAGCGAGGAACCGGCGGACGGGTTTGCCGCCTGGAAGGCGGAGGCCGATGGCAACGCGTGCTGCGACTATTCGTTTCACATGGGGGTCTCAAAATTCGACGCGGGAACAGCGGATCAACTCCGCCGGATCGTCGCGGAAGGCGTCCAGTCGTTCAAAATCTTTCTCGCCTACCAGGGGGTGCTCGGAGTTGATGACAGGGAATTGTTCCTTGCGCTCAGCCTCGCCCGTGAGCTTGGCGTGATCACCGCCGTCCACTGCGAAAATGCCACCTTGGTTGCAGAGCTTCAGCAGCGACTTCTTGCGGAGGGAAAAACCGGTCCCGAGTGGCACCATGCGAGCCGTCCTCCGCGCGTGGAGGCGGAGGGGGTTCATCACCTGATGACATTCGCCGAGGCAACCGATGCTCCGGTTTATATCGTTCACCTGAGCTGCCGCGAGGCGCTCGAGGAAGCGGTGCGCGCACGGCTCCGCGGCGTCAACGTCCGCATCGAAACCCTCATCCAACACCTGGTTCTGGATAAATCCTCCGCCGAACTCCCGGATTTCGAGGGTGCGAAATTCGTCATGTCCCCTCCCCTGCGGGCAAAGGAAAACCAGCCGGCCCTCTGGAACGCCCTCGCGCGGGGGCTCGTGGATACCGTTGGCACCGACCATGCGCCGTTTGATTTCAAAACGCAAAAAACCCTGGGGCTGGGCGATTTTACAAAAATCCCGAATGGCATTCCGGCCATCGAGGACCGCATTTCGCTCCTCTACACGCACGGGGTCTGCTCCGGACGACTCGACCTCCACACGTTTGTGAATGTCGCCAGCACAAACGCCGCAAAAATTTTCAATCTCTTTCCGAAAAAGGGCACGATCCAGCCGGGAAGCGATGCCGATCTTGTCGTCTTCGACCCCGCCTATCGCGGAAAAATCACGGCGGCCAGCCAGGTCTCCGCAGTGGATTACAGCGCGTTTGAAGGAATGGAAATCCAAGGACGCCCGGAAGTCGTCACTGTGCGCGGCCAAATCGCCGCCCGGGATGGAAAGTTTACCGGCACTCCCGGCCGCGGGAAATTTCTTCCGCGACCTCGCGGGCAAAATAGGTGAGGATCATATCCGCACCGGCCCGCTTGATCGCCAGCAGCGATTCGTTCCGCGTCTGCTCGTAATCCAGCCACCCCAGCCGCGCGGCCGCATGGATCTGCGCATACTCGCCGCTCACTTGATAGGCAGCGACCGGAATCTCGGATTGATCACTCACTTCCCGAATGATATCAAGATAGTAAGAAGCAGGCTTAACTATCACGATATCAGCACATTCAAGAATATCAATATCCACCTCAAGGCGTGCTTCCCGACGATTGGCCGGATCCATCTGATAGGTCGCTTTACTGATCGCTCCTTTCCCGATTTTGCTGCCCACGGCGTCGCGAAACGGACCGTAAAGCGCGGAGGCATATTTTGCGGCATACGACAAAATGACCGTGTCCGTGAATCCGGCAGCATCCAGCGCGTCGCGGATGGCGCGGACCCTGCCATCCATCATATCGGAAGGGGCAACAATATCGGCGCCGGCACCGGCTTCCAGGACAGCAAGTCGGCAGAGCACTTCAACAGTGGCGTCGTTATCCACGGTTTTTCCGTCGGAGGACAGGAGCCCGTCATGGCCGTGGGAGGTATAGGGGTCAAGGGCGACATCCGTGATAACGAGCAAACCCGGGCACTGTTTCTTGACGGCGCGAACAGCATGGTAGAGCAGGTTGTCCGGGCTGAGCCCGTGCGTGCCTTCGGAATCTTTGAGGGAGGGATCGATCGAAGGAAAAATCGCGACAGCGGGAAGACCGAGCTTTTCCGCCACGACACAGCACCGGAGAAGCGAATCGAGGGAATGGCGCTGCACTCCCGGCATGGACTCAATCTCGACGGAATCCGCTCCGGCATGAACGAAGAGCGGCCAGATGAGATCGCTGACCGAGAGGGAGGTTTCGCGGACGAGGCGACGGATGGCATCCGTCCTGCGGAGTCTTCTGGGACGACGCGACATCAGGCCGGCAGGTGGAGGATTCGGGCGCACTGCGGGCAGGAAACGATCGATTTCTCCCCGCGGAGTTCCACGGTCGTCTGGGTGGTGACCTTCATGTGACACCCCGTGCAGACATCGTGTTCCAAAGCGACCACGGCGAGTCCGTTTTTTGTCTGAAAGAGCCTGTCATACCGGTCCAACAGATCCTCCTCGACCTCTGCGGCGGAAGCGGCGCGGGCAGAAGCGATCTCCGCAATCCGGGTATTCAGGTTGACCTCTTTTTCGGCCAGAACTCCGATCTGGGATTCAAACTTGGCTTTGTCGGCCCGGCAGGCTTGCTCGGCGGATGCGATCTGCGGCTTGAGCGCCTCCGCCTGTTCCATCAATTCAATCTCGCGATCCTCGATATCGGAGACCGCTTTTTCGGCGCCTTCGATTTCGTGGGCGAGCGCCGCGAACTCCTCGTTCTTGCGCGTTTGCATCTGCTGGGTTTTGTAGCGTGCGATCTGGTCACGCTTGGCGGCCGCCTCAACCTCGAGCGCTTTTTTTTTGACCTCGATCTCCCGTGCGCTGCCCCGGGCCTGATCAAGCCGCTGGGCCGCCTCGGCAATGAGCCGTTCCTTGGTGATTTTCTCGACGGGGAGCGCTTCCAGTTCTGCGCGAAGCGTGCGGAGCCGCTGGTCTTTGTCCTGGAGGGCGAGGAGCATGGCGATGGTCGCGGTCATGGCGACATCATGCGGGGTCGGACACAATTTATCCAGCAGCAGTTTTCATAAACTCGTGGCTTCGTGTGCCTCCAGGGTCTTGCCCCTGCCGCATGATGGCCGGGGATTTCTTGTGGAAATTTTCCTGGGAACACTGTCCAATCCCCGTGATGAAACGTCTGATCCTGATTGCGCTGGTGCTGCTCCCGGCGCTTCCCTCCTGCGCCGGGAAGAAAGAAATGGCGGCGGGCGCTTCCGCCGCGCCCGTGCCGCAAGCTCCGAAACCGTCATTCTTCCAGCAGTGCCTCGCCAAAATCCCCAACCTGTTTCCCAAAAAGCAGAAACCGCCGGCGGCACTCCTTCCCCAGTGGACCGGGGTCATCCGCATGGTGAACTCCGCCGAGCATTTCGTCCTCATCGAGGCGAGCGCGATCTCAACGGCCGTACCGGGGGAAACCTACCTCTCCGTCGCCAAGGGCCTCGAAACCGCTTCCCTGCGAATGACCGCCCTCAAAAATCCGCCTTTCCTCATCGCCGATATCCTCTCCGGCTCCCCCTCGCCGGGAGAAAAAATCTACCGTCCGAAACCCACCGCCGGCCCCTCTCCCTCCGCTTCCCCCACTCCCGACCCCGAATCCGCGAAACCCGCCGCCGACCAAAAACCGGATCCTTCAGCACAGCATTGACAATTTATTCAGCGAAATTAATAGTTAATCTCATTAATTAATGAGCACCACGCAACCCGGACTTTCGCGCACGGAGATCGAGCGCCTCGCCGACATCATCATGATGATGCAGCGGTGCTTTGTGCAGTATTTTTTTGAGCAGCTTTCGCCCGAGCGGGTTTCCTTCCCCCAGTTCTTCCTGCTCGGCCACATCTCCTCCGGCGAATCGCTCTCGATGACCGAGATCGCCGAAAAGATGAGCCATACGACAGCGGCTGCGACCGGCCTGGTGGATCGCTTGGAAAAGCTCGGCTATGTTCGGCGGATGCATACGTCGGACGACAGGAGGAAGGTTTCCGTCAAGATCACGACGAAAGGAGAGGCTCTGGTCGGGAAGGTCCGTCAGGACATTATTGCGAGGCTTTCTCTCGTCACCGGGATTCTCAAGCCCCAGGAGCAGACCTCCTGGCTCCACATATACGAAAAAATCCACCGTCACATCACATGTTCCACACAAAATTAAATCTCTCCGGGGTGCTTGCCGGGATCGCATTTGCCGCGTCCCTGCCGGGCACTCTCGCCGCCCAGCAGCCGACCCCCGCTCCCCTGCCAAGTATCGCTCCGATCGGCACGCCCGCTCCCCTGCCGACGCTGGCCCCCTTCCCCACCCCGGCCCCGATCCCCCCGATGACGCCGCTGCCTTCCCCCTCGCCGCTGTCTTCGCAACCTTCTCCTTCGCCGCTTCCGACGCCCTCTGCCACCCCGCTTCCCGACGGAACGATGCCGCTTCCGCTCCCGGCCATGCCCACTCCCGTGCCGCTCCCGGATGCTCAGACGCTGTCCGAACAGTTGAACCTTCCCACGCCGCCACAGATGGCCGAACCGCTCGCCCCAGGCCCGGAAACCGAAAAGCTCAGGGACAGCGAGAGCCTGGCGATGAAACAGAAAATGGCGACGGCCGATTTCATCAAGGCTCTCGACCGGCTGATCGCGCAGCAGAGGAATCCGAATGTTGCGGACATGAACCTTGAGGAGGCCGTGCGCATCGCCTTGAGGCAAAACCCCGACATCCTCAGTGCCGCGCAGGAGATCCGCTTCACGCAGGGCAAGTTTGTGGAGATTCGAGCCCAGGCGATCCCCCAGTTGAACATCAACTCCGGCTACAACCAGCAGGGCATGGAACTTGCCACGAACGGACGCAGCGGCCCTTCGACGATCACGATCCCGACCGGCAGCGGAGATCCCATCGTGCTGCAATCCGGATCATCCCAAACCCAAAACAAGACGTGGAACATCCAGTTCGCCGCCTCGCAGCTCATCTACGACGGCGGCGCTGTCGTCTCGGGAATCCGCTCGGCGATCGCGGGGGAAAACAGCGCGTTCTACTCGCTGCGCTCAAAAATTGATTCGATCATCGCGCAGGTCAAAACGAATTTCTACCAGGTCGTTCTGAACCGCGCGCTCATCGTCGCGCAGGAGCAGTCGGTCACGCTGCTCCAGCAACAGCTTCAAGACCAGCAGAACCGATACGAGGCCGGCACGGTCCCGCGCTTCAACGTGCTGCAGGCCGAGGTTGCCCTCGCAAACGCCAAGCCGCCGCTCATCCAGGCCCAGAACGCCTACCGGATTGCCCTCTACCAACTCGTCCGCCTGCTTGGAATGGACTATCCGAAAGGCCACCCCAGCGAGGTCCCCTTCAACATCGTCGGCTTCCTCGCTTACGCGCCCCGCAAGATCGACACCGACCAGTCGATCCGGGTCGCCGTCGCACGGAATCCCTCGCTCAAAGCCCAGCGGGAGCTGATCCTGGCGGAAGCGGCGAATGTCAACGCGCAGTTCGCCGGCTTCCTCCCGACGATCAGCGCGACCGCCGGATACGAGATCACCAACAACCTCGGTTCGCTGAACCTTTCCGACAATGTCGAAGATTGGTTCTTCGGGGCAACCGGATCGTGGGCGATCTGGGACGGACTGGCCACGGTGGGAAGAGTCCAGCAGGCGAAAGCGCGGATGAAGCAGGCGAGCATCAACTACGACAACTCGGTGCGCCAAGTCATTCTCGACGTCCAGCAGGCGATCTCGAACCTGCAACAGGCCCGCGAGACGATTGACAGCCAGGAAGCCAGTGTCGTCCAGGGGATGGAGGCCCTCCGCCTCTCCCAGGAGCGCCTCGACGCCGGTGCCGGAACCCAACTCGATGTCCTCAACGCCCAGGTTTCGTTGCTCCAGTCGCAGACGTTCGTTCTGCAGGCCCGCTACAACTACATCGTTTCGCTGGCCCAGTATGACCAGGCACTCTCGCTCGACACCCAATACCAGGACAGCTTCAACGACCCGCTCAGCCCCTCGCAGGCGAAGAAATTTCAGAAGCTGAACGAGCCCGGACGCCCGCAGCCGCAGCTTCCGCGCGCCATGCGGGCCGACGATCCGATCAAGCCGATCCTCGAGTCCGCCCCGACTCCCAAGCCGGGGAAAAAAGGATCGAAGCCAAAAGCCACCCCGACTCCCAAGCCTTCGCCGACTCCGAAGAATAAAAATTCCAAGTAACTTGTTCAGGAGGCCGCGGCGGTCTCCTGAGGGGAAGCATCACGGGCTGAGGAAGAGCGTTGATCCGGGGAAGTCTCTCGCTCACGGAGCCTGGCGCAGGAGTTCCAGGCAGAGGAGAAAGACGGGGCTGAAGTCGCCCGGACAGTTTTTGGCCCATGTGGAAATGCGGGAAATGGGAAAGAACCCGGCCGTTTCGACTTCGAGGGGAGCCGGAGTGAACGGCCCTTCGTGGTGACCGGTGTAAACCTCGATGAACTCCCAGCCGGTCTGCGCACACGGTGAAAGTTTTCCGATGCGGGTGAGAGGAGGAGCATCGACGCCGAGTTCTTCGCGCAATTCCCGGGAGGCGGCATCCAGGTAGGATTCCCCGCTGTCCACATGGCCAGCGGCGGAGGCGTCCCAGAGGCCGGGGTTGCGGTCCTTCCAGATCGAGCGTTTTTGCAGGAGGATTTCCCCGGCGCGGTTGGAGAGGATCATGTGGACCGCCCGGTGGCGCAAGTTATTCACATGCACGGTTTCCCGTGGTTCGGACCGCAGCACCCGGTCGTTTTCGTCCACGACATCGAACATCTCCCCTCCGTGCTGGGCTGTGGCAGGACGGCGCAAGCACGCGAGGGATTCCCATTGCGCAAGCGAGAGTTCCTCGGCGCGCACGGTCTCAGGCACACCCAGCTCCTCGACGAGACACGCCCAATTCTTTTTGCACCCGGGGAGGAGGTTGCGGAGTTGCTTGCGGCGCTCTGAAAATCCCCGCCGCACGGTGGACTCGAAAATTGTTTCGTCGAGCGGACACACATCGTCTGCGGACCGCCTGTCGAGCGCGATCACGGCGGAGCTCACTTTCGGCGCGGGAAAAAAAACCGAGGCGGGAAGCTTGCGCAGAAACGCGGGCTTCCACCGGCGGTTGACACAGACGGTCATGGCTCCGTATTCTTTTGTTCGCGGCACCGCATTCAGTCGCTGTGCCAGCTCAAGCTGCAACGTGAGAACAAGGCGTGATGCGGGAGAGAGGGCGGAGGTGAATTTTGCGATGAGCGGTGTCGAGACGTAATACGGCAGATTGCCCACGACTTTCACCGGACCGTTTCCCCAAAGTTGACGGAGATCAAACTCCAGCGCGTCCGCGTGGAACACCGAGGTTGTTCCACAATCGAACTTTTCTTTCAAATGCTGCGCGAGGCGTCCGTCCTTTTCGATCAGTGTGAGCCGGACGTTGTGTTGCGTGAGGAACTCGGTGAGTGCGCCGAGTCCGGGCCCGATCTCGACGACGTGATCACCGGGACGGATGCCCAGGCTGGCGACGATCCACCGGGCGAGGTTCTGGTCATGCAGGAAATTTTGTCCGAGGCTGCGGACCGGCGCGGTCTGGAGCTCGCCGAGACAGCGTTGGATTTCGCTCAATGTCATCTTTTTCTACTAGCCCGTGCGGCGGGAATTCACAAACCCGCTGTGAATAATCTCAGAAAGAAGCCCGAAGTTTTTCGCAAGTTACTCACATCGGCGTCCCCTCCATGCGGTTTGCAGCAGCATGGATCAAGTGCCCGTGGACTGCTCCAGAAGGGTTCTGAGGCTGGCGACCGTGGATTCCGATGAAAACCGTCCGGCAGCAGCCTGTTTTCCGGCGCGGCCAAACCGGTTTGCCAGATCCGGATTTCTCAGGATCTCCGCCAGGGCCTCCGCGAGCGGGCCGGGTTGCTTTTCGCCAACCAGCAGTCCGGTGATTCCATTCTCGACCATCTCTGGAATGGCGGCAAGGCGGGTCGAGATGACCGGCAGCCCTGCGGCCATCGCCTCGACAATCACCGTCGGCAAGGTGTCCATCCCGCCATCCGGTTCTGTGACGCAAGGAAGGACAAACAGGGTTGCCGAGGCAAGCTGCCGCCGGACTTCCTCCTGGGGACGGGGACCGGCCAGGGTGACGCAATCCTGCAGGCCATGCTCCGCGATGCGTGACCGGAGGGATTCCTCAAGCGGACCGCCCCCGATGATGACACACTCGAAATTGAGATTTTTTTTCCGGAGGATGGCGCATGCGTCGATGAGGTCGTCGAAGCCTTTCTTTTCAATGCAGCGTCCGACGGAAACGATCCGGGGCCTCCCGGGGTTCGGCACGGCGGCGGGAAATCCCGAGAGATCCATGCCGTTGTAAATCCGGTGGATTTTCGTGTCGAATCCGGGCACCCGCCGGCAAATCCAGTCGCGGGAAAAGTCGGAGACCGCCACGACGAAGGCCGCTTCGCGCACAAGGTCGCGGAGCGGGATCGCCGTTCCGGTCTCGCAGAACATGTCGTTGGCATGGCCGGTGAAGCTGAACGTGATGCCGTAAAATCTTTTCATCCACCAGGCCGTGCGGGCGGCGATCCCGGCGAAGTGGGCGTGGACGTGATGGATTCCGTGTGCGCGGAGCCGGGGACCCAGCCAGGCCGCCTCGAGCAGGCGGGATTTCCCGGGGCGCTTCCCCCAGGTCCGGATCTGCCGGACGACCGGCCACGGATACTTTCCAAACATCCGGAAAGTTTTCATTTCGCTGCCGAGCGCGTCCGGCTCCGGAAGGTAGCGAACCTCCGATGCGAGGGAATCCGGGCAGTCTTCAGGAATGTCATCCGGCCGCCGGATGGAATACACGGGCACGGGGCAGCCCTGCCGTCGCATCTCCAGCACCTCGCGATAACAAAACGTTTGCGTGAGGGTGGGAAAACGTTCGAAGAGGTAAGCAAAACCGGCCATGTCAGTGGAGAAATCTCACAGCGAATCAAGAGTATTGACGCCGGGCGGAGGGATTGCCAAGAGAGATCGCCTCGTCGTAGAGCCCCTCGAGTTTTTTGATCGCCCGCGATTGGTCGAAATCCTCGCGCACGGTCTGCGTGGCGCGTCGCCCCATTTCTTCGGCCATTCCCGGCGACGATGCCAGGCGGATCAGCGCGGAGGCCAGGGCGTCGGGGGTTTTTTCCGGGACCAGCAGCCCGGAAACTCCGTCGGCAACCGCCTCGGGGATCCCGCCATGGAGCGTGGCCGCGACCGGCAGTCCGGTGGCCATCGCCTCGATCATCGAATTGGGAATGCCCTCCTGGTCCTGCATGGCGGTCGTCTCGCTGGGATGAAGGAAAATATGCGACCCCGCGTAAAGCTCCCGGAGTTCCGCCTCGGGGAGGAATCCAGCGAAGGTCAGTGCGTCTGCGATTCCCAACTCCCGCGCCGCTTCCTCGAGCTCCCGCCGCATCGGCCCGTCACCGGCGATGGTCAGCGTCGCCTTGGGGAATTGGCTGCGGAATTGCGCGAAGGCCTGCAGGGTCGTATGAAGCCCTTTCTTTGAAATCAACCGGCACGCCTGCACGAGCCGCCACGCGCCGTCGTGCGGTGGCCGCCGCTCGACGAATGCAAAATCCCCAAGCGGGATTCCTGTCCGGTTCAGACGGATTTTCTCCGGTGGGCAGCCCGCGGATTCCAAGCAATCCGCCAGCGAGCGGGATCGGGCCAGGACAAGTGGGACGAGGGTGAAGAGCTCACGCATCTGCGCCGCGTATCTCGGACGGTGCTCGTGAAGCATGACATCCGCGCCGTGGAAGGAAACCACGGACGGCTGCGGCCAGACTTTCAGGAACTCGCGGAGATGGATCCCGGTGTGCCCGAAATAAACGTGCATCAGATCGGCGCCCCGCCTCCCGAACAGCGAGGAAAGCTGCTCCAGCTCCCCCCGGTAGTGGAGCGGCGGCACGCGCTTGAGAAATTTCAAATAGAACCGCCGCAGGACCGGCTGGCGGGCCTCGGGAAGGATTTCTATTTCGGGAAAAGGAAAACGTGCCGCGCACGCGCGCTCCCTCGTGACCACAAACGTCCGATGCCGCTTCAAACCGGTGACCTGGCGGTAGATGTGAAGCATCTCCGGCTTCAAAAACGTGGTGCAGTAACTGGCAACAACCGGGAGGCTCATGGAAGGCAGGAATCAAACCCGATGCCGCGCCGCACGGCGAGAGGAATATTTCCGCTCGACGGCTCCGGCTCGGCTTGTCATTGCCGGTGCTGCCGGTTAAACCATTGCGTCAGTGATGACCCCGGCGGAATTCAAAACGAAGTGGGCAAGGTTCAGCGGCAAGGAATCGTCCGCGTATCAGGAACATTTCAACGACCTGTGCCGGGTGCTTGGCGTCCCGACGCCGGTTGAGGCTGACCCCACCGGCAGCGACACGTTTTGCTTTCAAAAGCGCGTGGTGAAGGACGGCGAGCTTTTCGACATGGCATCTGCCGGAGAGGCGGGTGAACCGAACGAGCGCGGTTTTGCGGACGTTTGGAAACGCGGCTGTTTCGCGTGGGAATACAAGGGCAAGAAAAAGAACCTCGACGATGCCTACAAGCAGCTTCTCCGCTACCGGGAAAGCCTGCTCAATCCGCCCCTGCTCGTGGTCTGCGATTTCGACCGCTACATCATCCGCACGAATTTCAACGGCACCGTCCAGGAGGTTCACGAGTTCAGCAATGCGCAGATCGACGACCCTCGATACCTCAAGCTGCTCCGCGCCCTTTTCAGCGATCCGGACTATCTCAAGCCGCAGCGCACCACGGCAGAGGTCACGGAAAAGCTGGCAGTGCAGATCGCCGAAGTCGCGAAGATGTTGCAAAAACGCGAGAGCCGCGAGCTTGCCGATGCCAAGACGCGTGCGGAGAGGAATTTCTCGCAGCGCAAAAACCTCCGCATCGCGCGGTTTCTCAATCGCGTCGTCTTTTGCTTTTTCGCCGAAGACACGGGGCTCCTGCCGAAAGGGCTTTTTTCGGACATTGCCAAGACCGGGCTGGAAGATCCCAGGCACTTCGCCGAAACGCTCGAAACACTTTTTGGCATCATGGCAAAAGGCGGCAGTTTCGGGGTTCAAAAGATCCGCCATTTCAACGGTCATCTCTTCGAGGATTCGACCGTCTTCGAGCTCACGGCAGAGGAATTGCGCACACTTGCCGACGTGAGCGAAGCGGATTGGCAATTTATCGAGCCGAGCATCATGGGCACCCTGTTTGAACGTGCCTTGGAGCCGGAGCAACGCTCGCAACTCGGTGCCCACTACACGAGCGAGGCAGACATCAAGATGCTCGTGGAACCCGTACTCATGGCCCCGCTCCGGCGCGAGTGGAGCGGATTGAAAGGCGAACTCGCCGCCGCCTACATGAAGGGCAAGGGCACTCCCGCGCAGCGCGACCGGCTCGCCGCCATGCAAAAGAAACTCGCCGCCGTGACCGTGCTCGACCCGGCGTGCGGCAGTGGCAATTTTCTCTATGTTTCACTGCGCCTGCTGCTCGGCTTGGAAAAGGAAGTCGTCACATTCGGGGCACAACTCGGCTTCAAACTCGCGCCGCAGGTGAGCGTGCAACAACTCCGCGCGATTGAGATCAACCCCTACGCCTACGAATTGGCGCAAGTCTCCGTGCAGATCGGCTTTCTCCAATGGCGGCGCGACAACGGGTTCGACAACGACCGATCTCCCGTTTTGCAAAACCTCGACGGGTTCCAAAACGAGGACGCCCTGCTCGCGCCGCACTTCCGCAACAAGGCGAAGACCTTGACGGAAGCGCAGGCGGGCGAGCATGCGGGCGACGACGCGCTGAAGTTCTACACCGAGCGGGAATGGCCGGAGTGCGACGTGATCGTGAGCAATCCCCCGTTTCTCCACAGCAGCAAATTACTCCGCGAAATCGGGCAAGGTTATCGGGCGGGACTTTTTAAGACTTTCAAAGGCAGGGTCTCCGGCTTTGCCGACCTCTGCTGCTATTGGTTTGAAAAAGCCCGCCAGCAGATCGCCGATGGAAAAGCCAAAAGGGCCGGCTTGCTCGCGACCCAGTCCATCCGTGGAGGGGTGAGCCGGGACGTTCTTCATCGCATCCAAAAAACAGGGGGCATTTTTTTTGCAATCAGCGACCGGGAATGGGTTCTTGCCGGGGCCAATGTGCATATTTCCATTGTTGGCTTTGACGACGGCTCGGAAAAGACCCGGCTCCTGGATGGTGCCGTCGTGGCCGACATAAACCCGAATCTTACGGCACACGCCAACACAACAACGGCAGTGGCGTTGAAGGCAAACGCCGACCTTTGTTTTTACGGCAGCCAGCAAAAAGCCCCATTCGATATTGGCGAGGAACTGGCCTTGGAAATGCTTGGTTCACCAAATCCGCACAGGCTGCCAAACAGCGACGTTGTCCGCCCATCGGCGAACGCATCGCAGTTCGTCCGACGCGGAGAATCAACATGGGTCATTGATTTCGGACTCAGAAAGAATTTTGAGCAAGTGGCTTCCTACGAAGCGCCAATCAAATTCGTGACGAAAACCATTCTTCCGCTGAGAACCAAGCATCGCGAGGCGATGCAAGCGAAGTTTTGGTGGCTTCATGCCCGCCCGTCGCCCCGCTACCGCGAGGCTGGAAAGGGAGAGACAGTCCTCATTACTCCCGCCGTGGCAAAGCATCGTATCTTTGGAAAATTCGACGGCGTTGTTTTGGCTGACCACGCTTTGATCGTGTATGCGAGAGCCGACGATTATTTCTTCGGCGTCCTGCAATCGCGACTTCATGAGGTTTGGGCCTTGGCGACCGGCACGCGATTGGAAACGCGTCCGCGCTACACGCCGACAACTTGTTTCGAGACGTTTCCATTTCCTCATTCCGACGACACGGAGACACACTGGTTGGAAATCGTCGCCCGCTTCCGCGCCGCGCACTATCACACGGAGCAGGACAACGTCTTGCGCGAAGAGCCGAGCCCCTCCTCTCCGAACGAACACCGCGCGGCCATTTCCGATGCCGCAAAGAAACTGAACGAGATGCGCGAGTGCTGGCTGAATCCGCCCGAATGGACGCACACCCGCGTGCTGGAATTCCCCGGCTCCGTGGATGGTCCGTGGGCGCGCCACATCGACAAATCCACAATCCGCGATCCTCAATCCGCAATCGGCACGGTCCGCTATCCGCGCCTCGAACCGCGCGACGCCGAATGCGCTGCCAAGCTCGCCAAGCGCACGCTCACCAACCTCTACAACGAGCGCCCCGCATGGCTTGACCTGGCACACAAGAAACTGGATGCCGCCGTCGCCGCCGCCTACGGCTTCCCCGCCGATCTCGCCGACGAGGACATCCTGTCACGCCTGCTCGTCTTGAACCTCGAACGCGCGGCAGAGGAAGCCAAGGCACCCAAACCGCCGAAATCCTCCCGCTCAAAACAGTCGGACGAAATGTTGTAAGATGACCGCCCCCCGCTCCGATGAAGAATCCCTGCCGGATGACATCGCGCTCATGCTCGCCGTGAAGCAGGGCGACGAACGGGCGTTTGAATCCCTCGTCGAGCGGCACCAGCTCCGCATCGTGGGGACCATCTCGAAAATGCTCGGCGGCGACGCGGAGGCGGAGGACATCGCCCAGCAGGTCTTCATCCGCGTCTGGCAGAGCGCCCCACGCTACAACCCCTCAGCAAAATTCACCACCTGGCTGCTCACAATCACGCGCAATCTCGTCTTCAACGAAATGCGCCGGCGGCGCCGCGCGCCCATCGTGCCGATCGAGCCGGACGACCCGGAACGCGCCCCCCGCGAGCACCCGGATGCCGCCGCGCGGTCCGCCTCGGAGGAGGCCGCGGAATCTGAACTTCAGGAGGCCATCAGCCGGGCGATCGCCTCCCTGCCCGAAGCCCAGCGCATGGCGGTCGTCCTCCGCCGCTTCGAAGGCATGCCCTACGAGGAAATTGCCAAAGTCCTCGGCACCACGGTCCCTGCGGTCAAAAGCCTCCTCTTCCGCGCCCGCGGCGAACTCAAAGACCGCCTCAAGCCGTTCCTCAGCCAGTAAGAATTTGATTCGTGTCCAAGGACACCGGCTTCAACCCGCTGATCGGGCATCTGCAAAAGGACCGGCACCTCACCTTCACCGACAAGGACACGGTCACCTGCCACCTCACGGCCGGATGACGCAAAGGTCAGTCGCGGAGCACAGCGCGGTCGCCTGGACCGCTGGCCCTCCCCGTGAATCCTTCGTGGAAAGCGACAGTGCCCTGGGGAATATGCTCCTCGAAAGACAGAGCGAAGAAGACCTCCTGTGGCACCCCCTCATACACAAGTCCAGGCATGTTCATGAACCCGAATTTCTTGTAGCAATCAGGATGTCCCACGAGACAACATCCTTGGGCTCTCATATCTTTCAGACGTGACAGCCCTTCTTCTATCAGTGCCTTGCCGACACCCTTTCGCTGGTGCTCCGGCAAGACGGAAACAGGTCCCAGGCTCCCAACCATTTCATTCTCCCCTCCGCGCCTTTGCGGCTTCGCGGGGAACATTCTGCCTCTGCCCTCAACATTCCGCGGACGACAATTGTTGTGGACTCATTTTCCCGCTGCCGATACCGTGTCATCCGTGATCTTACCAAAAGAAGAAGGCATGCCCGCTGTCGAGATTTTGCTTCTTCTCCTCTTGGTGATTATTCTGATCGTCGCGGCACTCCCGAGCTCGTGTGCATCCAATGCCACAAAAATGGAGCCGGATGAGGTCGCTTCCCCTGCTCCTGCGGTTCGGCCTTGAAGCCTTTCAATGATCGGGCGGGCGGTCAGTCGGCGCGGCGGGTCGCCAAACCCAACACGCGTGTGCTCCCCGCAAAAGCATCTCCGGGTCGGCTCCGCCGATTTCCACGCCAACGAAATCGCCGCCTGCACCACGCTGGAGTGAGGGGAAATCAGTGGCAGCCGCAGCCATCGCCGCAACCGCAACCATCGCCCGCGAGTTCCTCGGCTGTGGGCATGCGACCGAGCTCGATCGTCATGGCCACGGCTTTCTTGACCGCTCTTTGCAGATCGTGCATCTCTTCCTGCGCGTCGAAGAAGTCCGAGGCGACGGGGTTTTTCAGCAGCGCGTCACGGTCGGATTCAAACGCGGAGATTTCCTCGGGGGCGAGCGTCTCGCCGGCGTGCTGCTTTTCCTGAAGCGACCGGCCCTTGCGCATCAGGCTTTCATGCTGCCCGCGCGCGGCGTGGTCGGCCAGGAAGGCGTCCGTGCGCCGCCTGATGCCTCCGGTTTCGCGGTGTTCGAGAAGGGCTTCGCAGAGTTCGCGCGTCTTGGTTTCAACTTTGGTGGACATAAAATATTATTCGGTCGCGCACTAAAGCCCAGGACGCAGGGAAAAGCAATCTCATGATGGTGGCCGGCATGGCAGGCTTGCAATTTTTCCGGCTCCCAGACAGTGTGTTCTGTCCGGTCGGCTGCGGGCTTGATCCGGTTTGAAAGACAAGGGAAAAAACAACCAATCGATGGCGACGACGATACTGGAACATCAAGACAGCCCGGGGCGGACCGCCCGCCATGAGGCGGGGGAACTGCTCGGCGAGAAGCTGACGTTGAACATGGGGCCGTCGCATCCCTCGACACACGGGGTGCTCCGCTTGGTTTTGGAGCTCGATGGCGAGGTGGTGACCAAGGCGACCCCGGAGATCGGCTACCTTCACCGAGGGGACGAAAAAATCGCGGAGAACATGCAGTTCAACCAGTTTCTCCCCTACACCGACCGGCTCGATTACCTGGCACCGATCGCCAACAACATCGCCTACGCGCTCGCGATCGAAAAGCTCATGGGCTGGGAGATCCCCCCGCGAGGAAAGGCGATCCGTGTGATCGGATGCGAACTCGCCCGGATTTCCGCCCATCTCCTGATGATCGGCTGCCTCGGGATGGACCTGGGTGCCATGACGGTTTTTCTCTACACGTTCACCGAGCGCGAAAAGATTTACGATCTCATGGAGACCCTCACCGGCGCCCGGTTCACGACGAGCTACACGCGGGTCGGCGGGCAGACCCGCGACCTTCCGCCGGCATTTCTCGCACAGCTCAAGGAATTCCTCCGCACGTTCCCGCCGGCATTCGAGGAGGTGGACAGGCTTGTGACCCGCAACCGGATCTTCGTGGACCGAACGAAGGACATCGGGGTCATCACCAGGGAGGATGCCATCGCCTACGCGCTCTCCGGCCCGAACCTTCGCGGCTCCGGCGTGGATCACGACCTGCGGAAAAAACACCCGTATCTCGATTATCAAAATTACGAATTTGAAGTGCCGGTCGGAGCCACGGGCGATTGCTACGACCGCTATCTTGTCCGGATGGAGGAAGTCCGGCAGAGCGTCAGGATTCTCTGGCAGGTCATCGACAAGCTTCCGGAAGGAGAGATCAACTGGCGCGACCCGAAGAACATGCCGCCCGACAAAGTGGCGGTCCTCACGAAGATGGAGGAACTCATCCACCACTTCATCGTGACGACCGAGGGGCCCGACGCGCCTGCGGGCGAGGTCTATTTCGCGGCGGAAAATCCCAAGGGCGAACTCGGGTTCTACATTTGCAGCAAAGGCGGAGGGGTTCCCTACCGGATGAAGATCCGATCGCCGTCGTTCGTCAATTTGAGCATTATGCAAAAGATCATTCCCGGGCACATGGTCAGCGACGTGGTGGGCATTCTCGGCTCGATGGATCCGGTCTTCGGCGAGGTGGACCGATGACACTGGCAAATCTCCTTTCGCAATCCCAGATCGTTCCGGACCTGGTCTCGGACGAACGCTGGGCCGCCATCGCCGAGCTGTTGGACTGCCTGGTGAAGGCCGGGAAAATCTCCGCTGCCGACCGCGGCGATGTGCTCGCCTCGATCCGCCAGCGCGAGGAGACGATGAGCACGGGCATCGGGTTCGGGATTGCGATCCCCCACGCCTCGTCGGACAAAGTGCAGGAGGTTGTCGCCGCGTTCGGACGCTCGGTGAAGGGGGTTCAATTCGACTCTCTCGACGAACAGCCGGTCTTTTTCATCGTGCTGTTCGTCGTGCCGAAGGACCAGTTCCAGACCCACCTCCGCACGCTCGCCGCCATCGCAAAATTTCTCAACGACAAGGCGGTGCGGGATGATCTGGGCCATGCGCCGGACGCCGCCGCGCTGCTGCGCGTTTTCGAGAACCGCTCCACACGCTGATGACAATCCGAGAAGTCCTCGGCGCCCGTTTGCGCATGGCCCTCGAAGCCGCCGGGCTGGACCCGGCACGGGGCGATGTCACCTCCGCCGGGGACACCCGCTTCGGGGATTACCAGTCGAATGCCGCCATGGTCCTGGCCAAAGAGCGCAGGGCCAACCCGCGGCAGATCGCGGCCGACATCCTCGCCCACCTCGACGTGGCGGGGATTTCTTCCGCGCCCGAGATCGCCGGTGCCGGATTCCTGAATTTTCGCATCGAGCCGGAGTTTCTCGCCGAACGTCTGCAGGAACTCGCCACCGACCCGCGCCTCGGCATCGCGCCCGCCGCCCGCCCGCTCCGGATCGTCCTGGATTTCAGCTCGCCGAACGTCGCCAAGCCGATGCACGTCGGCCACATCCGCAGCACGATCCTCGGCGATTGCCTCGCCCGCGTCGCCCGCTTCCTCGGCCACGGGGTCGTCGCCGACAACCACATCGGCGACTGGGGGACGCAGTTCGGAAAAGTCATTTACGGGTGGAAAAAGTTCCTTGACCCGGACGCCCTGGATCGCGACGCGATCGCGGAACTCGTCCGCCTTTATCGCGAGGTCAACAGGATCGAAGAGACGGACGAGTCGGTGAAAAAATCCGCCCGCGAGGAGCTCGTCAAGCTTCAGGCCGGCGATCCGGAGAACCTCGCGATCTGGAAGAAGACGGTCGATCTCTCCTGGAGGGAGTTTGAAAAGCTCTACGTCCTCCTGGATGTGCATTTTGACGAGCGGCTCGGAGAGAGCTCCTACAACGACGCGCTCGCGCCGCTCTGCGAAGACCTGCTCAAACGCGGGATCGCCGAGCCCAGCGAGGGTGCCCTCTGCATTTTTTTCCGCGGCACCCCGGCCCTGGCGGAAAAGCCGCTCATCATCCGCAAGAGCGACGGCGGATTCCTCTACGCGACAACCGACCTCGCCACGATCCGGTTCCGGATCGCGCGATGGGACCCGGATGCCATCTGGTATATCGTCGGCGCGCCCCAGGCGTTGTATTTTCAGCAGATTTTTTCCGTCACGAAGCGCATGGGCATCGAGGCAAACCTTGCGCACATCGCCTTCGGAAGCATTCTCGGCGAAGACCGGAAAATCATGAAGACCCGCTCGGGCGAAAATGTCGGCCTGGCGGATGTCCTCCACGAGGCGGTCGATCGCGCCCGCAAGATGCTTTCCGCACGGGCGCTTCCGCCGGACGAGGCGGAGGACATCGCCCGCACGATCGGCCTCGGCGCGGTCAAGTATGCCGAGCTCTCACAAAACCGGCTCACCGACTATGTGTTTGCCTGGGACAAACTGCTCGCGATGGAGGGCAACACCGCTCCCTACCTCATGAACGCCTACGTCCGCATCCGCTCGATTTTCCGCAAGGGAGGGATCTCCGCCGACCCTCAGGCCCGCGTCGTCATTGCGGAGCCGTCCGAACGCGCGCTCGCGATCAAGCTCCTTCAATACGCCGAAACCGTCCCGGGCGTGATCGAGGATTTCCGCCCGAACCTTCTCGCCAATTACCTCTACGAACTCGCGAACACCTACCACTCGTTCTACGAAGCCTGCCCGGTCCTCAAGGCCGAACCCACCGTCCGCGCAAGCCGGCTCCTGCTCAGCGAACTGGCCGCACGCACGCTCGCCCACGGGCTCTCGCTGCTCGGCATCCGCTGCCCCGAGCAGATGTGACCGCGGCCCACAAGTCTATTGAGCGCCTGTCATTCGAGTCGAAGAATGTCATTGACTTCATGATCGGCAAAGCCTGAGTTCCAAGCCAACTCAACGCTCGGCTCAATCCAGATTTTGCACTCTTTCCGATCCCGTCGAACATGAACGTGGCGCTTTTCGGTCAAATCAAAGCTGAAGAAGCCGACCCGGTACGGGATGTTTGGTATGGGAACGCACGGCCCATGTTGATGCTTTCGGAATGCAGATTCCTCGGCAAACCTTTGTGAACACACTCTGTGGGACAATAACCGCACTGCGCCAGAAAAATGCGCCACCTCGATTTCCGCAGAGCTGGCCGTTTTCAAGCCGGCAGGGGCTCTCCCCGCAGTTCGAGAACCCGGCGGATCGTGTCCTCGATCAGATTGTTCGGGCAACTGGCTCCGGCGGTGATCCCGATCGTCAGTCGTCCGTCCACCGGCAGCCAGGAGGCGGAGACGGTTTCCTCTTTTTTATTCAGGTCGCAGTGCAGGATTTCGTCCGCCGAGCGGAGGCAATCCGAATTCCGGATGAACCATGTCGGCTGGGTTTGGGAGCCGATTTCGACGAGGTGGGTGGTGTTCGAGCTGTTGTAGCCGCCGATGACGAGGAGGAGGTCGGGCGATTCGGCGAGAAGTTGAAAGAGCGCATCCTGCCGTTCCTGCGTGGCCCCGCAGATGGTGTCGAAATAACGGAAATTTGTCGTGTCTCCGCCGTCGCGCCGGGCGATCGCCTCGCGGAGAAGGCCCTGGATCGCCTGGGTTTCGCTCAGGAGCATGGTGGTCTGGTTGGCCAGCCCCACGCGCCTGAGGTGGACTTGCGGATCGAATCCCTCGCTCGTGGCGCCCGCGAACGCGCCCAGGAAGTCCGCAGCATCCCCCCCGTGCTCGATGAAATCACAGACCCGTCCGGTTTGCTCGAGGTCCAGAACGACCAGGTAGTGCCCGCGGCCGTCCGGCCCGAGCGCCCGCGAGGCCGTCGCGCGGGTCTCTTCGTGCGAGGCTTTCCCGTGGATGATCGAGGTGACCTGCTCGGCGGCATTCTGGCGCACCCGCTTCCAAACGCTCATCACGTCGCCGCATGTGGTGTCCACGATCTGGCATCCGCGCGCTTTCACCGCGTCGATGATGGCGGTTTCGGCCCCGAAGGCCGGAACGATCACGACGTCTTCGGGTTCGAGCGACGCCAGCTCCACGCCGGTCGGCCGGGCGGACAGGTGCCGGATCCCGAGCGCGGCCATCTGCGCGTTGACATCCGGGTTGTGAATGATCTCGCCGAGGAGAAAAATCCTCCGGTCCGAGAAGACCTTGCCCGCGGCGTAGGCGAGATCGATCGCACGTTCGACCCCGTAGCAAAACCCGAACTGTTTCGCGAGCCGGATCGTCGTGAGTCCGGCATGGAAAACCCCGCCCTGCGCGCGGATGGTTTCGACAAGCTCGCTGCGGTAGTGGCTTTCCACCCGGGCCTGCACATGGGACATGACGTCCGGGGTGCGCAGGTTGACGCGTTTGGAAGCGGAACGGAGATGGTCCATTAAACGAAGGTGGTGGCGACCATGCTGAAGTGGCAGGGGCATCCTGCCCATGCGATATTTTGGTCGCACGGGCAGGATGCCCGTGCCACGTTCATCTGCAAAGGGAACAGCATGGGGCCGGCAACCCGCGTCCGGTCAGGGCTGCTCGCGCGGGATGTCGTTCGGGTCTTTTTTGAAGACGGCCGGGGAGATCGAGAACGACTTGGGAGGATCCGGGTCGTTGTAATCCTGCGGGCGCGGCTGGTTTTTCCCGATGGTTTCGTCCTCCGGCTGGGTCTGGGCGATGTGGACCGGCGTGCCGATGCGGACGATTTCGAAGAGCTCGCGTCCGGCGTTTTCATGAACTCTGAGGCATCCGTGCGTGCGCGGGATCGGCCAGACCGAGCCGACATGGATCCCGTAGCCCGGGGAGAACCCGACCCAATATTGCATCGGGAACCCGATGTAACGGTGGCCGCCGCCGGGTGACTGCGAGCTTGTGGCCGCGATGATCGAGTCGCCCTTGGCCCAGAACCCATACGATCCCGAGCGCTTGTTCTCGATTTTTTCGATCACGCGGAAGCTGCCTCTCGGCGTGGGCTTCGCGGGCGTGCCGATCGCTGTGGCGCAGACCAGCAGCGGCTTGTTGCCCTCGAGGACATAAACCATCCGGTTCTGCAGAGAAACCTTCACGCGGACGTTTGCGGGATTTTTCGGTTTGTAGCCGACCGGGTCGTAAACCGGGCGAACATGCACCGCCTCGCAACCGGTGAGCGCAAAAACGGACAAGAGAACAAAAATCGTTTGTTTCATGACGACACTTCAAAAGCGAAATCCGGGGGTTTGTCAAACGCGGAGAAAAAAATTATGTGTATTGCAGGCTGTGTCCGCGCAGATATTGTCCCCCAGATGTTGCAAGAGCACGATTTCCACTATGCGATGGAGAACACGCGGGTGGTGGTAAGCCCGCAGAGCGGGATCGAGACGTTCGGGACGACACAGTTCCGGTTTTCGCTCGTGAGCGAATTGCTCGACGAGGTGGATACGGTGCGGGTCCGCAACGGCCGGCTCGAGGCCGAGCGGCCGCGAATCGTTTCCCCACACCATTACACCAAGCTGATGCTGGACGGGTTCGGCGAGGCGGCCCGCGAATATGCAAACTGGATCGAGGAAAACGGGGCCGCCATCCGGATCCTGCGCTACGGGTTCCAATTCCGGAAAACCGATTTGTCCGAGCAGGTTTTCCGGGAGCCGATGGATTCCGCGCTCGAGCGCCTGCAGGACCAGATCGGAGACGAGCCGATGACCGCGCTCATCGCCGGAGTGGACGATGCCTGGGAAGTCTGCCTCCTGAAGTTCTCGATGGAGATGATCCAGAAGTCGGCCGGAGGAAACGTGGACGAATGGAAAAGGCGCGGGCTGATTTGATTTCCGCATTTCCAATTTTGCCGCGCATCGCATAGCCTCGGAGCATGATTATTCGAACCCTTGTCATCCTCCTCCTCGTCGCCGCGATTTTTGGCGGGAGCGGCTACTTCGCGTACGAGTATTTTCTGAAGCCCCGGAAGCTGGACCTGCAGGAAAAGAAGCTTGCCGAAGCCGCGCCTCCGGCTCCTCCTCCGGACCCGAGCATCGCGGCTTTCGAGAACCTCAAACCGCTCCTGGAGCAGGAAACCCCGGCAGCCCAAACCGCACTCACGGAGTTCCTGACCTCCTACCCCGATTCGCCAATGGCACCCGCAGCCCGGGCGGCCGCCGGTCGGATCAACATCTCCCTCCTCCTTTCTCCCGTGCCCTCCCCGGAGAAAGCCTTCTACTCGGTCGTCTCCGGGGATTCCCTGGTGAAGATCGCCGCGAAGAACAAATCCGGAGCCGAGCTGATCTACCGGGCCAACCACCTTGCCACGATCAATCTCCAAATCGGGCAGCAGTTGGTGATCCCGAAGCTGGAAACGTCTCTGGTCGTGGACCGTGCCGCCAACACGGTCACGCTGCTCAACGCCGGGGCCTTCGTCCGGGAATATCCCGTCCGGTCGCTGAAGCTGCCGCCGACCGCAACGAAGGGAACGATCGAAACGAAAGTCACCGAGAAGGTGGCCATGAAGGGAACCGTCCGCGCGGCGTTCGGGACGAAAGACTTCGAGGGCAGCGAACGATGGATCCTGCTGGGAATTCCGGGAGCGATCCTGCGGGGCACACCGCTGCCCGGGGAAGATGGAACCTTGCCTCCGATGCCTGGCGGAATCGTGGTCGATCCGGGCGATGCCGAGGAGATCTCCCTCCTCACGACCAAGGGATCTCCCGTCACGATCAAGTAGAGACGCCATGAATCCGCAGCCGCTCGAATTTGAAAAGCCGATCCTCGAACTGGAAGCCAAGCTCGAGGAGTTGAAGCGTCATCTTGCCGACCGGAATATTGATGTGGAGCCGGAGGTCCGGCGGATGGAGGAAAAAATTGCCGGGACCAGATCCGAGGTTTACGGGCGGCTGACCGCGTGGCAGCGGGTCCAGATCGCACGGCATACCGCGCGGCCGTTTTTTCTCGATTACGTGGAACGGGCGTTCACGGATTTTATCGAGCTCAAAGGCGACCGGCTGTTTGGCGACGATGCCTCGATGCCCGGCGGTCTGGCGCGGATTGCCGGCATCCCCTGCGTTGTCATCGGCCAGCAGAAAGGCCGTGATGTCAAAGAGAACCTGCAGCGGAACTTTGGCAGCCCGCACCCGGAAGGCTACCGGAAGGCGCTGCGCCTCATGCGCATGGCAGAAAAATCCGGATTCCCGGTGGTGGCGCTCATCGACACTCCGGGCGCCTATCCCGGTGTGGGCGCGGAAGAGCGCCACATCGCCGAAGCCATCGCCGTAAACCTTCGGGAGATGATGGTCCTGCGCACGCCTGTGGTTGCGGTGGTGATCGGCGAGGGCGGTTCCGGCGGAGCGCTCGGCATCGGCGTTGCGGACCGCGTCCTCATGCTCGAGAACTCCTATTACTCGGTGATCAGTCCGGAGGGCTGCGCCGCGATTCTCTGGAAGCACCGCAAGCACGCGCCCGAAGCCGCCGAAGCGCTCAAACTCAACGCCCGCGTGCTCCTGGAAATGGGACTGGTGGACGAAGTCGTTCCGGAACCGCTCGGCGGGGCGCACCGGGACCCGGCTGCCGCCGCGGAAAATCTCAAATCCGCAGTCACCACCGCGCTCCGCGTCCTGATGAAAATCCCCACCGACAAGCTCCTCCGCCAGCGCTACGAGAAATTCCGCAAGATGGGAGTATTCCAAGAATAGCCCGTGAAAATCATTGATCGCTCAGTCGGGCTCGGGGTCCTGCTCACAACCTTCTTCGGGGTTGTCGTCCTGAGCTTCGTGCTCGTGCTGGGCAACATTTTCAAGGAACTTCTCGATATCCTGATCAACAACCCGGACCTGCCGGTCTCGACGGTGCTGGCGTTCATCGCCCTCGTCCTTCCGTTTTCGCTGACCTTCACCATCCCTTGGGGATTTCTTACCGCGCTCCTGCTCGTTTTCGGAAGGATGTCCGCCGACAACGAGCTGGTGGCCCTGAAGTCGAATGGCGTGAGTGTCCCGCGGATTTGCGTGCCGGTTTTCATTCTCGCCATTCTGCTGACGCTCATCTGCTTCTGGATCAACATCGAAATCGCTCCCCGCGCCGAGCAGGCAATGACCCGCGCGGTGATGGATATCGCCACCAGCAACCCCGCATCGCTTTTCCGGGCAGATGAGATTGTGGACAAGTTTCCCGACCGCAGGGTTTATGTCGGCAGAAAGGAGGGCGACAAGCTGTTCAACATTATTGTCTTTGAGCTGGACGACGAATTCGTGCCGAAACAAATGATCTACGCACGCGAAGGCGTCCTCAGCCCGGACCCGGAAAATTCCCGCCTCCTCCTGCGGTTGTTCAACGCCCGGTTCGAACAGCGCGATGAGCATGACCCGCTCGATGTTTCCAAAATCCAACAGGGAATCGTCATGGAGGAGGGAGTCTTCCCGATCTCGCTCGCAAAGTTTTTTGAGGAATACCAGGGGAGGCGACGGATGAGCTCCTACACGTTGCCCGAGCTCGCGGACTACCTGATCAAGGGAGCGGGGGACCGGCAGACCGAGGCCACGGTGGAATTCAACAAGAGGTTTTCCGTTTCGCTGGCGTGCGCGGCATTCGTCCTCATTGCGGTGCCCTTGGGAATCACCGCCCACCGGAAGGAAACCGCGGTGGGATTCGCGATCAGCCTGGCGATCGCGTTCACCTATTTTTTCTTCATCATCATGGCGGACACCTTCCGCAACAACCCGGCTGCGCACCCGGCCCTGTTGATCTGGATTCCCAACGTGCTGTTCTTCGGCCTGGGATCCTACCTGTTCTCGCGTCTTGCCAAGAGATGATGAAAACGGTTTTCCGTATTGTCCTTCGCGTTGTTTTCCTCCTGATCGTGGCCGCGCTCCTCGTGATCGGAGGCACGATGGCATGGTTCAGTTCGTGGAGGGCGGAGAAGCTGTCGCATTTGAACGCGGCGTCCACCGTCGCGGATACCGCCTCCGGGAAAATCGAATTCCTTCAGAGCGGAGAGGGCCCGGCCGTGCTTGTTTTTCATGGCGCGCCCGGCGGGTTTGATCAGGCGATGCTTTACGGGAGCGCCCTCTCGGAAGCGGGGTTCCAGATCATCGCTCCCTCGCGCCCGGGCTATCTCCGGACGCCGTTCGTCACCGGACAAACTCCCGAGAGCCAGGCCGACGCCATGGTGGCCCTGTTGGATTCGCTGGGCATCCACAGCGCCGCCGTCCTCGGCGTCTCGCTTGGAGCGCCGGCTGCCATCGAGTTCGCACGGCGGCATCCGGACCGCATTTGGGCGCTCGTGCTCCTCTCCGCCGTAACAAAAAAGATGCCGCCGCAGCCGCTGAATCCTCCGATTCCCGAGGTCCTGAACAAACGCCTCACCGGGGACATGGGATCATGGGCTCTGGTGGAAACATCGGATCGCGACCCTGCAAAAGCACTCGGCTGGGCTTTCGATCTCGCACAGTCCGGCGACGCGGCGACGCGCGAGGCGTGGATCAAAGCGGTTCTCGAAAATCCCGCGCAGGTTGACTGGTTCCGGAATCTCGCGGATACCGTCTCTCCGCTCAGCCCGCGTGAAACCGGCCTCAGGAATGACCTGCTCCAATTGCGCGCGCTCGCCGATGTGCCCTATGAAAAGCTGTCCGTCCCGACACTCTTTGTGCATGGAGTTTCCGACAACTGGCTTCCCCTGTCCGGGATCGAGTCCGTGAAAAATCGCATGCCCAATGCCGAGCTGCTCGCCGTCCCAAGAACCGGCCACCTCGTTGAACTCGGACCCGACAGCGTGCCGGTCACCGAGAAAATCATCGGGTTCCTCAACCGCTTTCACGGCGCCCAGGGTGCTCCCTGAAACGAGTTCCCTCCCCATCACAATGAGGCTTGCCAGAGGCACGTTCCGCGGCAGAAAATCGCGCTCATGTCCCCGCTGAACAGCCTCGTTCTCGGTCTCGGTTTGTTTTTTCTCGGGCTTCAGCTGGTGGGGCAAAACCTCCGGCAGCTGAGCGGGGGGGGGTTCCGGAATCTTGTCAAATCGGCCACACACACGCCCTTGCTTGCGGCCCTTCTCGGGCTCGTGGCAGGCACGCTCATGCAGAGCGCGACGGCGGTGACATTCATTCTGGTCAGCATGGTCGGCAGCGGGCTTATCCAGACCCCCTCCGCACGGATGGTCGTGGTCTGGTGCAACGTCGGGCTCACGGCACTCGCGTTTCTTGCGGCGGTCAACATCCACCCGCTCGTTGCCTCCATCGTCGGAGGTGCCGGCATCTTCATGGGCTCGGTGCGCGCGAAGCCGTGGAACACGATCGCGGGGGCGCTGCTCGGGGTGGCGCTGATCCTCTTTGCGCTCGGAGAGATGGGAGCGGGGGCGGCTCCGCTCAAGGACGCCCCCTGGTTCCGCTCCGGCCTCGATGTCGCGCTGAGCTGGTCTCTCCCCGCTTTCGTTTGCGGCATCGCCGCCGCGGCCATTCTTCAATCCAACACCGGCGCCGCGATGCTCGCGATCACTCTGGCCGGCGCGGGCGCCCTCCCGGTCAACCAGGCCATGCCGGTCATTTATGGAACCAACCTCGGCGCCATTGTCCTCCGGCTTTTTCTGTCCATCGGGATGACCGGCAAGGCGCTGCGGCTCGTGCGCATGGAGGATCTCTTCTGCATCGTGAGCGGAGTAATCATGATGCTCCTCTTCTATGTGGAGGAAGCGGGGGTTCCGCTCGTCGGGGCGTTTCTTCGGAAAATCGATGGCGGGCCATCCATCCAGCTCGCCGTGGTTTTCCTGCTCTCCAATTTGTTGCCGGCCCTGCTCATGACCCCGCTGCTGCCGGCCTGTGCCAGGCTGTTGGAGAAGATCTGGCCGAACGATCCGTCCGTCGCGCCCGGCGCGCCGGAGTTTCTGAGCCCCCAAGCGCTTGTGGACCCCGCGACGGCGCTCGACCTCCTGCCAAAAGAACTCGGACGCCTCATCTCGACTGTGAATCTGGAATCCAGCGGATCCTCCGATCCGGAAAACCACGTTTCCCAGACCTTCGCCCAACTCGGAACTGCGATTGAGAATTTCTGCGTCCTGCTCGCCTCGGACAGCCATTTGAATGCCGGACAATCCCTGCGCCTGCAACGCTTCCGGGCCTGGCTGCACACGATCCGTCACATCGGCGAGGCCGTGGGAGAGTTTGCGGACCGCCTGGCGTCGCTGCCGCCGGAAGCCGCCGCGCTCGCCGCCGGACACCGGGCGTGGCTCCAATCCAACCTCGCGCTGGCTGCAAAGGCCACCGCCACACTCGATCCCGCGGAAATCGATGCCTTTCACGAGGGAAGCCGCCACCACAGCCCGGCCGTCGAGGAGTTGCGAAAAAGAGTTTCCTCCGGCCTCCAGAACTTCCCGGCGGCAACCCGGCTCGGCCTCTCCGCACTGGAAGATGATTTTGATATTGCAGCCTGGCTGATCCACCGGATCTCGAAGCTCGAATCCAAAATCCTGCAGTCAATCGTCTGATGCTGTTGCGCAGGTCGTGGAGTCCGGTTGAACCCGGATTATGCAGTAGAGTAATCGAACGGCGGCGGGCGGGCGTCGATCTGGCAGAAGAGGGAGTCCATCCAGGGCGTTCTGAGCGGGGCAGCGAGAGCTTGAGCACTCTCTGGCGGGCGTGCTGGCTGACCCAGCCGCCTATTGCAAAGCAATAGGAACGCAGCGTGGCCAGTGTTGCTGTGTTGCGGCTGTTATCATGATCGACGGATGGATGGTTCGCCAGCGAGGGATGCCCTGGGGAGTTGAGCCGGGGCCCCCCGGCCAGGAAAGAGTCTCTTGGAAGGAGGTCAAAAGCGATCAAGCCGCTTCTCCATCAACTCCGCCACACCACTGAGCATCGCGTGATCCACACGCTCGAGGAGCTGTTAGCCGGGAATCCCGCCGATCCAATCATCAATCGGGAAGTCAACTACTTCCAAACCTTCGGCGTGCTCAGCACCCATTGCGCTGGAGCTTGTAAATCTTGCAGGGGTGCCCATGAATTGTCCTCGATCTCACCTTCTTGTCACAGCGAGGCCATGCACCCATGGGTAATGCGTGCCGTGTTTGGCAATCCGCACGCGAACCAATTTCTCCTTGTTGGAATGTCCCAGCGGCAACTCGATGAGACCGTTCGCTGGAACCGGAACGATGCGGGCTTCACCGTCGAGGCTGACATTGAGAAATTCCGGACGCCCTTGGGAGGTTCCCACCTCCAGAGCCCCCTGCTTGATCCCCTTGCCTTCACGCTTTCCGGTGGAAACCAAGGCCCGTGCCGTTTGGATTTTCAGCCCCCCCCCCGCTTCGGGAACCTTCATTTCATACTCGAGAAATCCGTTCGGGAAAACGGGGTTCCCTATGGCCCGCGCCGGGCGGCCGTCAATCAGGCAAGTTCCGCTTCCATGCAGGTAGCGTCGCACCCGGTGCTCGTCCAACAGGCCGCCGCACACAACAAAATCGACAACCCGGGAATCCATTTTCCAATCGCGGCGGGCGTCGGCTTCTGCAGCGAATTCCTGCGCCAGTGCCGCGAGAAGCGCGGCCATCGCGATCGAGTGCGTTTCCCGGACCAGATCATCCTCCACGGAATCACAAAATGTCCGCGCCGCCTCCATCCGGCTCAGAAACTTCGCTCGCTCGTCTCCACCGGTTTCCATCGCATCGAAGTAGGCGCAGATCGCCGCGCAGAGCTCCTCGAAAAGCCGGGCGACCGTGATATGGCGCTCAAGGTCCGTGCGAAGGATGCCCCGTTCCTTTTCCGGGATTCCGGCCTCGATTCTTTGAAAGTCTGCAAGCATGCTGCGGGCGATGCAGACAGCCTCGGCTTTTTCGGCAAGAAGGGCCTTCCGGGACGGCGTGGCACGAGACGACAGCATCGACCACATGTCGGCCTGGCTCGACAGCGGAACCTGCTGCGTAAAAACGGCGAAGATGCCGCCCACCTTGAGATGCTCCATGCTGGGAGAAATCACAAAGGTGTGAAAGATCAGGTTGCCGTCTATGTAGCGGCTCTTTTTCACGACATCCATGCTCTGCTTGAAAATCTCCACGAGTTCCCCGCAGTGCTCCCCCCATCGTTCTCTTCCCCACTTGTGCCAGACCTCCTCGGCCGTCACTTCCGGATCCTGCAAAACCATGGAGGCGGCAGCGAGATTCACCTCTTGGAGGGTTCCGAGTGCAGAATAATTATGCCGGTCGATGCGGATGGCAAAGCGTTCCGCGCCTTGGGCCAAGGCGTATTGGAACTGTTTGATGACCAGGTCGGGACATGGGGAGGAAATCACTCCCGGCCCGTAGTATTCCCCCATGCCGTCGAACTCCACCCCCGCCCGAAGAGGCGGCATCGGGCGCAGCCAGGGATTCAGCGGCAGAAACGGATGCCAGTCAAACGGCGTGACCTTTGTTTCCATCTCCACCTCCCACTCCCGCGACGCTTCAAGGGCACCGGCAAAGAGATCGACATGATCCTGCTCGATCGATCCGAAGGAGCGGAGGATAAAACGCCGGCCCAGACGCTTGTGAACACGGGCGAAAATCTCCACGAGTCGCCGCACGACCTGCACGGGAGGATAAAGGTCGGGGCGCGAGTTATGCACCACCGAATAGTCGGCCTCGGTGAGAGTGAGGACGATGCCGTCGATCTCCGTCACATTGGCAAAGAATTCCTCGAGCTTCTGTTCGAGCAACAGCCCGTAATCCGCGCCAAGCAGGTCAAACTCCCCGTTGGCATCAAGGAGCCCAGGGACGACATCGATCAGTCCTGGTGGTGCGCACACCTCCCGATGCCAGTAATAAAGCGGCTTGCCGCGGGCATGGCAGAGAGATCCGATGGCACGCAGGGCGGCAATGTTCTCCGTGATCGCCTCAGCATCCAGCCGAAACCGAATCTCCGGATAATCCCGGTAAAAGATTCCGCCCTCCAGCCCCTGAAGTCCGCCGTGGCAGCCCCCGCATACCTCGATGCTCTCCACGCCATACCGGGGAGCGGCTTCCAGCACGCGCCCGACATAATCGGGGTCGATATGGCCGACATGCAGGATCGACCAGGTTAGCTCCCGCCCTTTGCTTGCGCTCATTGTGGTTTCGCTCATTCGTGGGCCTCACCGGACTTCCATCGGGCAAAGGTATCGCGCACCAAGGCGAAGGCCAGCTTCTTGTGCTTGCGGTCGCCGGTGACGATCCCTTGTTGTTGATGAAGTCACGCCAGAAGCAAGTAGGGATAGGTCATCGGGGACGTTGCCAAGAATATGGCTTGCATCCAAGCTGGTATTGAATACGATACCGCATGTGCATCTTGTTATTGATACCAATGTCGTGGTCTCCGCGCTGCGCTCCAAGCGCGGAGCATCGAGCAACGTGCTGCGCCACATCGCATTGGGAAGACTCACCATGTCCCTTTCCGTTGCTGTTTTCCTGGAGTATGAGGATGTTTTGCTCCGGCCAGGCATGGTTCCGGGTTTTTCTCCAGAAACCATTTCTCGATATTTGGATGCCCTTTGTGCAGCGGCGGCTCATCAGGAGATATTTTTCACATGGCGACCAACCCTCTCCGATCCGGGTGACGAGATACTGCTTGAGTTGGCGGTCGCCGCAGGAGCCACTCATATTGTCACCCACAATACGCGCCATTTTGAGCAGGCAGATTCTTTCGGTATCCGTGTTGTAACCCCATCAGAACTACTTAAAGGAGATATAAGATCATGTCCACATTAAGCCTTAGACTTCCCGAATCCATCCACCGCGAACTGAAAGATCTCGCAAAGGAGGATGGCGTTTCCATCAATCAGTTTATTTCAATCGCAGTAGCAGAGAAAGTATCTTCGCTACGGACGGTTGATTATTTGAAGCGGCGAGCTGCGAAATCCAGCCCTGCAGAGCTGCTTTCGATTCTTGACATGGCACCTGATGTCGATCCTGAAAGTAATGATAAATTAAATGGGCCACAGAGGAATAAAAGCTGAACGGCTCGTGCAGCTAAGAGGCGTTCCAAATCGTTCATGTCTCCCGGTCTGCCCGACACGGGGAGCGAAGCGACGCCGGTGCTGCGGGAAGCATTGGCGGAGGTTTGTCATGTCAAGCTGGATAAAGATAAAAAGCTTGTGACGACCGGCGGTACTCCCCGCCGGCCGTGGGTTGAGATGCATGTCGGCGGTCGGTTCAAAGTGCAGCCCATTCAGGGCAGGATGCGTATTTTATCCGGGCTAGGCGTTCCCATACTGCGCTTCGGTCCTGGCGTGTTTCTTCCACAGCCATCGCCTCACGCGCTCCCTCATTTGCCACTGCATTTTATCGAACACCTGTGCGCTGTTGGCATAATGAAAGTAGCCGATCCATCCCCTCACCCGCACATTGACGCGGGCGATGACTTCTTCGGGTTTCTTCCACATGGTGCTCCGGGCGGTCTCTTCCCGGATCGCCTCCCGCAGTTTGCCGCAGCTTTTCGGGCTGGGCTCACAGAGCGGAAAGCTCCTGCCACTTCGCGCTTTTCTCCACGCCAGCCGGAACCCGAGGAACTCGAAGCTCTCTTTCTCGTGGAAGTCGGCTTCAAAGATGGGCAAGAGCAGCAGGACCACCGCTGTTTGCACTCCGTGACGGTATGAAGTCATGCAGCAACCGGCGCTGGGCAAGCCGAAAGGTTTGGTCCAATGTCCCCTGTGAACTCCGTGGTTCATTTCGGTTTTTAGCTTGACCCAAGTTACGAAGTTTGGCCGCCGCCTAAAAAATCTTTTCCTGAGTGGCGGCGGGTATCCGCCATCCGCTCCCCAAGGAGGACGCGGAAGTCAGGCATGCAGTGCCGAAGAGGGGTTGTCGCGGGATAAAAAGGGGGGGAGCTCATGGGGAAAATCTGTTTGGAGCAAGGTGCTGCAAACGCAACCGGAAACAAGCCTGCAATTCCGCCCGGACGACCGGCGCTCACGTTTTCTTGATTCTCGTGAGCCCGCAGCGAGCGGCGGCAGCCCCGACAAGATCGGCGACCCGACGCTTCAGCCTCCAGACCCGCCGGAAGAGGAAAAGGACGAAAAGGACGTAGGGAATCCAGAGCCACAACTCCATGCTGGACACAAGAAAATGCCTGTAGACAAGGATCCCGAGCAGGACGAGGTTGATCAGCAGCGTGGTGGCGACCATGCGGGTGCCGAGATGCACACGGGTGAGGCATTTCGGCCCGCCGTGGTATTCTGTCACCGTGCGCAGTTTGATCCCCCACCAGAAGCTCCCATAGATCTGCAAGTCCCAGTCTTTCCACCCGGTGTCCATCGAGTAATTCCACCCTTCGTTCTCAAGCGAGCAGAGCAGCTCCTGAAGCAGGAGCTCGCGGCCGTGCCCGTCCTCGCTCCAGAATTTCAGATGCGAAATGCTGCCCCCGGATGGCGTGAAATCCTTTTCCACGCGTGCAATGACCGCCGGCGGGGTGCGCTTGAATTTGAGCCATGTGAAATAGCGGGCCCACCCGCGGACAAGCGGCTGCGCGAGCGCCAGAAATGCGACCAGCAGCCGCGCGGGCACGGTATCGTGCTTCGGCTCGAGCCGGGCGTGGATCATGTAGGACAGAGCCACGAGCAGCGTCCCCCCGAACATCAGATAGGGAACAATCCGCAGGAACGGCAGCGGGATGGACACCGCAAAAATGAACAGAGTCAAAGTCACCCATTCGATGCTGCTCAGGTAGGCCGCGATGTCGGACTGCGGGGTCGGGTAAATGGATTGGAAGAGCCCCTCGCCGAAGACTCCGTGGTAGATGATCGGCTTGTTGACAAGCCAGGTGAATCGCGGCGCGCCATAGATCTGGCCCTTCCATTTTGCCGTTCCGGTCGGTCCGAAGAAAACCAGATGCTGGAACCGCAGCATGGATTCCGCCTCGCCGTAACCCTCCTGCTGCTTGCGGAATGCCTGGAGTGAAAACCGGCGGTGGTGCCAGACGATTGCCGCCGGGCTGAACGCGATGACCCCGCCGGACTGTTGCAGACGCCAGCAGAAATCCACGTCGTCGCCGGCCTTACGGTATTCCGGATCGAACCCGCCGATCTGATCGAACGCCCACCGGTGGAACGCCATATTGCATCCGGGGATGTGCTCGGCCACGACGTCCGTGAGCAGGACATGGCTCGGACCGCCGGGAGCGGCCGCCACGCATGCCTGCACCCAGTTTTCCGCGAGCGGTGAGATATTCGGGCCGCCGACTCCGGCGTAGTCGCCGCTCAGCAGCGTGCCAACGAGGTAATAAAGCCAGTCGGGATCCGCCATGCAGTCGCTGTCGGTATAGACAATGACATCGCCCTTCGCGGCATGGGCCCCGACGTTTCTCGCAAAGCTGAGCCCCTTGTTCTCCTGCCGGATGTGGACAATCCACGGATGTTTCGCCGCGATCTCCGGCGTGTTGTCCTTCGACCCGTCGTCCACGAGGACCACCTCGTAATCCGGGTAATCCACCTCCTTCAGCGACTCCAGGCACCGTTCGAGGGTCTTCGCCCCGTTGTAGGAACAGACCACCACGGAAACTTTCGGGCACGAGGGCAGGGCCACTCGCGAAGTCATCGATCCGTCGCCGAAGAAAAGCTTCTTCACCGTCTCGAAAGCCACTTTTTTCGAGCGGTCCCGGCGCACGAGCCCGAACGCCCAGTCGAGGATCTCCTGCCCGCCACGGAACCATTCGTCGGTCCACGCATAAATGATCGTCCCAGCCAGCCCGCCGCGCACCACGCTCTCGATGTGCCACCGCAGCATCTCCGCATGCTCGGACTCCGGATGCCGGATCGTATCCATCCCGAACTCACCGAGGATGAGCGGCTTGTCGTCCGCGAGGTTTTGCAGCCGCGCGAGGTAGCGATCGAAATCCTCCTGCCGGTGGAGGTAGACGTTGAACGTCACGAAGTCACTGTTCTGCGGGAGCAGGTATTCCGTCGGCGGATAGCTCGCATAAGAGAAGAGCGCCTGCGGGTCGGCCTCGCGGCCGATGTTGATCAGCCGCTCGACAAACTCGGTGACCTGCCGCGCGCCCAGCCAGCGGACCATCGTCGTCGGAATCTCGTTGCCGACGAGGTAGCCGAAAACCGCCGGATGCCCCGCATTTTTCGCCACCCCCTCGGCCACCGCGCGCTCGGCTTCGGAACGGAGTTTCCGGTCACGCAGGAACTCGAGGTGCTCGGACCACGGGATCGAAATCAGGGCGCGGATCCCGTGCGCCGCACAGAGATCGAGGAACCAGCGCGGCGGGACATAATAGATCCGCACGAGGTTGATCCCCGCCTCGAGCATCAGGGCCAGATCGTTGGCAACACTCTCCGGCGTGCCGAAATACTCGCCGCCCGCATCCGGCGCAAACGGACCATACGTCACACCCTTGATGAAAAATTTTCGGTCTCCCTCGAAGAAGAACTTGGCGCGCACGCGCACCGGCAACAATTTGCTCACGGGGGATCTCTACCACCCGGCGCGACCGGAATGCGAGAGCGGATTTTTCTTTTGGCCGGGCAGGGTCATGATTTCCGCCGGGGCGCGCCCGGAGCGGAGCAGGGCCGTCATTTGCTTCATAAACGGATCCACATGGTGGAAAAACTTCTTGTAGGCGGGGCAAAGGTAGTTGAGTCCGTCCTCGCCGTCGGGGGTTTTGAGGAAGCGGTGTTTCGGGCACTCCCCGTTGCATGCGAACAGCACGTCGCACACGCGGCAGAATTTCGGAAGGGCTCCCGACTTCGCGCGCCCGAAGCTCTGCTGCTGTTCGGACTTGATCATGGCTCCGAGCGGGTCGTTCAGAATGTTGCCGAGCCGGTATTTCGGATAGACGAAGTGGTCGCAGGAAAACAGGTCGCCGTTGTGCTCGATCGCCGCCGCCTGTCCGCAATTTTCCTGAAAGACGCAGAGCCCGCCGCCCGCACCGGACCAGATGCCGAGGGAGACATCAAACATCTGGACAAAGATTTTTCCGACATCCCGGCGCACCCACTGGTCGAAAATCCGGATGAGAAAGTCTCCGTAGAGGCCGGGGTTCACGCTCCATCGGGTCGCCGGCGAAGGCGGTTGTCCGGGCTCCGGCGGTTCGGCAAAATCCAGGCCGTGTTTGCTCCCCCCCCCCGCGGGCAGGCGCTCCACAAGCGGAATAAATTGAATGTACCCGGATCCTGTCTCCCGCAAAAAGTCATAGACTTTCAGCGGATGCTTGACGTTGCTCGCATTGACGACGGTGAGCGTGTTGAACTCGACCCGGTGCTGTTTCAGAAGCGCGAGCCCGTGCATGACCCGGTCAAATGTCGGCTTCTGTCCCTTGTCCACGCGGTAGGTGTCGTGGAGGGTCCGGGGGCCGTCCACGCTCAGGCCGACCAGGAAACCATTCTCGCGAAAAAACCGGCACCACTCGTGGTCGAGGTTCGTCCCGTTCGTCTGCAGCGCATTGGAAACCGGACGCCCGCACGCATGCTTTTTTTCGAGCGCGACGATGTTCCGGAAATAATCGACACCGAGCAGCGTCGGCTCCCCGCCCTGCCAGGCAAACGTGATTTCCGGCGAGCTCTGCGATTCGCAATACTGCCGGATATACGCTTCCAGCACCTCCGGCTTCATCCGGAAATTTTCTCCTTTGGGAAACATCTTCTCCTTCTCCAGGTAATAGCAATACGTGCAATCGAGGTTGCAGACCGGCCCGATCGGCTTGGCCATCACATGGAAGCTGTCGGAAAGCAAAGCGGGATGTGGGAAAGGCTCCATGCGCTGGGAAACACCCTACAATGCGGATCCCCGGTCGACAAGTTCCCGACGCAGAGACAAGGGGTCGAACTCCCGCCGGGAGGTGCCCGGAAGGCAGGACGGGCTCAATTCGGCTTGTTCGCCCGGCGTTCCGCCTCGGTTGCGAGAGCGAGCACGGTATTCTTCGCCTCGACGAGCGCCTGGTTCTTGAGGCCGGCAACGAGGTTGGTGACCGGGACGCAGAGGTTCGTGTAACAGAGGAGCGTCCGGTCGCCGTCGTAGGGTTCGACCCGCAGCGACCCGTCGCTCTGCTTTGCCAGCGGCGACTGGAGGAGCTTCCAGGAGACGGTGTAGGTCTCGCCGGAATTCGAGTAGGTGTTGCGCACGGTGTAGTTGATTTTTTGCAGGATCGGAACCTTGACCGTATAGCGCACGTCCTTGGTGCCGTCGGAATTGTTCGCGATCACTTGGGCGGAGAGAATCCCCGGGGTGTAGGTGGGCGCGGAATCGTAATCCGTAAAAAGGTCGGACACGACCGAGGGCCGGGCGTTCACCACCCGGTAGAGGCTGAGCTGCGGCCACGGCGCGCCCGCCACGTCGAGGCTCTTCACCACGGTCTGGCCCTCCGCCAACTCGTCGCGCTGCGACTTCGGCACTTCCTTGACCATGTCGGCAAAAACGGAGGATGCAAAAAACAGAACGCAAAGGATGGCTTTCATGAAGCCGAGCCTAGCCCACCCGCGCTTGCGGTGCAATCATCTGCTGAAATTCGCAACAACCCCGGAATAGATTTCAAATTGACGGGAGAAGACGGTGGACCACGAGTATTTCCCGCGCGCCTCGGCGCTGGCCTTCAACCCGGCGGCGCGCAGGTCGAGCGTGAACTTTGACTCAACCGCATCCGCGAGCGCCTCCGGAGAATTTTCGGCGGCCCAGAATTCCTGGTCGCTGAAGATGATCCGGTCCATGTAGCTCCCCCGGATCCCGACGACGCACGTCCCGCTGGCCTGGCTTTCGAGCGCAACGAGTCCAAACGTTTCCTGCACGCCGGGATGCACGAAGAGATCGGCCGCGCGGTAGATCGAGGCCAGATCCACCGGGTCGGTGCAATACGGCATCCAGTGGACGGCTCGGGTCTCCTCCTGCAGGCGGACGAGCGATTGCCGCTGGGTGCCGTCGCCGGCGCAGAGCAGGTGGAAGCGACCGGGGGAGCGCGCGTGGAGGATCGAAAAGGCGGCAAAGAGAGTCCGCACGTTTTTTTCCGGAGCCATGCGACCGACATAGAGGAGGAGCCGCGCATCCTGTGGAATCCCGAGCTTCGCGCGCGTCTGCTCCCGGTCCGGAATCCCGGGGACGAACACCGAGGCGTCCACCCCGAGGTCCACGGTGTGGAGCCGTTCGACTCCCCATGTGGCAAGCAGGCGGCAAAGCGCGGGGCTCGGCACGAACGTGCACTCGAACGCATTGTAGAGCGCCCGCACGTATCTCCTGCACACGTCGTCGGTGATCGAGACCGCCACCCTGCCGAAATACTTGGCGATGGTGCGCAGATAGGACTCCGGAAAGTGCGAGTGGTAGAATCCAACGACCGGGATATCCAGCCCCCGCCCCGAGGCGACCGCCTTCCACGCCACCTGATAGGGGTCGCCGGACTCGATGATGTCCGGCTTTTCCTTCTCAAGAACCTCCTCGATGAGGTGCAGTTTGGTGAGTGCCCGGTAGCGGGATGTCCGGGAAACAAGCGGGGATGCGATCGTGTATATGCGCACCTGCGAGTCGCCCGAGTGCCCGGTGGTTGCTCCCGGAACGATGACCACATGCTCGCAATCCGGACGGGATGCCCGCAGGTAAGCCGACTTCTGCTCGATATATCGCCTCACCCCCCCGCTCACAGGAGAGTAAAACTGGGTGAGATCGCAGATTTTCAATGGGGGGGGGAGAGCCTATTCCCGGGAGGAGAGCCAGCGCTCGGCATCGATGGCCGCCTCACAGCCCTGGCCGGCCGCCGTGATTGCCTGACGGTAAACATGGTCGGCCACGTCGCCGGCTGCAAAGACGCCCGGGATATTCGTCTCCGTGCCGGATTTTTGGATGAGATATCCTGCCTCATCCGTGTCCAAAATCCCGCGGAATCCCGGAGTGTTCGGATCGTGCCCGATCGCGACAAACACGCATTTCACCCCGAGTTCGCTCTCCGCGCCGGTCTTCGTGTCGCGCAGGCTCACGCCGCAGACCTCGCCCGCGTCGTCGGTGCGGTAAGCCGTGACGAGAGAATTCCAAACCGGCTGGATCTTCGGATTTGCGAGCGCGCGGCCGGCCATGATCTTCGAGGCACGCAGCGTGTCCCGCCGGTGGATCAGATAGACTTTCGAGGCGAAGCGCGTCAAAAATCCCGCCTCCTCGCAAGCCGAGTCCCCTCCCCCGACGACACACACCGGAACGTCCCGGTAAAACGCGCCGTCGCAGGTCGCGCACGACGTCAACCCGTGCCCGATGAGCAAGGATTCGCCCTCGAGTCCGATATACCGCGGGGAGGCCCCGCTCGCGATGATCAGCGCCTGGGTTTCCACCCACTCGCCATCCACCTTCACCCGGTGCGGAGTGCCCGGGCAAAATTCCCCCACAACCCCGTAGCGAAACCGCGCGCCGAACTTCTCCGCCTGCTGGTGCATCCGCTGGATCAGTTCCGGTCCGTCGATCCCGTCCGGAAAACCCGGAAAATTTTCCACAGCCGTCGTGGTGGTGAGTTGTCCGCCGGGCATCCGGCCTTCGAGCACAAGCGGGGTCAGGTTCGCACGGGCGGTGTAAATGGCGGCCGTCAACCCGGCGCAGCCCGTGCCAACAATGATCACGTTTTCCATAGAACCGGAAAGTAAACACGCGCCGCGCGGCAAAATCAATATTTTCAGCCCCGATCACGGATATTCGCAACTTGTGGAACACGAACAGCCGTGCTTTGTTGCTGTATGATGAAACCAGAGGCTTCCCCGGCAAAGGCCCTATTGGAGGAAATGGAGTTGTTTCGGTCGGCCTGCCACGAAACGCTCCATGTGATCGGCTTGAAATTCAACGAACGTCTCGACGGCATCAAATCGCATGTGGAGGGGCTCGGACCGGTGGACGCCATTTCTTCGGGAAAACTTCGCGACATCCGGGACATGCTCACCCTCCTCCACCATGCCGATGTGAAACCGGAAAAAGGCCGGCGCAAGGACTTGAAAAAGCTGGATTCGATTTCCAGCGACCTCGCGATGATGGTTGAACAGTGGCGATGAGAGCACCACGTGACATCCATGAGAATCCTTCTCGTCCTTCTTGCCTGCGCTGCCGCCGCCATGGCTGACGAAAAAGCCATCCTCGGAGGCGGCTGCTTCTGGTGCGTCGAAGCGGTCTATCAGGGCAAACCCGGAATCCAATCCGTCGTCAGCGGCTACGCTGGCGGCAACGTTCCGAATCCGACGTATGATCAAGTCTGCAGCGGAAAAACCGGCCACGCGGAAGTGGTCGAAATCACGTTTGATCCGGCACTCATCTCTTACGAAAATATCCTCGCCCTCTTCTGGGACGCGCATGACCCGACGACCCTGAACCGCCAGGGTGCCGACCACGGGACGCAATACCGGTCCCTCATCGCGGCCGCAAATCCCGGGCAACGCGCCGTAGCGGAAAAATCCAAGGCCGCCGCGCAGGTCCGCTTCAAAGACCCGATCATCACCGAAATCGTCGGGTCCGCGGAGTTCTATCCTGCCGAGAAATATCACCAGGATTTCTACAAGCTGAACCCCGGCAACCCCTACTGCCGCGCCGTCATCGCCCCCAAGCTCGAAAAGCTCAAATCCGCCGGACACGGAGCGGAGCCGGCAGCCGGTGGAGGAACTGCAAATTGACGATTTTCTCAGGGAGGCATTGACAGAAGGAATCCCATCGCCGAAGAGAATACCGCCATGCTTTTTTATCGGACATCCATCCGAATTGTTTGCACGCTGGCCATTTTTCTGATGGCTGGCGGCCAGGTTCTGCATGCCTGCGTGGATTGGAAGTGCGGCAAGGAGCAAGCGACGGAAGAATCGTGCCCCGACCGGCAGGACTGTCCGATTGGTCACGACTGCTCATGCGCCTGCTCGTGCATCAATCTGACGATGACCGAACATGCGGAATTTCTTTTTATGACCGCCCCCTCGAGTTCGTACCCCGTCCGAAACGAGACGTGTGGCGAGGGTCCTTGCAGGGAGATCGATCACCCGCCCCAGTTGTCCTGAAACATCGCGGGCGCGGTGCGTCCGCGGTGCAACTTTGATCCGGGGTTCCCTCCCCGACCTCGTCCGCTTCGCAGGACGAATCCGCCCATTCATCCCGCTTGGCTCCCTGCCACGCACCACATCTCATCAAAATGACCATGAAAATGATTTTCAAACTGACCCGCCTGACCCTGCCCGCCGCCGTAGCGCTTCTGGCGGCGTGTTCCAAACAAAACGAGCCGGACGCGCACGGGGAAGGCGACGGTCACGGACATGGAGAAGCCAACGCCCATACCGAAACCAAGGACGGTGTGACCATGTGCATCGAGCATGGGGTTCCGGAAGCTGAATGCGGCATCTGCAAACCCGGGCTTGCTTCAACGCTGAAACCCGGCGAGTCGGCCAAGATTCGCCTCGCTGACAAGGATTCGGCCTCCATGGCCGGAGTGGAAACCGCGCTTCCGACAGTCGGCCGGATTGCCGATGCGGTGGAGTGTTATGCCGAGCTGGCCTACAATCAGAACAAGCTGGCACAGATCACCGCGCAGGTCGGAGGCATTATCCAGGAAGTGGATGTGGACCTGGGCAGCATGGTCAAAGAAAACCAATGCGTCGCAAAAATCTGGTCGGCAGCCATTGCGGAAATGGTGGCCAAGTCTGTGCTGACGCACCAGACGCTGGAACGGGAGCGCAAGCTGCGCGCCGAACGCGTGACTTCGGAAAAGGATCTGCAGCAGGCCGAGGCGGAGCATCGCGTCGCCTGCCAGCAGGTGCGCACGTTTGGTTTCAGCGAGACGGACATCAGCCGGACAGAGGCAAATTCGACCGACCCGGTGTATCTCGAAGTCCGCGCTCCGTTCGCCGGCGAGATCGTGGAGCGCACGGCGGTGCGCGGCGCGCTGGTGGAAGCAGGCAAGCCGTTGTTCGCTCTGGCGGATCGCTCGGTCATGTGGGCGATGCTGAATATCCCGGAATCGGCTTTGGCTCGCGTGAAGGTGGGGCAGACGGTTGAACTGCGGGTGGAATCGCTGCCTGGCCGGACGTTTGAAGCCAGGCTGACATGGATAGGAGCGGAGGTGGACGAAAGGAGCCGCATGGCGCACGCGCGCGCCGAGGTCGCCAATCCGGATGGGATTCTCAGGGCGAATATGTTCGCCCAGGCCCGCATCCTGACCCGCAGCGAGGACGGTGCGATCCTGCTGCCATCCTCCTCCATCCAGCGCATCGAGGGGAACAACTTTGTCTTCGTGAAGCTGGCGGAAGATTTATTCGATGCGCGTGCGGTTCGCACGGGAACAAAGTTCGACGGAAAAGTGGAAATCCTTGAAGGATTGAATCCGCAGGAAGTCGTGGCGACGGCCCATGCCTTTCCGCTCAAATCCGCTTTTCTGATCTCCCGTCTGGGCGCGGGGTGCGCGGATGACTAGGCCGAGGGCAACCGCTGTTTGAAAGACCGATCCCATGCTTAACTGGCTCATTGTCACCTCTCTCAAGAACCGCCTGCTCATCGCGGTGCTGGCGGTGATTCTTATTCTGGCGGGAGGAAAATCGCTCATCCATCTCCCCATCGACGCCTTCCCGGATACGACTCCGGTGCAGGTTCAAATCAATACCACGATTCCCTCGCTCAACGCGCAGGAAGCGGAGGCGCAGATCACCATTCCGGTGGAGTTGGCCATCGGCGGCCTGCCCGGCCTCAACAACATTCGCTCGGTGTCCAAGTTCGGTCTGTCGCAAGTCGTAGCCACGTTCGACGATGGCACGAGCATCTTCCGGGCGCGGCAGCTGATCACCGAGCGACTGCAAGCCGTCGAGTTGCCGCCGGGCATTCAGCGTCCCCAGCTCGGCCCCATCTCCACGGGGCTGGGCGAGGTGTTCCATTATGTGGTGCGCTCGGATGACCCCAAGCGCTCGTTGACGGAGCTCCGGGAGATTCAGGATTGGGTGGTGAAGCCCGAACTGCGGAAAGTGCGCGGCGTGGCGGAAGTGAACACCTGGGGCGGATACGAGAAGCAGTTCCACGTCATCACGGAACCGCAGCGCCTGGTGAAATACGGCCTGACGCTGGAGCAGTTGGTTGAAGCCCTGGAAGCCAACAACCAAAACGTGGGTGGCGGGCAGGTGGTGCGGAGCGGCGAGTCGCTTCTGGTGCATGGGATTGGTTTGACCACAAACATCCGGGAAATCGCCGACATTGTCATCGCGTCGTACGACGGAGTGCCGGTGCGTGTGCGGGACGTGGCGGAGGTGAAGGTGGACCACGAGATCCGGCGCGGGGCGGTGACTGGCGCGGGCAAGGGAGAAATCGTGCTGGGGCTGGGTTTTATGCTCATGGGCGAGAACAGCGCGGAGGTGACACACGGGCTGAAAGACAAACTGGCCGAGGTGCAGAAAACTCTTCCCAAGGATGTCAGGGTGGAGGTCCTCTATGATCGCACCGAGTTGGTGGACAATGTCATCCGCACGGTCGAGCACAACCTGCTCGCGGGCGCGCTGCTCGTCATCGCCATTCTCTTCGCGTTTCTCGGCAACTTCCGGGCCGGGCTGGTCGTGGCGGCATCCATTCCACTTTCCATGTTGTTTGCGGGCGACTTGATGTTGCAGGTTGGCATCTCGGCGAGCTTGCTCAGCCTGGGCGCGGTGGACTTCGGGCTCATTGTGGACGGTTCGGTTGTGATGGTGGAGAATGCCATGCGGCGCCTGGCGCTGCGCCAGAACGAACTCGGGCGCACTTTGACAAAGGAGGAACGCGGGGAAACGCTGACCGGCGCGGCTCTTGAAGTTGCGCGCCCCGTGGCGTTCGGGGTCGGCATCATCCTGATTGTCTTCCTGCCCATTCTCGCGTTGGAGGGCGTGGAGGGGAAAATGTTCAAGCCGATGGCGATGACGATGATTTTCGCCCTGGCCGGCTCGCTGGTTCTGGCGCTGACCCTCACGCCGGTCCTGACCGCCCTGTTCCTGCCGAAGCAGGTGAAGGAACAGGAACCCTGGGTTGTCCGCCTCGCGCATCGCATTTATGAACCCATGTTGGATCTGGCGATGCGCTTTCGCACTTTCACTTTGCTTGGCGCACTGCTGTTGCTCGCTGGCGTTGCCGTTCTGGCTTCCCGCATGGGTGGTGAGTTTCTCCCGAAGCTGGGTGAAGGCGCCATCGTCGGCACGACCGTCCGCCTGGCCGGAGTGTCTGTCGATGAGGCGGTGGCCTACAATACCCGGATCGAAAAGCTTCTGCTGGCCGGGTTCCCCGACGAAATCACGAACATCTGGTCGCGGCTCGGCAGCGCGGAAATCGCCACGGACCCGATGGGAATCGAGCTCACCGATTTCTTTCTGGCCCTCAAACCGCGCGAACAGTGGAAGAAAGCACGCACGCAAACGGAGCTGGTGGAAAAAATGCGGGAACTCTTTGCCAAGTTCCCGGGCATGACGGTGGCGTTCAGCCAGCCCATCGAGATGCGCCTGAACGAAATGATTGCGGGCGTGCGCTCGGATGTCGCCATCAAGATTTACGGGGACGACCTGGACACGTTGCGCCGTCTCTCGGATGAGGTGCAGGCGGTTCTGGAAACGATCCCGGGGCGGGGCGAAGTCTCCGGGGAACAGCTCGTCGGCCAACTCATCCTGCAAGTGCGGGTGGATCCGCAGGCGGTCGCCCGTTATGGCGTTCCGACCCGCAACGTGCTGAACGTGGTGGAGGCCGTCGGCAACCGCAAGGTGGGCGAAATCCGCGAAGGACAGCGCCGGTTTCCGCTGGTGGTGCGGCTGCCCGACGGGCAGCGCACCGATCCCGACACCCTCGCGGCCACGCTGATTCCGACAGCGACCGGTTCCGTGCTGCCGCTCAGCCAAGTCGCACAGGTGGTGGAGACGGAAGGACCGTCCACCATCAACCGCGAATGGGGACGACGGCGCATTACGGTGCAATGCAACGTGCGCGGCCGGGACGTGGGCGGCTTCGTGGCGGAGGCGCAGAAAAAAATCGCCGAACAAATCAAATTGCCGGAGGGCTACACCATCGAGTGGGGCGGCCAATTTGAGAACATGAAGCGGGCCAACGCCAAGCTCCTGTTCGTGGTCCCCATGGCACTGGGGCTGATCTTTGCGCTGCTCTTCTTCAGCCTGAAGTCGCTGCGTGATGTGTTCATTGTCGCCACGGGCATCCCCTTGGGCGCGGTGGGCGGAGTGCTGGCTTTGTGGCTGCGCGGGATGCCATTCACCGTGAGTGCGGCCGTCGGCTTTATCGCCCTGAGCGGTGTGGCCATCCTCAACGGTCTCGTGCTGGTGAGCTTCATCAGGCAACGGCTGGATGCCGGCTCGCCGCTGGAGTCCGCCGTGCGTGAAGGCTGCCGCGTACGACTGCGACCGGTGCTGATGACGGCGCTGGTGGCGGCGGCGGGTTTTATTCCGATGGCTGTCAACGTCGGCGTGGGGGGAGAGGTGCAACGTCCGCTTGCGACGGTGGTTATCGGCGGTATCTTCACGAACACTCTCCTGACTCTCTTGGTGTTGCCAACGCTCTACACTACCTTCCGCCGCAAGAAGCGCAAAGATGTCCCAGCCGGATCCTCCACCGGCTTGAAAGTCAGGCGGCTTCCCACATGATTTTCAAAAGCGTGTCCTCCACGTCCTGCGCGACGACTTCGAGTTGCGGCGTTTGGAACATCGCCAGCAGTGTGGTTGGCTTCAATGCGGCCAGAATGGTCTTGCCCCCCTCTTCATAAATGGAGATCCGACAGGGCAGCGCGGTGGAGACACTCATGTTTTCCTCAAGCACCTTCTTGGCTTGTTGCGGCTGACAGACTTCGAAGACCAGACACTCGCGCGCGAACTCCACGCCTTTCTTGCTCATGGTCTCCCTGAGGTTGTGAACCTGCATCACGCCGAAATGGTTGGCCTCGACGGAAGCCTGCAAAGCCGTCGCCGCTTCGTTCACGGTCTTGTTGGTGGGAATTTTTACCAGCATGGGTTTTAAAGAGAAATCTCCGCGAAGGCAGGCTGAAAAATGCATCGGATTTCCTGTCTCCGGCATTTCACAGCCTGACTGGGCGCGAAAGATATTGTGCTGTGCCTTGTGGCGCTCAGCTGTTAATTCTGCGGTTTCTGGTTGCTCTCCGATTTTTCATCCATCCCCTTCATTCCCTTTGTCATCGGGCACTGCGACATGGATGCCTTGCATGACTGCATGTGCTGCATCTTCTGATCGTGCATCTTTTCCATTTGCACATTCATGGCAGCCCGCTGCTCCACCATTTTGGTGACAACGGCGGCCAACAGGTCCACCTTTTTGCCCTCCGGCGCGCTGTTCATCTTGGCGACCTGCTCGGCCAGTTTGACGTCCTGAGCCTTCATTTCCGCCATCATTTTCTGATGCTGTTCCTTCATCTGCTGGCAGCATTTCATCGTTTTGGCATCCATCATCCTCCCGCTCGCAGGCTCAGCGGATTGCGCCTGGATTGGAAACCAGACGGCCAAGGCGAGACAGGATGCGATGATGAGCTTCGTATGTGTTTGATTTTTCATATTCTATATCTTGTGGGTTTGTGTTCACTGCTGGTTTCCGATTGAAACCGACGCTGATTTTGCACCGCCGGGAAAGTGGCGCCATGGGGTGAATCCCTACCATGGATGATCGGAATCCCGGTCTCTGACAGGTTGCAAACCCCCTGCCATGCATTACCCTGAAATATCATGGCATGCCGCCATTGCATTGTGCGAAAAAACCAAATCCATCCTATGAAAAAAACCCTTGCTGTTCTTCTGATGACATCCGCCTTTGCCTGGGCGGGCAGCTACCCGCTGGAAACCTGTGTGGTCTCCGGCGAAAAGCTCGGGGCGATGGGCAAACCGTATGTGTTTGTCCATGAGGGCACGGAGGTCAAACTCTGCTGCGAGCGTTGCAAAACAGCATTCGACAAAAACCCGCCGAAGGATCTGGCCAAGCTGGCAGAGGCTGCGAAGCCAAAAAACTGAACGCTGTTCGCGTGCGGCGGCAGTTCTGTCCGCCACGGCACCCACGCCATGAAAACGATCTTCCCGCTTCTGCCAATCGCGTGTCTTGCGGCCGCGCTCCTTCCCGCATGCTCGAAACCCGCCGCCCCCGCCCGCAAACCGAAATTCTACCAGAGCCCGATGCACCCGTGGATCACCTCGGACAAGCCGGGGAACTGCACGATCTGCGGAATGCAGCTCGCGCCGGTCTATGAGGAAAAGCCCGCCTCCGACGCGTCCTCGCTTGAGGTGTCGTCGCAGACCGCGCGCGTGCTCGGCCTCGCCACGGCCCCCGTGCTCCTCGAACCCCTGCACAAGTCGGTACGGATGAGCGGCATCCTTGAGGACGATGACACACTTCACCGGGTGGTCGCCGCATTCTACGAAGGGCGCATCGAGCAGGTTTACGTGCAGCAGGTAGGACAAAAAGTCCAAGCCGGACAGCCGCTGGCCTCGATCTACAGCCCGGAACTGCTCTATGTCGTCCGCGAATTCCAGAATGCTTCCGTTCGGGGCAAGAGCGATCCAGGGACGGCGGCCAATGCCCGGCACCGTCTGATCCAATACGGACTGAGCCCGGCCCAGGTGGATGGCCTGGTCAACATGCCAAGAGACCGTTACTCCATCGACCTCGTCGCGCCGTCGGACGGAACGATCCTCGTCCGCAATGCCTACCAGGGCCAGTATGTGAAAAATGGCGAGCGGCTTTTTGAAATCGGCAACCTCGCCCGGCTCTGGTTCAAGGCGGAGATTTACGAACGCGATCTTCCCTTCGTCCGCATCGGGGAAAAAGCCATCCTTTCGACGCCCGCAGTGCCGGGGCGGACATTCGAGGGCGCGGTCACCTTCCTCGACCCGAATTTCGACCCGCAGAGCCGGAGCACAAAGATCCGCATCGAGGTGGACAACCCGCTTTCCCAATCCCCCGGAGGATACGAGCGCCTTCTTCCCCGCCAAGCTTATGCCGAGGCCATGGTCGAGACCGCAACTCCGCCGGTCCTGACGGTTCCCAGGTCGGCACTCATCCGGGATGGCAGGCGGGAAGTGGTCTATCTGCAAACGGCCCCCGGACAGTATGAGATGAAAAGCGTCGCATCCGGCAGATCGGGCGAGGACCGGGTCGAAATCCTCTCCGGCTTGAAAGAGGGAGATGTCGTCGTGGCCAGCGGCAACCTCATGCTCGACGCCGAATCCCAACTCCGCCTCGGAGCATCGCTCGTTCCGGGAAAAGAAAAACCGCTGCAGGAAATTTGGGGGAATTTCCTGAAGTCCCTGGCCGGAGTCTCCGCCGCGCTCGCAACGGATGATGCCGCGGCTGCCGGGAAGATAGAAATTCCGGCGCTGCACGAAACAACGGAAGCCCCGTTTTCCGAGGCCTTTCTCAAGACCGCCAAACTGCCTCCGCTCCCGAAGACGTCGGATCTCGCGCAAGTCCGCGCCGGATTTTACGAATGGAGCACGACCGCCGCGAACCTCGCCCTCGAGCTCAAACGCCAGGGATATGCGGTTCCGGTCCGCATTTTTGAATGCCCGATGACCGGCGGCTCCTTTCCCGGCGCCCCCCAGCGCGCCCGATGGGTGCAGAGCGGAGACAAACCGCTGAATCCTTATCTCGGACTGGAAATGCAGGATTGCGGGAACGAGATCCAGCCATGAGCGACGATATCCCGCGCCGCGATGGGCCCATCGCATGGATCGTTGACTGGTCGCTGAGAAACCGGTTTCTGGTCGCCTGCGCGGCACTCCTCCTGGTTGTGTGGGGCATCCAGGCGGTGCGCCACACGCCGGTGGATGCGATTCCCGACCTCAGCGAGAACCAGGTTCTTGTCTATGCCGAGTGGGAGGGACGGAGCCCGCAGGAGGTTGAGGACCAGGTAACCTATCCGCTTTCGACGAATTTGCAGGGACTCGCGGGGGTCAAAGAGGTGCGGGCGATCTCGATGTTCGGGTTCTCGCTGCTGACCGTGATCTTCGAGGATTCGGTGGACAATTATTTTGCGCGGACCCGCGTGCTGGAACGTCTGGGTTTCCTCCAGGGACTGATGCCCTCGGGCGTGTCCCCGCAGCTCGGGCCCGATGCCACCGGGCTGGGCTGGGTCTATCAATATTTTTTCCATGTGGAGGATTCCGCAAAGCAGGACGCCGGGTCGCTCCGGACGCTTCAGGACTTCTTCGTGCGCTACCAACTCGCCTCGGTGGAGGGGGTCGCGGAGGTCGCGAGCCTCGGCGGGTATGTCCGCCAATACCAGGTGGCGGTCTCCCCTGACAAAATGCGGCACTACAACATCGCCCTGCGGGAAGTGCTCGATGCCCTTTCGAGAGGAAACCTCAACGTCGGGGGAAAAGTCATCGAGGAAAACGGCATGGAATTTGTCCTGCGGGGGATCGGGCTCATCCACTCGCTCGATGACCTCAAGCGGCTTGCCCTGCGCACGCCCGGCGGCACGCCGGTCTATCTCGAGGACATCGCGGAAATCTCGATCGGCGGGGATTTCCGGAGGGGCGCGCTCGATGTGGACGGACGCGATGCCGTCGGCGGGATCGTGGTCATGCGCACCGGAGCCAATGCGATGGATGTCATCCGCCGCGTGAAGGAAAAAATTGCGGAGATCTCTCCTAGTCTGCCCGCCGGGGTGAGCATCCGCCCGTTTTATGACAGGAGCAGCCTGATCGAGAGGACGATCGACACCCTCCGCCATGCGCTGATCGAGGAAATTCTTCTCGTGACACTCGCCCACATCATTTTCCTCTGGCACTTCCGCAGCATCCTGATCGTCACGATCCCGCTGCCGGTCTCGATCCTCATTTCTTTCATCCTGATGAAGGAGACCGGAGTGAGCTCGAACATCATGTCCCTCTCCGGCATCGCGATCGCCATCGGCGTGCTGGTGGATGCGGGGATTGTGATGACCGAGAATGTGATCCGTCACTGCGAGCTCGCGGAGAAGGCCGTGGGACGAAGGCTCACCGCCGCCGAGACGATGGAAACCACGCGCACGGCCGCACGGCAGGTCGGACGGCCGATTTTCATGGCCATGGCGATCATCATCCTCGCATTCCTTCCGGTGTTCGCGCTCGGCGGACAGGAGGGAAAACTCTTCCATCCGCTGGCCTTCACCAAAACGTTCGCGATGATCGGGGCCACCCTTCTTGCCGTGACCCTCGTCCCGGCGCTTTGCACATGGCTGGTACGCGGCCCGTTCCGTGCCGAGAGCGACAATTTCGTGATGCACCAGCTCGGCCGGCTCTACCGTCCGGCGCTTCTCTGGGCTCTTGGCCACGGGCGGGCGGTCCTCGGCACGGCGGGAGCTCTTCTTTTCTTTGCCCTGCTTCTCGCCTTCGGAATCCCGCGCGACGCGTTATCGCGGATCGAGTCGGTCAGCCCTCCGCTCGCGGCCTGGATGCCACGCGGCCTCGGCAGCGAATTCATGCCTCCCCTCAACGAGGGAAGCCTTCTCTTCATGCCGGTCCTTGTTCCCGGAACCTCTCTCTCCAGCGTCAAGGATGTCATGAGCTGGCAGGACCGGATCATCACGACGCTCCCGGAAGTCGAGTCGGCGGCCGGCAAACTCGGGCGCGCGGACAGCGCCACCGACCCCGCGCCGATCGAAATGATCGAGACAACAATCATGCTCAAGCCGCCTTCCGAATGGCGGCCGGGCATGACGAAGGAGAAGCTCATCGCGGAACTCTCGGAAAAACTGACCGCGATCCCGGGCTACGTGCCCGGATTTTTGCAGCCGATCGAGAACCGGATCCTCATGCTGAGCACGGGAATCCGCGCGCAGCTTGGGATCAAGATCCTGGGAAACGACCTGAATGAACTCCAGCGGATCGCCTTCCAAATCGAAGGTGTCGTCCGCAAAGTGCCGGGGGCCGTCGGGGTCGCTGCCTCGCGCACACAGGGCAAGCCCTACGTCGAGATCCACCCCGACCGCCTGGCATTGGCCCGATTCGGCCTCGGCTTGGGCGATGTCATGGACGTCGTGGAGACCGGGCTGGGGGGATTCACCACCGGGGTCACCATTGAAGGACGCCAGCGCATTCCGATCCAGCTCCGGCTTGAGCGCAGCGCGCGCGACGATATTGACCGGATCCCGGAGATCCTCATCCCCACTTCGTCCGGAACCAGCGTTCCGCTTGGGCAAGTCGCCAAAGTTGTCCGTACGAGCGGTCCCGGCGAGATCGCCAGCGAAGACGGGCTCCTCCGGGTCTTCGTGCAATCGAATGTGAAGGACCGCGACCTCGGAGGGTTTGTGAAAGACGTACGCGAGCGCGTCGAGAAGGAAGTGAAGCTCCCGCCCGGAGTCACCTTGCGCTGGAGCGGACAGTATGAAAACCAGATCCGCGCGCAAAAGACGCTCACGTTCATCATGCCGGTCGTCCTACTGATCATTTTCGTCCTGCTTTTCGTCGTCTTCCACTCGGCGGCCGAGGCGGCGCATGTCCTGCTGGCCGTGCCCTTCGCGCTGACAGGAGGCGTGTTCCTGCAGGCCGCGTTGGGATACCCATTCAGCGTCGCCGTCTGGATCGGCTACATCGCCCTCTTCGGAACCGCCATCCAGACCGGTGTCGTCATGGTGGTTTACCTCGAGGAAGCTTTGGAAAAAAAGCGGAGCGAGGCGGGGGCTTCGTTCGGTCCCGCCGATTTGAAAAGCGCGGTAATCGACGGGGCGATGCTGCGTCTGCGCCCGAAGGTCATGACCGTCGCCACCGTCATCGCCAGCCTGCTGCCCATCATGTGGAGCACGCAAGCCGGGGCGGAAGTCATGAAGCCGATCGCCACTCCGGTGATCGGAGGAATGCTCAGCAGCCTCCTCCATGTCCTCGTCGTCACCCCGGTGATTTTCTTCTGGCTCCGGGCACGGAAACTGCGCCCCCCCGGTCGCTGATTTCCGGCGGGAAGGCCGGGCGTTTGTTTGGCCTCCGAGAAGCATTTCACGGCCAACAAGGAGTTGACCGGCTGTTCTCGCGTCCGTAGGATCCGGGGAAGAGAAGCCCCGTCTTTCAAATGAAAACCCATCACCTCATCGCTCTCGTCATCGGCCTGTCGTTCGTTGGTGCGGCCTCTTCACAGGCTGCGGACAAAGTCCCCGCCAAGCAGGCAAAGAAACCCAACATCCTCGTCATCTGGGGCGACGACATCGGCTGGTTCAATCCAAGCTGCTACAATATGGGCATGATGGGTTACAAGACGCCCAACATTGACCGCATCGCGAAGGAAGGAGCCCTGTTCACCGACTGGTATGGACAGCAGAGCTGCACCGCCGGGCGCGCGTGCTTCATGACCGGCCAGAGCGGGTTTCGCACCGGCCTTCTGAAGGTCGGTCTGCCCGGCGCGAAGGAAGGATTGAAGGCTCGCGACGTGACGATTGCCCAACTGCTCAAGGCGCAGGGCTACATGACCGCGCAGTTCGGCAAAAACCATCTGGGCGACTCCGACGACTCGCTCCCCACGATGCACGGCTTCGACGAGTTCATGGGCTCACTCTACCATCTCAACGCCGAGCAAGAGCCGGAAAATCCCGACTACTTCAAGGACCCGGCGATGATCAAGAAGTTCGGTACGCGCGGGGTGCTCCACACCTGGGCGCTTCCGGACGGCACGCAGAAGATTGAGAGCACCGGCCCGCTCAACATCAAACGCATGGAGACCATTGACGAGGAAGTCACCAAGGCGTCGTTGGATTATCTGGAAAAGGCGAAGAAGGCGGACAAGCCGTTCTTCCTCTGGTGGAACTCCACCCGCATGCACATCTTCACGCACCTCAAAAAAGATAGCGAGGGCAAGACCGGCCTCGGCGTTTATCCCGACGGCATGGTCGAACACGACGCCCAGGTCGGCCAACTGCTCGACAAGCTCAAGGAGCTCGGCCTCGATGACAACACCATCGTCATGTATTCCACCGACAACGGCGCGGAGAAATTCTCCTGGCCCGACGGCGGCACTGCACCCTTCCGGGGCGAGAAGAACGAGAACTGGGAAGGCGGTTACCGCGTGCCCTGCGTCATACGCTGGCCGGGCGTCATCAAGCCCGGCACTGTTGACAACAATATCTACTCCCATGAAGACATGCTGCCCACACTCCTCGCAGCTGCCGGCGTACCCGATGTCAAAGAACAACTGCTCAATGGCATGAAGGTCGGCGACAAGACCTTCAAGGTGCATCTCGACGGCTACAACCTCACCGACTCGCTCGCCGGCAAGGCGCCCGATCCGCGTCATGAATTCTTCTATTTCAATGACGACGGCTCGCTGGTGGCGCTGCGGTTTGACAACTGGAAGCTCGTCTTCCAGGAGCAACGCGCCCATGGCTTCCACGCCTGGTCGGAACCGTTCGTGACGCTTCGCGTGCCGAAACTGTTCAACCTCCGCACCGATCCGTTCGAGGAGGGTGATCTGGTTGCCATGGACTACGACCACTGGCGTCTCGACCGCGTGTTCCTTCTCGTGCCAGCGCAACAATACGTCGGCGAGTTCCTCTCCACGTTCAAGGAATTCCCACCGAGCCAGAAAGCCGGCAGCTTCAGCCTCGACCAGGTGATGGAAACGCTCCAGAGCGCTCCGCAGGGCGGCAACTGAAGCCGCGCCGCATGAATGGCGGAACCATTCAGCGTGTCGGGCAGAAAAATCCGATTTGTCGGGAGGAAACAAGAGAGCTGAGTTCAAATTGAACTCTTCGTTTTCTCCTGTTTAAATTCCGTAAGCACAAGTCATGAAAACAAAATCCGTCCTCCCCGCCGCTCTCGCATGCGCGCTGGTTTTCACCACGACCACTGTGCGAGCCGCCGACCCGCTGCCCTCGTGGAACGAAGGCAAGGCCAAACAGTCCATCATCGCCTTCGTCAAGAAAGTAACAAAGGAAGGTTCGCCGGATTTTGTGCCGGTGCCGGAACGCATCGCCACGTTCGATAACGACGGCACGCTCTGGTGTGAGAAGCCGATTCCAATCCAGCTTGCTTTTGCCATCGACCGGATAAAGACGCTTGCGCCTCAGCATCCTGAGTGGAAGAGCCAGGAGCCGTTTGCCTCGTTGTTGAATGGGGATCTGAAAGCCGCGCTTGCAGGTGGCGAACACGCCTTGCTCGAAATCATCATGGCCACTCATGCGGGTCTGACAACCCAGGAGTTTGAGAAGCTGGTGAAGGAGTGGATCGCCACTGCGAAACATCCGACAACCGGGCGACCATACACCGAAATGGTCTATCAGCCCATGCTCGAACTGCTCGCGTATCTGCAGGCGAATGGATTCAAAACTTTCATCGTCTCGGGTGGCGGAATCGAGTTCATGCGTGCATGGGCGGAGCGGGTTTACGGAATCCCACCCGAGCAGATCGTCGGCAGCAGCATTAAGACGAAGTTTGAAATGCGCGACGGCCAACCGGCGCTCGTGCGCCTGCCGGAACTGAACTTTAATGATGACAAGGAAGGCAAGCCCGTTGGGATCAACCAGCACATCGGGCGCAAGCCTGTGCTGGCGGGAGGCAACGTCTTCTCTGGCGGCGACATCGCCATGCTGCGCTACTGCCAAAGCCACCCCGGCGCGACACTTCAACTGATGGTCAACCATGATGACGCCGGGCGTGAGTTTGCTTACGCCGAGCCGGACAATGCTTCATTGCGGACCGCCGCCGAGAACGCCTGGACGGTCGCGAACATCAAGAGCGCTTGGAGAACCGTTTTCCCTCCTGTTAGATCCCCGGTCACAGCCATCGATATCCTCCTGGAGCCGGACGCCACGATGCTCGAACATTCTGCTGCCAACAACGCCCGCCTGCTCAAGGTTTACACGAAAGGCTTCGCCCTGGATGCGGCGCATCGTCCGCACATCACGATGATCCAGTGTTTTGTCCGCACCGCCGACTTGGACAAAGTTTATGCTGCGGAAGCAAAGGTGCTCGCCACCGCCAATGTGAACGCCATGAAGCTGCAGGCGTTCAAATTCTACTATGCCCCTGCCGGCGCGACGGGCGTCGCCGGCATTTGCGCAAAGCCGACGCCGGAAATCCTCAAGCTGCAAGCGGACATCATTGCCGCCGTGAAGCCGTTCATGCAGGAATCCGGCCCCATTGGAGCATTCACAGCTCCGCACGACGATCCCGCCGACGCGGCCATCATCCAATACGTCTCGACGTTCGCGCCGAAGATGAGCGGGGAAAATTTCAATCCGCACGTCAGCACCGGCGTCGCCCCCAAGGAATACCTCGACCAGATGCTCACCGAGCCGTTTGAGTCATTCACTTTTTCGCCTGCGGGCGCGGCTGTTTACCAGCTCGGCCCGTTCGGCACGGCGGCGAGGGAACTCAAGGTGCTGGAAATGAAACAGTGAGCTGCTATCGTGGACCTCGGAAATAAAATGCATTTCCTCATCACCGGCTCGCTGCCCATCATTGAGCAAGCCGCCGCGGCTGACGCAAAAAAACCAATATCGTCCGAGCTATGATCCGCTTCGAATTCATTCGCGATCAGGGGATCCTGACCGTCACGCCGGAATGCCTGCTGGAGAGCGCCGACTTTCAGAAGCTGTAGAACAATGGCCGCACAAACCAGCCTAGCTACAGCACTTCATGACCCCCCCATCCGATTCTCAGCAATCCTTGCCAGCGTGGCACTGACTGCCGCGCTCCACCCGGGAACGCAGGCCGGGCCCGAAGTCACCAAGCCAGCCACTTCGCACGCGCTGGAACAACCCCATTCGTTTATTGATGCCATCGAGGGATTTGCTCGGGATACCATTCTCTATCCAAATGCTCCGTTTGAACTAGTCCCGGGTAAGAATCCGAACGGCTGGTCGTTCACCATCGAACCCTATCTTTGGGCGATGGGCGTAAGCGGCGATGTGGGAGTGAAAGAATTGCCTCCCATCCACGCCCGTCTCAGCCCCAAAAAAATCCTTCAGAGTCTCGACTGGGGGCTTATGGGCAAGGGGGAAGTGCGCAACGGCCGTTGGGGCATCCTCGGCGACGGGCTATTCGCGCAGCTCTCCGCCTCGGGAAACCTCGACAACCGCCTCTACAACAACGTCAACATCACGATGCAACAAGGTTTTGCTTCGTTGGCAATGGCCTACCGGATTATTGATGACCGCCGGGGATTCCTCGATCTCTACGCGGGGGCTCGCTACAATTATCTGGGCATCAAGATCAACACATCGGTGAACAATTCCCGGGTGGATGAACTCAGCGACACCGCGGCAACGCGGATCGTGGCAGCAGCGACCTCACGCGCAAAAGGATATCTGGCCAGTAATCCCGCGCTTCTCGAGGACGCGTTGGCAAGTCAGGTGAAGTCCTACTTGACAGAGAGCGAGCTCGTGAAGCTTTCCAAGTTCCCCAAGGACTTGGACAAAATTGAGAACCCGCGCCAACTCCGCAAGCTTTTCGCCAAAGTCGCCCCGGAGGTGCAGGGACTGGCACGGGCTGTCGCAGCCGAACAGATCGCCCTAGCCAGCAATACTTCGACCGATTCAACCCGGAGGAGGGTCACGAACGCGCAGGGAAAACTGTCCGCTGCACTGGCGGAAAAAGTGGAGAACGCCCTGCCGACCCATCTCTCCGGCGACGTATGGTGGGTGGACCCGATCGTCGGGCTCCGCGGCCAGATCAATTTCACGCGCTGGCTCTTCCTCGCCGCGCAGGGCGATGTGGGGGGATTCGGAGCCGGATCGCAGCTGGCCTGGAACGCGCAGGCTTCGCTCGGCGTGAATTTCACCCGCAACTTTTTCGGCGAACTCGGCTACCGCTGCATGTACACCGATTACGCTGGGGGCGGTCTGACTTATCAGGTCTATGATGCGGGGGTCTTTTCAGGGATCGGCGTAAAATTCTAAAGGCGAGAATCTTTTCGATGCGGATGGAAGCGATCCTCCGCAACGGTTCGCGCGGGATTCGCGGATTTTGGAATCATCCGGCCGGCTACTTTGCGTGCCGCCGCAGGATTCTCTCAAGGTAGAACATCCCGCCGGGCAACCCCCAGGCGAGATAGACAAACATCCCGGTGATGGAAATGAGGAGGCCGGTCCCCTTGGGCACGCCGCAGAGTTCGGCGAGCAACTGCTCGCAAAGCGCCTCGCGGACGCCGATGCCGTTCATGCTGATGGGCAGGGAGGAAATGGCCGTGACCAGCGGCATGATGGATGTCATGTCGAGGAAGCTGACCTTCGCCGTGAACGCGAGCGCGACAAAGTAGAATGCGGCAAAGTAGAACAGGAGCATCGGAACCGTGTAAAACGCCCCGAGCAGGGCCTCGCGCCGGTTTTCGATGCAGAGCTGCCAGAGCGTCGAGAGCTTCACAATCTGCTCGCGCATCGGGAACCGCGCGGGAAGCCGCCCCACGAGATGGCGGCTCGTGAGGAGGAAGGAGGCGACAAGCCCGACGCCGATCACAAAGAGCACGATGGCAAAAATTTTCATGGTGTTTCCGACGGCGAAGCTGCTGGCGAACCAACTGCTGCGGGCCCATGCGAATCCGAGTCCCATCGCCACCAGCACAAGCACGGCAAGAAGCCGGTCGATCGCCACGCTCAAAAACCCTGCCGTCCGGTGCCCCGGATGATCGCGCATCAGGCAGATCACCCGCACGACATCCCCGCCGGTCGTGCCGGGCAGGAACTGGTTGAAAAATGCCCCGATGAAAAACAGCTTCGTCACCTCGGACAAGCGCACGCGCAGATGAAGCATTTTGAGGAACAGCTGCCAGCGCAGGATTCCGAAAAACTCGCAGAGCCCGGCCGAGGCCATCGCGGCGATGAGCCATCTCCAATCCGCTGTTTGCAGCGCGTTCCACATGGTCAGGCGCCTCTGGGGGTCGTGCAAAAGCCACCACAGCAGTCCGACGGTCACAAGGACTTGCAGAATGGTCAGAAGATGCCGCCCCAGCTTGGGAATTTCTGCAGCAGGCCGGGGGGAAGAGGGTGACGCCATCTCCGGGAAATGTTTACACGACCCCGGGCGGCCGAGCCAATCCCGATCCCGTGCTTCTTGGCGCGAGGACGGGAAATTTTTTTGGTGAGATCTCGAACCGGCAGGGGAGGACGTCGGCGAGTTCCCCGTCGAGTTCGACCGGCACCCGGCCTTTGCTGTGGACGGTCATCGAGCGGGTTTGGAAATACTCGACGTCCGGGAGGTCGGCATGGCTGCCGAATGCGATGGCTTGAAAATACCTTACGACATCCCAGTGGCTTTGGTTTTTGAAAACGAGGACATCGAGCAGTCCGTCGTCGAGCCGCGCATTTTTGAAAAGCACGAAGGGGCCGCCGTAAAGACGACCGTTGCCGACGAGGACAAAACTTCCCTCGCGGCGGGCGGAGTCGTCCGGCTCGATGATGACCGACGGAGGCGAGACGGCCGCAATCTGGGCCAGCGTCAGGAGGTAGCTCACCGGGCCGAGGGATTTTTTGGATTCCGGCGTCGTTTGCCGGACGACCTCGGCATCGAGGCCGATCCCGGCGAGCTGGACGAAGTGCGACTTGTTCGCCTGGGGGAGATCCAGTTCGCGGAGGTGCCCGGACTCGATGACCTCCCAGGCGGCGCGAAGGTCGTTCTGCGGGATGTCCAGCTCGGTCGAGAAAACGTTCATCGTCCCGATGGGGAGGATCCCGAAGCTCACCCCCGAGCCGGCGACCCCGTTGGCGACTTCATTGACCGTGCCGTCGCCACCCGCGGCCACGATCGCATGGAACCCTTCATCCACCGCCTCGCGGGCCATCGCCCGCGCATCGCCGACCGCCGAAGTCATGCGCACGACGATCTGCAACGAGAGAGCCTGGATTTTTTCCCGCATGGCGCGGGCCCGATCTCCCCGGGCAGCCGGATTGAGTATCACAAGAACTTTCTTCACATTCAAAAAGAGTGCTATAGCTTCCCTTCGTGCCCAAGTTTGCCAAGTCAATTCTGATTCCTGCAGGAATTCTCTTGCTTGCTTATGCCCTGGCAGTGCTCGGGCTGAACATTTACCTGCAGTCGCACGGGCTTCAATCCCGCATCCAGGAAGCGGCCTCCGCCGCTGTCGGGACGCCGGTCACGATCCGGGGCACGCATTACACCCCGTGGTCCGGATTCACGGTCAGCAGCATCACAATCCCGCAGACGCAGGGCATGTCGCGCGTCTTTGAGGCCGTATCGGTGAACTTCCGCTTCGCTTTTTTCCCTTTGCTGCAGGGCAGACTGGCGGTCAAACAAGTGGACATCAACTCCCCGCTGCTGATCTCGAAAAGCCTGCCTGCCAGGAAGTCTCCCGCGCCTGTGGAAATGCCAGCCGGGACGCCCGTTTCTTCGCCGCCGTCGGTCGCGGTCGAAAAACCCGCACGGGCCGTTGAAATCACTGTCCCGGAGCTGGTGGAGCCCCCCGCCCGGCCGGCCATCGAAGTTCGCCGCATCAACGTGCGGGACGGACGCGCCCAGTTTTATGACTCGAAGGGCGGCCTCATTCTCGCCGTCGAAGGAGTTGGGATCACGGCGGAGGTGCTGCCCGACGGACAGATCGCCGGACAATTTGGCATTGACGAAGCGGGAGTGGGCGCGGCACTGCATCCGCGCCGGATCACCGGGACCTTCACCTGGCAGGCCGGACGGCTTGTGATCCCGGATATCCAAGGCCAGTTGTCGGGCGGGGCGCTCACGGGGACCTTCGAGTTCAACCCCGGAAATGGGTATTCTGCGACCGTCGCCGCCGACGGGGTTCTTTTGAAAAAACTTGCCGGGGATGCGGGGATCAGTGCGGATGGGGCCCGCGGGAGCCTTTTTGCGAAAGGTGCGATGCGGGGCATGCCGGGAGCCCCCGAGACCATCACCGGCACGGCGGAAATCAACGTGCGGGAGGCGCGGTTCCAACCGGTGGACATCATCCGGCAGATCGGCGACCTGATGAGCATCCGGGAACTCCAAATGCTGGAGCTGAAAACCGCCGAGGCGCGGTTCGCGATCCGCGACGAGGAGGTCCTCGTGGAAAACCTCGTCCTCGAATCGGAAAATCTGCTCATGGACGGCACCGGCCCGGTGGGATTCGATGGCAAGATGAAGCTCCGCGCCAGGCTGCACCTGAATCAAAAGCTCCGCAAGGACCTGGGCGGACTCCTCGGAGACGATTTTCAGGATTCCGAGATCGAAGGCTTCCGGCAGATCCCGTTCTCGGTCACCGGAACCGTCAGCCGTCCGAAAACCGACCTCCTCGACAAGCTCACCGGATTCCGGATTGGACAGGATGTCGGCGGGCTCCTCAAAAACCTTTTCCGGGCCCCTGCCAAAGAAAAAAAGAACCCGGAGAAGGAGGCGAACTGATGCGCGTGATCGCCGGGGAGGCCGGCGGACGCCCGTTACAGGCCCCACCGGAAGGGGTTCGCCCGACAATGGATCTCGTCAAGGGAGCTGTCTTCTCGAGCCTGGGCGACCGTGTTCCCGGCGCACGGGTGCTGGATCTTTTCGCCGGCTCCGGAGGAATGGGCATCGAGGCCCTGAGCCGCGGCGCCGCCAGCGCGACGTTTGTCGATTCGAATGAACGCTGCGTCCGCTGCGTGAAGGAAAACCTGCGCCGCGCAGGAGCCATCGGAAGCGTCCAGACGATGGATGTCTTCCGGTTTCTCGATCTTTACGCCGGCGAGGAAAATTTCGACATCATTTTTGCGGACCCTCCTTACGCCAAACGGCCCCGCGACCCGGACCACGCAACCACACTTGCGGCCTCGGAAAAACTCGCCGCGGCGCTCAGCTACGGGGGACTCTTCGTCCTCGAACGCCAGTCCGGAGGAAAACCTCTCGCAAGCCCGCTCGCGACCGGTCGCTCAAAAACGTACGGCGGCAGCGAAATTCTCTGCTTTCTCAAGGAATGATCGTTCGCCTGATCTACAACCTCGCCTTCCCGCTCGTCCTCGTGCTGATGCTGCCCGGCTTCATCGTCCGCATGATCAAGCGGGGGAAATACCGCCACAAATTCTTGCAGCGCTTCGGGATCTATTCGCCGCGGGTTCTGGAAAAAATCAGCGGAGGCGGGCGGACATGGATCCACGCCGTCAGCGTCGGAGAAGTCCTGATCGCCCTCAAACTCATCCAGGCACTCCGGGCAGCGGAGCCCGGACGCGAGTTCGTTCTCTCGACCACGACCTCGACAGGATTCCGGCTCGCCGCACGCGAAAAATCCCAATGGATGGAACCGATCTACAACCCGCTGGATTTCTTTTTTTCCGCCCGGCACGCCGTGCGGACGATTCGTCCCAAAATGCTGATTCTGGTCGAAGCGGAGGTGTGGCCGAACATTGTCCATCAGGCACGCGCGGCGGGGGCAAAAGTCGCGCTGGTCAACACGCGCCTCTCCCCACGATCGGAAAAACGTTTCCGGACGGTCCGCTGGATCACGGCGCCCATCTTCAACCAACTCGATCTCCTCTGCCTGCAGGAGCCGGACGACGTCGCCCGGTGGGCGTCGCTGGGGGTGGACCGGAAGCGGCTGACCGTTACGGGCAGCATCAAATTCGATGACGGAACGGCCCGGTCCACGAAGGATTTTCGTTCTGTGCTCCGCGCGCTTGGTGTCCCGGACAACGCGCCAATTCTGCTGGGAGGCAGCACATTTGAAGGTGAAGAGACCGTCCTGGCCTCGGTCTTCGCCGGGCTCCGCAAGTCCCACCCGGATCTCTTCCTCATCCTCGTGCCCCGCCACTTCGAACGCGCGGCGGACGTGGCTGCGCAGCTCGAAAAATCCGGCCTGCGGGTCGTGCGGCGCACGCAGCCCGCGACGGAGGGCCGCCCCGACCTCCTGATCGTGGACACAACCGGCGAGCTCCGCGACTGGTATGCCTGCGCCACGGTCGTCTTTGTCGGCAAAAGCCTGTGCGCAAAAGGCGGACAAAACCCCGCCGAGCCGGTCGCCGCCGGCGTCCCCGTCGTCTTCGGGCCCAACATGCAAAACTTCGCAACGCTCGCCAGCCAATTCCTCAGGCACGGCGGCGCGATCGAGGTCGGCGACGAAGCGTCCCTCCAAGCCACCGTCGCGCGCCTGCTAGACGACCCGCAACTCCGCGCCACGATGGCCGCCCACGCCTCACAATGCCTGGATGTCCACCGCGGCGCCACAGCAAGAACCGTCGCCGCCCTCGCGAAGATCTGATCGAATCACTGCAAGGGTTGCATCCTTGTTCCACGTAAACCCCAGGGTAGCTCGTTCCTCGCAACCCTGGGCTGGAGGATTTGTCCCCGTTGGGGAGTCCCTCGTGAAGATATCCTGCACCCGACGTCGGATCCCGCGCAAAGAACGATTTGACCTGCCGCGTTCGGGCAGTAATATCCCCAACTCCCGAACAGAGACCAAAAACCAACAACCACATGAGCGACAAAGCACCTTGGATCACATTTCGCCCCGAACTGCGCGTGCTGGATTGCACGATTCGCGACGGGGGGCTCATGAACAACTCCCGGTTTTCCGACGAGGAAGTCAAAGCGGTTTACGAGACCTGCATCGAGGCGGGGATCGACTACATGGAGATCGGGTATAAAAACTCGCATGCGGCTTTCCCGAAGTCCGAATTCGGCCCCTGGCGCCACTGCGACGAGGAGGACATGCGCCGCGTCGTCGGCGATCATACGTTCGAGCGCACGGGGCTGCGGCTCGCCGCGATGGCCGACGCCGGCGGCAAGTGCGACTGGCAAACCGCAATCCTTCCGGCCGACCAGAGCGTGCTCGATATGATCCGGGTCGCCTGCTACGCGAATCAGATTTCTGAAGCAGTCGAGATGGTGCACCGTTGCCACGAACTCGGTTACGAGACGACGCTGAACATCATGGCCATCTCAACGGTCCATGACGTCGAAATCGATCAGGTGCTCGAAATCGCGCGCGAAACCCCGGCGGGAACCGTCGTCGTCGTTGACAGCAACGGAGCCCTCTACCGCGAGCAGATCGACCACCTCGTCACCAAATACCGCAAGGCCCTCGAGGGGACAGGCAAAGACGTCGGCATCCACGCGCACAACAACCTCCAGCTCGCCTTCGCAAACACGATCGAAGCCATCATCCTTGGCTGCAACCGCGTCGATGCCACCATGATGGGGCTCGGCCGCGGGGCCGGAAACTGCCCGATGGAGATCCTTCTCAGCTTTTTGAGGAACCCGAAGTTCAAGCTCCGCCCGGTCCTGGGATTGATCCAGAATACCATCATGCCCATGAAGCAGCGCTTCGACTGGGGTCCGAACATCCCCTACCTGCTCACCGGCGCTCTCAATGCCCACCCCCGCAGCGCCATCTCGTTTTGCGAGAGCAAAAACAACGGCGATCTCCTTTCCTTCTACGACAAGATGCTCAACGAGGGTTGAGCGTCATATCGTCCGCGCTTGGTCGGATCCGGCACGGCGGCAGTTCCGTTCGGAGTCTGAAGCATGCCCGCCCTGTTTCGTGTTTTAGTCGCGGTTCCTTCTCCCGCCCCGGTCTGGTTGCGCGCCCGGTAACGGCTGGACATTGCCCGGAGAATTGGCGGACGGACCCTGCGGTTGCTGGCGCTGGGGTTGACCTTGTTGAAGCTGCTGGCGCTGGGGTGGAATTTGTTGAAGCTGCGGGGGCTGGGGTTGCCGGCGCTCCTGAGGCTGTTGCCACTGAACCTGTCGGCGCTCCTGCTGGGGCTGCTGGATCGCTGGAGGAGGCTGCTGGATTGCCGGCTGGCCGACCGAGGGCGTCACATTCCGGAAACCTCGATTGTTATCGGTTGGTTGAACCTGCAAACGATTTCTCTCCGTGTGCTCCGCGTGTGAGGAATCGCCGGATCCGGGTTGAACCTGCATTTTCACACGTTCGCCCGCCGGAGCAACCTGAGGAGGCAGGGAAGCGGGGACATTTCCCGATTGCGGAGCACTCGTGGGAATCAACGGCTGGTTCGGGTGCTCGGATCTTCGGGATTCTTTGGTTTGGTTACGAGCCGGGTTGTTCATCTGAACTGGCACTTGCGGCGGCGCGGAAGGAACCGTGCGGATACGCCGCTGCTGTCCGGAAGAGGCATCCGGAGTGCCGGCGGCACCGGGCAGGCCGGGCGTCACGGTTGGCACCAGAAGATTTTCAGGATTTTGAGTGCGGGGCCGGTCGGAACGATTTCGCCCATCCGGGGTCCCGGGGAGCGGATTGATCGCAGCGGGGTTGGAAGGCAATCCGGCAGCGGGATTGCCGGTGCTGCCGGGCAACGACCCTCCAGCACTGACCGGCAGCCGGGATGGGCGCGGCAGGGCGAATCCCGGTTGGGGCACCCGGGAAGAGGCATTCAGCCCGGCGGCCTGTTGCCCCGGGGCTTGTGCGCCCACATAGCGGGCGTTGCCGTTGCTGTTGCGCTGACGTTGGATCGTTTGACGCTGACCGTTCGCGCTCGGCTGCCATTGGTTCGCGTTATTGATGTCGATGTTCACGACGTTGGCCTGATTCCCATGGGAGCCGTGATGGTTGTTCCATTCGTGATTCCAGCCACGCCAATTGCCACGATAGATACACCGGCGGTTCCAATCGAAGTCATAGTTCAACCACGACCCGACGGCAAAACCGATGCCGAACGTCAACAAGGGCCCGGAATAATACGACTGCACATAGACGATCTCCGGATCGTATTGCGGAACGTAGATCACCAGCGGGTCCGCAGGCACAATGCGAATGATCTCCTCCTCCACAACCACCCTTTGCTGGGGAGTGTCCTGAAGATTTCCGGCGGCCCGGGCCTGTTCGCGCAAGGCTTGGATGGAATTCATCACATCGGCCGGCTGCTCGACAAAAGCCTCTCCCACCGAGGCCGTCCACTCGAGGTTCTGGTCCATCCACGCGAGCACCTCCGGATAGCGCACAAGGGATTTCACGCTCTCATCCCATGGCTGATTGCCGACGAGATCGGGATTTCCCTTCCCCTGCAAATACCGCGCACCCAGAACAACGTCCGAGGGCACGGTGGACGCAGGCAGAATCAGGGCGATCAACGCATCGGGATAAAGCGCAATCGGAGCAAGAAGCTGGGCGAGTTCCGCCTGATTCAACTTTTGAGGCTCAAGTTGCACGGGCGCAGGAACGGGCTGGCTCGCAATCTGCGCGTGCAGCGGGGATCCCCAGGAACAAAAGGCCGCCACGGCAAGCCACCTTGCCACCGCGCGCGTGTTGGGACGGGACAAGGAGGTGGATTTCATGGGGGAAATTTACGCTCGCTTTGGGAAAATGCCAGAGCGTGTTTGCTTCCGTGCCAGGGGCTCCCCACCTGAGAAGCCGGCATTTCGGCCAGGGAAATCCCGTTTCACCGGTTCACATGACACCGGGCTCCCGTGACTTGGCTGCTGTCCGGGTTGTACTGGTGGAATTCGACATCAATCCCGTCCGGATCCTTGCACCAGATCTGCCAGCTGGCATCGTTCCCTTTCTTTTTATCGGTCACCGCGATGCCTTTTGAAAGGAGTCTGTCCCGGGCGGCATCGATATCCTCAACCTCCAGGCAGAAATGTTTGATGCGTTTGTCCTGTGGCCCCGCCTCGTTGCCGCTCCTGTCCTTGAAAACCTCGATGAACTGGTTCCGTCCGACTTCGAGATAAAACCCGATCAATTCCTCCCCTTCGACAAAATCGAATTTCCTGCGCAGCTCCAGAGTTCCGCAATAGAAATCCAGCGTCCGATCCAGGTCACTGGAAAGAATGCACACATGGGCGAGGGCTTTGATCATGGGGGGGGTCAAGGCAACTTAGTCCCGCGGGCTGCCAGAAGAATGCGATACCAGGCATCCCGATCGATCTCGATTTCCGTCGCGCGTGCGGCGATCTGGATGTTCGCGGGCCGCGTGCTGCCCACGACCGGAACGATTCCGCCCGGATGCCGCAGCAGCCAGGCCAGGGCGATGACCGTCCGGTCGCAGCCGAACCGCTCCGCCTCCGCATCCAACGCCGCAAGAACGGCCCGTTCCAGGTCCGGCGCATCCGGCTTCGGCTCCTGCCCCGCCCCCACCCGGCCCTTTGCCAGAGGGCTCCAGGCCATGGGAGTCATGTGGCGCTCCAGGCATTGGTCCAGCGTTCCATCCGTGAAGCAATCCAGCCGCAGCGGATGAATCTCGACCTGGTTCACCTGCAGGGCAAATGGCAGAGCGCTCTGCACCGCGGAAACGAGCGATGGGCGGAAGTTGCTCACCCCGAACTCCCGCACCTTCCCCGCCGCGCGCAGTTCCGTGAAGGCCCGGGCAATCTCCGCCGGGTCCGCCAGAAAGTCGGGGCGATGCAGCATGAGCAGATCAATCCTCGCAAGGCGCAACCGGAGGAGCGATTCCTCCACCGAGGTCACGATATGGCCATGGGAAAAGTCATAGCGGTGCGGCGGCCCCGGCTGTGGTTCATCCTCGAAACGAATCCCGCACTTCGTCGCCACCACCAGCCGCTCCCGCCACTCCGGATGCTTTTCGAGCGCGTGCCCGAAAATGCTTTCGCAGGCTGTGTCGCCGTAGATGTCGGCATGATCAAAAAACGTGTAGCCCGCCGCCACCGCCGTCTCGAGGGCTTCGATTCCGCGCTGGATCACCTCATCGTTCACGGTGCTCCGGTCCCACGAACCGGAAAGCCGCATGCAGCCGTAAGCCAGCCGCGAGATTTCGATGCCGCTGGTCCCGAGAAATTGCGTCTTCACGAAAAAATTACACCATGCGCCAAAACAAACCGCAACCCTCCCGGATCAAAAATCGCATGTCACACCCGGAGCGCATGAGGTTTGCCCCCGCCGCATTGCCTGCGAACAATTCCCTGTTCTCATGCGGATTTCTGTAGCATTTATGGAATCGGCAAAGCGCAAACCTCTCCGCCGGCGCGACCGTCTGATGTTCATTTCTGAAATGAGAATTCCCGGAACCCCTCAACATTGAACCCCATGTCCGATCTCGCCCACCGCCACCCGCAGAACCCGCTCCTCACACCGTCCGTTGTCCACCCGAGCCGCGACGGCCTGCGCGTGGAGTGCCTGCTGAATCCCGGAGTGTTCCGCCATGACGGCAAAATCTGCCTGCTGGTTCGTGTCGCCGAGAGGCCGGCGCGTCAGGAAGGACGGGTGCGGATTCCCTTTCTTCAGGACGGCCATCTGGAAGTTTTGGATTTGGCCGCGGACGATCCGGAACTGGACACCTCGGACCCGCGCGTATTCCGGTACCGGGACAAAGGCTACCTCTCGACCCTCTCGCATCTGCGGCTCTTCACCAGCGGGGACGGCACGCATTTCCATGATGCCGGCCTGCAATTGCACGGCGAGGGGGATCACGAGGCGTTCGGAATCGAGGATTGCCGGGTCTCAACGCTCGAAGACGGACGTTTTCTTCTCACCTACACAGCCGTCTCCGAAAACGGCTACGGTCCGGGACTGCGCATCACCCGCGACTGGAAGCATTTTGAGCCGTGCGGCATGATCCTCCCGCCGCCGAACAAAGATGCCGCCATCTTCGAGGAGAAGATGGGGGGCCGTTTCTATTGTCTGCACCGCCCCAGCGGCGTGGTTGTCGGGGGTCACGACATTTGGATGGGCTCCTCCCCGGATCTTCTGAATTGGGGGCACCACCGCTGCATCGCCCGCACCCGCCCGGGCCTGTGGGATTCGGCGCGCATCGGGGCGGGGGCGGCTCCGATTCGCACGGATCGGGGCTGGCTGGCAATTTACCACGGGGCGGACCACAAATCCTGCTACCGCCTGGGAGCACTGCTGCTGGACCTGGACGAACCATGGAAGGTTCTGGCCCGCTCCGAGAAACCGATCATGGAGCCTTCGACGGACTATGAGAGGAATGGTTTTTTTGGATCTGTCATCTTCACAAACGGCCATCTGGTGGATGGAGACAGGATCACCATCTACTATGGCGCTGCCGACAGCGTGATCTGCGGGGCCTCGATGTCCATCAGGGACATCCTGACAACACTCCGGTGATGCCGGCAACCTGGAATGGCTCAGGCACTCCCCCAAAAAAATCAAAACTGTCCGCCCATCTGCCAGGCCTTGATCGCTTCGATCGGATGGATGAGCATGATCACGTTGAGGGTGAGGTTGTCTCTCACCCAGATCGCGCAGCCGATCTCCATCGCGACGAGGAGCGCCACGCTTGCCCAGAGAGGCAGCCGCCATGCGAGAAAAAACCCGATGGCCATCATCAAGATGTCGCTCAGGGAATTGAGGATGCTGTCGCCCGAATACCCGAGGGCCATCGTGGCCTCACGGTAGCGATTGATGATCAACGGCGAGTTTTCGAGCATTTCCCATCCGGCCTCCAGCATCACGGCCGTCAGGAAACGGAAGCGAAGCGGCACCCGCCGGGCAACGAGCCAAAGCAGGCCGAAAAACACAAGCCCATGGCCGATATGGGAGAAGGAGTAGGCATCCGCGATGCGCTGCGAGCACTCGCTGCTCCAGATGTTGCCCTCCCAGAGTCCCGGCTTTCCGTCGGGTCCGAAAAGCGAACGCCCCATCCACCGCTCAAAACCGGCCGTGACAGCAAGCACCGTCGCAATCACCCCAAAAATCGTAAAAAACTTTCTCACCCCTCCCCTCATAGCCGCTCCGTCCCCGCCCGTCGAGAATTGTGCGGCGCATAACAACTCCCTTGAGCCCGGATCCGGCGATTCCTCACACGGAGCAACACCGAGAAAAACCGTTTTCGGGTTGAGCTTTCCGGAGAACGGGATATCTCAGGTGGAACGAAATTCCACATGGCTTCCACACAAACAAGGCGGAGCGGGCGGCCATTCGCAAATCCGCAAAAACCGGAGAACGCATCCATGCCTGAAAATACGGGCGGTTGTGCCAAATCAACGGTTTCCCAAGTCGAGGCCGACTGAGAAAAACCATGTTTTCACCATCCAAATTCTTCGATCCCGACCACACCGAGCACCGCGTCATCTTCGAGAATGTCGACTATGTCTGGCAGGCGCTCCAAAAGATCACCGCCTATTTGCAGTTCCGGCTCAAGCCGGCCATCCTGGGGAAGACCATCGGAAAACCCTTCATCAGCAACGCGGTGTTTGTGGGACAGGGGACCGTGATCGAGCAGGGAGCGATGCTCAAGGGCCCGGCATGGATCGGCGAGAACTGCGAGATCCGCAACGGCTGCTACATCCGTGAAAATGTCATCATCGGAAACAACGTGGTGGCGGGGAATTCGTGCGAATTCAAGAACTGCCTGATCTTCGACAACGCGCAGATTCCGCATTTCAACTACGTGGGCGACTCGATCCTGGGCTACAAGTCGCACCTGGGAGCGGGGGTGATCCTCTCGAATGTGAAGCTGGACAAATCGGAGATCTCCGTTGCGGGCCCGGAGGGACCCGTTCCGACCGGCCTTCGGAAATTCGGAGCCATCATCGGCGACCATGCGGAAATCGGATGCAACTGCGTGCTGAGTCCGGGCTCGCTCATCGGGAGCAGAGCCATCGTTTATCCGGGCAGCCAGTGGAGGGGAATCCTCCCGGCCGGCCACATCGCCAAACTCCGCCAGGAATTCTCAACGATCGCACGCCGGGATTTGTGACCGGACCTCTCAGCGGGAGGCCGGCTTTTCCCGGAGCGCGAGCACGACTGGCACCATCAAGAATGGCCAGAGGGCGGTGAAGAGGTAGGCCGCCTTGAGTCCGAGCGCCTGGGGAGCGAGCCCGGCTCCAAAGAGGAAAACGGTCCACGCAGGGGGGGCGGCGCTCACATGGTCGGCGATCAAGCCAACGAGCCACGGCATGATGCCGGAACCAAAATCCCCGGCGGCCGCTAGAAGGGCGAACATCGAGGCGCCCGCCAGGGGAAATCTCGCGGCGGAGACCGAAATCGTTCCGGGCCAGAGCATGCTGACAAAGATCCCCGAGAGCCCGGTGGAAAGCAGGGCGAGCAGGGGGGAAGGCAGGAGCGCCATGGCCAGGCAGGTGATGCCGGAGAGAACGGCACTGATCCACATGACCCGCGAAAGATCCGCGTGACCGCCCTTCCATCCGAACCACAGCCGCCCGATGACCATGCCGACGCCGAACAGAAAAAATCCCACGAGGTCGGCGACCACTTTGGAATATCCGAGCGCCGTCTCGACATAGGCGGATGTCCACTGGGCGATGGTGACCTCGGTCGCCCCGGCCAGCACCATCGCGGCGAGAAGCAGGTAAATCGGACGTCCGAGCACGATCGAGCGCAACGTCTGCCGCCTGGCCGGATCGGCCAGCGGAGGAAGAGCCACCATCCCGAAGGCCACCGTGTTCAAGACCGGCAGCACGCTCCACAAGGCCATGATCCACGGCCACGCACGCAACCCGAGCACATAAAGCGCGGCCCCGGTCACCACGATCACCGCCACTTTGCCGATGGGATAAAACGCGTGCAGCACCGCCATCGAAGCGCTTTTGTTCTCCGATGGAATCGCGTTGATCAACGGACTCAGCAGCACCTCCAAAAGCCCGCACCCGACCGAAAAAATCACCGTCCCCGCCATGAGTCCGGAGTAAGGATGCGCGAGCACAAACGGACTGAACGCAAAAACCCACAGCCCGATCGCGGAAAGCGCGTTCGCCGCAATGATGAGCGGGCGCGGGTGCATGCGGTCGGCCAGCGCCGTGCAGGCCAGATCGGCCACCATCTGGGTCGCGAAATTCACGAGCACCAGACGCCCGATCTGCTCGAAGCTCAGCCCGAACTGCTCGCGGAGCGGGATGAACAGCAGCGGAGTGATGTTGATCACCATCGCCTGGATGAACATTCCCAGGTAGCAGCAGCGGACAACCCAGCGAACGGAGGAGATCATAGGTTGGGAGCATTTGAACCGCGGAGGGCCCGGAGAGGAATAGAAAAATTCCGAGCAGGCAATTCTGGTCCTGCCAATGGATGGTCTCCTCCTCCGGGATCGGCCTTCGCCGGTTTCTATTCCCTGCGGCGTTCCCGGATCGCGGCGAGGATGTCCGCGACCGCCCCGTCTTTCGGCCTGGCTCCGAGGTTGCCTTTGCCGTGGACGCGGACGCTCACGACGCCGGCTTCGACGTCGCGCCCGCCGATGACGAGCATCGTGTGGACTTTGTGCAGTTCGGCCTTCTGGATTTTTCCCTGCATTTTGTCGTTCGAGGGATCAATCGTCGCCCGGACTTCGTGCGAGCGGAGTTCATTGACCAGGGCGTTGCCACAGTCGAGGACCGCCGCGTCGTCGCCGATGGTGATGATGCGCACCTGCTCGGGCGCCAGCCAAAGCGGGAAGTTGCCGGCAAAATGCTCTATCAAAAATCCGATGAACCGCTCATGCGTGCCGAGCGGGGCGCGGTGGATGCAAAGCGGCGTCTTCTCGGTGTTGTCCTTGTCGCGGTAAACGAGTCCGAACTTCGAGGGAACCGCAAAATCCACCTGGTTCGTGGCGATCGTGAATTCCTTGCCGATCGCGCTCCAGACCTGGACGTCGATCTTGGGCCCGTAGAACGCCGCCTCGTTGGCGACCTCCACGTGGTTGATGCCGGATTCGACCAGCACCTTGCGCACCATGTCCTCGGTCTTCTTCCACAGCTCCGGCTCGTTGACATATTTTTTGCCGAGGCCCTCCGCCGCGTGCGTGCTGAACCGCATCTGGTATTTTTCGAGCCCGAAGATTTTGAAATACTTCAGATACATGTCGTTCACCGCGCGGAACTCGTCGGCGAACTGCTCCTCGGTGCAATAGATGTGCGCGTCGTTCATGTTGAGCGAACGCACACGCATGAGACCGAACAACTCGCCGCTCTGCTCGTAGCGGTAGCAGGTGCCGTATTCCGCCAGGCGCAACGGCAGATCGCGGTAACTGTGCGGCTCCGCCGCAAAAATGCGGTGGTGGTGCGGGCAGTTCATCGCCTTGAGGTAGTAGCGGTCGGAACTCGGGGGAGCGCCGCCCTCGTGTGTCTGGGGAGCGCACGCGCCCTCGCGTGCAGGCTTCGGCGCCCCCGCCGAAGCCACCTCCGGCGTCCAAACCCACAAATAGTCCTCGTCCGGTCCAACCACGCCCGCCTCCCAAGGATTCCGGACGATATAATTGAACTTCTCCTCAAAGTCCGCATCCGAGCGAATCAGGCGGTCAAATGATTCTTTCTCCCACACCTGCTCCCCCTGCCGCCCGGCAGCCTTGTTGATACGGTGCGCCGTGCTGGACTTGATGCCTTGGAGGATTTCCGTGAGCGAAAAAAAGACCGGGCTGCCATCATCGGTGCTCTCCTTCACCTGCGGTTCAAAAAGCAGGTGGAGGTGATCCGGCATGACGCATGCGGCGTAAAGCTCGTATTGGCCGTGATTGTGCCCGTAGAGGACGCTGGCAAGCACGATATCACGCTCGTCGGCTGACAAAGGACGGCGTTCGCGGGTTGAGAAGGTGACAGCGTATTTTGCCCAAGGTCGCTCGAAATGCGGCAGAGACCGACGGGCGTATCGGGTGGAAGAAGATGTCTCCGGCGGGGCGCCGGAGACGACACGCGGGGGCGCGTGTGCTCCCCGATCCTGCGGTGCAAGCGACTCGTCCAAAACCATCGGCGGAAACATGCTCTCCGCGTAATAGGGCAGGTGCCCGCTGGTGAGATACATTTTCTCCCGTGCGATGTGCGGAGTTTTGACCCGCACATAACCGGCGGCGAATTCCGTTTCCTTAGCGAGCTTTTCGAGTTCTTCGAGAATCGCGGTGCCCTTCGGCAGCCACAGCGCGAGTCCCGGCCCGACGAATTCGGTGTCGATCGCGAACAGCCCCATCTCCGCGCCGATCCTCCGGTGGTCCCGCCGCTTGGCCTCTTCGAGCATGTCGAAGTAAGCCTGCATTTCGGTCTTGTTTTTGAAGGCGGTGCCGTAGATCCGCTGGAGCTGCGGGTTGTTCTCGTCGCCCTTGTAATACGCGCTGGCGACGTGGGTGAGCTTGAAGGCCCCGATGTTGCCGGTGCGCATCATGTGCGGCCCGGCACAGAGGTCGGTGAATGCGCCGTTCCGGTAGAGCGTGATCACCTCGCCGTCCGCGATGTTTTGAACGATATCGAGCTTGAATTTCGACGCCTCGCCGCGCGGCCCGAGGGCGGCCAGTTCCCCGCGCTCCGCCATCGCGACCGCTTGGTCGCGCGTGACCTCAACGCGCTCGAAAACATGGTTCGCCTTGACCTCGCGCTTCATTTCCTCCTCGATCCGTGCAAAATCCTCCGGGGAGATCCGGTGCGGCAGGTCCACGTCATAGTAAAACCCGTTCTCGACCGGCGGCCCGGCCGCGAACTGGGCCTCAGGCCAGATTTTCAAAATCGCGGTGGCAAGGACGTGCGCGCACGAGTGGCGGATGCGTTCGAGTTCAGTCATGGAATAGAGAAATCAACCACAGCCGGCACGGAGAGCACAGAGAAAATCACTCGTTTGCGTGAAACCGGGGAATTCCGGACAGGCGTGGCGCGCCTGCATTTTGCCTTCTCCTGCCCGATTACCAGGGGTGGAAACATTTTCCGGCGCGTTTCCCGGTTTTTCCAAAGGGTCAGACAGACAAACTCCGGGCGGAGGATTTCCTGCGCTTCCACACCATCCCCGCTGCCCCGGCCATCAACATCAGGCCCACCGTTGACGGCTCGGGAACGCTGACAACCCGGAACCCGACATCGTAATACTCGTTCGCCGGATCGTTCTTGGTGAGGAGCGACGACTTCAGGAAGTAGACGCTGTAGTTCCAAGAGCCCCCGCAGAGGCCCCGCGAGGAGCCGATCACCGCATCGTTCCATTCAAAGACATTCCCGGCCTGGTCGGATGTCCCGTAGAAGCTTGCACTGAGCGTTCCCGCGCTCCCCACCGTCGAAACGTTCCCTTCCTGGTCATTCCAATCGACCCCATAATCGTAATTCGCCACGTTGCTTCCGGGGTTGCTGATGTTTCCGTTCACATCCGCAGTGGCCACGGTGGGCTCGCTGTTGCTCTGCGTCGGGTAGTCCCAGTAACCGCCCGCTCCGCCATTGAGAGACTGGGAGTAATACGCGGCCTTGTACCACTCGTCCTGGCTCGGGATATACCATGCCGCGCCGGGAGTCTTCAAGACGATCCCGTCTCTCGCCCCGTTCAACGTGTAGGCTCCGCGCTCAGTCGTCGCAGCCACCTGCTCCCCCGTCGTCTGCCCGTTCGCCATCCAGTTCGAGAACCGCGCCGCGTCGAACCAGCTCACGTAGTTCACCGGCTTGTCCCCCATGTTCGTCTTCGGGCTGTATTTGTAGCTCCCGCTGCTTCCGCTCTGGCTGATCCCGCCGCGCGCATCGCTGTCCATGAACGTGCTGTAGAGGCTGTAGGTATCCGTCGCCGCCACCGCGTTGAGAAACGAGGTGTATTGCGAGTTCGTCACCTCGTACCGGCCGATCGCGTAGTCGTAGGCCACCGCGCCGAAGCCTGTGGCATCCGCCGTGTTGTCCGCGTTGCCCACGTTGGCCAGTTCCATTGTGATCGCGTCCGAAGACGTGATTCCCGCGCCCAGGCAGACCGCCGCCGCGAGGGATTGGAAGCTGCGGGGGGATTTCATGATCCATGGATCTCTTCCCGCCCCTGCAATATCAATAAGCAAGCGCACATATTTGAGGGCGCTTGGGCGCAGCTTCGATTCGTAAAACATGCGGACAATCTGTCAGGATGCCGCCGTCCTGTCGAGGCGCGTCTGTCGAGGCGCGTCTTGCTTCGGACTTCCTTCATGGGGCAGGCCTGGAGCCCAAGCCTCCCTGCTATAGGCGTATAGCAAGCGGGGAATCTCCGGCGTCAACCCCCGCCGAAGCCACCAGCAGCGGGATGCCGTTTCGGACCGGATAAAGCATCCGGCCGTCTTCGCTCACCAGGCCCGCATCGCAGTCCGGCGGAAGCCGCTTCAACTCCTCCGGAGTCGCGGGTCGCAAGGATTGTCCCGTCACAGGGCATCGCAGAAAATCCAACAATTCCGTCATTTTCCAATACGTTCGACGTCCTGCCGCACGGCGCAAGAAAAATCCGGGAACGGCGGGCAGCTTCAAACCACCTTGTCTGCCGAGGGGCAAATATCGCGCAGTTCGCATCCCCCGCAATCCGGCCTCCGCGCCACGCATCGCCGGCGTCCGTGGAAAATCAGCCAGTGGCTCAGGCCGGTCCAATGCTCCTTGGGAAAAAGCTTCACGAGATCCTTCTCGATGCGGACAGGGTCGGAATATTTTGTGAGTCCGAGGCGGCGGGAAAGCCGGGCGACATGGGTGTCCACGACAACCCCCTCGCTGAGTCCGAAGGCATTTCCCAGGACGACATTCGCGGTCTTTCGTCCGACTCCCGGCAGGGCGGCGAGTTCCCCGAGCGTCCGGGGCACCCGGCCTCCATGCTTGGCGGCCAAGTCCGATGCCATCGCCCGGATGGCCTTCGCCTTGTTGCGAAAAAACCCGGTCGAATGGATGATTTTCTCGAGTTCCTCCTGCGGGATGGCCGCGTAGTCCTCCGGAGTTTTGCACCGATTGAAGAGAGTTTTCGTGACGATTTTCACCCGCTTGTCGGTGCATTGGGCGGAGAGGATCGTCGCGACAAGAAGTTCCATCGGGCTGGAAAAGTCCAACTCGCAGCGGGCATCAGGATAAACCTCCGGAAGGCGCTCCAGCAGGACGGCCGCGCGTTCCTTGCGTGTCACGGTGCTCCGAGGGCCTTCAGGCGCTCGTTCGCCTTCGGGACATACGGGCTGTCGGGATAGTCTTTGGCGAGCTGCTTGTAGGCGTCTTTCGCCCGGTCGAGCTGCTTGGCTTTGGTCTTCGGATCCGTGATGGTATTCGCCTGCTCCTCGAGAAGCTGTGCCCCCTGCCAGAGCCCCTCGGAAGCCGCAGCGGGCACGCCAGAGTAAAACTGGGCGATCTTCAGGTAGAAATCGATCGCCTGCTCGCGGGCCTCGGTCTTCTGCTTGGGATCCGTGGCGTCCTCCGTTTTTTTCTTCATGATGTTCCCGCCCAGCAGGAACGAATTTGCGCGGAGCTCGGCACTGGCATTCGGAGCCCGGATGATCGCCGGAAGCAGCGCGAGCGCCTCGTCGGGCTTGTTCTCCACGCGGAGGGATTCCGCGATTCCGTAGTCGGCCTCGAGGACGTGCTGCGCCCATGGATAAAGTGCTTTATACTGCTGAAACAGCTTGCCCGCTTCGGTGGTCATCTGCTTCTCCTGGGCGACGCGCCCGAGGCCGAAGAGCGCTGTTGCCTGGGCTTCCTGAACGAGCAGCGGGATATTGGCGGCGGGTGTGCCCGGAGGGTTCGGGTAATCTTTGATGAGCTTCTGGAAGACCGCCGTCGCCTCGTCATATTTCTTATCCCCGACCAGAGCAAGTCCGTAGATGTCGAGATCCTTCGGCGAATACACCACGGCGGCATCGTAGGCCTCGTTCATCTTGGCAAGTGCCCGTGGCTTGTCCTTCTCGGAAATGAAGCTCGCCATCGTGAAAAGAATTTTACTCTTCGCTCCGGCATCGGAGGCTTTTTCCGAGAGCCCCTGGAGGTATTCCTCGACCTGCGCATCGGTCTTCAGTTCCGCGCGCAGCAGAAGACGCTGCGCGGCGAGGAGCGACTGCAGGCCCTGGGCGAGATCGGGACTGGACGGGTATTTCGCGAGCAGATCCTCGCTGGTGGAAACGGAGGCATCGATCGCCTCCTTCCACTTCGCCTGGTCGGCGGGGGAGAGCGAGGAGTAGTTGACGGCAAGGCGCTCGGCATTGCCGCGCTGAAGCTCGGCAACCTTGGTGAGCGCCCCCGCCGCCTGCGCGCTCTCGGGATAGCGCTGCACGAAATCCGTATAGGCCGCAATCCCCTCGTCCGGCTTGCCGGCATTCACCGCATTCTGCGCGATCGAGTCGTAGGCAAAGAAAACCTTGTCGTCTGCCGGGTATTTTTCAATGAACTGGCGCATGAGCGCAACGACTTCATCCGGCTTCTGAGCGGCGCCGGCCAGCTGGGCGCGCATGAAATACGTGTAAGGCGCCGCCTGGTTGTCTGGGAATTTTTCGGCGAGCATCGCAAGTGTCGCCGCGCCTTCGGCCTGTTTGCCGAGTTTGATCTGGGCACCGCCGAGAGCATACATGGCGAGCGGCACCAAGGGGTGTTTTTCGTTGGCCTTGATGAAAGCTTCGAGGAGGGGGACCGCCGACGTGTCATCCCCCTTCTGCTGGGTGGCGATCGCTACCCAGTAATCCGCCTCCACCGCCTGGGGGGAGCCCGGAAATTTTTCCTTCACGGCCTTGTAGGCGGCGATCGCGTCGTCCCACTTCCCGGTTTCCTTGTAAACCCCGGCGATCCCGTATTGCGCGACAACCGCGACTTCGGGCGAGGGATTTTTTGCAAGGTGTTCCTTGAAGGTTTTGAGGGCTTCGTCGTACTGCTTGAGTGAAACTTGGGCCTGGGCTTTGCTGACAGCCGAGAGCCCGGCAATCCGGCCTTTGGGGTATTGGGCAAGGGATTCGTCAAAGTAGCGGATGGCTTCGACCGGGTTGCCGGTGGCGAGATACATGTTGCCCATCGCGAAGGGAAGGCTCTCGGCGATGTCCCTGCCTTTGTAGGCCCCGGTAAATTCCTGGTAACCTTGAACCGCATTTTCGACCGAGTTCTGCAACGCGTAGCCCATCGTCTTGTAGTAGAGCGCGCGCATCTTCTCGTCGTCAGACGTCAGGAACGGGGTGACATGACGGATCACGACGCGCGAGTCGTTGTATTTTTGCGCGTTGTAGAAGATCTCGCCCATTTTGAGGATGGCAGTCGCGATCTGGTCCGGTTTGGATTTGATTTCCTCAAGCTTGCGAAGCTCCCGCTCGTTGTCTTTGTCGAGCTGTTTCCTGAGGCCCATGTTATTCGCCCGGATCGCAGCGGCCTTGAGGGCCGGGAATCCTTTGACCTTCTCCTCCTGGAGCTTGATGATTTCCTCCTTCGGCAGGATCGCCCGGTAGGCCTCGAGCGCCTTTTTGTAGAGGTCCGGCCGGTCGGCCTCGGGGCTGAACGCAGCCTGCATGAACAGGATTTCCCCAAGCTGGAAAGTCGCATCATTGATGAGCGCGATGTCTTTTTTTCCGGTGATGATCTGCTGGAGAAGCGACTCGGCCTGCTTGAGCAGCCCCATGCCCTTGTCGCCGCCGCCCTTCGTCAGTTCCGCGCTGCCCTGCGTGGCGAGGGCGATGGCCAGAAGGTTTCTGCTGGCATCCACCGTGCCACTCGATGGGAATTTCTGGATGTTCGACTGCATGTCCTCGACCACTTTATCGAAATTCCCGATCTGGAAATTGGCGATGGCGCGCCCGTAAACCACGCTTTCGGCTTCGGGAGCCTGGGGGTATTTTGCGAGAAAGTCGGAATACTTTTTGACCGCCTCCTCGAAGGCGGGTTTCCGCTTGGCGTCGCCCGCCGGCAGGGCGGCAGCCTTGGATGACAGGATCTGAGGCATGAAGCTGTCGCCGAGCTGCGCAAGGTCCGGCGGCAGACCGGGGAATGCCAGCACCTTGGCGAGCGTCGTCTGCGCGTTGTCCAACTGCCCGAGAAAATACTGGGAGAATGCGAGCTGGACCGATGCCGTCGGCACCACCGCATCGGTCGGATAATCCTTCAGGATTTTCTGGTAGGCGTCCGAGGCCCCGGCGTAGTTGCCCGCGGAAAAGAGCGCATACGCGGCGTCGTTTGCCGTCGCCGCACCGGGAGACTGCGCCTGCAGGGACGCCGGGATGAAAATCAGGGACAAAACCGCGACAATGGGAGAAACGGGAAAGGCTTTCATGAGACAAATCCATTCATAGTTCGGATGCTCTCCCGTTTCCATCTGAAAATTGCAGGATCCTCATCCGGGGAAAATCTCACTTCCGCGCCTCCTCCGCCTCGTGGATCAGTTTCCAGAAATCGTTGGTGTCCGCGAGGCCGCGGTCTTCGTCGTCCAGCGGAAGGCTCGACCGGAACAGGAAGTCACGGATCGTGTTCCTGTGCAGAACCCGGCAAATCAAGAGCCCCTCGGGGTGGCGTTCGAAATAGATCCGGTATTCCTTCGCGCGGTAGCGGTGGAGCGTCCGGCCATCCCTCGTCACCTTTCCAAATCCCTTTTCTTTTTCCAGCAAATCGAGGTCCTCGGGCAGAAAGTGGAACTCGGACAGCAGGTCGAGCTGCATCTCCTTCGGGAGAGCGGCCATCTCGGCAGCACTGATCCTGTTGAAAATCACCTGGAACACGCCACTACCATTGGCGCGGATCCGCCCCGCATGGCAAGAAGGGAAATTTTGCGAAGTTTCTGCTGGCACCCGGCCCGGATGGTGTTATCTGGACTCCAACGATTATATCTATGAGCACTCTTGTCGGAAAACCAGCGCCGGAATTCACAGCCGAAGCCGTCCACCTTGGACAATTCACCGAGACCGTCCTTTCGAGCTATCGCGGATTCAAATACGTCGTCCTCTTTTTCTATCCCCTCGATTTCACGTTTGTCTGCCCGACCGAGCTCCACGCCTTTCAGGACAGCCTTGAGGAGTTCCACAAGCGCAACACCGAGGTCATCGGCTGCAGCATCGACAGCAAATTCTCCCACCTCGCGTGGCTCACCACCCCCAAAAAGCTGGGCGGCATTGAGGGCGTTCAGTATCCGATCATCTCCGACATCCGGCGCACGATCTCCGCCGATTACCAGGTCCTCTCGTCCGAGGGGGTTGCCTACCGCGGGCTTTTCCTCATCGATCGCGAGGGGATCATCCGTCACCAGGTTGTCAACGATCTGCCGCTCGGGCGCAGCGTGGACGAAGCGATCCGCATGGTGGACGCTCTCCAGCACTTTGAAAAACACGGCGAGGTCTGCCCGGCAAACTGGTCGCGCGGCAAGGAGGCCATGAAGGCCACGAAGGAAGGCACGGCGGATTACCTCGCCAGCCACTGAGTTCCTTCCATGAGCACCCCCTTTGCCTTTGTGATGGCGGGCGGCAGCGGCGAGCGGTTCTGGCCGATGAGCCGAAGGAAGAGCCCCAAGCATCTTCTCCGACTGCTCGATGAGCAAACCCTGCTCGAGGCGGCAGTCGCACGCCTGGAAGGCGTCGTCGCGCGCGAGCGGACGTTCGTCCTCACAAACGCCGCACAGGTCGATGGCACGCGGGCCATCCTGCCGATGATCCCCGCCGACCACATCATCGCAGAGCCGGCCAAGCGCGACACCGCGCCCGCCTGCGCGCTCGCCACCGCCATCGCCCGCGCCTCGGCGCCCGACGCCCTCTGCATCGTTCTGCCGGCCGACGCCATGATCCACGATGTCGCCGGATTCCAAAGGCAACTTCGCGATGCGATCGCCGTGGCCTCGCGCGAGGGGGCGATCGTCACTCTCGGCATCCCCCCCGCCTTTCCCTCCACGGGATTCGGATACCTCGAAACCGGCGGCCAACTCGCCGACGGCCCGGAGGGCAGCCGGGTGCGCCAATTGAAGCGGTTCGTCGAGAAGCCCAGCCAGGAAAATGCGGTGCGCTACATCAAGGCGGGGCACTATCTTTGGAACGCCGGCATTTTCCTGTGGCGCGCGGAGACGTTCCTCGAGGAGGCCCGCCGGCAGCAGCCCGAACTCGCCGGGTTCATCGAGGGCCTCGCTGCATTCGATGGCCTGCCCGCGTATCTGGCGGATCATTTTGCCTCGCTCCCGAAAATCTCCGTGGACTACGCGATCATGGAACATGCCGAGCGGGTCGCCGCCGTGCTTGCGGAGTTCGACTGGGACGACGTCGGGGCCTGGACCGCACTGCCGGCCCATCTGGGCGCGGACCCTCACGGAAACAGCCTTCGCGGACAAGTCGTCCAGCACGCGTCCGGCGGAAATATCGCCATCTCCAACAACCGCCTCATCGCGCTCTGCGGCGTCAACGACCTCGTCGTCGTCGAGACGCCCGACGCGATCCTGGTCTGCCACAAAGACGCCGTCCAGCAGATGAAAGCCCTTCAGCTTCTCCTGCCGGAAGAGTTCAAGTAGCAAAAAGCCACCCCGGCCGGAAAGACCGGGGTGGCTTGAATGATCCGTCCCGTCGTTGCGGATTAACGGGAATACAGTTCGACGACGAGCTGCTCGTTGACGATCGGCTTGATTTCCTCGCGGCTCGGAATGCGGACGACGCTGCCCGAGAGGTTGTCCTTGTCCACCAGCAGCCACTCGGGAGTCGTGGCGATCTGGGTGAGCTCGACTCCGCGGGTGCCCAGGCGCTTGGATTTCTCCGCGGGCTTGACGGCGACGACATCCCCCGGCTTGAGGTTCATGGAGGAGGCGTCGCTCTTGCGCCCGTTTACCGTGATGTGCCCGTGGGCGACCATCTGGCGCGCCCCGCGCAGGGTCTTCGAAAAACCCATCTTCTGTACGATGTTGTCGAGGCGGGTCTCGAGGAGCTGGAGCAAAATCTCGCCGGTGACACCGCGGCGGGTGCTCGCGATTTGGAAGTAGCGGCGGAACTGCTTTTCCAGAACGCCATATTGGTGGCGGAGCTTCTGCTTCTCGGCAAGCGCGATCGAGTAGTCGCTCTGCTTGCGGCGGGAGCCCTTCGGACCATGCTGGCCGGGAGGATAGTTCTTGTTCTCGAATGCTTTCGCTGAGCCGCTGATGAGAACGCCATAGCGGCGGCTGATTTTTGTTTTGGGACCGGTATAACGAGCCATGGAAGTATTAAGTTTAAAGAATTAAGGCTTAAGTTTTAAGTGGGTTTTTGCGGGAGTTTGGTGTTTCAAGGTTGGGTTTCGCTGCAGGGCTTAAAACTTAATTCTTAAAACTTAAAACTCGTTCTTAGACGCGGCGCGGTTTCGGCGGGCGGCATCCGTTGTGCGGCACCGGGGTGACGTCTCGGATGACGGTGACATCGAGCCCGACCGCCTGCATGGCGCGGACGGCGGATTCGCGTCCGGCACCCGGGCCTTTGACGCGGACTTCGACTTCCTTGAGCCCGTGGCCCATCGCCTGGCGGCAGGCATCCTGCGCCACCATCTGGGCGGCGTAGGCCGTGCTCTTGCGCGAGCCTTTGAACCCGCACTTGCCGGCGCTCGACCACCCGATCACTCCCCCGCGGAGGTCGGTGATGCTGACAATCGTGTTGTTGAAGCTGGCCTGCACATGGGCGATCCCCTGCGAGATGTTCTTGCTGCCCTTGGCCTTGACGATTTTGACCGGTTCGATCGCATCGTCGAGCGAGATGCTCACCGGGGCCGGTGCGGCGGCGACGGTCTCCTTCGACTTTTTCGGAGCCTTGGATTTGGGGGCTTTCGGCTTTGCTGCGGTCTCCGCGGGAGCGGCGGGAGCCTCTGCAACCGGGGCCGGTGCGGCCTCCGCTGCCGGAGCTTCCACGGCAGGAGCCGGTGCGGCGGGACTTTCGGGAGCCGGGGAAGTTCCCTCGGGTGCGGGAGCCGCCGCCTTGGGTGCTTTCTTCTTGGGAGCCGCCTTGGGTTTCTTCTCTTCGGAGGCGGGCTTTTCGGTGGATGGATTCTCTTCGGCCATGATCAGTTTTGGTTAGACTTTGCCCGTCTTGGCATCCTTGTTGCGTTGGACGCCGACGGTTTTGCGCGGCCCCTTGCGGGTGCGGGCGTTGGTGGAGGTGCGCTGCCCGCGGACCGGAAGGCTGCGGCGATGGCGGATGCCACGGTAGCAGTTGATGGCCTGCAGGCGCTTGAGGTTGCCCTGCACTTCGCGGCGCAGGTCGCCTTCAATCGGGATTTTGTTCGCGTTGATCGCGTGGATGATCGCATTCAACTGTTCGGGCGAGAGATCCTTGGCCCGGGCGTTCGGGTCAATGTTTGCCTGTTCGAGAACCTTCTTCGTGTTGCTCGGGCCCATGCCGTAAATATAGGGCAGCGAGGCTTCGATGCGTTTGTCGCCGGGGATGTCAACTCCAAGTAAGCGTGGCATAATTTATAAAATATTGAGGTTTCGGTGGTCGGGCAATCAGCCCTGCTTTTGTTTGTGGCGCGGGTTCTTGCAAACCACGCGGACGACGTTTTTGCGGCGCACAACTTTGCAGGACTCGCAGATTCTTTTGACGGAGGCTCGGACTTTCATTTTCTTCTTTTATAGTTATTTGGTGACGACGATTCGTTTTTGTGCCGGTAGGTGATCCGGCCTTTGGTGAGGTCGTATGGGGACATCTCCAACATGACCCTGTCTCCGGGGAGGATGCGGATGAAGTGCAGCCGCATCTTACCGGAGATGTGAGCTAGGATGCGGTGCCCGTTTGCCAGTTCGATTCGGAACATGGTATTCGGGAGCAGCTCGACAACTTTGCCTTCTACTTCAATAGCGTCTTTCTTGGCCATGTCAATACTTCCGGCAGGTTGTCGGTGATCAGCACCGTGTGCTCGAAATGGGCGGAGGGGAGGCCGTCGGCGGTGACGGCGGTCCAGTTGTCGGCGAGGACGCGCACTTTCGATTTGCCCATGTTGATCATGGGTTCGATGGCGATGGTCATGCCGGGCTTGAGTTTCGGCCCGGAGTTGCGCTTTCCAAAATTGGGAACCTGGGGATCTTCGTGGAGGTGGCGTCCGACCCCGTGGCCCACGAACTCGCGGACAACGCTGTAGCCGTTGGCGGTTGCCTGGGACTCGACATAATGGGAAATGTCCCCCACCCGGTTGCCCGGCAGGGCGAGCTCCACCGCGCCATGAAGGATCTCCTCGGTGACAGTCAGAAGCCGCTCGATCTCCGGTTCCACGATGCCGACGGGAACCGATGTCGCCGTGTCGCCGATCCATCCGTCCCGGATGATCCCGACGTCCATTTTCACAATGTCGCCGTAGGCGATGCGGCGGGGGCCGCCGATCCCGTGGACAACCTCCTCGTTGATACTGATGCAAATGTGACCGGGAAATTTCTTGTAGCCCAGGAACGCGCTGCGGACGCCGGCCTCGGACATGAGCTGGGAGGCGGCGTGATCGATCTCGCCGGTCGTGACGCCGGGCGCGATGAGTGTCGCCAACTCATTGAGAATCCCAGCGGCGGTCTCGCCGGCGCGACGCATCTTGTCGATCTCGTGAGGGCGTTTGATGATGATCATTCGACCGCCTTTATGTCATTGTAAAGAAGCTGGAAAACCCCATCGCGGCCGAACCGGACATCCACTTTCTTCAAGAGCCCGGACGCCTCGTAATAGTCGGTGATCGGCTTGGTAAACTCGTGGTATTGGGCCAGGCGCTGGTCGAGGGCCTCCAGGGTGTCGTCCTGTCTGCGGGCCAGCACTCCATCGCATTTCGGACAGGGCACCTTCACGGAAATCTTGTGGAATTTTTCGTTGAAAACTGCGCCGCAAGTCGAGCAGGTGAGGCGTCCGAGCATGCGCACACGGACCTCTTCGTCGGGCAATTCCAGAAGATAGACGGTTTGGAGCCGGATGGATTTTGTCGAGAGGAGCGAATCCAGGGCGACGGCCTGCCCGAGGGTGCGGGGGAATCCGTCGAAGATGAACCGGGAGTGGGTTCCGAGCCATTGGCCGACGAACCGGAGCGCCAGTTCGTCGGGAAAAAGAAGCCCGCGGCTCGCATAAGAATCCGCCTCGACGCCGATGGCGGTCCCCTTCGCCCGCTCTTGGCGCACGATCTCACCCGTGGAAACATGTGGAATGCCAAAGACCGTGCCGAGGAGGGCGGCTTGCGTGCCTTTGCCGGAAGCGGGCGGGCCGAGCAGAACAATGCGGTTCTTCAATGTTCGGATGCGCGCACTATCTGTGCTTCGCGAGATAGATCGTCACCCCGGCGATGACGAGGAGGCCGAGCGCGGCATACATCAGGACGAGGGTCTGGTCGTTGAGCAGAGTGGTGGATCCCATGCGCGGCCGCTGGTCGCGGGCCCCGCGGATCCTGCCCTTGCGGAGGAATCCGTCGTAATGGCGCTGGAGAAGATGCGTTTCGACCTGCCTCATCGTGTCGAGCACCACGCCGACAATAATCAGAAGCCCGGTGCCCCCGAAAAACTGTGACGTCATGTAAGGCACGTTGAGCCCCTGTGTCAGCATTTGCGGAAGAACCGCGATGATCGTCAGAAAGGCCGCCCCCGCGAAGGTCAGGCGCGTCATCGTGTAATCAAGAAAATCCGCCGTCGGCTTGCCCGGACGCACGCCCGGAATGAACCCGCCGTATTTTTTCAGGTCGTCCGCGATCTGGACCGGCTGGAACTGGGTGGCGACCCAGAAGTAGCTGAAGAAAAAGATCATGACCGCATAGAACGCATAATGGAGCCCGCCGCTTGTGAGCTGGCTCGAGAGCGTCTGAGCCCAGCGCTGTCCGGGAAACGCCATGTTGAAGATGGTGGACGGGAAGAGGAGGATCGCCTGGGCGAAAATGATCGGCATGACGCCCGCGTAATTGATTTTGAGCGGCATGTACTGGGTCTGTCCGCCATAGACTTTGCGGCCGACGACGCGTTTCGCGTACTGGATGCTGACCTTTCGCTGCGCCTGGGTGACGGCGATGACGGCCGCGATCACGAAGATCAGGAAAGCGACCATCAGGACAAGAACGACCGGGCTGACGGCGGACTGGGCGCCGGCGGTGGCCGGGACAAAAGTTCTCCATGCCTGGATGAGTCCGGCCGGGAGCTGGGCGAGGATTCCGATCGTGATGATCAGGGAAACCCCGTTGCCGATCCCGCGCTCGGTGATCTGGTCGCCAATCCACATGAGGAACATCGTGCCGGCGGTCATCGTGAGGATCGTCGTGAACTGGAATCCAAAACCCGGAACCGACACCAGGTTCAGCCCGAGTTTGTTGATCGTATCCATGATCCCCGGAAGGAAGGGGTTTGCCTGCGGGCTCTCAAACGAGCGGGCGAGCAGGAAGGCTTGGAAAATGCAAAGCCCGATCGTGCCATACCGGGTGTATTGCATGATTTTCTGCCGTCCGCCGTCCTCGCGCGAGAGCTTCCCGAGCTGGGGGATCACCGCGGTCAGGAGCTGAAGCATGATCGAGGCGCTGATGAACGGCATCACTCCCAGCGAAAAAATCGCACAGTTCGAGAGAGCCCCGCCGCTGAACAGGTTGAAGAGGGCGGCCACGCCGCCCGCGGAAGCCGCATCCGCACGGTCCAAAAACCACTGGCGAAGAACCGCCGCGTTGACGCCCGGGGTCGTGATCGCCGAACCGGCGCGGATGATCACGATCATCGCCAAAGTGAACAGCACGCGGGCGCGCAGTTCGGGAATTTTGAAAATGTTGGCGAAGGCGGCGATCATGCGACCTTATTTTTCGGCGTCCGTTTTGGGGATCTCGACCGTTCCGCCGGCTTTTTCGATCTTCGTTCGGGCGGCGGCACTGACCTCGTCCACGAGGACGTTGAGCGCCTTGGTGAGTTCCCCGCGGGCGAGGATCTTGACCCCGTCAAAGCGGCCATTGACCAGGCCGGCCTTGCGGAGCGAGCCCTCGGTGACGGAATCTCCGGCAGAAAATGTCTTCTCCAGCGAGTCGAGGTTGACGACCCCATAGACGGTTTTGAACGCGGCGTTGTTGAACCCGCGCTTGGGAAGACGGCGGAAGAGGGGCATCTGCCCACCCTCGAAACTGGGGCGGATCGACCCGCCCGAGCGGGCCTTCTGCCCCTTGTGGCCTTTCCCGGACGTTTTGCCTTTTCCGGAGCTTTCGCCGATACCGAGGCGCTTGCGGCGGTGCTTGGCACCGGGATTGGGTTTCAGATCGTGGAGTCTCATGGGATCAGGCTGTTACAGGCTCCACGGCGGGGGCGGGCTTGACCGTCTTGCCTCGGAGGCGAAAAATGTCTTCTTTCTTGCGGAGCTGGGTCAGGGCGGCAATCGTCGCATGGACGACATTCGCATGGTTGCTGGACCCGAGGGATTTCGCGAGGACGTCACGGATGCCGACGGCCTCGATGACCGCGCGGACACCGCCGCCGGCAATGACACCGGTTCCCGGCGAGGCCGGACGCAGGAGGACGCGTCCGCCGCCGGATTCTCCGACAACCATGTGAGGGATCGTGTTCTCGTGGACGGCGACTTTGACCATGTGCTTCTTGGAGGCATCGGTCGCCTTGCGGATCGCTTCGCTCACCTCGTTCGCCTTGCCGAAGCCGACCCCGACTTTGCCTTTGTGGTCGCCCGAGACGATGAGGGCGCTGAAGCTGAACCGGCGCCCGCCCTTGACGACTTTGGCGCAACGGTTGATGAACACGACTTTCTCCGTCGTCTCCTTGGGTTCGCTGGGAGAATCCGAGCGTGAATTTCTTCTATCTCTGGGTTTCGGAGGCATGGTGTTTTTTAGAATTCGAATCCGCCTTCGCGGGCGGCGTCGGCGAGGGCTTTGATCTTGCCGTGGTATTGAAAACCGCCGCGGTCGAAAACGACCTTGGAGATTTTTTGGGAGAGGGCGCGCTCGGCAACGAGCTTGCCGACCTTCTGTGCGGTCGCGACATTCGCGCCGGTCTTGGCCGCCGAGCGGAGGTCCGCCTCGGTGGTGTTGACCGAAACGAGCGTCCTGCCGGTTTCGTCGTTGATGACCTGTGCGGTGATGTGGCGGCCGGAAAAATGCACGGCGAGGCGCGGGCGCTCGGCAGTGCCGGACAGCTTCTTGCGCAGGCGTGTGTGGCGGTGTTTGCGTTTGTCTGTTGCGGACATGGTTTATTGGACGGTTTTGCCTTCTTTGCGGCGGATTTGTTCGCCGACGAAACGCACGCCCTTGCCCTTGTAGGGCTCCGGCGGGTAGAAGGCGCGGATGTCGGCGGCAGCCTGGCCGACGAGATGGTTGTCAATCCCCTCGATCGTGATCCTGGTGTTGTCGGCGACGGTGATTTTGATCTCCGCCGGAATCGGAAAGATGATCGGATGGGACTTGCCGAGACTGAGGTTCAGATTTTTCCCCTGGACGGCGGCCTTGAAGCCGACGCCCTGGATTTCCAGCTCGCGCTTGAAACCCTCGTTGACGCCCTTGACCATGTTGGCCACGAGCGCGCGGGAGAGCCCGTGAAGGGCTTTGACCGGACGGGACTCGCCGTTGCGGCTGAAAGCCACCTCGACGCCTTCCACCACCGCCTTGATCTGCGCGGGAAGCGTCCACGCGAGCTTTCCTTTGGGTCCTTCCACGGAGACGGACCCCGAGTCGGAGACGGTGACCTTGACCTTCGCGGGAAGGGTGATTTTTTTGTTGCCGATTCGTGACATGGTTACCAGATGTAGGCGAGCAATTCGCCGCCGACGTTTTGTTTGCGCGCCTCGTGGCCGGAAAGGATCCCGCGCGGGGTCGAGAGCACGGCGATGCCCATGCCGCCGAGAACGCGGGGGATTTCCCCGGCTCCCACATAGCGGCGCAGGCCGGGACGGCTCACGCGTTTGAGGCCGGTGATGGCGCTGGTTTTGTTGAGGGATTTCGTGCGGATTTTGAGCTGCGGGTGCTTCCCGGCGGTATCGAGCTCGTAGTCGCTGATGTAGCCTTCCTTCTTCAGGATTTTGGCGACTTCGCTCTTGAGCTTGGAATACGGCATCGAGAGTTCGGATTTGCTTGCCCCGGCGGCGTTGCGCAGGCGGGTCAGCATGTCGGCGATGGGATCATTCATGGCGTGTGGTTCCTCAGGCGGCAGTCTTGACCGGGGCCTTCCTGGCTTTGTCGGCGAACGGCATTCCCAGCTCGCTCAGGAGGGACTTCGCCTCCTCGTTGGTTTTGGCTGTTGTGACGATCGTCACGTCAAACCCGATGTTCCGCTTGATGCGGTCGAGCTCGATCTCGGGGAAAATGGACTGGTCGGAAACCCCAAGCGTGTAGTTTCCATTCCCGTCAAACGCACGGGTCGAGACGCCCCGGAAGTCCCGGATGCGCGGCAGCGCGGTCTTGATCAGGCGCTCCAGAAACTCATACATCATGCGCCCGCGGAGGGTGACCTTGGCGCCGATCGCCTGGTTCTCGCGGAGCTTGAAGTTGGAGATCGCCTTTTTGGAGGACGTGGAGGACGGCTTCTGGCCCGTGATTGTCGTGAGATCGGTTTTGGCGATTTCGAGCGCCTCCTTGACGTCCGGCGACGATCCCACACAGGTGTTGATCACAACCTTCGAGACCTTGGGGATCTGATTCACGTTCTTGTAACCGTGCTTTTCCCGGAGGACCGGAAGAACTCGGGTCTTGTATTCGATAAGAAGTTCGGGTTCCTGGGTCATGGCTTAGGCGGCTTTCTTTTTTGCCGGTTTGTCCGAGGCGGCTTTCTCGACCAGCTTGACGTTGGAAATGTGGATCGGACCTTCGCGCTCAATGATCGCGCCGTTCGGCTGGTCCTGGGTTTTCTTCTGGTGCTTTTTGATCATGCGGACGCCCTCGACGATCACCTGGCTCTTCGCCGCGATGATCCGGAGGATTTTTCCGGTGGCACCTTTGTGGTTTCCGGAAATCACCTGGACGATGTCCCCGTGACGGACGTGGAAAGCGGGTCTGCTCATAGAACCTCCGGAGCAAGCGAGATGATTTTCATGAAATTCTTTTCGCGAAGTTCGCGGGCGACCGGTCCGAAGATGCGGGTGCCTCGCGGGTTCATGTCCTTGTCAATGATGACGATCGCGTTGTTGTCGAACCGCAGGCAGGATCCGTCCTCGCGGCGGACCGGCTGTCTGGTGCGGACAACGACCGCGCGGACGACATCGCCTTTTTTGACGGTGCCGCCGGAAGCAGCCTCCTTGACGTTGGCGGTGATGACATCACCGATGCGGGCAACCGGCGAAGCTTTGCCGATGACGCCGATCATCGTGGCCATGCGTGCGCCGGTGTTGTCGGCCACATCGATGCGGGAGCGGAGTTGAATCATGTCAGTGCTTGAGAATTTCCACCAGGCGCCAGCGTTTCAGGCGACTGAGCGGGCGGGTTTCCTTGATGCTCACACGATCACCGATTTTGGCTTCGTTCTTCTCGTCGTGGGCGTGAAATTTTGCGATGTGCTTGGTGATCTTGCCGAACTTCGGATGGGGCACACGTGTGACGGTGCGGACGACGATCGTCTTGTCCATTTTGTCCGAGACGACCTCGCCGACGCGGGTTTTGCGGAGGCCGCGGTCGCGCTTGGCCGGCGGTTCAGGAGTGGTGATGGTTTCGCTCATTTACTTTGCGGATGTTGCCCGTGTCTTCTGGCTGAGCACGGTTTCGATTCTGGCGATGTTGCGGCGGAGGGCGTGGATCATGTGCGGCTTTTCCAGCTGCCCGCTCTGTTGCTGGACGCGCAGGTTGAAAACCTCCTCGCGCAGTTCACGCTTGCGGGAGAGGAGCTCTTTGGCGGTGAGTTCTTTGATATCGGCGATCTTCATGGCTGGGAATCAACCGGCGTGGTGGCGAGCGATGAACCGGGTGCGGACCGGCAGTTTGTTGGCCGCGAGGCGCAGGGACTCGCGGGCGACGGTTTCGGAAACGCCGTCGAGTTCGAAAAGGATGTTCCCGGGACGCACGACGGCAACCCAGTACTCCGGCTGGCCTTTGCCCTTGCCCATCCGGGTTTCTGGCGGGCGGGCGGTGACGGATTTGTCGGGGAAGATCCGGATCCAGAGTTTGCCCTTGCGTTTCATGTTGCGGGTGAGCGCCACGCGGGCGGCCTCGATTTGCGTGTTCGTGATCCAGGCGCGTTCGAGCGTCTGGAGTCCGAATTCGCCGAAGTCAATACGGAGATTGCGCGAGGCGATTCCCTTGCGGCTTCCCCGCTGGGTCTTGCGATACTTCACGCGTTTTGGCATCAATGGCATGTCAGTTTCCTTTTAAATGGTTTGTTTTGCGATCAGGCGGCCTCGGCGGAGACCTTGGGTTCGGTTCTGCGCGGGGGATCGGCCTTGACCGGCTCGGCCTCCTCCTGCTTCTTGCAAATCCAGCACTTGATGCCGATCCTTCCGGCGACGGTCACGGCTTCGGTGAAGCCGTAGTCGATCGGCGTGCGCAGGGTGTGGAGAGACACTTTTCCGGATCTCTGCCACTCGGTGCGGGCGATTTCCGCTCCGCCGAGGCGGCCGGAGGCACGGATTTTGATTCCCAGGGCGCCCTGCTCCATGGAGATCTGGACGGCGCGCTTCATGGCCCGCCGGAAAGAAATCCGGCGTTCGAGCTGGGAGGCCACGTTCTCCGCGACCAGCTGGGCGTCGAGGTCCGGGCTCTTGATTTCCACGATGTCGATTTTGACCTGTTTTCCGGAGGCGAGGTCGCTGATCTCCTTGGTCAGGTTTTCGATCTCCGACCCGCGGCGTCCGATGACAACGCCCGGGCGGGCGGTGTGGATGGTGACGCGCAAGCTGTTCCATGCGCGCTCGATGACAATGCGCGCGACGGCGGCCTGCTTCAGTTTCTTCTTCAGGGCACCACGGATTTTGGCGTCGGCGAGGAGGTAATCGGCGAAATCTTTTCGCGAGGCATACCAGCGCGATCCCCAGTCACGGTTGATGGGCAGACGAAATCCGATCGGGTTGACTTTTTGTCCCATGGTTTATTCCTTGGAGTCCGCGGCGGGGGCGGAGGTTTCAGTGACTGTCGCGGCCGGAGCCGGTTTTGCAGCCGGCTTTTTGGCGCGCGGCTTTTTGGTTTTTGCCGCGGGCTCGCGGCGTTTGATTTCGATCTCGTCGGTGAGGATGATGCGGATATGGCTGGTGCGTTTGCGGATCGGGCCGGCGCTTCCGCGCGCTTTCGGCTGGGAACGCTTGAATGTCGCCCCCTCGCCGACAACGGCTTCCTTAACAACGAGGCTGGCAGCGTTGAGGTTGTTGTTGTTCTCCGCGTTGGCGATCGCGCTTTTGAGCGTTTTGATCACGAGCAGCGCGGCCTTCTTGGGAGTAAAGCGGAGGAGGTCCAGGGCGTCCGTCGCCGGAAGACCTTGGATCTCGCGGGTCACTTCCCGGGCCTTGAAGGCCGAGATCCGCGCGAATTTGTAAATGGATTTTACCTGCATGTCGTTGTTGTTAAAATGTTATTTTCTGGCATCCACCCGGAGGCGGTCGCCGGTTTTCGCCGGCTCTTTTTCCGATTCGAGATTTTGAATAATGGCTCCGCAGATGCGGTCCCTGACGTCCACGACCCGCACGGTTCCGATCCGGCGGTTATCGCGCCAGATTTGGAATGGCATTCCAATTTTCACGCCGTGCTTGGCACCGATGTTGGCGACGACAAGCGAAAGGTCTTCCTTGAGATCCACGATCATGCCGTCCGAGAGAGTGGCTTCCATGCTGCCGGCTTTCGAGGCGCGCGGGGAACCCAGGATTTCGCTGGTTCTCCTGAGCTCGGCCTCAACGGCCATGCGTGCCTCGGGGTTGATTCCCTCGCTCGTCTTGATGAGAAGCTGGATGCTCTCGGAGAGCCGGACCAGCCCGTTGATCGCGTCTTCATTCTGCTTTTTCAACAAGCGGAGATCGCGCACGGCGTCGAGCAGCCGCTGCTCGACTTTTCCGGGTTCCTTCTCAAAACCGGCGAGCCCGTAGGCGTCGAGTTTGAGATGGAGATCCGTGACCTGGCGCTTGAAAACTTCGGCCTCGCTGTTGGCCATGCCGAGAGCCTCCGTGAGAGCCTGGATCGACGCCCGTGCGAGCACGAGGCGTTCTTCGAGGCTTTCCGAGCCGGCATCATCCGGGCGGGGAACAGTGATTTCCTGTCCCAGCTGCACATATTCAAAATCTGTCAAAGATCGCTTGTCCTGGGCCAGGGATCCGTGGATCACTGGCAGGACCAGGAGCGCTGCCGCCGTGGCGACAACTCTCATCGGGTTACTTGGTCACTTTTGCGGTGTGAGAACCGTGTTTCTTAAAGATGCGGGTCGGGGAAAACTCTCCGAGCTTGTGGCCGACCATATTCTCGGTCACGAAGACCGGGATGAAAGTTTTTCCGTTGTGGACGTTGAACGTGTGTCCAACAAAGTCCGGTGTGACCGTGCTGCGGCGCGACCAGGTCTTGATCGGTTTCTTGACTCCGGACTCGGTCATCCGGTCAATTTTGTCGAGGAGCTTCCACTCGACAAACGGGCCTTTTTTCAGGGAACGTGACATGGTTAATTCTTGGCTTTGGCCTTGCAGCGCTGGACGATAAAGCGGTCGCTCGGCTTGTGTTTGCGGCGGGTTTTGAAGCCTTTGGCGAGTTGCCCCCACGGGGACATCGGATGGTGGCGTCCGCCACCGCCCTTGCTCTTGCCCTGGCCGCCACCCATCGGGTGGTCCACCGGGTTCATGACCATTCCGCGGACATGCGGACGGCGTCCGAGCCAGCGGGTGCGTCCGGCTTTTCCTGCCGAGACGTTCATGTGATCGACGTTGCCAACCTGGCCGAGGGTCGCAAAGCAATTTTCGTTGATTTTGCGGATCTCTCCGGAGGCCATTTTGACGAGTGCATATCCGCCCTCCCGGTTGGCGAGGACGGCGACCGATCCGGCGCTGCGGATGATCTGGCCGCCGCGGCCCGGGGTGAGTTCGACATTGTGGATCGAGGAACCCAGCGGGATGAATTTGAGCGGGAGCGCATTGCCGACCGCAGGGTCCGCTTTTTCTCCGGCGGTGACCTTGTTTCCGACGACGAGTCCGGCCGGGGCGAGAATGTAGGTTTTCTCTCCGTCCGGGTATTGGAGGAGGGCGATCCGGGAGGAGCGGTTCGGATCGTATTCGATGGCAATCACCTCGGCGACCAAGTCGCGTTTTGTCCGCTTGAAGTCGATGATCCGGTAGCGGCGCTTGTGACCGCCGCCGCGATGCCGCATGGTCATGCGCCCTTGGTTGTTGCGTCCGCCGGTCCTTTTGATCGGCTCGGTGAGGTGTTTCTCCGGCTTGTCCTTGGTGACCTCGGCAAAATCCGGGAGCGCCTTGAATCGGCTGGCGGGTGTGAGCGGTCTGAAAGTCTTGAGTGCCATGGTAGTTCCTTAGACGAGGTCGAGCTTTTCGCCCTTCTGGAGCGTGACAATCGCCTTCTTCCAGTGCGGGCGGCGTCCGAAATCGGCCTTGCGTTCGCGTTTTTTCTTTCCGGCGAAATTTGCCGTGTTCACGTCGAGAACCTTCTTTTTGAAGATGATTTCGATGGCGCGCTTGATCTGGAGCTTGTTGGCGGCCGGGCTGACGCGGAAGACGTATTTGTTGAGCTTCTCCGAGAGGAGGGAGGCCTTCTCGGTGAGGATGACGGACTGGATGTGATCGTGGACTTCGTTCATGACGCGAGCCTTTCGGAGAGTTTCTCGAGGGCGTCCCTGGTGAGGACGATTTTGTCGAAGGCGAGGAGCTGTTCGGTGTTGACGTCCTCCGCGCGGGTGAGCTGGGCCTTGGCGACGTTGCGGGCGGCCTTCAGCGTGACTTCGTCGAACACAGCCGAGAGGATGAGCGTCTTGCGGGCCTTGGCGGATGCCTTGGTGAGGAGGGCAACAAAAAGCTTGGTCTTCGGTTCGGCGACCGCGAACTTTTCCACGAGGAGGACATCGCCATCGAGGATGCGCGCGCTCAGCGCCTTGCGGAGGGCGAGCTTCTTCACCGCCTTCGGGGTGTTCTTGGTATAGTCGCGGGGTTTCGGGCCGTGGGCTGCGCCGCCGCCAACCCAGACCGGGCTTGCGAAGGATCCAGCGCGGGCGCGTCCGGTGCCCTTCTGGCGCCACGGCTTGCGGCCGGAGAGGTTCACGTCGCCCTTGGTCTTCGCGCAGGCGGTGCCGCTGCGTCGGGCGGCCTGTATCGCGACAACAACGTCGTGCACAGCCTGCCGGCCCTTGGCTTCATCGGTAATCAGTTGGATCTTCGCCTTCTCTGCATCGGCGGCTGTGAGGACGGTCGCGCTCATGGTCAAATTGTTTGCGGACAGGCAACCTCTGCGTCCCGTGTGGAGACGGCCAAAGCGCGTTTGTCATTGTGCGTGTTCATTTCAAAAATATCCCCGGCGAGCCCTGTGTTTTCTCAGGAGACAAAAAAACCACGCTTACGTGGTCATTACATCCACCCGACAGCTCGCGGGAGGGAGGAGTTTACGAATCGGTTCCCGATAGGCAAGAATAAAAATGTCGTTTTTGAAAAAAAATTTTGCGCACGGGATTCAGAGGACGAGCATGCAGTCTCCGTAGCTGTAAAACCGGTAGCCTTCCGACACGGCCGAGCGGTAGGCGTGCATCACGAGATCACGGTCTGCAAACGCGCAGACGAGCATGAGCAGGGTCGAGCACGGCAGGTGGAAATTTGTGAGAAGGGCTCCGGTGCGCCGGAAGGAATAGGGAGGATGGATGAAGATCTCCGTGCGGCCGGAGCAGGGCTCCAGCTCTATCTCCGCGCGTGATTCGAGCACACGCGCGGCGGTGGTGCCGACCGCGATAATCCGCGAGGCCGCGTTCAGTGCGCGGGCGGCCCCGGGAGAAATTTCATAACGTTCCCCGTGCATCACATGGTCTTCGACCCGCTCGGTTTTGACCGGCAGGAAAGTTCCCGCGCCGACATGCAGCGTGAGGAAGGAATGGGGGATGCTGGCGAGGATTTCCCCGGTAAAATGCAGCCCGGCGGTGGGTGCCGCCACGGATCCCGGGGCATCGGCATAGACCGTCTGATAGCGCTCGTCGTCGGCCTCGTCGGAGCTTCGCCTGAGATAAGGCGGCACCGGCATGCGTCCGAATTTCTCGAGGTCCGGTCCGGAGGAAAACTCGATGATCCGCTCGCCGCCGGCCAGGACTTCGAGCACGCGGGCCTCGGTGCCGGCAATCGGAATCAACACCCCCGGCCGCATCTTCTTCCCCGGCCGGGTCAGGCATTTCCAGCGGCGGCCGCCGCACGGCTCGAGGAGAAAGATTTCTATGTTTGTTCCGGGCGCGAGCAACCGGGCCTTGATGACCCGCGAATTGTTGAGCGCGACATGATCACCGGGGCAAAGATACGAAGGAAAATCGCGGAACATCCGGTGGGAAATCTCTCCCGAGGACCGGTCCACAACGAGCATCCGCGATCCGTCGCGGCGCTCGGTGGGCCGCGAGGCGATCAATCCGGGCGGCAGCTCGTAAAAATAATCGGAGACCAAATGGCTCATGGGAAACGGATCCAATGGCGCAGGCTATTTCTCGTTCTCCGATTCTGGCGTGTTCGTGGCATCTTGCGCGTTATTCTCCGGGTTGGTGCGGAGTTGATTTGCCTCTACCTGATAACCCGTTTCCCGGAAATCTCAAAGCCTGCAAAGGGGGATGTCCTGACGGGAGGTTTCATGTTCGGGAAAACTTCCCGGCGGCATTCCCCGCGCGCGTGCCGGTGGAAAAACATCCCTGCATCAGATAGCCCCCGGTCGGCGCCTCCCAGTCCACCATCTCGCCCGCCACAAAAATCCCCGGGCGCCGGCGCAGCATCAGGTTTTCATCGAGTTCGCTCCAGCAGACGCCGCCGGCCGATGAGAGCGCCTCGGCCAGCGGCCGCGGGCCGGTGAGCATGACAGGGAATGCCTTGACCCCTGCGGCGAAGGATTCGCGCGACGTCCATTGTGCGGACCGGCTCCGCATCAGGATCCGGGCCGGTTCCTGGAGCCGGCAGCGCTCGAAGGCTTCGTTGAGATGAAACTTCGCAGGCATCCGGGCGATGAGATCCTCAAGAGAAAAAGAGGGTTTGAAATCCAGAAAAACCACGGGGTCTGCACGCAACGCCGGCGTGAGGGCATAGATCGCCCCGCCCTCCATTCCGTAACGGGTGATCATCAACTCCCCGGCCACAGTGGCTGCGCCGGCACGGGCGCGGATGTTTTTCAACGGCCGCCCGCAGGCGTGCTGCAGCACCTCGTCCGGCCAGCCGGTTTCCCATCCGCAGTTCGCAGGCACCAGCGGGCTGACCCCGATGCCCAGAGCGCCGAATCCCTGCTGCCAGGATCCATCCGAACCGGTCACCGGCCACGACCCGCCGCCCATTGCAAAAACGGCCGCGTCCGTTTCGACCGGGATCATCCCGGATGGCGTCTGAAATCCGAGCTGCCATTTTCCCGACCGGCCAGGCTGCAGCCCGGCCCAGCGATGCCTCGGATAAAACTCCACGCCTCGCTCGCGCAGGTGCATGACCCAACGCCGGAGCAGCGGAGCCGCCTTCATCTGTTCGGGATAAACCCGGCCGCTGGACGCGGAAAACGTGCTGATGCCGAGATTCTCCGCCCATTCGCGCAGGGCTTCCGGGGAGAAGTCCTCCAGCAGGTCGCGCCACATCCCCGCGGGCATTTCCGCCCCGGAGTATTTTTCGGAAATGGCCGCGTCTGTGTTTGTCAGGTTGAGCCCGCCCCGCCCGGCAACGAGAAATTTCCTCCCCACCGAGGGCATCGCGTCGAACACCGCGACGCGAACCCCGGTTTCCGAGGCGACTTCCGCAGCCCGCAGCCCGGCCGGACCGCCGCCCACCACACAGAGCGGCAGCTTCATAGAAATCCCAGCGTAAGCCATGCGCTTGCGGCGTCAAACGATTTGCCCTACAAACTTCCTGATGCTCAAAAAACTTTCGCTGGCAGCGGCGGCTCTGGCGGTCCTGCTTCTCGTCGCGGTGCTGATCTTCAAGCATGTGGCCGGTCCGTCGGATGGGTCCTCCCTGCTTCCCGCCGACACCGTTTTTTACGCCTCACTCACCGACCTGCCGCGCTCCGCGCTGCGCTGGCAGGGGACGGCACTGGCCGGAATCGGAAGGGAACCCGAGATGAAGGCGTTCCTCGAAAAGCCGTTCGCAAAATGGCTGGCAGATCCCGGCGCGGGGGAGGCCGGCGGGATTTTGGCGGGACTGAAGCCCGGCCGGATTTTTATCGCCGTGACCGGGGTCGCATCCGACCGCGTGGACTCGGTTGTCGGGTTCCAATTCTGGGGAGGAAAAAAGGATTTCGACACGGCGGTCGCGCGCCTGCGGAAGGAGCTCCCGCCCGGCGAGACCACCCGCGAAACTTATGCGGGCGATGAGGTGGTTTTCACCAACCACGGGCGATTCCGCCTCGGCTCGGCCTCGCACGGACGCTGGGGATTTCTCTCGACCGACCCGGCCGTGCTCAAGTCGCTCCTGGACCGGGCCTCCGGAAAGCCCTCCGGCCCCTCGCTCGCGGAATCCCCCGATTTTCAGAAATCGCTGAAACGCATGCTGCCCGCGCCGGATCTTCTCTTTTTCCTGCGCCCAAAAAATTTGGTGAATGTCCTTCTGGAGACCGGCAATGCTCTGGGCGCGGAGGCGATTCCCGGGCAGCTTCACGAACTCCGAGCCACCGAGGCAGTCGCGGGATCGTGGAAACTTGATGGCAAACTCCAGCGCGACGCGATCTTCCTGCTCCGCCCGGGCGTGCAACCGGCCGCGTCCCTGCCCCACAAGACCGCGCGCTTCACCGCGCCGGACACCGTGCTGTATGTGGATTTTCTCGCGCGCTTTGCCGGCCTGCCCGCACTGGTGCAAAAGGCTCTTCCCGTCCGCCAGGAAGCCGCCGCAGAGCTTGCCGGGATGGTGGCGCGCGGGTTCGGTCCCGAGGGGGCGGTCGTTGCCAACTGGCCGTCAGGACAAATGACCCCGTCCGGGATCTTCACCCTTGAAATCCGGGATCCGGCCATCGCCGGGGAGTCCCTCAAAAAATTCCTCTCGTTTTTTCCGGAAGCCATCGTCACCGACCGGGACGGGATCAAGCTCTACAGCATTCCCTCGATCTCGAATCCGCTCGCCTCGCCGACGCTCACCCTCACGCAGGATTTCCTGATCGTGGGGCTCGACGCGGAGGTTGTCGCGCGGGCGGCCGCCGCATCGGGGCCGACCATCGAGTCGCAGCCGGCGTTTGTGCCGGCGCTCTCCGCCTTCCAATCCGCTAACGAGGCGTTTGTCTTTGTTGACGCCAAGTTGCTCTTCGAGCGTGCCTACACCACCCTGCGGCCGGTCATCCTTTTTGGCGCGCAGGTCATGCCCGGAATGTCCGGGGTCATTGACACCTCCAAACTCCCCCAGACCGACACCATCGCCAAACACCTTTCGCCGGTCATCCTCTCGCAGCGGTGTGTCGAGGGGGGGGTGCTCATCGAGTCCAGCGGACCGCTCACCGTCAGCCAGCTCGCGCTCGGTCTTGCCGCCGGCGCCGCAGCCGGGGCCCCCGGCATGCACTGAGCAGATCCGTTTTTCTTGAAAGCAGAAAATTTTGTTTGCGCCGCGCCGCACGGCAGCCGCTGAAGGCGTAGAATGACCCGACCAGCCTCTCCCCTTTTTCCCCGGGCGTTTCCACCATTCCGACCAGCCACCTTCAAAGACCAGCACACTCTCGTAGGATGCCATCTTTCTTCAATTCCTGGAGGAACTGATCGTGGGGAACCGTCGGCTCCTCGCGCCGATCCGCAACGGCGGCAAGATCATTGATATCTTCCAAAAGCTGCTCGTAATCAGCCATCGGAAGAATCACCGCCGTTTTGTGACCGGCTTCGTCTGTCAGATATTGGAGTGCTGCACCCAAGAAAAAGACACTACACCCAAACGCGGTTTCTGTCGAGTCGGTTCAAGAAAGCGTTGCCCGGAGCTGGCGCAGGACAACAATCTTCACGAGGGAATCCCCAACGGGGATAAATTCTCCAGCCCAGGGTTGCGAGGCACGAGCTACCCTGGGATTTAACCCGGAAAAAGCATCAACCCTGAAGGGGTTGGATAGGCAAAGATGCAATCCTTTCAGGGTTTGGTATATGCAATGCAATATACCCAGGTCATCTGTTGCAGATCAATCGTTGCCGGCATGGATCAGACCCGGATGCGTTGAACTCCGATAAAATTGGGGGAACCCATATGGTCCCGCTCGTCCTCGATGCACAACTCGATCACTTCCCGGACCCGCTTCATGAGGGTGTCCAACGACTTGGCCTGGGTATGACAGCCCCGGAGATCCGAAACGGTCGCCACAAAATACCCATCCGAATCCTGCTCGATGATGACATTGAAATCTCGTGCTTTTGCCATGCCGAAAACATGCGATTCCCAACGAAAAAAGCAACGTTTCTGTTTGGAAAACGCTCCGCAGGGGCTCAAGTTGGCGCAGGCTCGCCGCGTTCGAGGGTGTCTGTCGGAGATTCGTGGCATCGTGGCCCCAGCCGCGCGCCGCAAAGAAATCCCGCCCTTCAAACAAACGTACCCTCCATTTCATCCTTCAACTTTCATCCCTCATCCTTTTCTTCTGGCGGCCCCGCTCTGTTGGGGGAACCGTCTTGATTCACCAGGAACAAATGGGGAATCACGTTTCCCCATGCCCCTCCTCTTGGGGGACATCTGGAAGTTCTTCTTCAACGTCCGCTGTCACCTGCCACCACCTGCTTTTGGCACCAAAGCGTGCTACGCAGGCGACGTGACAAAAGTGCCGAAGGCATGGTGGTTAGGTGGACAGCCCCGTTAGCCATTTATTTCGTGACAGCGTTGACTATCGCAGCGACTGCTACAATACCCACTGCAATGAGTCCAAACATGAGCATCGCTTGGCAATATGTCCGTTTGCTTGGATTGGTTGAACTTGTGAATGCCCAGTAGAATAGCATAATGATATTCACAATTGGCAGGGCCAGGACGATAAGCGTAATCATCCAATTGCCCATGCTCACAGGACGCTGTTCGTTGTATTTGTTCATAGGGAAGCCGATATCATGGATTAAGTATGAAAAGGCAGAGTAGACCAGCACTGACAATAGTGCCAACGATGTTCGCTGAGAACCATAGCATAAAATGCGGCATAGTTGATTTTTTTCGTATGCACAGAATGGCCCCGACAATAGTCAGCAGGAGGACAACTGGAGATAACCAGATGGAAGCCCAGAATATTGCCGGGATAATGCGTATCTTGGTGTCCATCCGACAAAGAACAAATGAGGTAGGTGCGGCAATGAAAATGCCAATCCCGAGAAGACCGGACAAAGAGGCAATGCGTGTGGAGTGGAGCAGAGCGATCATATTTCTTGGCAACGTCCGCGATGACCTGCCACTGGCGGCGGCGCGTGTGGATGGAAAGGAGGAACAGTGAAGGCGGACATCCTGCCTGCCTCTTCGCAGGATGTGTGCCTGAACGGTGGAACGTCAAACCCGCTTCCTGCCGAAACGTCCTGCGTTCCAGTGGTTAGGTCCATCGCCCTGTTCGACTTTATTGATTTTAACAGCGTCACAGATCTTATAAAACAGCACTCAGGTGAGTCATGGATACCAAAGGCCGTTCACTTTATAGGTGCATGCGACCTGACGCCAGGAATCAACTTTATGGTTCTGCTCGAAGGTTCTGACGGCGTCCTCAATAATCTTGGGGTTACGCTTGTGGTCTCCCCAGAGACGGACACACCAAAGATCATCAAGAGCAGTGGAGTGAGTCTTAGGCTTTCCGTCGAGTGGAACAAAATCAAGATAGTAAATGGTATCTTTCTCCATTTCAGCAGCGTTTCGCGCCGCACGTCGTTCCTTTTGCAGTTGGTATCGACTCTTACTCATGTCGCTGAATTAGGGGATTTTTCTTTGTCGACGTAAATTAGGCTCGATTGGGTCAATATTGTCATAGGCGACATTCAGCCTATTCCAATATTGGCATGAATCGGAATGGAAGCGTAGCGGTCCCGGGTTCTCCGACTGGGCGGAATCTAGGCCCGGAAAGTCTCCTGATACAGAGCCTCGACAGTCTGCATGCGCTCGTTGAACTGGCGGTTGCCTTCCCATCCGAAAATTTCCTTGCACTTTCTTATATCCTGGCCCTGGGGCTGTCGAGTTCAATGCCTTTCACCTTCGAGCGCTCCCAATTCCCGAAGGCCGCCCAGAGCCGCCAGCGTTTGAAGCACGGTTCCCGCTCTTTGCTCAGGTATTTTGCCAGGTATTTCGCCCGTTCCGCCGACACCCGCTGGGCGTGAACCCAACTCACTCGCTTGCGCGCCTCTTCGCGGAGGACTTTCGGGTTCCGGCGGCTTTGCCGGAGATCGGGTTGGCGGGTCGCCAACACGCGTGTGCTCCCCGGAAAAAAGACGATCGCAGCGCACGTCAACCCGATGTGCGCTGCCGGGATGGGCGAGATTGACGGCTCCGCCCCTTTCTTCCTCCGCGGCTTCGCGGCTTCGCGGGAGACATTCTGTGCTCCGTATCAGTCCCCCTATTCGCGTGCTTCGCGGGCCGCTTCTGCCGGTTTCGTTTGACGATCCGAAAATTCGGATTGGTCAAACCCGTCGAACCCGATTATTCCTTCCCTCCGACGGGGGTATAGCTCAACGGTTAGAGCAGGCGGCTCATAACTGCTTGGTTCACGGTTCGAATCCGTGTACCCCCACTTTTTTTCTCTGCGTTCTCTGCGTTTCCGCGTGAGAAATCGTGGATTCGGGTTCAGAACAGTTCCTGCTGGCTGAGCGAGCCGGAATTCGCGGCCTCGGCCTCGATTTCCTGAAGCAGGCTTTTGAACTCGCAGTCGCGGAGGGCCTCGATCAGCGCGGGGTAGTCCGGGCGGATCGTGAAAGATTCCCACGGCACGGGGAGCGGGAGGTCGTCATCCAGGCGGACCATTTCCCGGTTCGCGACGATCCGGTCCTGGGACGCGACAATTTTCTCCCGGACGCGCGGGTTGGCGATCTCCTGCGGGTTGGCGATCAGGTTTTCCACCGCCCCGTGCTCGGCGATGAGCGCGACAGCGGTTTTGTCGCCGATCCCCGGGACGCCCGGAATGTTGTCCGAGGCATCGCCCGTCAGCGCGAGGACATCGGCGATCCGGGCCGGCGGGACCCCCCACTTGGCCCGGACTTCCGGCTCCCCGAGGAGGGCATAGCCGCCCGGTTCCGAATCGGTTTTTGCCGTCGAGTAGATCCGGATTTGCGGGGAAGCAAGCTGGAGGATGTCCTTGTCATTTGTCGCGATCACCACCTCGGCCCCCTCCCGCGCGGCGGCCAGCGCGTAGGAGGCGATGAGGTCGTCCGCCTCGGTGTTCTGCACGCTGAGGCTCGCCAGGCCGAAGAGAGGGATTTTTTCCTGCAGCCAGTTTTCCTGCGGGCGGAGGTCGTCGGGCATGGATTTCCGGTTCTGCTTGTATTCCGGCTGGAGCGAGGTGCGGCGCGCCGGCAGCCCGCGGTCCCAGATCACGGCCGCGCGGTCGGGACGGATGTCGGCCAGCATCTTGCGAAGCGTCTTGGCATACCCGTAGATCGCATTGGTCGGCTCGCCGCGCGAGTTCCGGAGGTTCCGGATGGCATAAAACGAGCGGTAGAGGTAGTAGTGGCCGTCAACCAGGAGCAGTCGCATGATGGCGGCAAGAGTGCGCCGGGGGACGGGTTGAAACCAAGCGGAATCGTTCCGTCGCGCTTGACGCACGCGGCGGACTCCCTTAAAGATCACGGCTCCTGATGACATTTCGAGTTTCCACGTTTTGCGCAGCCGTTGTCTTTTCGGCCCTGATTCCGGTTTCCGGCCAGACCCCGCAGGGTCGGCCTGCGGCAAAGACCGCCGCGATCTCTCCCGGCGAGCAGGCGGGCTTCGACCTGGCAAAAAACTACGACGACTCCGGCGCCACGCTGCAGGCGACTGCCGCTTACCGCCAATTCATCAGGAGCTTCCCGGCATCGCCGCTGGCCTCGCGCGCCCAGTATCGCGTCGCCGAGCTCGTGGAATCCAGCGGAGACCTCAGCAAGGCCTTCGACGCCTACCAACTCCTCATCACGCGGTATCCGGACACGCCGGAATTCGAGCAGGCGGTCACGAAGCAGGTCCTGATCGCCAACGCCTATCTGGCCGGGCGGCATCTCTCGATTTTCGGCCTGGCGATCGTGCCTGCCACCGAGCGCGCCGAAAAAATGTTTTCTTCGATCCTGAAAAGTGCGCCGTTCAGCAAGAACGCGCCGATCGCGCAATTCAACCTCGGCCTGACTTACGAAAAGCAGGGCAAGGTGAAGGAGGCCTCGAATGCCTACCAGACGGTGCTGGACAAATACCCGAGCAGCTCGATCGCGGACGACGCGGTGTATCAGATCGGATATATCTACATGCAAATCGGGACCTCCGGGCGCTCGCAGGATCTCTCGGCCCTCGTGCAGGCGAAGAACACGTTCGAGGATTTCCTCCTCCAATACCCCGACAGCGAGAAGGCCGCCCAGGCACGCGACAATCTGACGGCCATCGGCGGCAGGGAGTCCGGCGACCTCCTCACCATCGCAAAATTCTACGACCGCTACAAAAACTACCGTTCCGCTGCGATTTACTACAACGATATCATCCGCCGCCAGCCGGGAACTCCGAATGCGGAGTTTGCGCGGGAGAGGATCCAAACCCTGCGCAGCGATGTCGGGGATGACGCCTTGCGAACCGGGCCCGAGCGCCCCGAAACCGGCGAGAAAGTCGCCCTGCGCCGCCGACTGCAGGCCCAGGTCGAGACCTCCGCGCTCGCCGATTTCAACGGCCCCCCGCGCGGGGAGGTCGCGCCGGACGAGCTGCCTGTTGTCAGCAGGCCGAAGCTGCGCACCAATCTGCGCGACGTGCCGAACCTGCCCGCTGTCGAACCCGCCCTGCCCACCCAATGAAATTTTTCGCCGCCATCGTCCTTGCCCTCTCGGTTTTTCTCACCGGCTGCGGATACCATGCCGGCGAGATCCGCCCGACGCCGATGCGTTCGGTCCGCACGCTGGCCGTCCCGACATTCAAAAACAAAACCTACGAGGTCCGGATCGAGAGCCTGTTTGCGGACACTCTTGTCAAGCGCCTCCAGTCGGACGGAACGTATGAGGTCGTGCCGGTGGACAAGGCGGATGCGATTCTTTACTGCACGGTGACAGCGATCGAAAGGCGATCCCTGCGTTCGGTGCTGAACAATGTTCTGGCCACGAGCGAGTTTGGGTTGAGGGTGCGGGCGGACTTCGAGGTTCATGACCGCGTGACAGGGGCGATTCTGATGACGGGCCGGGTGCGGGGCGAAGCGACGTTCTTCAGCGGAAACGACCTGCAGACGATCGAGCGGCAGGCCATTTCGGACGCCTCGTCCGATCTGGCGGAAAAGATTGCCGCCGAGGTGACCGAGGGCTGGTGACCTGCGGGAGGATGTCCCGTGCTGAGCGTCGTTCCCACCCCCATCGGCAACCGCCAGGATATCACGCTGCGCGCGGTCGAGGTCCTTCGTGCGGCCGACCTCATCGCGGCGGAAGACACCCGGCACAGCGGGATGCTCCTCCAGCATCTGGGGATCAAGAAACCCTTCGTCAGCCTTCATGAACACAACGAGGCCTCCCGTGCCGGGGACCTTGTCGAGAAAATGGCGGGCGGGACGCATGTGGCCCTGATCACCGACGCCGGCATGCCGGGCATTTCGGACCCCGGGCACCGGCTGATCCGCGCCTGCATCGCGCGCGGAATTCCCCTCACCATCCTGCCGGGACCCTCCGCCGTCCTGACCGCGCTGGTGGGCTCCGGGTTTCCCACCGACCGGTTTTTCTTCGGCGGATTTCTTCCCGTGAAAAGCGGACGCCGCGCGGCCGAGATCGCCCGGGCGGCCGAGAGGCCGGAGACAAGCATCTATTTCGAGTCCCCCCACCGGATCGTCCGGACGCTGGAAGCGCTGGCCGAGTGCTGCCCTCGGCGCACCGTCTGCGTCGCGAGAGAATTGACAAAGACGTTTGAGGAATACCAACGCGGCACGCCCGGCGAGGTGCTGGCTCATTTTCAAAGCCATCCGCCGAAAGGCGAGATCACTCTTCTGGTTGCGGCCGTGGGCAAGCACGCGGACGATGACTAGGCTGTCCGGCCGGGCAAGGGCGGTCCGCGCCGGGATCGCAGCCGGGATTGCTGTCCTCGCAGCCGCCATGGCCTCATTCCCTCACGCGCCATTCTCCGCTCTGCCGTGCGCTTTCCATGCGCTCACCGGTCTGCCGTGCCTTTTCTGCGGAGGGACCCGGGCGATGCGCGCAATCCTCCACGGGCAATGGAATCTGGCGCTTTACCTGAACCCCCTCGCCTTCCCCGCTCTTCTGGTGGCTGTGTTCGTGGCGGCGTCCCTCGTCATCGAAGCCGTTCGCGGCAGGCCCCTCTGCGACTGGGGCGCGCGGCTTCCGCGGACAGTCCGGTTTGCGCCCGTCGTAATTGCGCTCTGCCTGGCCTGGTGGCTGTCTCAAATTGTGTTGGCCCTGCAAACTCCCAAACCGGAGCTGGTGGATTTGCGGAATCCTCTCGCGGGAAAACTCAGGTCGCTTTTCGATCCGTGCTGCGGAACGAACCGCAGTCCGCCATCCGTGGACCCGCGCAATAAAAATCGCGGCGAATGAACTCTGAGTGGAGCCGGGAGACGCGGATACGGCGATTGCTCACGCCGAGCACACGGAGAAAAACCGTTTCCGGGCTGAAGTTTCTTTTCCGGGGGCTGATTCTACATCGACGACGTGATCGGGGCGGCGGTCGGGGATCCGGCCGACGGCTTGAGATAATAGACCGCGGTGTGTCCGACCTGCTGGACAAGGACAGAGCCCGTGGTTTCGGCAAGCCCTTTCGAGAGGGGTTTGCGCTCGTCCTTGAACCCTTCAAAGCGGATTTTCACAAGGTGGCATTTGTCGAGGACCCTGCGGAATTCCGCAAGAAATTCCGGGGAGGCCCCCGCTTTGCCGAGTTTGATCGCGGGCTTGAGGAGCTGGGCGCGGCTTTTGAGTTGCCGCATCGTGGGTTCGGGTCCTGACATGAGGATCTCGAAAACCTACGGGATCTCCCGCCAGAGGAGAATGACGATGGTGGCCAGGATCAGGAGAAGAACCAGAAATTTGATCCGCGCATTCTGCAGTTCGCGCACGGGCAGGTGACGGCGCTTCCCGGTTTGCTTGATGCTGCGGGGCCCGCGGGCTCCGTTGAGCGAGATCGCGGGCGATGACGTCTGCGCGCGGATCCTCGCCAGTTCTCTGTCTCTGGTTTTCCGCGCTTCGAGTTTCGCCGGAAGCATACGAAGCTGGCGTTCGAGCTGGCGTTCGAGTTCCTGCTCCTTGCGGCGCAATTCCTCGGCCTCCCTTTGGAGCGTGCGCTCTTCGGCGCTCAGCTTGTTCGAGCGGGCAGAGATCGGGCGTGCCATGATTTACTTCGCGACAGACAACCAGATCCAGATGAGGAGGGCGACGGCTGCGAGCAACTGGATCGGCAGCGTGAACGCGAACCCGCTCTTCAGCCAGTAGCCAAACCCGCGGTCTTCATACATCGCATAGTCGCCTTCCATCGGAAATGACGCGGGGGAATCGGCGGGCGCATCAGCGGAGATCTTCGCCTGGGCCTTGATGAACTCCGCCCTCGCATCCTCAACCGAACTGATCGCCTTGCTGAGCTCGCGGGGAAGTTCATTGCTGTTCCACATCCTCGCATTGATGGCCTCGAGCTGCCGCAGGTGCTGGGTGAACGAGTTGTAGATCGTGTGGAGTTGTTCGAGGCGTTTCTGGGTTTCCTCCACCTCGCGCTGAACGACCACCAGTGCGCGGGTGAGCTTGTCGAGCATCTCCGCACGCCCGGCATCCAACTCGTCCTGGCGTCGCTTGAGTTCCTCCAGCCGCTGTTTCTCGCGTTCGATTTCCTCCTGTTTCTGTTTCAGGCTCTCGAGTTCCGCGCGCACCTGCTGGACTTTCTCGCCCAGTTCGCCGGACACATCGTCATCAAGGTCGAGTTCTTGGTCGGGGTCTTTGTTGTAGTCGGCTGCCATTTTTTTTAATTGTTTCCTGAGTTGTAGCCTGCGCCGCGCGAATTTCCAGAGAAAACCGGTTTTCTTTGGGGAGTCCCGGCAAATGATGCCGGTCCTGGGACGCCTCGCCACTCCACCAAAACCCGTCCTCCGCCAGGAACCCGTCGAAATCCCTCGCGATTGCACGGGGTTTGTTGTAATGTTCTCCCATGCTCCCGGAACAGAGTCGGGTTTCTCAGGTGCTGATCGACAAACTCAGCCGATCACGCGATTTCACGATCTCCTGCATCTTGCATCTCATTTTGGTCGCGGTTTTTGGCACGACCATTCTTTTTCAAGCAACCAAGGAACCGCCGGCAGATTTTCAAAGCGGGGACGGCGACCGATTTGTTGACGTTGTGCAGATCGCGACTCCCCAGCCAAAAAACTCGCCGTTATTGCCTCGGACGCCGGAAAATTTTCCTCCGGCCCCGAACGCTCCGCCGTCGGACACGATCAAAATCATCGAAACCGTCGCTCCCCCGGCAAACGATTTCGCGAGGCTCCCTGCCATCGCGCCGGTGCTTCCCCCGGCAAACCGGATTGAGCCTCCGAAGCCAATCCCCGGCAACGTCGAGGAACTCACCAGAGCCGAGGCAGACGAGATTGGAAAATTCACCGACTGGAAGGGCGGGAAGAACGCTGCCAGACCCGGCACATCCGGAACCCGCGAGCCCGAGTTCGAATTCACGGCCTACATCGGCCAATATGCGGGCGGAAACTGGAACTCAACAATCCAGATGTCCGGAAACAAGATCGAGACGGGAAGCCTTCCGAACCTGCTTTATTTCATGAGTTCGCGGTCGAAGAACAAGGTCACGACGAACTACAAAAACGTCCGGGCGATCCCGCTGGGGAGCGACGAACTGTTCTCGGCCAGGCCGCCGTTCATTTTCATGACCGGCACACGCGACTTCACGCTCAGCGACAAAGAAGTCGAGAACCTCCGGAATTACGTGAGGCTCGGTGGCGCGGTCTGGGGGGACAGCTCGGTGCCCGGACACAACTCGCGCTTCGACATCGCATTCCGCCGCGAGATGAAGCGGGTGATCTCCGATGTGAACAAGGACTGGGAGGTCATCCCGGCCAACCATCCGATCTTCACCCAGGGGTATTTTCCGGAGGTCAAAGAAATCCCGCCGGGGCTGAACTTCTACAAGGAACCGATCTACACGCTGAAGTTCCGCGGAGAAATCGCGATCCTCTACACTGCGAACGATTACGGGGACATGTGGCAGGTCGGCCTCAACGAACAGGGACAGGTGGATACGCGAAAAAATGAGAACGGCACGTTTGTCGCGCTCAACCCAAACATCTGGGGCAACCGCGAAAATTACCTGCGAAATACAACTCCGGAGTCCTTGGTACAGACTTACAAATTCGGGACAAACCTCGTCATCCATCTCCTCACCCGTTGGGAGCGCAAGACCCGCTCCGCCTCGTCGTTGTAGCCGGAAGTTGCCGCCGGGACGGGAGCGAGGGCTGTTGACAGGGCGCGGACGGCGCGCCGCTCAGAGGCTCACGGCACGACCCGGCTCCGGAATAATCACCTCGGTGCCGGGGAGTTCCTTGAAGAGCGCGAGCTGGAACCAGTCAACCGCCGGCTTGTCCCCGTGGACCAGGATGACCTTCGCGGGCTTGAGAAGAAGCGCGTAGTTGCGCAGGGGCTCCCGGCTCGCGTGCGCGCTGAACTGGAACTCCTCGATGTGGCAACGCAGCGGAACCGGCGCGGTATCCGGGTCGAGACAAACCATCTCGCCGTGTGCCGCCCGCCGGATCTTTCCGGCCGGAGATTCGGGGTCCGAGTATCCAACAAAAAACAGACTCTGGCTCTCGTCTCCGAGGACCCGGCGACAAAAAATATTGGAGAGCGTATGCGCGGTCATCATTCCGCTCGAGAGTGCGAATATGCATTTTTTCTTCGGGGAGATCGTGTGGATTTCATTTCCGGAGAGGACGTAGGGAGCCATCTCCTGGAGGATCTGGAATTCGGGATGGCTGCGGACCGAAGTGGAGGCCAGAGCATCGTAGAGCCCGCTGATTTTTGTGCTCAGCCCGCCGATATAGATCGGCACATGGGCGAGCATCCCGCGCAGTCGCATCTGCCAGAGCATCGCCATGAGTTCCTGCGTCTTTCCAAGGGCAAAAACGGGAATCGTCACGCTGCCGCCCCTCTCAAAGGCGCGGGCGATCCCCCGGGTCAGGCGCTCCTCCTCGTGCGCCCGCGAGTAACCGGTGGGAACGGGCGAGTCGCCGCGGGTGGTCTCCATGATCAGCACATCCACCCCCCCTTCCGGAAACGACGCCCCGCGCATCAACGTCTGGTTCTCAAAATTCACGTCGCCGGTATAGAAAATCGTCTTGCCGCCGTAGCGGATCAAAACCCCCGCCGATCCCAGGATGTGTCCGGCATCGAAGAACTCGAAGGTGACCTCGCTGTCGCTGTCTGATGGATCGCCGAGCAGGTTGAATCGTTTCCCCAGCGGGCGCGGATGCCAGGCTTTGGCACAGAAATCCACCCCGCGATGCGTGAAGAGCGGATACTCGGTGATCCCCGCATCCTCGCGCTGGCGGGTCATCACGTTCACGGAATTGTGAAGCATCACCTCGGCGATCCGCGCGGTCGGCTCGGTCATGAAAACCCGCGCCCGTTGCTCGCGACGCGTCAGCACAGGCAGCGCGCCGACATGATCCTGGTGCGCGTGCGTGACCAGGATGGCGTCCACCTTCCCCTCGGGCACATGCGAAAAATCCGGCGTCGCGGCCAGCCCTTCGAGCTTGGGGTGCATGCCGGCATCCAAAATCACGTTCTGCCCGCCGATTTTCAGCCAATAGGAATTCGCGCCGATTTCGATCCGACGCGTCAGGTTTACCAGTTCCATCGGCCTCAAACTGTCCCAGCCGTCAGGAATCCTCAATGAAAATAAACGGCACCCGGAGGGTGCGATCTCCATGACAACCTGCTGGATTTTTGTCGCGGTCCCCGTAATATCCCGCCACATGAAGCATATTTTTGTAACCGGCGGCGTGGTGAGTTCACTCGGAAAAGGCCTCGCAGCGGCATCGCTCGGAACCCTCCTCGAACGGCGCGGGCTGAAAGTCATCCTGCAAAAACTCGACCCCTACCTCAACGTGGATCCGGGCACGATGAACCCGTTCCAGCACGGCGAGGTTTATGTGCTGGCGGACGGTGCGGAGACGGATCTCGACCTGGGACACTACGAGCGGTTCACGAACTGCGTGCTCACCCGCGCGAACAACCTCACCAGCGGGCAGGTCTATGAAACCGTACTGGCCAAGGAGCGCCGCGGCGACTACCTCGGGAAAACCGTCCAGGTCATCCCGCACATCACCGACGAGATCAAGGGACGGATCCGGGAGCTCGGGGAAAACTCCGGCGGAGACATCGTGATCACGGAAATCGGCGGAACGACCGGCGACATCGAGGGGCTCCCCTTCCTGGAGGCGATCCGCCAGTTCATCCTCGAGGTCGGACAGGAAAACGCGATCATCATGCATGTGACGCTGGTCCCGTTCATCAAGGCGGCCGGCGAACTGAAGACGAAGCCGACCCAGCAGAGCGTCGCGAAACTGCGCGAGATCGGCCTCCAGCCGCAGGTTCTGATCTGCCGCACAGAGTGGCCGCTCGGCATGGAGGTCCGCCAGAAGCTCTCGCTCTACTGCAATGTTCCGTTGAATGCGGTCATCGAAGCGGGCGACGTCGAGCACACGATCTACGAGGCACCACTGAACTTCCAGTCCGAGGGGCTGGACTCGATCATCTGCAAGATCCTCCGCCTCGACACCCCGCTGCCGGACATGACCGATTGGAAGAAATACGTCCAGCGTGTCATCGCGCCGAAAAAGCGCGTGCGCATCGCGATCGTCGGAAAATACATCGAGCTTCAGGACGCCTACAAGAGCATCTACGAGTCCCTCACTCATGCCGGCGCCTCGCACGATTGCGGGATTGATCTCGTGCTCGTGGATGCCGAGAACATCGAAAAGGAAGGAGCCGAAAAATACCTGATGGGCGTCGCGGGGGTTTTGGTTCCCGGGGGGTTCGGGGACCGCGGGATCGAGGGAAAAATCAAGGCCGTCCGCTACTCGCGCGAGTCCCGCACGCCGTTCCTCGGTCTCTGCCTTGGCATGCAGGTCGCCACGATTGAATTCGCGCGGAATGTCTGCGGGCTGGAAGGAGCGAACAGCACGGAGTTCGACCCCGCCACCCCGCACCCGGTCATCTGCATCCTCGACGAGCAGAAGGACGTCACGGAAAAAGGCGCCTCGATGCGGCTCGGCACCTGCCCGACCGTCCTCGCCAAGAGCAGCCTCGCCCACCAGGTTTATGGCCGCTCCGAAATCATGGAGCGCCACCGCCACCGGTATGAGTTCAACATGGCCTACCGCGAACCGATGGAAAAACACGGATTCGTCATTGCGGGCACTTCTCCGGAGGGCGATCTCGTCGAGCTCATCGAGCTCTCAAACCATCCGTGGTTCATCGCCTGCCAATACCACCCGGAATTCCAGTCAAAGCCGAACGCCCCGCATCCGCTTTTCAAAGGGTTTACCGCCGCCTGCCTGGCTCACGAGGGTTGAGCCCCGCCTGCACCATCCGCAACGCGGCGGTGGCGAAGACCAGGGGATAAAGCCGCTCGTAATACCAGAGCCGGGCAAAGTAAAATCCGATGGGAGCGGCGTGCCCGGACCCGACTCTGGCGACAAGCCACGCGATGCCCTTGGGAACGGCTGCCTCGTCCCGGTCTTCCGGATGCGCGGCCAGCCCGGACAAATCACAGGGAAGTGGCTCGGATGGGTTGGCAAGATGGGCTGCATCACTGTGATTTGTCCGGGCCAGGGCTTCCAGCGCCAGCGAAGTCTCTTCGACGGAGGACTCCGCGCCCGGCGCGCCCGCCCAGCCTCCGTCCGGATTTTGATTCGCCACAAGCCAGCGCTCTGCCGCCGCCGCGAGCGGTTCCGCCTGCGGCCGGCCCAAGTTTCGCAGGGCCAAAAGAACACGTGCGGTCCCGTAAAGCGGGTTTTCATCGTCCGGAGATTCCTGATGTCCGAACCAGAGGGGAATCCATGCGCCGTCCGGCCTCTGGGCTTTTGCGAGAAATCCAAGCGCCCGGGAAATGGCTCGCCCGGTGCGCGCCCTGAGCGCGGGAGGCAATTCGTCCTGCCACTCGGTCCAAGCGCACAAGGCATGGGCCGTGATGTCCGGACTGCTCCGGTCAAACGGCAGCGCGCCCCAGCCTTTGCAGAAAGTCGGAATGCCCCCATCGCCATTTTGCAAATCGACAAGCCATCGCACTCCGGCGTTTGCGGCGCGGCGCGTGGCATCATCCGGCGGCCCCAACCGCCGCAACGCCAGCAGCGCCCCCGCCGTATCGTCGGCATCGGGCACCCCGCCGGGCTGATCGGTCCATGCCCAGCCCCCCGGTGCGGCGTTGGTGGCAAGATGAGTCGCGCGAAATTGCTGGCCGAGCAGCCAGTCGCGGATCGGCAGCGCTGCGGCGGAAGGGAGATCGCCGTCCACTCCCCCCAAAGCCTGGACCGCGAGAGTGGTCAGCCACGTTGCCAAATTGGTATCGATGGCCCAGCTCCCGTCCGTTTGCGCCGAGCGCACAAGGAAATCAACGCCGCGCGTGACGACCGGGTGATCGTGCAGGCGCATCGCGGCGAGGCTCATGGTGACAAAAGCGGTGAGCGGCGTGGCTTCGAGAAACCCGCCGTTGGTCGGCTGGATCCGGGATAATTTGCGCAATGTGGATTCCCTCACCGCCTCACGGAGCCGGCGCAGGAGCGGGTTGAGCGTCGGCCGGAAATGGTGGCGCACCAGGCCGATGGCAATCAGCGCGGGCAAGGCGTAGCTGACCACCGGCAGGCGCACCGCCCCCAACCAACGGGCGGGCAGAACGGCCAGCTCAAAGGGCAGCTGGCTGATGTGACGCCACGCAGTCTCGTCCGGCCCCAAACGGCCGGCAATGGCGCACAGCGTGAGTATGGGAATCGAGAATGTCCGGTCATGGCCATAACGCCTCGCAATGACATGAGCGAGACGGGAGGGATCGAGCGTTCCCGTGCGCAAACACAACCAGCTTTCCGCCGCTTCCACCGGGGCGCGCCAGCGTTCCCTGGTTCCCTGCACGGCACCAAATGCCGCCCAGACAAGCGTGGTGGTGCTCATGTTGCTCAAGCTCCGGTCCGTGTCCCCCCAGCCGCCATCGCGGTTCTGGTTCGCGGCCAGCCACGACAGCCCGGCGTCGATCAGTGCAGGGAGGCGCGGATCCGAAGAATTCCTGGCAACCACCGTCAGCGCGCAGACCGCCGTGGCCGTCGCAAGAGCACTGTGGGAAAGTTCGCCCGTCCAGTGGCCCTGCGGGTTGCGGGCGGCAAGCAGCGCGGCAACAGCTTTGTTGTATGCGCCAAAAACGGAGGGCTCGTGCATCAACGCGAAACCCTGCCCCTGCCGCCCCCTCGCGTCAAATCTTCATAAGAGTCTTGTAAAAAGTCGCACAGGACTGGTTGTCTGTTCTCCGGCCATGCCTTCTGAAATCCCAGGGACCCTTTTTTACAAACGCTGCGAGTTCACCACCCGTTTGCCGGTGGCCTGCCACTACAGCCCGTCCCATTTCTGGCTGGCACCCGAGGAACCGGGCCTCTGGCGCGTCGGCTTGACCGAGTTCGCCACGCGGATGATGGGAGAAATCGTGGAGCACCATTTTGATCCCGCTCCGGGCGCCCCGATTTCGCCCGGGCAGGTCATTGGCTGGGTCGAAGGATTCAAAGCGCTCACGGAGCTCTTCTGCGTCGCCTCCGGGGAATTTTCCGGCGCGAACCCCGCCTTGAAGGAAAATGTCAGCCTTCTTTCCAGCGACCCATACGGCGACGGATGGCTCTACCGGGTGCGCGGCGAACCCGATGCAACGTGCGTTGACGCGGAGGGTTATCGGGCCATATTGGACGGCATCATTGACCGGCTCCTCGAACACCGCACATGAACCCGCGCATCCTCTATTGCCACTGCTCCAACGCCCGCGTGTTGCCTGAAGAAACTCGGGATGCGGCGCTGCACGCCCTGTGCGATGCCGGACTGCCCTTCGACGCCGTGCCCGATTTGTGCGGGCTCTCCGCGCGGCGCGATCCGATTTTGAAAAGCCTGGCCGCCTCCGGCCGGGTCGTTGTGGCCGCCTGCCACCCGCGCACGGTCCGTTGCCTTTTCGCCGCTGCCGGCGCCCCGTTGCCCGCGGAGAGCACGCAGTTGCTCAATCTCCGCACCGAAAGCGCGCAATCAATTTGCACCGCCCTGCGCGGAATCTCCCGGGCGGAACCCGCCGTGCCGCCTCGCGATTTTCCAACGGTCCGGGAGCAACTTGATTCCGCCGCCACGCCGCCCGACGGCTGGATTCCGTGGGCTCCGGTCATTGACTCCGACCGCTGCACGGGTTGCATGCAATGCCTGAGCTTCTGCCTGTTCGGAGTTTACGGAGTGGACGCCGATTCCCGCATCGAGGTGAGCCATCCGCAGCAATGCAAAACAAACTGCCCGGCCTGTGCGCGCGTCTGCCCCGAATCCGCGATCCTTTTTCCCAAGCATGGCGCGGATGCCATCAATGGAGGCCTGCCCGGCGGGGTACCGCGCGAGCCGATGAAAGTCGATATTTCCGCGCTGCTCGGCGGCGACCTTTACGCGCAGTTGCGCGGGCGCGGCCCGCGGTTCTCCAAAGATCGCGACCCGGATCTGGCGCTCCAGGAACGCCGCAAATATCTTGCGGCGCTGGCCGAAGAGATTCCGCCCGAGGTTCTCAACAGCCTCCCCCCGCCCGAGGAAATCGCCCGCCGCGCCGCCGAGGCCAGGGCCAACGCGCAGGCGGCATTGGAGAAAAAAGGCGGAACCCCCTGATCCCAAGCCCCGCTTCTTCCATTTCGCAAATGCAAAACACGAAATCTCTTTGGGATCCGGCAAGAGGCAGGATATCCCACGCGCCAGATGCGTGCGCTCCCTTCCGCCATTCCTAATTCCGCATTCCGCATTCCTAATTTCTCATTTTTCCATGTCCCTTTCCCTCGCCCTCCGCGCACTGCGCACAGTTGATTTCCGGCTTCTCCTCAAGTTCGGTTGGAACTTCGGGCTGAAGAACCTCGTTGCCGTCGAAAGATTCAAGCGCAGGATCAGGCGCGGCGAATATTTTCCGCCATTTCTGCAGATTTCGATCCTGAATTCGTGCAACCTCCGTTGCCAGGGTTGCTGGGTCGATGTGGACGGCCCGCCGCACCGCCTTGACCTCGCCGCGATGAACCGGCTTCTCAACGACGCCAAGTGCCACGGCAACTCGTTTTTTGGCCTTCTCGGCGGAGAACCTTTCCTGCATCCCGAACTCTTCGACATCCTCGGCGCGCACCCGGACTGCTATTTCCAAGTCTTCACAAACGGCCAGGCGATCACCGGGGAAGCCGCCAAAAAACTGCGGAAACTCGGGAACGTCACCCCGCTCGTCAGCATTGAGGGAAGCAGCGTCGCAAGCGATGAACGGCGCGGGAGCCTGGGCGTTTTCGACAAGTCCATGCAGGGCCTCCAAAACTGCCTCCGCGAGCGCCTCATCACCGGCGTGGCGACCAGCGTTTGCCGGACGAACATTGATGATCTGCTGAGCGAGAAATGGCTGCGCGAGTTGATCCAGCTGGGCGCGCACTATGTCTGGTATTACACCTACCGGCCGGTGGGCGGACGCAGCAATCCGCAGCTCGCCCTGAGCCGGGATCAACTCGTGCGCGTCCGCAAATTCGTCACCGAAATGCGCGCCAAGCTTCCCATCGGCATTGTCGATTGCTATTATGACCACGACGGAGTGGCGCTCTGCCCGATGACCACCGGCGCGAGCCACCACATCAATCCGCGGGGGGACATCGAACCCTGCCCGCTCATCCAGTTTGCCGTCGAAAACATCTCCGACCCGCGCGGCATTTATGAAACCGTCCGCGACTCCGCGTTCCTGCGCGATTTCCGGGAGGTCACCGCGCAAACCACGCGCGGCTGCATCATTTTGGAACGGCCCGACGTCGTGCGCGACCTGGTGCTCAAACACGGCGCGCGGGACACAACGCTCCGCGGCACCGCGCTCGCCGAACTCGAGGCCATGCCGCCCCAGCCAAGCCAATGGCTTCCCGGCCGGGAGATTCCCGAGCGCCACTGGATGTACCGCTTCGCAAAAAAATATTGGTTCAACGACTTCGGCGCCTACCTCAGCACTCCCCTCGGGAAAAAATAGTTTTATTGAGCCGGACGGCATTCCCACCTATCTTGCTGACCGTCGCCCTGATCCCCATGTTCTCAAAAAATCTTCTTCCGCTCCTGAGCCTTTGCGCATTTTGTTTTCCCGGCCTCCATGCCGCCGACTGGCCGCAATTCCGCGGTCCGGCGCGCGATGATATTTCCACGGAGACCGGCCTGCTGAGGGCCTGGCCGGAAGGCGGGCCCGCGCTGGCCTGGAAAGCGTCCGGCCTCGGGGGCGGTTTCAGCGGCGTCTCGGTTTCCGCGGGGCGCGTGCTCACCATGGGTGAGGACCAGACCGCCACTTACCTGCATGCGCTCGAGGAATCCACCGGCAAGCCGCTCTGGTCGGCAAAGGTCGGTGCTGCTGGCGGCAACAAGTCTTATCCCGGGCCCCGCTGCTCGCCTGCCTCGGATGGCAACCTCGGTTTTGCTTTGGGCCAGTTCGGCGATCTGGTCTGCGTTGAAGCGGCCACCGGAAAGGAACTCTGGAGAAAGAATCTGGAGAAGGATTTCCCGGGCAGCAAGGTGCCGCATTTCGGTTTTTCGGAATCGCCGCTGATTGATGGCGACAAATTGGTCTTCACCCCGGGCGGACCTTCCGGCTGCATCGCCGCGCTCAACAAAAAAACCGGCGAGATCCTTTGGCGTTCCTCCGATTTGCCCGACAACGCGGCCTATTCCTCGCTGGTCGCCGCCACCATTGGAGGCGTTCGCCAATATGTGCAGTTCACCGAGTCGAGCGTCGCGGGAGTGAATGCGGCGGATGGAAAGCTGCTCTGGCGCACGGATTTTGGACGCATCGAGGGAAAACCCTGCTGCCCCATCAGCACGCCCGTTGTGGATGGCAACCTCGTTTACGTTTCCATGGCCTACGGGGTCGGCTGCAACCTGTTCCGAGTGGAATCCGCTGACGGAAAATTCACCGCGGAGCGGGTGTATGCCAACAAGGAAATGGTCAACCACCACGGCGGCGTGATCAAAATCGGGGACGCTGTCTACGGGTATTCCGATGGCAAGGGCTGGGTCTGTCAGGACTTCAAGACCGGACAGGCTCTCTGGTCGGACAAAACAAAGCTCGCGAAAGGCTCGCTCACCTGCGCCGACGGCCTGCTGTATCTGCGCGCCGAAGACGGCAAGGGAGCCGTGGCTCTCGTCGAGCCTTCGCCCGCCGGGTGGATCGAAAAAGGACGCTTCGAGCAACCCGAGCGAACCGATAAGAAAAACTGGCCGCATCCGGTGGTCTCCAATGGAAAGCTCTACGTGCGCGATCAGGACAGCCTGTTCGCCTACGACGTCAAAGCGAAATAGCCCGCACGGCGGCACGGACTCAAAAAGGGGGCGACAGCACCGGAAATCTGTTGGATACTTGGGCCACACAAGCGCCCAAGCATGCCTTCCGCTCCCGTCACGATTCCACGGCCCGCCGCAGCACAACGCTTGCGTGCGCCGAAGCCGAACATCCCGCAAACCCTCGCGGAACGGCGGCGCGTGCTGCAATGCGTGAGGAGTTACATGGAGGAGCAGACCGCCGTGCCGCCCCTGCCGCTGGCACAAGTGCGAAGCCACGCCGCCCGCGTGGTGGAAGCGCTCCAATGCGATCCGGCCTACCTCGACTACATCGCCGTCCTCATCAACAACGAGTTGTGGCGCGAGGGATTCGCCTCCATCCCGTTTGATCGCCGGCTGCTGCTGCTGCCAAAATGCCTGCGCTCCAAAGCCAAATGCCGCGCCCCCTTCGACGAGTTCGGGCTGCTCTGCAAGCGCTGCGGACAGTGCTCGATCCAGGACCTGCAGGCGGAAGCCGAACGCTTGGGCTATGCGGTGCTCGTCGCCGAAGGCTCGGCTGTTGTGATGGCGCTCATCCAGGCAAACAAGGTGGAAGCCATCGCGGGGGTGAGCTGCCTGAACGTCCTGGAGCGCGCCTTCCCGGGCATGGAGGCCGCCGCAATTCCCGGCGTGGCAATCCCCCTGCTCCAGGACGATTGCCTGGACACTTCGGTCGATCTCGACTGGGTCCGCGATTATCTCCATCTCTCCACCGACGACCACACGCGGCGGCTGGATCTCGACGCGCTGCGCTCGGATGTCGCATCCTGGTTCGGGCGGCCATCGCTCGATGCCATCATGGGACCAAGCGATGGCCGGACCGAGGAGATCGTCCGCGAATGGCTGTCCCGCTCGGGGAAGCGCTGGCGTCCGTTCCTGGCTGTCAGCGCGTTCCAAGCCCTGCGCAGCGATCCCGGAAGCCCGCTTCCCGACGGCTTGAAACCCTTGGCCGTCGCCGTGGAGTGCTTCCACAAAGCCTCTCTCATCCACGACGACATTGAAGACAACGACACCGAACGGGATGGCCAAAAAACGCTTCACGCGGAATACGGAGTCTCGGTCGCGTTGAACGTGGGGGATCTGCTGATCGGCGAAGGCTACCGTCTGCTTGCCTCCTCGCCCCTCTCCGCGGAGCAGAAGTCGGAAATGACGCGGTTCGCCGCCGAGGGCCAGCGCCAGCTTTGCCGTGGGCAAGGTGCAGAGCTTTGCTGGATGCGTGCGCCCGAGCCGCTCACCAAGCAGCGGGTTCTGGAGATTTTCCGGCACAAAACCGCGCCGGCTTTTGAAGTCGCCCTGCACCTCGGCGCGCTCGCCGCCGGTTGCGAACAGCACGCCGCCGTCGCCTCCACGCTCACCGCGTATAGCGAAGCGCTTGGGATTGCCTACCAGATTCGCGATGATCTGGCCGATGCAACCGAAGACCTCTCCGCCCGACGACTCAGCCTCCTGCCATCGGTCTCCCGCGACCAGGCCGGCCTGCTCCTGGAAACCTATAAAAATGAAGCCGTCCGTTCGCTGGTCCGGATCGGCAATCCCCATCTCAAGGGGCTCCTGCGTCGTGTCCTGGGGAAAATTTTCAACGAAACGGAATTTCATGCGTGGTGCCTGGAGGTTCAGGGAACCCTGCCGGAATGAGGGCGCTGGCCGTGCTGCGCCGCTTGCTGACCGGTCCCCCGCCGCTGCGGCATGACCTGGTCCGGGCCGCGCGTCGGGCCCCGGAGATCTTGGGAGAATCCACGGCGCTCGTCCGCGATTTCCTCCTGCGAAAGCAAAATCCCGACGGCGGCTTCCAGGATCGCACGGGACGCAGCGACCTCTACTACACCGTGTTTGGACTGCAAGCGCTGCTCGCCTTGCAAGCCCCGATCGCCCCCGGGCCTCTTTGCATCTATCTCGACGCTTTTGGCGACGGAGCCGGCCTTGATTTCGTGCATCTCTGCTGCCTGGCCCGCTGCCTGGCGATTCTTGACCGCGAGACCGGAGTCAGGGACTCGCTGGCACGCCGGATCGAAATCCACCGCTCAGCCGATGGCGGCTACCATCCCCTGCCCGGCTCCCGCAATGGAACCGCTTATGCCGCCTTTCTCGCGCTGGGGGCGCATCAGGATTTGCACACCCGTTTGCCGGCCCCCGGCCGCCTGGTGAATTCGCTCCGCCATCTCGCCACGCCGGACGGCGCGTGGGCCAACGAATCTCCGGCAAAGATCGCCTCCACAAATTCGACTGCCGCCGCACTGGCCGTTTTGGGCAGCATCAAGCCCCTCGTGGTTCAGCGCAAACCGGGCCGGTGGCTTCTCGCGCAAGCCCATCCGCTCGGCGGCTTCCGCGCGTCTCCGCTCGCACCCCTGCCCGACCTCCTTTCCACCGCCACGGTGCTGCACGCAATGGCCGCCCATGGCGTCTCCGTCGCGCCGGTGCGCGAGCCGTGCCTCGACTTCCTGGATACCCTTTGGAGCAACGAGGGCGGTTTTCATGGCCACTGGCACGATGACGTCCTGGATGTCGAATACACATTTTACGGAATCCTCGCCCTGGGCCACCTGGCCGGATATATAACGCGACAAAGATGACCCCAACAACTTCCAAGGCGCGCTACATCATGATCGGCGGATTTCTCGGCGCCGGCAAGACCACGGCTGTGGGCCGTCTGGCCGGACACCTGGTCGGACAGGGGCTGCGTGTGGGGCTCATCACCAACGATCAGGGAAGCAACCTGGTGGACACCGCCATGCTGCGCTCGCAGGGCTTCGCGACGGAGGAGATCCCCGGTGGCTGCTTCTGCTGCCGGTTCAATTCGTTGGTGGATGCCTCCAGGCGCCTGACCGCAAGCACGCGTCCCGAAGTGTTCATCGCCGAGCCGGTGGGGAGTTGCACGGACCTTGCCGCCACGGTGACGTATCCCCTCCGGCGGCTCTATGGCAACGACTTCACCGTGGCACCGGTCAGCGTGCTCGCGGATCCGATCCGCGCCCTGCGCGTTTTCGGTTTGGAAAAAGGCGGCAGCTTCTCGGAGAAGGTCGTGTACATCTACCTCAAGCAGATTGAGGAGGCCGACCTCGTTGTCATCAACAAGTCCGACCTGTTGGACGAACTCCGGCTCGAATCGTTGCGGCAGGCGATCATGGCGCGGTTTCCAGGGAAGGAAATTCTCACGGCATCGGCCCGCGATGGCACGAACTTGGAGGAATGGTTTGGCCGCCTCACAAGCGCGGAACAGGTGGCCCGGACCGCAATGCCGGTCGACTACCAGGTGTATGCCGACGGCGAGGCGCTGCTGGGCTGGCTCAATGGCACGGTGCAGCTCGCGGCCACGCAGGAATTCGATGCCGACCAGTTTTTGAAGGGGCTGGCGGAGAAAATCCAGAAACGCCTGGAGGCCGCGCAGGCGCAGGTCGCCCACTTGAAAATGACGTTCAGCCCCGATGGCAGCATCACGGGAGCCATCGCGGCGGTGAACCTCGTCCGCAATGACTTCGTGCCGGAGCTTTCCTTTCATCTGGACGGGCCCGTGACGAGCGGACAACTGATCGTCAACCTGCGCGCCGAAGGCGCTCCTGAACTTCTGGAGACGGTTTTCCGCGAGGAGATCGAAGCTGCAGGAAAGAATTTTCCGGCGTTGCAGGCCACTTTGCACCACCTGGAACATTTTCGCCCGGGCAAGCCCACCCCGACTCATCGTTTGCAGGAACTGTCAGCCTGATTCCGCGAAGAAGCGGGCTATGCCGCTTCTTCAAGCCACGCCCAGGCGTCCTCGATCTCCGCCGCATCGAAGTATCGAACGTGAGCCATCGTAAATGGCTTGCAGACCTTCGCCATCCACTCCTCCCAACGTTGGTCGCCGACCAAGGCGATGCGTTCGATCTTCGTGCAATGTGTGGTGGAAAACTTGATGTCGTCCCAGAGCGCGTGGACATCCCATCCGTGAAAATCGACAAAGTGGGCGAGCAAACGGATTTTCCCGTGCGCCGCGATGGCGGCATCCACGGCGGGAACAAAATGCCGGTAGTCTTCGTCGTGGAGTTTGCCGCCGAGGGTGAATCCGAGGACGCTGCCTTTCGTTCTGTCTAGGGCTTTGATCATAGGGGTTGTGCCGGGTTGTGGGACTCGAGGCATGCTAGAGGGTTCACCGGGCATGACAAGCACGATCATCCGGCTTCACACCGTGCAAAGATGAGTCACCCATCCACTCACGAATGATTCTCCCGTGCGAATGATTCTTCGTTTGCCTGATCATACGATGGCTGTTAAACAGAATCGCTCATGAAGCCCCTCCATCCATTGCTCCCTGCCGTTGCTTTTCTGCTTTGCGCCGCTTCTCTTTCAGCCCAGTCAACGGTCAGCCCGGGAGGCTCCCAGGAGAAGCCCGGGATTGCCATGGTCAAACCGCAGGCCTGGTCGAAGGACGACCAAGCGACGGTCTTGGAATTCCAAGCGGTCGCGAACCGCACCGGGTACTATCAGTTTCGCACCGCCAAATCTCCCGCCTATCAAGTGCAGACAGCCAAGGTGGTGACAGTGATTCTCTTTCCGGAGGTCCCGTCCTCGATCTCCTCCAGCGAGCAGCGGGCCGCACTCCAAAAGACGATGGATGAGTTTGCTGCGAACGCAAAGAGATTCCCCACCGCAGCGCGGCTTTTGGATCAGGCGCTTGCCCTTTTGAAATCTGATGCCGCCAAGTATGATGCCGGAAGCATCAAGGAAAACGGCCAATGGGTTTCGCGCGGTGCTTATTTTCAAAAAAGGGCCGCATCACTTGCGGATCTGATAAAAGCCGAGGTCCTGTCGGCGCCGAAGATCAAAGACTTCGATCTCGCCACAAACCAATATTTTATCGGGTTGCAGAACCTCGCCCAATCCGAACCATCGGTCCGCCCGGTTCTTGCAGGTGTCCAGGCTCTTTACGACAGTCTGGTGCGGAAAGAGGCGCGGGAGAACCTCCTCCGGCAACTGCATGCAGGCGGAATCCCCCTCGACCAGGCGTCCGATCTGGTCAAAAAGCTCAGAACCCTCAGCCCGCAGGAGGACTCGAACGCGAACCTCTTCCTCCAGAGCTGGGACGCCGCCACCGGCAAAGCGGCCGCGCTCACCGCGCAAATCAATGAGGTCCAGATCCAGTTCGAGTCATCCATGGCCCGGGTTTCCGGGGCGCCATCCATCACTCCCGAACTCGCCGCCAGCCTCCAACAGATGGCCGACTCCGTAAAGAAGTTCCGCGCCGGTTCCCCGCCGGCAATCATCCATGTCCCGCTCCAGCTTGCCGACGCGATGTCGGCCATGGCAGACAACCTCCCCGTTCTTGCAAAACAGATCAAAGCCCGCGAACTCTTCGATGCGAAGGCCATTCTCGATTCGCTCGTCGCCCAGGCCAGCCTCATCGGCCCGAAAACCTCGGCCTCCCTCGCTGGAATTCAGAAACAGGTCACCGGCGATGTGAGCAGGTTTCTCGTCCTCCGCGACGAGGCAAAAATGCTCGCCGATAACGACAAAATCGAGGAGGCCCTCAAAAAATACCAGCAGGCCTACGAGATTGTGCCCACCAAGGAGATCGCGGCACAGATGGAAGTTTTGAAAAAGCAATGAAGCCCATGAAATCCGGACCCGTCTCCCAGTTCATTGATCTCCACTACCGTCACTTCAATGCCGCAGCGCTGAAAGATGCCGCCGATGCCTACTCGATCCACATCGACACTGGCGGGATCATGCTGATGACCTTGGGCGGGGCGATGAGCACGGCCGAGCTCGGAATCTCGCTCGCCGAAATGATCCGTCAGGACAAAGTCCACGGAATCGTCTGCACCGGAGCCAATCTCGAGGAGGACGTCTTCAACCTTGTCGCGCACGATTTCTACGAGCGGATTCCGAATTACCGCGACCTCACTCCCGCCGATGAACAGGCCCTCCTCGACCGACACATGAACCGTGTCACCGATACATGCATCCCGGAAATGGAGGCGATGCGGCGCATCGAGAACGTCATCCTGAAGGAATGGATGGATGCCGACGCACGCAGCGAACGCTTCTTTCCCCATGAATTTTTCTGGCGAATCCTCGACTCGATGGAACTGCGGTCCAGCTTCCAGATCGATCCGAAGAACAGCTGGCTTCTCGCGGCCAAGGAGAAAAACCTCCCGATGTTCGTGCCCGGCTGGGAGGACTCGACGCTCGGAAACATGTATTCCGCCCACTGCATCGAGGGCGATGTCAAAAACGTCCATACCGTCCGGACCGGGATCGAATACATGATCGCGCTCGCAAACTGGTATGCGCCAACAAGCAAAAAGTCTCCGGTCGGGTTTTTCCAGATCGGCGGCGGCATTGCGGGCGACTTCCCGATCTGCGTGGTGCCGATGTTGCACCAGGACCTCCGGCAGGAGGACGTCCCGCTCTGGGGATACTTCTGCCAGATCAGCGACTCGACGACCAGCTACGGGAGCTACTCGGGCGCGGTGCCCAACGAAAAAATCACCTGGGGCAAGCTCGGCGAGAAGACTCCGAAATATGTGATCGAGTCGGATGCCACAATCGTTGCGCCGCTCATCTTCGCCAAAGTCCTCGGCTGGTAGCGCCATGCATGCCCTCCGACATCTTGAAGGAGGGCGGACCCGCGTTCTCATTCGTGTTCTTCCCGCCGAATGCAGCATTGCGGTCAGTCTTGAAGAACCGTAATAAATAGTTTCCACCCAACATACAAAATCCATGTCTGCAAAATTACTCAAAGGAACAGAAATTCGGGAAACCCTGCTTGCCGAAATCAAACAGGAGGTCGAGGCGATCAAGGCTGCCCACGGCATCGTGCCCGGCTTGGTCACCATCCTTGTCGGGAGCAATCCCGCGTCACTTTCCTATGTTTCCTTGAAGATCAAAACCGCCCACAGTCTCGGTTTCAAAGAAATTCAAGACAGCCAGCCGGCGGATATTTCCGAGGCGGCGCTGCTCGCCTTGCTCGAGAAATACAAGCGGGACGACACCATTCACGGCATCCTCGTCCAACTGCCCCTGCCGCCGCATATTAATGAGAAGAAGGTGCTCGACGCCATCGATCCCGACAAGGATGTGGACGGGTTTCATCCCGTGAATGTGGGCCGGTTGTTGATCGGCGGCAAGGAGGTGAAATTTCCTCCCTGCACGCCCGCGGGAATCCAGGAGATGATCCGGCGGTCGGGAGTCGAGACCAGCGGCGCGGAAGTCGTCGTGGTCGGTCGCTCGAACATCGTGGGCAAGCCGGTTGCAAACATGCTGATGCAAAAAGGCCCCGGCGCGAACGCCACGGTGACCGTCGTGCATACCGGCACGAAAAATCTCGCGGCGCATTGTCAGCGGGCTGATATCCTCATCGTTGCCGCCGGGGTTCCGGGCCTGGTCAAACCCGAGTGGATCAAGCCGGGCGCCTGCGTCATTGACGTGGGAGTGAATCGCGTGGGAGAAAAGACCGACGAAAAAACCGGCCGGCAAGTTGCGATTTTGCGCGGGGATGTGGATTTCGATGCGGCCTCGAAAATCGCGGGATTTATCACGCCGGTTCCCGGCGGCGTGGGTCCCATGACGATCACCATGCTCATGCGGAACACCCTCAACTCGCTGAAATTCCGGCTGGGTATCTAATCCGCATGACCATACCCAAAGTCCGCGGGCAGAAGGGCAGAAGGGGTCAGTCAAGAATGGCACTAACTTAAGCGGGATTTGGGGCGATTTCTGGCAGAAGGGGTCAGCAGAAGGGGTCAGTCAACAATTCTCAACAAAAGACACCCACTGTTTCCAAGCGGGATTCTGGCTCCAATCCGGCGGGTTGGGAGAATCGATCCGGCGAACTTGCTGGCTGACGTTCGCTGCGGTGTGGAGACCGAGTTGATCGGCGATCCAACTCTGAGGTTGATGGGTTCGGTGATGCAGCGCCCAGGCGGCCGCGAGGCGGGCGGGCCGGGGTGCGTCGGTAAGAGGCTTGCTGCCGAGGCCATAATGCTCACGGGTCTTTTCCAACCAGAATTCCGCTTCCCGGCGATCCTTCTGTCGGCCGAGGATACTGCTTTGGTAGTTGCGATTCGAGTAGGTGCGGTTAACCAGCTTGAGCATCTTTTCGCGAAATTCCTGACTTCCCCAGTACCAGCCGCGATGGAGGGTGTTTTGCAGTCCTTCGTGGGGTCCAGCGACGCGGCCCTTGTCTTCGAGGGCGCGTTTCTCCAGACGCTCGACAAAACGCCGCCTGTCTCGGGCCTCGTCCTTGTAGCCAAAAAGTTCCAGTCCCTCCACCGTTGCCAGCCAAAATGGCCGTTGCCTGGGGGAAACACCATAGCCTTGCGCAAGGCTGCTCCAGCGGAAATCCAATAATCCCTTGCCCTTCTGGACATCCACCAATCCGGCGCGAACAGGATTCAGATGCACGTAATCCATCAGGGTTTCCAAATAGCCACCGCCCGAGGACTCAACCAGAACCGCCTTGTAGCGCCCGCCGAAAACGTGCCCCCACTTCGCATGCCGCGTGTTGAGGCGGCGGGTATACGTGTTCTGGAACCACTTCATGCCAGCCACCAAATTGGCCTCCGGAGTCTGCAGAACCCAGTGGTAGTGGTTGGACATCAGGACCCATGCGTAAATGCGCCATCCACTCTTCTCACAGCATTCCCGGAGAGTGCGCAAAAAGATGCCGCGATCCTCATCGTCCTCAAAAATGGGCTCGCAGCGGTCACCTCGGCACATCACATGGATAATTGGTCATTTACAGGCAACACTCACTGTGGCATACTTTTCTCATGCACAGGGCATATTCCTATTTGAGGTTCTCCACTGCGGATCAAATTCACGGGGATTCACTGCGGCGGCAGACGGCTTTGGCTCGGGCTTGGTGTTTGAAAACTGGCATCCCACTGGTGGACAACTACCGGGATCTTGGCATTTCGGCATTCCGGGGCAAGAACGCTGACAAGGGAGCGTTGAAGGCGTTTCTCGACCGGGTGGAGTCCGGGGTTATTGAGCCAGGGTCATATCTCATCGTGGAGAGTCTCGACCGGCTTTCGAGGACGGACATCACGTATGCCCTGCAAATGTTTCTCGGGCTCATCAACGCCGGGATCGTCGTGGTGACGCTGGCAGACGACCGGGTCTATGACCGGAACCGCATCAACGACGGCAACTTCACCGACCTGATCATCAGCCTGACGATCCTGAGCCGGGCGAACGAGGAAAGCCGGATGAAATCCCAGCGGATCGGGCAGGCGTGGGCCGCGAAGCGAGCCAAAGTCAGTGAAGTGAAAATGACGGCCCTTTGCCCGTTCTGGTTGAAACTCAGCGCGGACCGGTCGGAGTTTGAGATCGTGCCGGCGAAGGCGGAAATTGTGAGGAGGATTTTCCAGATGGCGGCCGAGGGGAAAGGCCAGAATTTCATCGCCAAGACGTTCAACATCGAAAATGTGCCAAAGGCAGAAGACGCGAGCCGGTGGCATGTTTCGAGCGTCAGCAGGGTCCTCAAATCGCGGACCGTGATCGGGGAATTGCAGACGGCGAAAATGGTGGACGGAAAACGCGTCCTCCTAGACCCGGTGCCGAACTACTACCCGGCCGTGATTCCGATGGAACTCTTTGCCACGGTGCAACGGATCCGGCAGGCGCGGCCATCGTATCGGGGCAGAGGCCGGGACAACCCGCTGGCGGGGTTGTGCTACAACGTGATGACCGGAAACAAAATGCTCCGCGCCGTGAAAAGGAAGAAATACTTCTACCTCATGGATAACGGTGCCGACGCGGGCCTCGCGCCCTACGCGGCTTGGAACTACGAGAAATTTCTCCCCAACCTCCTGAGCGCCTGCGAGGCGATCACCACCAGCCCGCCATCGGCAAAAAAGCAGAACCGTGAACTGGAAGTCGCCCTCAAGCGCAAGGATGAGATCGAGGCGCAGATCCCGCGGTTGCTCGACTTCATCACGGGCGGGTTTTCCACTTCTGCCGACAATAAATTGCGCGAGCTTGAAAAGGAGAAGGAGGCTCTGGAAAAGCAGATCGCGACAATGCAGGTCGGGAATTCCGCGCCGGATTTGAAACTCGACAAAATTGATTGGCGCGACACTTCCACGCTCAAGGACAACGCGCGGGCGGTGATCGAGCGCATCGACGTTCATCCGAAAGAAAAATGGTTCATCGTGAAAACATTCGACGGCCGGGAAGTCCGCTACGTGGAGAAAGACAATTCGATTGAGATCCTTTCGAGCGAGTCGGCCGGGCCGGTTTGCTTGCCGGCAAGCACCGCGGCCAGATTGAAGGAAATCGCCCCTCCTAAAAAGCGGTCAAGGCTGTGATCAATCTTGATTGAAACCCTGCGAGCCACGATTCAGAATCCCTCCATGCGCTACCTCCTCGCCATCGTCCTGCCGCCCGTCGCCGTGCTTCTTTGCGGGAAGCCGCTTCAAGCTGTCCTGAATCTGATTCTGACGCTCTGCTTCTGGATCCCCGGCGTAGTTCATGCCCTATTTGTGGTGAACAGCCATCTGGCCGACGTGCGTGCGGAAAAGATGATCGCCTCCGTGAAGCAAGAGGCGATGCGATTTATCAAAGAGTGAGACTCAGGGCTCGGGCAGGGCTTCGAGCATTACCTGCTCCTCCAGCCCGGAGATTGTCTTCAAGGCGTCG